>WNGK01001205.1_pt1 | contig 27679 bp, 25 predicted proteins | sample 5400601 | NCBI WGS metagenome assembly WNGK01 (sample SAMN13153376, study PRJNA577476) | soil metagenome | isolation source: 60 cm soil or saprolite under Garry oak tree replicate 1 | place: USA:California | collected 2016-06-15
TCGTGTATGGTGGCGGCCTGCCCGCCCAGGTAAAGGCCGGGCCAGTGGTCGGCGAGCAGCCGGCCGCCCAGGTCCCAGTCCCGGGCGGCCTGAGCGTGGCGGACCGCCTCCACCGTGAATCCGTGCCCGGCAAACCACCCGGCGGCCACCTGGTGCAGCGCGGTGACCTCGCCCGGGGCGGTGCGCCGCAGCTCCCGTTGCAGCAGGCCGGCGAACAGGTGGTGGTAGCGGAACCAGGACCGGGCCGCGTCCAGCGCCACCACGAACGCGTTCGCCTCCTCCAGGTCCTCCAAGACCCGCTCGCCGCCCGACCCCCCGGTTAGGGTGTCGGCCAGCGGGCCGGACACCCGCTCCAGCACGCTGGTCCGCAACAGCAGCCGCCGCACCTCCTCGTTCTGCCGCTCCAGCACCTCGGCCAGCAGGTACTCCGCCACCGTCCGCTCGCTGCCGGAGAACCCGGCCGCGAACCGGTCCGGATCGTCGTGCCCGGCCAGCGACAGCGCCGCCAGCCGCAACCCGGCCGCCCACCCCTCGGTCCGCTCATACAACATCCCCAGCACCGGCTCGCCCAGCTGCACCCCGGCGGCCGCCAGCAGCTCCCGCGCCTCGGCCAGACTGAACCGCAGGTCGGCCGCGCGGAGCTCAGTCAGCTCGCCCTCCAGCCGCAGCCGGTGCAGCCCCAGCCGCAGGTCGTGCCGGGTCGCCAGCACGACCCGCAGCGCGTCCGGGGCGCGCATCACCAGCAGCTCCAGCTGGCGGCGCGTCTCGTCCGACCCCAGCTCGTGCAAGTCGTCAATCACCAGCCAGGTCCGGTCCGCCAGCGCCGCCAGGTCCTTCAGCAGCCGCTCGGCGATGGCCCACCCGTCCAGGTCCGGCGCCGCCGACAAGGCCCGCACCAGCGCTGCACCTGGGGCCGTCTGGCGCAGCGCGTCAGCCACCGACAGCCAGAACCGCTGCGGATCCCGCTCGCCGCGCTCGACCGCCACCCACGCGGCCCGCTCCGCCAAGCCTGCCGCGCCGATCCACGACCGCAGCAAGGCCGTCTTGCCGCTGCCCGGCGGCGCCGACACCACGGTCACCCGGGCCGACGCCCCGAGCCGCTCGAACAGCCCGGGACGGGACACGACCCCTCCCGCACCCGGGCGGGCAAGACGGCCGGCGCCGAAGCCCGATCCCTCGGCCGGCCCCATGGCCAGATCATCGCACGACCCCAGCCGGCAAGCACGGCGACATCGGAAGCGCCGGCGAAGCCGCCCCGATCAGGCCAGCCACCCCAGCGCCGCCCGCGCCGCACCAGCAGATCCCGGCTCCACCCGCAGCGGCAGTCAGCAAGCGCGAACTCCGCCACCAGCGCCAAGCTGAGGAAGGCCCCTTTCGCGGCCGCTGCCGCGGCCTGGCCACTACCAATGCCCCGGACGCTGCCCTCAGCCGCCTGTGCCGGCGCCGTGTGCCGACGTCCGGGCTCATCGACTGCAGCTTGCCGGCGAGCGGGGCAAGCGCGCCGAGGCCCGCTTGCTGGCCGAGGGAAGCGCAGGCCTGCTGCAGCGCGCAGCGACTGGCAGGGCCCGGCACACGCTTGTCATCGAGCGCCCCCCGCGCCGAACGACCGTTCGGGCGCAACATAGATGGCCACGCTGGCGACCAGTTTCCCGCCCATAACGGCGGCTACGGGCGCGGTCGGCAGACCTTCCTTCAGTTACGCAGCGTTATTGGAGCTGCGGGCGAGGATGTCCAGTCCCTCGCCGGCTATCCACTCGTCGCTGCCCTCGGCGAGCGCGCCGTCCTGCCATTGCCGCAGGCGCAGGGCGTTGTCGTTGATGCGCTGCAGGGCAGCCCGGAACCGGCGGCGGGCGGCTGCCGTCACCTGGTCGAATTCCGCCTCGCCGTACGACTGGGTCCTGCTGCGCGGCTTCTTGGAACGGCGGGCCAGCTCGTCGGCGACCGGTCCCGCCTGAAGGCTCTCGTCATCAAGCAGCAGGCTGCTGACCAGGCCGAAGGCGTAATACCCTCCGGCGCCCGCCGGCAGCCATGCCCGCCACCGCCGCACCATCGCCGGGGTGAGCTCATCCAGGTCACGCGGCGACGGCTCCTGGCAGGCCAGGAACTGCGCGAACCGCCGCAGCTGAAGCCACGACCCCTCCGACGAGTCGTGGGCCGACCAGCGGTCCGGCGTGCACCGGGCAGCGAACAGGGCCGCCAGCGAGGCCTGCATCGGCGCGGGGACCGGAAGCTGCGCGAAGTCGTATTCCCGGACCCGGCCCTCGCGGTTATGGTGGTGCACCATCAGGCCGCCGTGCCCGTCCGCGACCAGGTACTCGGGCCGGGCGTGGCCGCCGGCCGGCAGCGCTGCCCGGCGCCCGCGCCCGCTCACGAGGCACCGGCCAGGGACTGGCCGATGCCGTCCACATCCTGGATGCCGTCGGACTCCCGCGCTACCCGGGCGAACACCGCGTCCAGCTCGGGCATCGGGGCCGCGATCGGCTCGGGAGCGCCGGCCAGCATCGATCGCAGGTTCAGGTCGGCCACCGGCGCCAGGTACCGGTCCACGGTCGTGTCCCGGGAGGCGTGCCCGAGCAATTGCTGGACCATGAACCACGGGTCGCCGTACAGCTGCCGGAAATCGCGGCGCTCCTCCGCTGTGAGCCCGTACTTCTGGTCCATCAGCTCGTTGAGCACGACCAGCATGTACAGGGCGAAACTGTGCCTGGCCGAGTGCGGCGTCGCGTAGGGGGCGAACACCTGGTGCGGATCAAAGCCGACACGGCTCGGCGGGGTCAGGACTCGCTCGCAGCGCTCGTTGGCCGCCCGGAACACGCCCTCCCACGAGTGCACCCCCGAACGGCAGGCCCTGCTCGTTCAGCCACAGCCACAACGGCTCCAGCCCCCTGGGGCCTTCGGTAAACAGCAGCATCCGCTCCCGCGCCGTCAGCTCGCTCAGCGGACGTTCGCCGGACGACCCGTCCAGGCCGCGCCAGCGCACCACGGGCGGTGGCGCAGGCGCAGCGTAAGGGCCTTTACGAGCGGCTGCCGGGGGCGCGCGTGGTCACCGAGGTCACCCGCCGGGCGAAGCCCGCACAGTCTGCCTCCCTGTCCCGGCTAGAAGATGCTGGCAATCCAGCTTGTCCTCGTGCCGGTCGTAGGCGGCGAACAGGTGCCGGACCACGGCGGTGCGGGTGTAGGTGGCGCGCAGGCGGGGCCGTGGCTGGCGGCCGGGGTCTTTGCCCTTGCCGGGGATTTACGCAGCCTCCTGGCGGCAGTGCCCGCGCAATCTGGCTGGCCGACCCGGGGCGCCTGAACAGGTGACCCTAGCCACCGGGAAGCACTCCGCTCCCGGTCCTGCCGCCGTTGTCTCACCCGTTCCCGCCTCCCTGAGTAATGCCGTCGCCATGACCCTTGCCCTTGCCCTTGCCGTGGGACTTGCCGCCGCTGCCCCGGGGCTGCAGCGCTCCGGTCAGCACGACCAGGCTGCCGGCCGGTACCGGGCCGGCCGGGCGCACGGCGATAACCATTCCCTGGGGCTGCCGGTCACTCGGTCGCCAGCGCACGCGGACTTGGAGGCCGAGCCGGTGCAACTGACGGACCACGGCACTGACCGGCCGGCCGATCAGCGAGCCGGCCCTGACTTCGATCAGCTGCGCTGCCGGCGACGCCGGTTTCGACGTGCTGGACGGCACTGATACCGCGCGATGCGGCGCCGCGGAGCCGAGCACGCCGGACAGCACCAAAGCCAGCACGACAGCCACGGCTGCCGCCGCAGCCAGCCAGGCACCGCGGCCAGTCCGGCCGCCGCGCAGGCGCGAGCGTCGCTCCAGTGGCAAGCTCAGCGTCGGCCGCTCCGCACCGGTGCCAGGCGGGCCGTGCGGCCAATCGTCCGCGGCGCTAAGCCTGCTGGCCGGCTGTTCGCCAGCCACGGGAGGACTGTCCCGCCGATCGCCAGGCTGGTCATTGCGGCCGGCCAGCATCTGGTCACGCAGCCGGCCAGCCCGGCGGGCCACCGCACCCGCGCTCTCCGGCCGCACGGCGGGGTCCTTGGCCGTAAGCTCCGTCACCAGCGCGGCAACATCGGCTGGCACCGTGGCCGGCAAGGAAGGCATCGGGCGGTCCCGGTGAGCCAGCGCCACCTCCATCGGGATGCCCGCGAAGGGCGCGGCGCCGGCCAGGCACTGGTAAGCCACGACGCCCAGGGAGTACAGATCGCTTGCCGGAGTAGCCTGTGCTCCCCCGACCCGCTCCGGCGCCAGGTAACCCGCGGTTCCGACGAGCATCCCGGTGCTGGTGATAGGCGCCGAGCCTGCTGCGTGCGAGATGCCAAAGTCGGTGATCTTCACGATGCCGCTGCGGCTGAGCAGCAGGTTGCCGGGCTTGATGTCGCGATGCACCAGTCCGGCCAGGTGCGCGGCATGCAGGCCAGCCGCCGTCTGGGCGACGATGTCCATGGCCCGCGCCGGATCCACTGGCCCGTCGGCCAGCGCCTCGGCAAGAGAGGGCCCGTCCACGAGCTCCATCACCAGGAATGGCGGGTGCGGGGGATCAGGCTCGCAGTAGTCATAGACATGCGCGATGCCCTCGTGGGACAGCGCTCCGGCGTGCCTGGCCTCGGCCCGGAACCTGGCCAGTATCTCCGGGTGCTGGGCGTGTCCGCCTGGCAGCAGCTTGATCGCCACTGGCCGGGCCAGCACGATATCCGTTCCCCGCCACACCTCGCCGCAGCCGCCCGCGGCGATCAGATCAGCTAGCTCATACCGGTCAGCGAGCAGCAGGCTGCTGGCGAACGACATAGGCCGGCGGTACCCGTCGGCTTGCTCGCTAATCATGCATCCACCTTGCCGCATCGGCCTCCGCGAGCGGCAGGCCGGCCTGCCCGCGCCGTTGCCCAGGCTGCCACGGCTGGGGGACAGATCCGCAGCGCGTCATGGTCGCGCGCCGTGTTCCTGCATGTCAGGTCGCGGCCGGCGCGCTGGCATGCTGGATACATGAAGGACCTGGTCCGATTGCTCCGCCGGATCGCCGTCACCGTCGTGGGCACCGTGATCTTTGTCGTCGGCGTGGTGCTCCTGGTGGCACCCGGACCTGGCCTGCTCGTGATACTCCTCGCGCTGATCGTGTTCGCCGTCGAATACGAATGGGCCAGGCGCCATCTGGGTGCGGTACGGGCGCGCGCGCGTTCGGCGGCCGACAAGGCGGCCACCAGTCGCGTCGCTACGGCCTCCGCCATCCTTTTTGGCGTTGGCGCCATCGGCCTGGGCGGAGTGCTGATCTTCACCGACGTGCTGCCCCTGTCCGGCGCGGGAACTGGTGCGAGCGTTGCCCTGGGCGGTCTGACCGTGCTGATCACCACCGCATACAGCGCCCGGGAACTGCGGCGTGCCGAAAGGGCCGATGAGATCGAACGGGCCAAGCAGGCTAAAGCGGCTGAATGGTAAAAAAAAGCCATCGCTGATTAAGAGTTCGAAACATGCCTAATGACCTGGGCAGGGTTATTGGAGTCTCAGGCCAGCAGGCCTCCTGCCGCTGCTCCCCATGGTTGACCTGGCCAGCCATGGGAAATGTGTCCAGCGGAAGCACACACGCGGAGGTTTCAATGTCCCGCATCAAGAGAAACCACGAGGCCGGCCCGCCGGCCAACAGCGCGTGGGGTCGCGCGCGCCAGGCGGCGGCTCGGGTGAAGCCGGTTGCCACCAGCACCGGGGCAGCCGCGAGGCGCGGCGTGCACAGAACGCGCGTCTGGGCGGCGCCGCAGGTCGAGCGCACCGGGCAGGTCCTGCAGGACCGCGTCGCACCCAAGGTCTCTGCCGCGTTGTCCTCGGCCGCGCGGCGGCTCGAACCCGCCAAGCCACGGCGCTCACGCTGGCGCAAGCTGGCCGGCGCCTCGGCGTTTACGGCTGCCGCTAGCGCGGTAGCGGCCCTGGTCCGCAAGCGCAGGAAGCCGGACGTCACGACCTCGGCGGCCGAGCCGGACGCGGACGACGTGACACCCGCCGCGGACCGGCGGGACGGGCAGGCGAAGACCAGCACCGACGCCGACGTGAACGGGCAGGTCCGCACTTCCTGACCGGGCGCCGCAGAGATAAGGCGGTCGGCCAGTGAAACCCGGCCTGCGCGGATCGCGGCCGGCCGCACTTCCTGCCGCCTGAATGCGCCTGGCGCACTGTTTCCTTTCCGTGCGATCTTCCTTCCCGGTCGCTGCCTGCCGCTTCCGATCGGCGCACGGGAATCGAGCCTTTGCGCCCGCCCATGACATGACCCTTCTTGCCGCCCGCCGCGGCCGCCGCGGCTGACGGCCCATCCGGGGGATATCCCCCACCTGAAGACGGGCGGTAGCCACGTTCCGCGTGGCCCGCCCGGCTCGTAGCGTGATTTCCCGACGGCACGCACCAGCGGGCCGGCCTGGCAAGGCCTGCGAGGCCGTTCACCCAGCACCCGGGAGGTCACATGATCGAGATCCGTGGTCTGACCAAGCGCTACGGCCGCACGCTCGCGGTCGACGCGCTCAGTTTCGACCTGCGGCCGGGAGTGGTGACCGGCTTCCTCGGCCCGAACGGATCCGGCAAGTCCACCACCATGCGACTGATCCTGGGCCTGGACATGCCCGACGCGGGGCAGGCGCGCATCGGCGGCCGCCGGTACCGCGACCTGCGCTGGCCGCTGCGCGAGGTCGGCGCGCTGCCGGAAGCCAGGGCGTTCCACCCGGGCCGCACCGGCCGCGACCACCTGGCCGCCCTGGCCGCCAGCAACGCCATTGCCCGCCGCCGGGTGGATGAGGTTCTCGACATGGTCGGCCTGGCCGACGCCGCTCGCAGCCGCGCGGGGAGTTTCTCCCTCGGCATGGCGCAGCGGCTCGGCATCGCCGCGGCGCTGCTGGGTGACCCGCAGGTGCTGCTGCTGGACGAGCCGGTCAACGGCCTGGACCCGGCCGGGATCCACTGGATCCGCGACCTGCTGAAGTCGCTGGCCGCCGAGGGCCGCGTCGTGTTCGTCTCCAGCCACCTGATCAGCGAAATGGCGTTGATGGCAGAACATCTCGTGGTGATCGGCCAGGGACGGCTGCTCGCCGACACATCTGTCGCCGAACTGTCCGCCAGGGCGGCATCCCTGGAAGATGCGTTCCTGGAACTGACCGGCACCAGCACAGGATTCCGGAGGGCTCCGGGGGGCTCCAGGGAAACTCCGGGGGGCTCCGGAGGGCTTCAGCGGAGCTCCGGGGGGTCGTCTCCCAGGCCAGCGCCGCGGGCCGCAGCCACGGCGTTTCGTTCCACCGGCCAGCGCGGCGGCCGCCGGGCGGCATTCCTGACCCGTCAGGGCGGCCGCCGGTGACATCACGGAAGGAAGGCTCGTCATGACGGTGCTGGCGGAACGCGTTCCCGCCGGGCACTACCTGTTCCGGCACGTAGCGCGGATGGAGTGGATCAAGCTACGCAGCCTGCGCTCCACCTGGTGGATCCTGGTGATCACGGCAGTCGGCGCGATCGGCATAGGCGTCGCGGTCGGGTTCAATACCAAGAACGCAGCCGGCGACCTGACGAACAACGCGCTGGCTGGCGTGGTTCCTGGCCTGCTACTGGCCGGGGTGCTCGGCGTGCTCGCGATGACCGGCGAATACACCTCAGGAATGATCCGGGCGACGCTGGCCGCGACCCCGAGGAGGCCGCTGCTGCTGGCCGCCAAGGCCGGGGTGTTCGGTGCCGTAGCGCTGGCCGTCGGCGAGGCCGCCTCGCTCATCGCCTTCGCCGCGGGCGGGGCTGCCTTGCGGCACGGCATTCCGGCTCCCGCGCTGAGCCAGCCGGGCGTGCTCCGTGCGGTGCTGTTGTCCGGCACGAGCTTCTGCCTGATCGGCCTGCTTGGCCTCGGGCTCGGAGCCATCATCCGGCACACGGCGGCCGCCATCGCCGTGCTCGTCGGCGGCGTGTACATCGTCGCGCAGGTCATCGGCGCGGTCGCGCACTCGGCGCTGGCATACATGCCGATATTGATCATCGGGAACTCGCTGAGCACGACCAAGCCGGAGTCCTGCGGAGGACATGCCGCGCAGTGCCCGCATTTCCTGTCACCGTGGGCGGGCTTCGCCGTGCTCTGCCTGTACGCCGCCGTGGCGCTCGGGATCGGGTGCTGGCTGCTCGCCCGCCGTGACGCCTGAGCGCACAATGAGCAGATGGGCGCCACCGGCCCGGTGAACCCGATAGCCGCGGGTCAGCCGCCCGGTCGCCGGCCGGGCGGTTGGCTGGCCGCGCTGCCCCGCGAAGCGGCGCGCGCGCCGTTCACCGCCCGCGCCCGGCGGGAACTGCTGTTCTGCCTCATCGAAGTACCGCTCGGGCTCGTTGTGCTTGCGGTGCCGATCGTGCTCACCGCAGTGCCGCTCACGGCGTCACTGCTGGCGCAGCGATTCAGCCCGTCGGGCCGGCCAGTTCAAGCTCACCCGGCCGGAGTGGTTGCGATCTTCGGCGGCATGCTCGTCATCCTGCTGCTGCTGGTGATTCTGGCGCCTCGCGCCGCACGCGGGCTCGGGGCCTGGCACCGCCATCTGGCGGCGCGGCTGCTCGGCGAGCGGGTCGCGGGACCGCCGCCGGTCCGCACGGCCCGCGGCGTCGTCCGGCGGCTGGACGCCGCGCTGCGCGACGGCCCCGGCTGGAGGGCCGTGGCGTACCTGCTGCTGAAGCTGCCGGTCACGGCGGGCGAGATGTACGCAGTCTTCCTCGCGGCCGCCGGCCTGGCCAGTCTGACCTACCCATTCTGGTGGCGGCTCTTCCGCAACCATCCGCCAGGCGTGCAGTTGCGGCCAGTTCCTGTGCTCACCCCGTTCGGCTCGTTCCGTGTCGCCACCTTCCCGGGCACCTTCGCCGCCTTCGCGGCGGGCGCGGCGATGCTGCTGGCCGCTCCCTGGGTGGCGAGGGCGGCCGCCTCGGCGGACTGCTGGCTGATGCGCGGCCTGCTCGGCCCTGCCCGGCTCGCCCGGCGGGTAGCCGACCTGGAGCAGACCCGGGCGCTGGCGGTGGAGGATTCCGCCGCGCTGCTACGCCGGCTCGAACGAGACCTGCACGACGGCGCGCAGATCCGGCTGGCAACGCTGGCCATGAACCTCGGCATGGCCAGGGAGAAACTCGCGACCGGCGGTGATCCGGTAATCCGCGAACTGATCGACGCGGCCCACCGCGGCGCCAAGGACGCCCTGGTCGAGCTGCGCAACCTGGCCAGGGGCATCCACCCGCCTGCCCTCGACAACGGCCTGTCCGACGCGCTGGCCACCCTGGCCGCCGGCAGCGCCATCCCGGTCGAGCTGACCGCGGCCACCCCCCGGCGGCCGACGCCGGCGATCGAGACGATCGCCTACTTCTGCGCAGCCGAGTTGCTGGCAAACGCCGCCAAGCACAGCGGCGCGGGCAAGATCGCGATCGAGGTGGCCGGGCGGGGGACGACGCTCGTGCTGCGCGTGCGCGACGACGGCCGCGGCGGAGCGGACCCGGCCGCTGGCAGCGGCCTGTCCGGGCTCGCGCAGCGGGTGAGCACCGTGGACGGTCGCATGGAGATCGTCAGCCCGCCGGGCGGGCCGACGCGGATCACCGTCACCCTGCCGCTGCGGGCCTGAGGCGCCGGCATGACAGCATCGCGGCGTATGCACGCCAGGGCAGCGGGGGACGACGGATGCGCGTAGTGATCGCCGAGGACTCGGCCCTGTTCCGCGAGGGCCTGGCCCGGCTGCTCGCCGGCCGCGGCCATCACGTGGTTGCCGCCGTGGGCGACGCGGGCGCCCTGCTCGCCGCCGTGGCCAGGCATCATCCCGATGTCGCTGTGGCGGATATCCGGATGCCTCCGACGCATACCGACGAAGGGCTGCGCGCCGCCATCGAGCTCCGCCGCGACCACCCGGGAACCGGGGTGCTCGTCTTGTCCCAGTACATCGAGACCAGCTACGCGGCACGCCTGCTAGGGGGCAACGCGGCCGGCGTCGGCTACCTGCTCAAGGACCGCGTGGCCGACGTGGCCGAGTTCGCCGACGCGCTGACCCGGGTCGCGGCCGGCGGCACCGCTCTCGACCCCGAGGTCGTCAGCCAGCTCGTACGCGCCAGCCGCCGCGCCGACGGACTGGCCGCGCTGACCCCGCGAGAACGCGACGTGCTCGCGGCGATGGCCGAGGGCCGGTCCAACGCGGGGATCGCGGCCAGCCTCGTCGTCTCGGCCGGGGTAGTCGAGAAACACGTGGCCAGCATCTTCGGCAAACTGGGCCTGCCGCCATCGGAGGCTGACAACCGCCGCGTGCTCGCGGTCCTGCGCTACCTCGGGCCCGGCCAGTAGGCTGACCCGGCTGCCCGCTCCCGCAGGTCCTCCGGGTCAGCCGGGTGACCAGCCGGGGTCCCGGCCGCCATGGGATGGGAGTGCTACGCATGAAGATATTACGGACAGTTACAGGTCGGTGACTTAGGGATACACTTGAGGACGCGGTCTGCCGCCGCGCTGGTTAGAGAGGGCGATTTTCACAGCATGCTTCCCTCCGGCGAGGAGCGATTCCGGGTTCTGTTTGAGCGATCATCCGTCGGCATGGCGTTCGTTGCCCTCGACGGGACGGTGATCGCCGTCAATCCGGCTGCCTGCAAGCTGTGCGGCCGGACAGAGCAGGAACTAGTAGGATCGCCTGGTCTGGAGGTCTCGCATCCGGACGACCGGGGAGATGCGGCCGGCCGGCTGCGCCAGCTGACGGAGGGTCAGCTGGACGAGGTACGGCTGGAGCGGCGCTTCATCCGCCCCGACGGGACCGTGGTATGGGCGGAGTCGCTGACCCAGGCGGTCCGCGCGCCCGACGGCACACCGCTGTACCTGCAAACAATCCTGGTGGACATCACCGACCGCAGGCAGGCTGAGGCGGCCCGGTCATGGCCGGCGGCGATCGTTCAGTCGTCGCAGGACGCCATCGTTGGAACGACGCTTGACGGCGTGATCATGAGTTGGAACGCCGGCGCCGAACGCATCTTCGGATTCACCGCCGATGAGATGGTCGGCCGCGACGCGAACGTCCTGCGCCCGCCTGGCAGTGCGGGCGAGGTGGCCCGGCTGACGGCGCGGACGGCCCGCCAGGAGCGCGTCGAGCATCGGGTCGTCCGGCTCAGGAAGGACGGAACCGCTGTCACCTTGCTGACCACTTCGACGCCGATTCTCGATACCTCCGGTGCCGTCGTCGGGACGGCAAGCGTGGCGCGCGATCTGAACGAGAACGAGCGGGCCGAGGCGATGTTCCGGAGCCTGCTTGAGGCCGCACCCGACGCGACGGTCTGCGTCGATGACCACGGTGTCATAGCGCTCGTCAACGCCCAGGCTGAGCGGCTGTTCGGCTATGCGCGCGACGAGATGATCGGGCGTCCCGTCGAGATGCTCGTGCCAGACGGTGCCAAGGACATCCACCCCGCGCGCCGCAGCGGATACTTCGCCGACCCGGCGCCACGGCCGATGGGAGCAGGCCGGGAGCTGGCCGCGCGCCGCAAGGATGGCAGCGAATTCCCGGCCGAGATCTCACTGTCTGCCATCCAGACCGAGGAAGGCACGCTGGTGTCGGCGACGATCCGGGACGGAACGCAGCGCCGGCACGCGGCCATCGTGGCGTCCTCATCGGATGCCATCATCGGGCGCAGCCTGGACGGCACGATCACCAGCTGGAACGGCGGAGCGGAGCGAATGTTCGGCTATACCGCCGCGGAAGCGATCGGCAGCGACCTGGCGAGAATGGTCCCGCCTGAGCGGTCCGGCGAACTGCCCGACATGGTGGAGCGCGTGCGGCGAGGCGAGCCGGGCTGGCCGCAGGAGACCCAGCGGGTCCGCAAGGACGGCGTCACGGTCGAGGTGTCGGTCACTATCTCGCCGATCCACGACGAGGCCGGCGCGGTGGTGGGTACTTCTGCCGTGTCTCGTGACATCACCGACCGGAAGCGGACTGAGGCTGAACGGCAGGCTCTGGGTGAGCGGCTCCGCCAGTCCGAGCGCCTGGAGAGCCTGGGCCAGCTGGCCGGGGGCGTGGCGCACGACTTCAACAACCTGCTCGGAGTCATCTTGAACTACGCGGCCTTCGTCGCTGAGGAGACCGCCGGCAACCCGGCTGTCAGCGCCGACGTCGAGCAGATCCGGGCCGCAGCCGAGCGTGGCGCCCGGCTGACCCGCCAGCTGCTCATCGTGGGGCGGCGCGAGGCCATCCGCCCGGCGGTCCTGGATCTCAACGCCATCGTCGCCGAGATCCACGACCTGCTGTCGCACAGCATCGGAGAACAGGTCGAACTCACGGTGCGCCCGGCTGCCGGGCTGCCAGCGATCCGCGCCGACCGCGGCCAGATAGACCAGGTCCTGCTCAACCTCGCGGTCAACGCGCGTGACGCGATGCCCGCCGGCGGCACCCTGCACATCGCGACCCAGGTCGCTGACCTCGACAGCGACTACCTCCGGCTGCACCCTGGCGCCAGAATGGGACGCCACGTCGAGCTGACCGTGAGCGACACCGGCTTGGGCATACCGCCAGAGATCGCCGACCACATCTTCGAGCCCTTCTTCACCACCAAGCCCGAAGGCCAGGGGACCGGATTGGGGCTGGCCACGGTGTACGGCATCGTGACCGAAGCCGGCGGCAGCCTTAGCGTCGACTCCGAGGTCGGCGGCGGGACCACCTTCCGGCTGCTGTTTCCCGCCATCGAGGAACCGGCAGCTCCGGCCGCCGCACCTGCCGCCGGAGACGCCGGGGGACATGGCGAGACGGTCCTGGTCGTGGAGGACGAGGCCGCCATGATGGAGGTCACCGCCCGCATCCTGCGCCGCCACGGCTACACCGTGGTCGAAGCCACCACCGGCTCAGAGGCAATCGCGCTTGCCGCCGAACGTGACGTGCGATTGCTGCTCACCGACTCGGTGATGCCGCAGATGTCCGGCCGGGAACTCGCCCGGCAGATCCGCGAGCTACGACCGGGGCTGCCGGTCCTGTTCATGTCCGGCTATGACCATGGCGGGACCGGGTCGCGGCACGTTCTCAGCGAGGATGTCACGGTCGTCCAGAAGCCCTTCAGCGCCGAGACGCTGCTCAACCGGGTCAGATCCGTAATGCCCGGCGGCGGCCGAGGTTGATTCGGCCGCCGCGCTTGTGACTCCGGCGGCGGATGATGGACCACCGGCAGCGGTCCTGCGCCGGAGACCGGCCCGAGCCCCTTGCGGCCGGTGCGCTGGTGACTCTTCGAGTTCCGGTGTGGCCGGCGGCCAGGTCGCACTCTTCGAGTTCCGGTAGGGCCGGCGGCCAGGTCAATCCTTCAGGATGCTCCCCGGAACTCGGCCAGCATCCTGGGCAGCATCCGGCCGGCCTGGGTTCTCCCGCGGACGGCCTGGGTTCTCCCGCGGACGGCCTGGGTTCTCCCGCGGATGGGTGCGAGCATATGCCGGTGGCGGAGTTCGTGGTAAGACCGGCGCGGGCGGCCGATGCGCGGGCGATGGCGGAGCTGATGGCGACGGTGGCGCAGGAGCGCGACGGGATCGCGACCGAGCCGCCGGTCGATATCGAGGAGCGCGCCGCGGCGTTCGCGCGCAGCGCAGGTGAGTCCGTCGTCGCGGTCGCCAGCGGCCGGATCGTCGGGATGCTCCATATCGACGCCAGCCGCCACGGCTTCGGCGAATTAGGAATGCTTGTCGACCGGGGCTGGCGCGGCCGCGGGGTCGGCTCGGCGCTTGTGCGGGCGGCGATCGCCTGGGCGCGCGGTCAAGGGCTGCACAAGCTCTGCCTAGAGGTGTTCCCGCACAATACGGCGGCGATCGCGCTGTACCGCAAGGCCGGCTTCGTAGTAGAAGGACGGCGCGCAAATCAGTACCGGCGAGCGAGCGGCGAACTCTGGGACACGATCGTGATGGGCCTGGCCCTGTAGCAGCCTGGTGCTCACGCGGCGCGGCTGGCGCGAGCCACGAGCCGCCGGGCGGGCAGCCGGGTGCGGGACTGCTGCCGTCCCGGGCCGAACGCCTCGGCGATGACCCGGCGCGCCCAGCGCATCCGCGCGACCGCGATGTCCGGGTGGTCGCCGAACTCCTGCGCGACCCGCCCGGCGCAGCCCCGGCCGCCGAATCGCCGGACGGCTCCCGCGATGGCCTCCCGGACCTGCGCCGCGCTGGGTTCATCGGATCGCTGCAGCGCCGACACGAACAGGGCGTCGGCCCGGACGGCGCTGATGCTGAAGTGGTTGATCGCTGGCCGCATCGTGGGCCTCCTCGACAGCTTGATACCTCGACTACAGCACGGGGGTCCGACACTTTCCGCGCGCCTGCGGGCCGCTGCCTGATCGTCTCCGGTGCCCATGCTGATGAGTAAGACTCCACGGCCCGGGCGAACTCACCGGCCGCCGCCACGGTGCCGCGCCGGGGCCGCGGAACCGGCCTGATGACGCCGGCCGCCCGGACTCCGCTGACCGTGATCTGTTGCTCTGGCGCATCGGCCGAAATATGTTGGCCGCTGGCGGCTCGCTGCGCTGTGATTGGTGCTTATGAGCGCGCATGCGCACCAGGATGGCCGCGCGGCCGGTCTGTCCGGCATCGAGTTCGGTGCGGCCTTCCACCGGGACGCGGTCGGGCCGCTGCTGTCGCAGGAACTGCCCGGGCTGCGGTACGCGGCAGCCAGGCTCGGCTCCGGCTCTGACGTGCTCGGGCTCGACGATGTGATGAGCCGCGATCACGACTGGGGCTGTCGGCTGACGCTGCTGGTCGACGGCGCCGCCCAGGCGGCCGTGCCGGTGGTGCGGGATCTGCTCGCCCGCCGGCTGCCTGACCGCTTCCACGGGCGCCCGGTGCGGTTCGCGGCGACGTGGGACACGGCGGTTTCCCACAAGGTCGAGGTCGCCACCGTCGGCGACTTCGCCGCCAGCCGGCTGGGCGTCAACCCGCTGGCCGGCCTGTCTGGCCCGGACTGGCTGGTGCTGACCGGCCAGAGCGTGCTGGAAGTCATCGCCGCGCCGGTTTACGTCGACTCCACCGCTGAGCTGGCCGTGCTGCGGCGTGAGCTGGCCTGGTATCCCCCCGACATTGAGCGGTACCTGCTCGCCTGCGGCTGGCAACGGCTGGCACAGCGCATGCCCTTCGTCGGCCGCACGGCCGACACCGGGCAGCGGCTGCAGTCCCGCCTGCTTTCCGCGGCGCTAGCCGGCGACCTGATGAACCTGGCATTCCTGCTACACCAGCAGTGGCGCCCCTACGAGAAGTGGCGCGAGGCGATGTTCGCCCGGCTGCCGTGCGCCACCGAACTGCGCGGACCGCTGGAGGCAGCCGCCACCGCGGCAGACTGGCGCGAGCGCGAGGCCGCCCTGGCCGCGGCGATCGAGGTGCTTGCCGCTGTGCAACGCCGCCGGCGGCTGCCCACGCCCGTTACGGCAGTGACCAGGTTCTGGGGACGCCCGTATCGGACGGTCGCCGCGGAAGTTCCCGACCTTCTGCTCGCCACGATCGCCGACCCGCTGCTCTCCCGGCTCACCATGCGCGCGGGTAGCGCGGACCAGTGGGTTGACAGCGTCGACGTCCTAGCGCACCCTGGCCGGCGCGCCGCCCTCACCGCCGCCTACCGAGCGTGGCTGGACGCTGCCGGGCCGCCCGGGGCGGTGCGCCTGATGGGCTTGCGGGCGGTTACTGCTCCCGATCGAGGCGCAGCAGCTCGAGAACCTCGCCGGGACTGTCGGCCGTGACCCGGATCATCGCCCGCACCGCGTCCGCCAGGGCGACGCGCGGCACGTCGAGCGCGATCGCGGCCGAGTCCGCCAACCGGGTGAGCTGCCGGTAAAGCTCAGGGCTCAGGTCGAGAGTGATCCTGACCGGCTTCGACCGGATCGCGGTCCTCCCGGCCGGGCGCGCATCGGGTTCGGTACGCCTGGTCGCGGCGGCCGCCATCTGCGCTTTCCGCTGTTCCCGCTGCGTGGTCATGTCCGCACCGAGCAGAGTGGCGCGCATCGTTCGATGAGGTCGCGTGCCACGTGGCGCCACACATCGCGGCCGGTGCCTGGAATCGGCATGCCGAAGCTCTGGGCGTAGACCTCCAGCCGCGGCACGGCCGTCTCCAGCACGTCATAGCCGAGGCCCTCCAGCGCCTCCCGGGCATCGGCTGTGGAGTTCGCCCGGGCGACGCACCTGTTCAGCAGCACGGCGGAGCGGGCAGGTCTGTCCCGGGCCGCCTCGACCTCGCTGATCTCCTCCCGCACCGGCGTGGTGCGGTTGATCTCAATAGGGCTCGGCGCACATGGGATCAGGATCTCGTCGGCGTACCGCAGCGCTGACCGGGCAATGCCAGCGTGGTCCTCCAGCTGCGGCGCGTCGATAATCACCACGTCATCCCGCTGGGCGATCTCAGGCACCCGGCGGTGCAGCTCGCGGGACGGCAGGGCCACGATCCGGAACGGGAACGCCGCCTGCGGCGGTAGTCCCGGGTACATGGCCGCGAGATCGGACCATTCCAGGGCGCTACCAGAAGGGTCCGCGTCCACCAGCAGCACGCTGTTCCCGGCCTGCGCGAAAACGTGCGCCAGCCAGACCGCCGATGTGGTCTTGCCCGTGCCCGGCTTGAGGTTGGCCAGCGCCAGGCAAATCCCCGTCATCCAGGCAGTATTGCAGCGCATGCGGCATAACGGTAGACGGTCCCGTGCCTGATGGCGGGCGGTGCGCGCACCGGAACTGTGCGCCACGGAAGGCGGAGCGACCTCCCCGGGCCAGGTTCCTGTGTGGCAGTCCCGCCGCCGGCCGCGCGGGGCTAGGCCGGCCTGGCAGACGCGGCGATCACAAGAGATCGCCCCTCGCTGCGCACCTGCCACGATGATCTCGTCGGGCACGCACCGTCCCGTCATCACCCGCTCGGCGACCTTGCCCGTGCGGTCTGGACAGGAAGCGTGTGCCCGCCAGACGCCAATTGGTCCTGCCGTTCCGGCTTGAGGCTCGGCAACGCCGAAACCCGCCGCGATACAGTATTGCAGTACATACGGCATTACGGCAGGGTTGTCGCGGGCTGCCGGGGACGCGGTGTGCAGACAGCACCCCGCGAACCCAGCGCACACCGGGTACAGGCCGTGCCAGCGGCAGCCGTCCTGCTCGTCCTGGCAACTGCCAGAAACTCACCAGCCGAACGCCCGACGGCCGAGATCAACGGCCCGCTCGTCGCCATGCCACGAAACAGCTTTCCCACAGGGGTGTGGACATTGCCGTGTATTTCATGCAGTGCACTGGCAAAGTTACCCACAGTCTGTGGACGGCTGTGTGGAGTAAATCACAGCAGTGTAACCTCGCTAGGCGCACCGGTCCCCGGACTGCAGGGCTGGACGACGACGACAAGCGCCCGCGCGGCTGGCGGGTGCGTCCTGCCGGCGTCAGCGGAGACTCACATCTTGATGCGCTTGTTCCCCGGGTCATACATCGGGCGCAGCGACGTGACGGCCGGGTAGATCGAGGTCCCGATCTGGACGGTCCATTCGCCGGAATCCAGGTAGGCCTGGCCGATGGGCTCGTCAGCGTCGATCATCGCCAGCCCGACCGCGCCGCCCAGCGTGAACCCGTAGGACGCGGACCGGATGTACCCGGCGGGCTTGCCGTTCCTGCGGACCACTTCAGCGTGGAACATCAGCGGTTCGGGATCTGTCACCAGCACCTGCACCAGCCGCCGGGTGAGCATCCCGCGCGCCTTCTGGGCGAGCACGGCGTCGCGGCCGATGAAGCCGCCTGGCTTGTCCAGCGCGACCGCGAAGCCGAGTCCCGCCTCCAGCACGGTGTCGGTGTTGTCGATGTCGTGGCCGTAGTCGCGGTAGCCCTTCTCCATGCGCAGGCTGCTCAGTGCCTTGAGCCCGGCGTGCCGCAGATCCACCGCGCGCCCGGCCCCGACCAGCCGGTCGTAGACTCCTGCGGCTTGCCCGGCCGGAATGTACAGCTCGTAGCCGAGCTCGCCCAGGTAGGTGATCCGGATGCACAGCACCCGCGCGAACCCGATGTCGATCTCGGCGGCCGCGCGGTACGGGAACGCCTCGTTGGACAGATCCGCAGCGGTGACCGATGCCAGCAGTTCCCGCGATCGCGGGCCCTGGATGTTGATCTGCGCGTATCCCGACGTCACGTCTGTGACGAAGGCGTGCGCATCGCCGAGGTGGCGACGCATCCAGGTTTCCACGTGACGGTGCGCGGTGTCCGAGGCGACCACCCAGAACCGGTCGTCGCCGAGCTTGGTCACCGTGAGATCGGCTTCCAGCTTGCCGCCGGGGTTGAGCCACTGGGTGTAGGTAATCCGGCCGGATTCGCCGTCTACCTGGTTGGCGGAGATCCGCTCCAGTACGCGCCCGGCATCGCGGCCCTGCACGTCGAACTTGGCCATGAAAGCCATGTCCATCAAGATCACGCCGGTGCGCGCGGCGTAATGCTCGGCCTCCCAGTAGCCGAACCAGTCCTGCCGCCCCCAGGACAGCTCGCCCGCCTTTGGCTCGGCACCCTCGGGCGCGTACCAGTCGGCGCCCTCCCACCCGCTGACGTCCTTGAAGTACGCCCGCTGTGCCTCCAGCCGGTGGTGAATCGGCGACACCTTGGCGCCGCGCGCGGTCAGCATTGACCGGCCCGGGTAGTGAGTCTCATACACCAAGCCCAGCGACTCCACCGTGCGAGTCGCCCGGTACTCGGGATTGGCCTGGTAGCGGTGCAGCCGATCGATGTTCATGGCCGTCACGTCGACGTCCGGCCGGCCGTCGGCGATCCAGTGCGCGATCACCCGGCCGATTCCTCCGCCGGTCAAGATCCCGATCGAGTTCAGCCCCGCGGCCACGAAGTAGTTCTGCAACTCCGGCGCCTCGCCGACAATCGGCAGCAGGTCCGGAGTGAAGCTTTCCGGGCCGCAGAAGAACTTTTTGATCCCGGCCTGCGCCGACACCGGGACCCGGGACATGGTGCGCTCCAGGTACGGAGCCATCCGGTCCCAGTCCGGGGGAAGCTCGCCGAAGGAGAAGTCCGCGGGGACTCCCTCGACCTTCCACGGCGCGCAGACCGGCTCAAACAGGCCGAGCATCAGCCCGCCCCCCTCCTCCCGGTAATAGCCGTAGCTGGCCGGATCCTCCAGCACCGGCCAGTCGCCATCCACTCCCTCGATCGGCTCGGTCAGCAGGTAGTAATGCTCGGCAGCCTGCAACGGGACGTTCACCCCGGCAAGCTCGCCAAGCTGACGAGCCCACATCCCGCCGCAGTTGACCACGTACTCAGCCTCGACGTCGCCGCGCGGCGTGCGCACGCCGGTCACCACGCCGCGGCAGGTCAGGAAGCCAGTTACCGGCACGCCCTCGATGATCCGCGCGCCTCGCATCCGGGCGCCCCTGGCCAGCGACATCGTCACATCGACCGGATTCACCCGGCCATCGGCCGGGATATAGAAGCCGGCCAGCACATCGTCGACCCGCGCCAGCGGAAACAACTCGGCGACCTCGCGCGGCGAGATCTCATGCACTTCCACACCGCACAACCGGTTGAAAGCCGCGACCCGCCGGTACTCCTCCAGCCGCCCCGGCTCAACGGCAAGCTCGATCAGCCCGACCTGCTTCAGGCCAGTCGCGAGCCCGGTCTCTGCCTCCAGCCGGGAGTACAAGTCCCGGGTATACATCCGCAGCTCGGTCGAGGTCTGCGAGGTTGAGCCGAAGGTGGCCATGAGCCCGGCCGCATGCCAGGTCGTGCCCGATGTCAGCCGGTCGCGCTCCAGCAGCAGCACATCGGTAACCCCGAGGTGCGCAAGGTGATAGGCGACCGAGGTCCCGATGATGCCCCCGCCGATGACAACGACACGGGCGCGGTCGGGGATAGCTGCGGTGCCCGGCACAGTCATCCGACACTCATTCCGCTCGGTCAGGGTTCTGGCAGCGTCCCGCCCAGCCGGACACGCCGCTGCACGAGCATAAGCCCAGACCAGGCGTTGAAGTCCCCGCAGATGACCCAGGGCCGGTCCAGTCCCTGCGTCACCGCCGTGAGCCGGCGTAGCGCGGCGGCCCGGGCCCGCCGGCCGGTGGCCGGCAGGTGCGCGCTGCCCGCCCAGACAGCATGTGCCACCACGTGCTCCGCCGCAGTGCGACGCATGCGTGACTCGCTGTCGCCACGGTTATCCATCCGCTCCTGCATGCGGAGCGCGCAAAATTTGCGCGCAATGTAGGGGTCTTCCGCGGTACGGTCCGGCGATGGACGATGAGGACGGCTACTTCGGGGAACGCGTCGCGGCGAGGTACGACGAGTCGTCGGCGGAGATGTTCGAGCCGGGCGCCGTGGACGCGGCAGTCGGCGTTCTGGCAGGGCTGGCCGGCCGCGGCCGGGCGCTGGAGCTGGGCATCGGGACGGGACGCATCGCACTGCCGCTGGCGGCCCGCGGTGTCCCGGTGCACGGCATCGACCTGTCGCGGGCGATGGTTGCCCGGCTGCGCGCCAAGCCGGGCGGCGAGGCGATCGGCGTGACGATCGGCGACTTCGCGACAACGAGAGCCGACGGGACGTTCTCGCTCGCGTACCTGGTCTTCAACACGATCATGAACCTGACGACGCAGGCGGCGCAGGTGGCCTGCTTCGGTAACGTCGCGGCTCACCTTGAGCCCGGCGGCTGCTTCGTCATCGAGGTCGCGATCCCCGATCTGCGCAGGCTCCCGGCCGGGCAGAACGTCGTGCCGTTCCACGTGAGCCCGACGCGGTGGGCGTTCGACGTCTACGACGTCGCCACGCAGGCGATGAGCTCGAACTACGTCGAGGTCGCCGGCGGCCGCGGCGAGTACACCTCGTTCCCGTTCCGGTACGTGTGGCCGGCCGAGCTCGACCTGATGGCCCAGATCGCCGGGCTGCGACTGCGCGAGCGGTGGGACGGCTGGACCCGGGAGCCGTTCACCAGCGAGAGCCGCCAGCACGTCTCGATCTGGGAAAAACCCGCCAGCTGACCGCGAGCCGGTCATCCGGTCATGCGGTGATCGCAGCGACCGCGGAAGCTGCGTCGAACATGACCGGATTATCTTGTTCCGAGTTGTCGCCCTAACGCTGCTTTCGATGCCGTAGCGATGGGAACAACCAGCGTGCCTGGTGCATGAGTTCCTGCTCGGCTCGCTGGCGGGCGTCAGCGAAGTACCGATCCGGATCGCGCACCATCCGCTCGGGACGGTCATCGTGGTCCTCGATGGTGATGTGGACCGTCACATTCGTTCCCTTCCTCACGACCTCAGTGTCAGCCTGCGCCCGGGAGGGGTCAACGGCCGATGGTCACTTCTCGCGCCAGCGAAGCGGCCACTATCTCAAGCCCGCGCCAGCGCGTCAGCGAGCAGCCCGGCCAGCAGCCGGATCAGCGGCACGTCCGCCCGCCTGACCCCGCCCTTTTCTAACGCGTCCACCATCAGCATGCCAAAGGCGTTCTGCCCGGCGGCAACCGGGACGGCGGCGAAGGATCGGTAAGTCTGCGGTGCCGTGACGCGCCACCCTGGCGGCGGGGCGGCGTCAAGGTCGGGGCAGAACAGGTGCTGGTTGTGCCGGATCATGCCGAAAACCAGATCTCCTTCCACCGTTCCCTCGGCGATCGGTTCCAGCGGGTCGTCCACGCGGCCGCTGTACTGAGCGGGGACCAGCACCCTCGGCGTCCCGGGCGCGAACCGGAACAGGCAAGCCCGCACCCGCCCGGAACCAGCGAGATGCGCCGCCGAGTCCAGCACCATCGGAATCGTCGCCTCCTGCAGCGCCTCCCGTTCATGCTTGCCCGCCGCCGTGGCCACCCGGCCAAGCTGACGCACGATCGGGTCAAGAGCGTCATTCATGGTCACCCGCATCGCGACCGCCGCATCGACAGCGGCCCGCTGCGCCCTGGCCCGCATTTGCTCCTTGCGGATCTGCTCGTAGGCGGGCACTCCGGCGGCCGTCACGCTCGCGGCCACGGCTGCCAGCGTCCACCACTGCCTGTCAAGCGGGGCCGCGCCCGCCTGCATACCGAACCATGTGGCCAGGGCAACCCCCGCCAGACTGATCATCGTTGTCAGGTAGACCCGCGTGCTGGGTGGAATCCGCATGCGCGGCAGGGTAGATGATCCCCCGGCGGCACTCGCGGACTACGCCCATATCCCGGAACATCGAGGCACTTCAGGTCTGCGGCGCAAGTCGACGGAGGCGGGCCCGGGCGCGCCGTGCACCGAGCCGCCAGACGGTGTGCGCAATGGGCTGACGCTCTGGCTGACTGCACCGGCATGGCCGAAACTGCCAGCCGGGTCCATATCGTGGGCCCGCCGCCAGATCTGGGCCGTGTTCCGGTGCGCCGGATCGCATCGGTACTCGTTTCACCGGCACGGAGCTGTCTGGCCGGCCTGGCGACAAGACCGCGTCCGCTGTTGCTTAATGGGCTAGATGGCAGGTGCCGTTGCTTAATGGGTTAGACGGCAGGTGCCGTTGATCGTTGCCTGGGGAGTCCTGGCGGGAGGGTGCCGGTGCTTGTTCTGAGTCGTTCGCAGACCGAGGCGCTGCTTGATGTAGACGCGCTGATCGACGCTCTGGCTTCGGCGATGGCCGACCTCAGCGCGGGGCGTGCCTCGGCACCGGACCGGGTCGCTGCGCTGGTACCCGAGCACGGGGGGCTGCTGGCCGCGATGCCCGGCTACGTGCCGTCGGCCGGAGCGCTGATGAGCAAGCTGGTCTCCTTGTACCCGCGCAACGCGGGCGGCGCGCTGCCGACCCACCAGGCGGTCATCGTCGTGTTCGACCCGGCAACTGGCCAGCCGGTGGCGTTGCTGGATGGCACCGCCATCACCGCCCTGCGCACGGGCGCGTGCTCGGCGCTGTCGGCGCGGCTGCTCGCCCGGCACGACGCCGACGTGCTGGCCATCCTCGGAACAGGCGTGCAGGCACGATCGCACGCCCGGGCGATGTGCCGGGTCCGGCCGATCCGCCAGATCCGGATTGCCGGCCGGGATTACGCGAAGGCGGCGGCGCTGGCCGCCGAGCTGTCCGGCACGCTGCAAGCCGAAGCACGGGCAATGCCCAGCTACCGGGAAGCGCTGCAGGGCGCCGACATCGCATGTGCGACGACCCACGCGACCGAACCGGTGATCCGGCGTTCCTGGCTGACCCCCGGGGTGCATGTCACCTCCGTGGGCTACAACCGCGCGGGCCGGGAAGTCGACGACGCCACTGTCCGCGACGCTCTGGTATGCGTGGAATCCCGGCGTGCGGCCCTGGCGCCCTTCCCCGCGGGCAGCAACGATCTGCTCGAGCCCATCCGCGATGGGGTCATCCCCGCCGGGCACGTGCATACCGAGTTGGGTGAACTCGTCGCCGGAACCAAACCCGCACGCCAGTCACCAGATCAGATCACCCTGTATAAGTCCGTCGGCGTCGCGGTGCAGGACGCCGCGGCCGCAGCCCTGGTCATCGCCGCGGCCCGCGAGCAATCGACCGGCCAGGAGATCGTCCTGTAACTGCGCGACCAGACCAGCTGGCCGCCAAGGGACTCAGACGCCCTGCCGGGTACGCCGACCGGACCTGAACTGCCGCCCGGATCGCGGCAGAACAGGGCGTCGTGCGGCCAGGGATCAGAGCCGAACTCGTGGAGCTATACATACATTCGGAATGTATGTATATTGCTTGCAGTGGAGTACCCCTGGACGGGAGTAAGGCGATGGCGTTGAGTGACTCGCTTGGAGTGGCGCGGTGGCTGGAGTTGCCGCAGGGTCGCATCGCATACCGGGAACGCGGTGATGGGCCGCCGGTGCTGTTCGTCCATGGCCTGCTGGTCAACGCTGACCTGTGGCGCAACGTAGTGCCGCTGGTGGCCGATGCTGGCCACCGCTGCCTGGCCCCGGACTGGCCGCTGGGCTCGCACAGCCACCCGATGCGTGAGCAGGCGGATCTGAGCCCGGCCGGGCTGGCCGCGCTGATCGCCGATTTCCTCGGCGCGCTGGACCTGTCAGGGGTCACTGTCGTGGCCAACGACACGGGCGCGGCGCTGGTGCAGATGCTGATGGCCATGCATCCGGAGCGGATCGGCCGGGTGGTGCTGACCTCTGGTGATGCCCTGGAATGCTTCTTCCCGCCGATGTTTGCCTTCCTGCCCTTGCTGGCCCGGCTGCCGGGCTCGGCGTGGCTGCTCGCCCAGGCGCTTCGGCCCCGCCTGCTGCACCGCCTTCCAATGACCTACGGATGGCTGTCGGTGCGGGCTATCCCGCCGCAGGTGATGGATTCCTACCTGCTGCCCTCCCGCCGCAACGCCCACGTCCGCCGGGACCTGCGCCGCTTCCTGCGCGGCGTGCACCGGCGGCACACGCTCGCGGCGGCCGCGTCGTTTGGCTCGTTCGACCGGCCGGTGCTGCTGGCCTGGGCCGAAGAGGACCGGCTGTTTCCGATGTCGCTGGCCCGCCGCCTGGCCGGCCTCCTGCCGGATGCCCGGCTGGTCACGGTCGCCTGCTCTGCCACCTTGATCCCCGAGGACCAGCCGACGGCACTCGCCGCGCTCATCGTCGAGTTCGCGGGCTCGGTCGCGCGATGATGACCCCCCCGCGGCGCCAGCAGGACCGCTCCGCCGCGACCCGGAAGGCTCTCCTCGCCGCCGCACGCCAATTGTTCACCGAACGCGGGTACGCGGCCGTGCCGGCGGAGGACATCGTCGCCGCCGCGGGGCTGACCCGGGGAGCGCTGCAGCACCATTTCGGCGGCAAGCCGCGGCTGCTGCGCGCGGTGTTCGAGCAGCTGGAGGCGGAGACGACTAGCCAGGTGGCGACCGCCATCGCCGACGCAGGCGACTCATGGACTGCTGCCACCAGGGGCCTCTCAGCGTTCCTGGATGCCTGCCAGGACCCAGCGGTGATCCAGATCGCGCTCACCGATGCCCCCGCGGTGCTTGGCTGGGCCGAATGGCGCGCCGTCGAGGCCGATCATGGACTGGGGCTCATCACCGCGGGGCTTGACCTGGCGATGGCCGAGGGCGTCATCATCGTGCAGCCCGTCACTGTCCTGGCCCACCTCATCCTCAGCGCCATCATCGAGGCTGCGCTGCTGATCGCCCGGGCGCCGGACACAGCCGCCGCGCGCGCCGACGCCGAGCATGCCCTTCTCGCGCTGCTGGACGGCCTGCGGACGTCACAATCCGCCGCCAGCCCAGATCCAGACCGGACACCGGGATGACGCCATGCGCATAAGGACAGCCGCTGCGGGAAGCGCCGTCTTCCTGGTGATCGCGCCCGGGACCGTCGCCGGGCTTGCGCCGTGGTGGCTCACCGGCTGGCAGGCGGGCACTCCCTATCCGCTGGTGCTGCGGGCCGGCGGGGCTGTCCTGCTCGCCATCGGCGTCCTGGCGCTGGTCCATGCCTTCATCCGGTTCGTCATCGAGGGCACCGGCACCCCAGCGCCCGCCGTGCCCACCCAGCGGCTGGTAATCGGCGGCCTCTACCGCTATGTTCGCAACCCCATGTACCTTGCGGTCCTCGCCGTTATCGTCGGCCAGGCCCTGCTGCTCAGCCGGCCCGTATTGCTGACCTACGCGGCTGCGGTGGGCGCTGCCGTCGGCGCATTTGCCCGCTGGTACGAAGAGCCGACCCTGGCCCGCCGATACGGCGCCCAGTACCAGGCCTACCGGCAGGAGGTGCCCGCCTGGTGGCCGCGGCGGCCGCGCACCGGCAAGAAGCTAAATTCGAAATTAGGGCAATGAACTGCGCCCTGAGCAGGACTCGAACCTGCGGATGCGGCAGCCGGTCGGCGGGCGTATAGCGTCGGTGCCGGGCAGCGCGCAGCGTGACGCCGGCGCGCTGGATGCGGCGCTGGGGCTGCTGGTCGCGGTCGAGGCGGGGCGGCTGGACGCCCTGCGAACTGCCGAGGTGGAGCACCTGCGCGGGCGGATCGCGTTTGACCAGCGGCGCGCCGGCGACGCTGCCCGGCTGCTGCTCAGCGCGGCCAGGCGCCTCGAGCCGCTCAATGCCGACTCCGCGCGTGAGACGCACCTGGAGGCGCTCGGGGCTGCGATGTGGGTCGGCGATCTGGACAGCCCCGGCGGCGTGCGGGAGGCAGCCGAGGCCGCGCGCGCCGCGCCCCCGGGCCCGACCCGCCGCGCAGGGTGGACGTCCTGCTCGACGGGCTCGCGCTGCGGTTGACGGAGGGATACGCAGCCGCCGCGCCGACGCTGACCCGGGCACTCGATCTGGTTCTCGCTCCGGACGTCGCGAACGACGAGGTCGGCCGCTGGCTCTGGCTCGCCGCTGGAAGATCCGGCATCACCGTCGCCCTCGAGCTGTGGGACGCCGAATCCTGGCATGCCCTGGCCGCCCGCCAGGTTCAGTTCGCCCGCGACACCGGCGCGCTCGTGCAATTGCAGGCCGCGCTCAACCTCCTCGCCTGGACCCACCTTCCCGCCGGCGAGCTGGCCACGGCGGCGCAGCTGTTCGAAGAAGATCGCCTGGTCGCGGAAGCGACCGGGAACCCGCCGGCTGCGTACAACGAGATGATGCTCGCGGCCTGGCGCGGCCAGGAGGCACCGGCGTCTGAGCTGATCGAGGCCACCGCGGCGGAGGCGACCGCGGGCGGTCTGGGCAAGGTTTGTGCTCCTCGCGAGCTACGCGAGCTCGGTGCTGTACAACGGCCTGGGGCGGCACGACGCCGCGCGCGATGCCGCCTGGCGGGCATTCGAGCGCGATCAGGTGGGGTTCGGGTCGTTTGTCGTGCCCGAGCTGGCCGAGGCGGCGTCCAGGACCGGTGACGTCGCGCTGGTCAGGGCCGCGCTTAAGTGGCTGTCCGAACGCACGCGGGTGACGCCGACCCAGTGGGCGCTGGGCATTGAAGCCCGCGTTCGCGCCCTGCTGGGCGACGGCGAGGCCGCCGAGCGCCTGTACCGCGAGTCGATCGGCCGGCTCGGCCGGACCCGGGTCCGCGCGGAGCTGGCCCGCGCTCACCTGCTCTACGGCGAGTGGCTGCGCCGCGAGCGCCGCCGCGCCGACGCGCGCGAGCAGCTGCGCGCCGCGCACGACATGCTGGACGCGATGGGCATGCAGGCGTTCGCCGAGCGAGCCCGCCGCGAGCTGGCGGCCACCGGCGAGACCGCGCGCAAGCGCACCGCCGAGACCGGCGGCGAGCTGACCGCCCAGGAGGCCCAGGTCGCGCGGCTGGCCCGCGACGGCCTGTCCAACCCGCAGATCGGCGCCCGGCTGTTCATCAGCGCGCGCACGGTCCAGTACCACCTGAGCAAGGTCTTCGCCAAGCTCGCCATCAGCTCCCGCAGCCAGCTCGACCGCGTCCTGCCCGCCGCCCCGGACACCGCCCGGCCGCCGTAGCCGCGCCGGCCAGCCGGCCCGTCCTGCCAGGCGACGACTGGCCACTGGCACTGTGCCCTGGCAGATACCCCCGCGACGGAACTATAAGGGCGCCCATCAGTGAGGCCCTCAGGCGGAGCTGAGCTCGGCCTGGCCGCAGCACCCGCCGGGCCTCGGCAAGGGCCTGCCGCCGGTGCGCAGCCTCGGTCATGTGATACAGCGGCCCGAACAGCACCACCGCGTCCTGCGACTCAGCTGGCTCCGATAGCTCCCGCGCGTCGCCCACGGCGGCGGTGAAGACGGCCGCCGGATCGCTGCCCGCGGCCTGGCGTGCCTGCTCCACGTGCAGCGGCACCGGATCCACCAGATGCACGCGGTACCCGCGCCTGGCCAGCGCAGCGGCATAGGCGCCAGGGCCGCCACCGGCATCCAGCAGCACCCGTGCGGGCGGCCGGGGC
>WNGK01001401.1_pt1 | contig 27655 bp, 24 predicted proteins | sample 5400601 | NCBI WGS metagenome assembly WNGK01 (sample SAMN13153376, study PRJNA577476) | soil metagenome | isolation source: 60 cm soil or saprolite under Garry oak tree replicate 1 | place: USA:California | collected 2016-06-15
GCATAACGATGACCTTGCCCACAACCACAGAGTTCGCACAGAAGGTAAGCGCTTCATCCAGCTCGAGCACGAGCGGCTCGGGCACGAGTTGTTCAATGATTGCGTTACTCGCACGATCCCATGCGGCCGGGTTAATGATGGCATGTCGATTATCAAGCGGAGAGAAGCTGATGTCGAAATGGTAGAAACGCGGATCAATGAGCTTGACCGAATGCACGGTGACACCAAGCAGCCGAGAAAGGACGGCATGAGAGGAAAGATCAGAACGGAATCCATAACCAGCCAGCAAGCTGCCGCGAAATGGGAAGGCATCACCACAACCCTCAAAGCAGATATCGCCTTCGCCAACAAGTTCCGCTACTTCACGGCCACGAGCCTGGAACCACTGCGAGGTGTAGATTGATTCGGGCTGCCGCTCAGCATGGCGAAATCTGCTCAAGATCAGCCTCTGACCATCAACAAGGCCCGCGTTGGCGACGTAGACCATATCAGGCAGCTCTTTCACCGGCTCGATAATTTCGACTTTTGCCCCAGCGTGCCGGAGGTTGGCCACAAGGTTGTGCCACTGTTCAATGGCAAGCTCGAAATCAGGACGATTTTCTCGATGCATCCAGGGATTGATCTCGTAGAATACCCCGAAGTAATCGGGCGGACACATAAGATACGATTTGCCCCATGATAACGGGGTTGTTTCAACTGAAGTGCTTGCTTGATTTGCTGTATTAGATTGGTTTGAATTGTTCATCTGCGTTCTTTCTATGACGATGAGTGATTGCTCCTCCTTCAAATAGAACGGGAGTAAATGATCTACGTAACGGAATTTCTGAAGGGGCATATTGTCGTCGCTGTGGCCTTGCAGGATGCAGGGGAGGCAACTCGCTCTCTCGAACTTGCCACGAGCATCAGGGAACATTCTCCAGGCGGCAGTGTGGCAATGGATCAGTGCTGGTCTGATAAAAAAGCACGATGATGCTCAAGAGGCATGCTCATGTGAATAGTCCGCAATCCTGGTCAGGTCAGCCCTAAAGGAATATCAGGGAATCCAGGGAAGGAAATACAGGATTTTGCTGATGCCAGCCTGACTCTCAAGAGCTATATCTCTTAGTCAATTACCCCATGCCTCAAGGCGGGGGACTCCTTGCCGCACTCTGTTGAAGGCCATGGCACCACAGGATGACCCGGCACCAGCTTCAGGTGAAACTTCTGCACCATTGTCGCCAGCAGCAGAACGGTCTCCATCATGGCAAAGGAGTTGCCTATACAGAGCCTTGGTCCGCCCCCAAAGGGGAAGTAGGCGTACTTAGGCAACTGCTTGATGGCTTCGCTCTTCCAGCGCTCTGGCAGGAATGCCTCCGGATTATCAAAGTAGCGAGCCTCTAGTGGTACCATATAGAAAGCAGTGATGGCTGAGTTCTTGTCTGAGGGGTAAATTAGAGTAGCAGAGTTTTGCGGAAGGAAGAGTGATATGGCTCGAGTTGTCTTGACAACCTTTGGCTCATTTCTTCTTCATCGCATCGTTCTTTCCCCTCTCGGAAGGCGGGCTCTCGACTCAGCCTTTCTGTTGCTCATCCTCCTCAGCCTCCTCCCCATGTTCGACAATGTCACCCTCTTTGAACAGGATATCCTGTAGGGCGACTCTCTGGCGAGAGTTCGTTCGCCGGTTCGTGGTACTGGTCAAATCCCATGGTTTCGTTCCTTTCTTTTTCTCGCTTGTATCGCTGACACGCTCGTCCAAGACGATATGAACACTGATTCGTAGAGTATACATGAAAATGCTCGGGTTTGCATGACCCAAAAGAGGTATAAATTTACGCCTTCTGCTTGTTCTCGGGCCTCAGGACCTCACGGCTCAGGGTCGCCACCAGCGTCGCCAGCACGCCGAGGACCAGTAGGATCCCTGATCCTCCTCGAAGGGGGGCCAATGCACCTACGAAGTTGATCAGGGCGAGGATGACCATCGTGAGGACGACGCCAATCAGGATCACCAGGTCACCGACGAAGAAATTGTAGACGGCCAGGATAACTTTCAGGATGACGTTCATGGATGAGCCTCCTTCTCTTGAGAGGACACATTTGCCCCGAATGACGTTGTTGCCGCAGCCACGCGAGGCTTTCGCTGCTTGATGGCCGTGATCAGCAGGAGCGATACGACCAGGTAGAGGGCAGCCAGGATGAGCAGAAACAGGTCAGAGAGTGGCCAGTTGATGCCGAAACTCTCGCCCGACCAGAACGTGCCAAAGGTGGTGAGCATGATGCCAACAATAAACTTCAAGGTGTTCTCCGGGATGCGTTGGAGGGGAGCCCGCACCAGGGCCCCGACCAGGATTACCAGCAGGCCAGCCGCGGCCGCACCCAGAGTGGCCAGGCCAATGCCGTTAGCACCGCTGCCGCCAAAGGAAATGACGATGAAGGCTACTTCGAGCCCTTCCAGCAGCACCGACTTATAGGAGAGTACCACTCCGAAAGGATCGAGGCGCCTCCCTCTATTTTCTCCCCGGGCGCGAGCCTCTGCCAGGTTGGCTGCATAGATGGCCTCTTCGTCGTGCAGCAACTTGAGCCCACTATAGCGTTGAATCGCATTTTTGAGCCATTTGAGGCCAAAGAGCAAGAGCAAGAAGCCAATCACGAAGCGTAAGACTTCGATGGGCACCAGGGTGACCAGAGCCACCCCCAGGGTGGCGATAATCACTGCGAGCGTGGCGACGGCCCCCAGGGCTCCCACAATTGCACTGCGCCAGTTCACGGTGATCCCAGCCACCAGGACAAGCGTAAAGGCCTCAACAAATTCCACCGCTGAGGCGAGAAACGACGCGATCACAATCGCCCATTGCATCTGTTTTTTTCTCCTTTCTGACGGCCTTTCCTGACTCAAAGGCTCAGCCGGCAGAGTTTCGGGGTCTACTCCTCAGCCGACGCACCTCGCCTTCTCTGGTCCTAGTATAAGGAGGAAGCGTCATGAAAGCGTCATGAGCCTCATTACAGGCCCTGCCAGGTCGGGTTCACCCAGAATCTGGAGTAAGACTTCGACCACCTGGCTTCTCTCCATCTCAATGCTGGAGGCCAATCCCTCAGAATGTTGTGCAGGAAAGATAGGACTGTAGCCAAGCGAACTGCATCACATCGTGTGCCTGTTCACTTTCCAGCTGGGCTCTGACACAGGTCTATAACATATACTGATACCGCTTGATAAGGGTTTCATCGGCAGCCATGTTTAGTGCATTTCCCATGAAGTTTGTTTCACTTGTTTCATTTGTTTCACTTGTATCGCTGTGTGAGCTCGTGCATCAAATTGGGAGATGTTCCAGGGGTGCCACCTATTTGTCATCTCCCAAAATAAGATGCACTTGCCCTTTACAAAGTTGAGAAGTGGTGAGCCATTCTGCTTTTGCCCAATTCGGCAAATTCTGCCTGCATTTACACTGGGGCATCGATTGTTGCTGCCAGCCTCTGGTATCGTCCATACACCTCATGATAGACCGAGGCGTGTCCAGGATTGGGAGTTGCGACGACCTGCATACCAGGGGCGACTGAGGCGGTCGCCGCCGCATCGGCCCAGATGCCACCCGCGATGCCACCAAGTAAGGCAGCACCCCGAGCAGATGCGTCCAATATGTCGACTGCCACCAATGCTCTCCCCAGGACATCGGCGAGCATCTGACGCAAGGCTGGATGCACACTCCCGCCTCCGGCCAGGCGCAAGTCAGCTCCCTCACTTGCACCCGGAAGGGCCTCCAGGGCAGCACGGATGCCGAATGCCACCCCCTCGAGGGCGGCATGCAGCAGATGCTCCTGTTGATGATCGATCCGCATGCCCAGGAAGGCTGCCGTGCTGTGAGGGTTCTGGTGATGCGCGCGCTCGCGTGTCAGATAGGGGAGGAACATGACACCTCCGGCACCGGGTGCCACTGCACCAGCACTCGCATAGAGTTCATCCCAGCTGGCACCCAGTATCCGGTGAACCCAGTCGAGGGCGAGGCCCGCGTTTTGCACTGCCGCCATGCGATACCAGTGGACTCCGTCAGCAGCACGGTAGAGGTGGGTGCGCCCGGTTGGGTCGGCGAGAGGGTCTGGGCAGAGCTGTACCAGTTGCGCTCCTGTCCCCAGCGTCAACTGGATAGGTCCCGGGGCAAGCAAGCCAGTCCCCAGGCAGGCCGCGGCGGTATCGGCGGCACCGGTTGCCACGGGCAGCCCCGCCGAGAGGCCCAGTGCTCCCGCCGCTGGTGCCGAAAGCGTCCCAGCGAATGCCCCCGATGGGGAGAGTGCGGCAAACAGTTCCCTGCTCAAACCCAGGGCAGCGATCACGTCGTCGGCCCACTGGTCTGCTGGCAGATTGTAGAGCAGGGTGGCCGAGGCGTCGCTGGGGTCTGCGGTAACGGAATCGGTCAGGCAGAGCCGGAGCCAATCCTTCGGTTGCAGCGCCCAGCGCGTCGCCTGATATGCCTCGGGTTCGTGATCTGCCAACCAGCACAGAAGCGGACCGGCCATCCCAGGCACGAGTGGGTTTGCCAGCTGCCCAAGCAGAGCAGGAGGCAGCGCCTGATAGTGTTTGAGCTCCTCCTCCGCCCGGGTATCGGCCCACAAGAGCGCAGCGCGTGTCGGCCGTCCGCCCTTGTCCGTGGGAACCACGCCATGCATCTGTCCGGAGAGGCCAATCGTGGTGATCCTGGCATGGGGAGCCTGCGCCATCGCTGCTTGTACAGCAGATACCGTCGCACGCCACCACGCATTGGGGTCGCCCTCCGCCCACCCAGGATGGGGGGACATCACCTCGTAGCCCGCTTTGCTGACGCCCAGAGAACGCCCCTGTGTGTCCAGGACGAGGACCTTGACTGCACTCGTCCCCAGATCAATGCCCAGCAATGCCATCGCTCTCCCTCCTCAGACTCCCGTCGGTGCGACCTGCATGGAGCGCAGGTCCACGCTTGCTGGGGTCTGGGGCAACGGCGAGAGACTCCAGACTCTCCCTGCGACTTCATAGCTCTATCATAGCAGATTTTCTGACCGCCGACGAGGATCTTGCTCAGGACTGCTGTGCCTGTGAAACAGGAGGGGAAAACCACCTGTATCTTCCAAAGGGAGCATGGCGTATAGAATTAGATACTGTTTTCGTAAACAACATTCAGATTTGAGATCACCCAGGGCATGAAAAATACTGAGTAGAGGAAACCCGAAAAGTTCTTGCTCAATAAGGTTTGAAGAAAGAAGGGAAACACTATGAAAGCGGTAGTCTGGCGAGGTGACAGGACGCTGGATATTGAGACGGTGGAGGATGCTCGACTCGAAGCACCAACCGATGTGTTGATGCGGATCACCTCCACGGCGATCTGTGGGACGGATTTGCACATCTACGAAGGGCGTATGGGCGAGGTCGATGGCCTGGTCATCGGGCACGAACCATTAGGGGTCGTCGAAGAGGTCGGATCGGCCGTGGCCTCCATCCGCAAAGGGGATCGGGTGGTGGTGCCCACGCACATCTGCTGTGGCTTTTGCTCCAACTGTGTACGCGGCTATAGCGCCTCTTGCCTCACAACAAATCCTGGATCAGCCGGGGCGGCGTATGGCTATCCGGGCATGGGATCGTACCGGGGAACCCAGACGGAGCTGGTCCGGGTCCCGTTTGCCGATGCCAACTGCCTGCGCCTCCCAGGAGAACCCGGTGATAAGTGGGAACACGATTTTGTGCTGCTGGCTGATGCCTTCCCCACGGGCTATCACGCGACCGAACTCGCTCAGGTCTCGACGGGCGATAGCGTGGCCATTTTCGGCGCTGGCGCCATCGGTCTGCTCGCGGCCTATTGTGCCCTGCACCTGCGTGGGGTGACCGAAGTGTACGTGGTGGACTACATCCCGGAGCGGCTTGCCAAAGCCGGGGAGCTCGGAGCTATTCCGATTGACTTTCGCACCAGCGACCCGGTCGAACAAATCCTGGAACAGCGCGCTCGCTTGCGCAAAAATGCCGGAGCGACGTGGCGTGGGGAAGATATCATGGGTGGAGTGAACTGTGGCATCGATGCAATTGGCTTTCAGGCACGCGACCGCGCTGATCCCACCCGTGAGAAGCCAGATCAAGTCATTCATGATCTGGCCCGTTTGATCAATCCAAATGGACGCCTTGCCATTATTGGGGTGTTCCTCCCCAATGATGCAAAGCCGGTCGGGGAGATCGAAAAGCGCGGTGACCTGCTCGTGCCCTGGCCAACGCTCTTCCGTAAAGGAATAACCGTTGGCATGGGCCGTGATCATGATGAACGCTACAACACCCAGTTGCGTGATATGATTATCGCTGGTCGTGCCAGGCCCAGCCAGATTGTTTCTCATCGATTGCCACTTTCGCAGGCGCCCGATGCCTTTCAGAAATTCGATCAACGCATCGATGGCTATATTAAAGTCATTCTTGACCCGAATAGATGATGAAGAACGTAGTCGTCTCATGTAATGGAGATTGACAAATTGTTTGGGGATCCTGGGCGCAATGAATTGCGCCCCTACAGTCAGATTCCTCATGTATTTTGTTAATCTCCATTACAGGAGAAGCTACACAGCACAGTTCAACGCACCCCTCTGATGTAGAAACGGCTGTGGGACGCGACATCTGGGCCTTGTACGAGGATCGGCCCTGACGTATTGTATTATGATAGGGCCGTGAGAGTTAGTCATAAGGAGTAACACCAATCATGGATATTCCCATTACCCTCCAGGTGAATGGAGCAACCCACCAGCTTGCCATTGATACCCGAACCACGCTCCTTGATGCGTTGCGCGAGCACCTTGGGCTTACTGGCCCTAAGAAAGGCTGCGACCACGGGCAGTGTGGCGCCTGTACTGTGCTGCTTGATGGTCGGCGCGTGAACAGCTGCCTTGCCCTCGCCGTCGCGCATCAAGATGCCGAGATCGTCACGATCGAGGGGCTTGCCGATGGTGAGAACCTGCACCCGCTGCAGCAGTCTTTCATCAAACACGACGCCTTCCAATGCGGCTACTGTACCCCTGGACAGATCTGTTCTGCCGTCGGAATGCTGCGCGAGGCCGAGGCTGGCTGGCCAAGTGCGGTGAGCGCCGATTTGAACGCCGAGCACGTCACGCTCAGCGACGACGAGATTCGTGAGCGTATGAGTGGCAATCTCTGCCGGTGCGCCGCGTATGCGAATATCGTCCCCGCCATAGAGGAGGTACTACCGATTCGATCACCTGACGCGGAGCGTAGAAGCGGCAGCGGAGTTTACCCTGAGCGAAGCGAATGGGTTGGTGATCGGAATAAGGAGGGAGAGTGATGAATCCTTTTCGCTACGAACGCGCGAGTGACGCCTCCACGGCCCTCGCGATGCTTGCCCAGGCACCTGAAGGCGCGTTCCTCGGCGGTGGGACGAACCTGGTCGACCTGATGAAGCTAGGAGTCGCGAAGCCGGAGTTGCTCATCGATATTTCGCACCTTCCATATGACCGCGTCGAGCTGCTTGCCGACGGGAGCGTGCGTATTGGCGCCGCCGTGCGCAACAGCGAACTGGCTGCCGATCGCACCATTCGCACACGTTACCCCTTGCTCGCGCGGGCGCTGCTCGCGGGGGCCTCGGGCCAGCTGCGCAACCTGGCCACGACCGGTGGGAACCTGTTACAACGCACGCGCTGCGTCTACTTCCAGGATGTCTCGAAGCCATGCAACAAACGCGAGCCGGGCAGCGGTTGTCCCGCACGCGAGGGCTATCACCGAAACCTGGCTATCTTCGGAGCATCCGAGGCATGTGTCGCGACGCATCCATCGGACATGGCCGTTGCAATGGTCGCCCTGGATGCCATGGTGCGCGTGCTGGGACCGAGTGGTGAGCGGACCATCCCTCTTGTTCATTTCCACCGTCTCCCCGGCGATGAACCACAACGTGACACGGTGCTTGATCACGGTGAGTTGATCACAGCCGTAGACCTGCCACCCCTCGCATTCGCGACGCGCTCGCACTACCGCAAGGTGCGCGACCGCGCATCGTACGCGTTCGCGCTCGTCTCGGTTGCCGCGGCGATTGATGTTGTTGACGACATGGTACGAGACGTGCGCATCGCCTTTGGCGGCGTCGCACATGTCCCGTGGCGGGCGAGGAAGGCTGAAGCCGTATTGCGCGGCGCACGTGCGACCGAGGAGGCATTTCGCCGTGCGGCAGATGCCGAACTTGCAGATGCACAGCCCTTGCGTGATAATGCCTTCAAGGTCCCGCTTGCACGCAACACACTCGTTCGGGTGCTGCTCGATCTGACACAGGAGGAGAACCAATGATACACTCCACACAACAACGGGTTGTTGGCCAGCCTCTGGACCGTATTGACGGCCCAAAGAAAGTCACCGGCACGGCGACCTACGCTTTTGAGCACGCGCTCGACGAGGTGACCTATGCCTTCCCTGTCCAGAGCACGATCGCCAAAGGCCGGATCGTATCGGTTGATACCAGCGCCGCGCAGGCTATCCCTGGTGTAATTCTCGTGCTCACGCACGAGAATTACACCGCGCCTCAAGACACAGGAGGGCGAACGTGCGGTGTTGCAATCCAATGCGGTTGCGTATCGCGGTCAGTTTGTAGCCCTGGTGGTAGCTGAATCGCTAGAAGTTGCACGCCAGGGGGCAGATGCAGTCGTGGTCCACTACGAGGAGCAGCCCCATAGTGTCGTGCTTCACGCCGACAGCCGCGATCTTTACAAGCCCGAAAAGGTGAATCCTGGCTACGAAACCGATACGGCCAGCGGCGATGTTGAAGCCGCGCTAGCGGGGGCTTCTGTCTCAATTGATCATATCTATACTACGCCAGCAGAGCACAACAATCCGCTCGAACCGCACGCAACGATCGCGAGGTGGAGCAGCGACGGCGTCACCCTGTATGACTCGAACCAGGGCTCGCATATGATTCGCGACATAGTTGCCCAGGCGTTCGGACTGGAGCCCGAGCGCGTCCGCGTCATTTCGCCCTATGTTGGTGGTGGATTCGGCTCGAAAGGCACCGCCCATCCACACGTCATTCTTACAGTAATGGCTGCGCAGGTGGTTGGCCGCCCCGTGAAGTTCGCGCTTGCACGGCAGCATATGTTTGCAGCGGCCGGTTATCGCACGCCGACGATCCAGCGCATCCGCCTGGGCGCAGACCACGATGGGCGATTGACGGCTATCGCACATGACGTCGTTGAGCAGACCTCGACCATTCAAGAGTTTGCTGAACAAACCGCCCTTCCCACACGGATGATGTACGCCGCGCCGAACCGCTCAACGACGCACCGGCTTGCACGGCTCGATGTGCCGACTCCTGCGTGGATGCGTGCGCCGGGCGAGTGTCCCGGTATGTACGCGCTGGAATCAGCGATGGATGAACTAGCAATCGCGTGCCGGCTGGACCCCATTGAGCTGCGTATTCGGAACGAACCTGATACCGACCCCGAGACCGGGCATCCTTTCAGCAGTCGAGGACTCGTTGCGTGCCTGCGGGAAGGGGCGCGGCGCTTCGGCTGGCAGACACGCGACCCGAGACCGGGTGTGCGTTCCGACGGTTGCTGGCTCGTCGGGAGCGGGGTTGCCGCCTCAACCTATCCCACGCGTCGCAGGCCATCAAGCGCGATCGCACGTATTGATCGCGAAGGACATTGCAGCGTGCTCATTGATGCCGCAGATATTGGAACCGGGGCGTGGACAGTCCTCTCACAGATCGCCGCGGATGCACTCGATGTTCCACTCGAGCGCGTGCACCTCGAGATCGGCGATACCTTGCTGCCGCGCGCGTCGCTGGCAGGTGGCTCGATGGGAACCGCCTCGTGGGGAACGGCCATCGTTGAAGCCGCCTGCAAGCTCCGAGCGCGTCTTGAAGAGGTACATGGCGTAATTCCTGCTGATGGGCTTGAAGCGACGGGCGAAGGCGGAGAGAATCCCGAGGCGCAGCGCTTCGCCATGCACGCCTTTGGTGCGCAATTTGCAGAAGCGCGCGTGAATCGCGATACCGGCGAGGTGCGCGTTCCGCGTCTGCTAGGCGTCTTCGCTGCCGGTCGCATCATGAACGCAAAGCTGGCACGCTCACAGTTGCTTGGTGGCATGACCATGGGGCTGTCAATGGCACTCCACGAGGAGAGCGTGCTGGACCCGCGCTTCGGCGACTACGTGAACCATGACTTCGCAGAGTACCACATTGCGACAAATGCCGATGTGGGGTCGATCGACGTGTCATGGATCGATGAAGACGATCGTTACGTCAACCCGATGGGTGCGAAAGGGATTGGCGAGATTGGGATTGTCGGGACCGCTGCCGCCATCGCCAATGCCGTGTATCACGCGACCGGCATCCGCGTCCGCGACCTCCCGATCACGCTCGACAAGCTCCTGGGGTTTTGAGCTCGCAATAATTCGCAGGCCCTGCAATCCATCATTTACGTCTCGGGGGGCAGCATGAAGCCTCCTCTGTCGTGTTGGGCTCCATGCTACCACCTCCTTCTAAAACCGTCCACCGGCTTTGCGGGATGTGTGGGATATTATGAGATTAGAGTACGAGCGAACCATCTCTCATCTGGCGCTCGCGCCGGGCGGCCAGGGCCTCTGCTAAGCGTTCGGGGTTAGGCGTCTCCGGGCGCAAGGAACGCGAGCCGCGCACTACAAAATGTGCCTCAACATCATCCGGCTGGAACATCTCTTTGGCGAAGGCAATCGCATCCTCCTGGCTGAACTCCTTGCAGGAGCAGAGGTCAATGTCGACCTCGCCATATTCTGGCCATGCGTGCACACTGATATGACTCTGAGCAATCACCACAAAGCCCGACATACCGGCATCTAATGGATTCGACGTCTCGATATCGTACAGGTGAACGGGACTGACCTTCTCCATGCCAACATACCCAGGATACTTATCCAGCAAGCGCCGGATCAGCGACTCGTCGGTCAGCACCTCACGGCTGCAGCCGTACAGTTCTAGCATCAAATGGACAAGCATTGTAAATCCTCCTCATCATGTTTATGATATGCTGGCGCGGAGACCAATAATGCCACTGTATCCACGATAGGGAAGACTTGTGGGAATGGTCCGCATCAGCATGTGTTCTTCCCTGAAGCCAAAATTTCTTAAAAGCCGGGTTACTACTGTCTCATCTATACTCACTGCTGGAAATTTTTTCTCTTGCAGTTGGTAATAAACTGCGTTTTTAAGGGCGGTCAAAATTAACGTACCGTGCGGTTTCAGCAGCGAAATAATATTATGAACGGCCATTTCCCACTCGAGGAGTGATGAAGTGATAGATTCAGGTACGAAGTTTACCTGGACAATATCATATTCGTCGAAATGGTTTCCCCGCAGGGGCGGACAGCTGAAGGCATCGCAAAAGCAAAAAGTCGTCAGTTTACTTCGAAGAAGCCCTGCCCTTCTTCGAAGATCTTCTCGTGTTACGCTGCTCTTTCCTTCAAGTTCAAGTGCTCTTTGGATAAATGGTTCCCAATTGAATGCCTCTTCATCACCCCTTATCCACGACTGTATCTCGTGCAAATTCCTATCAAGTCTATCGCAGACATGGATGGTATCGACTTTCGCAGCTGCTGTAATGAGAGAATAAAGCGTTGGCCCACTGCCAAATTCGAGAAGCGTTGATCGCGGATTGATATCTCTGTAACATTCGGAAAAGAACCTTAGAAGCTGATCATTTTCATGGTCGATGGTCATATAGTATTCACGTAGATACCCTCTTGGATCAAAGGTATCAAAATCGTATTCAAGCTTTTCAGCGTTTCGCATATGGAATGTATTTCCTCACAACTTTCTGAGTTCGACTTTATATACCGAGTACGTCAAGACAAAGAACATGTTCAAAGGCGAGGAAGATAGAATCAGAAAGGCACTATGAGGCCGCTCTTTCCATTGAGAAGAACTCTTTACGCTGTCTCTGCCTCTATCTCATTGTGTAACCGAGCATTGCTGAATGCGCTCTGCCTTGCGTCTGCTATGGCGTCCGCTGTACATTCGCGCCGCCATACTGGCGACGCTTGATTGAGCCCATCCTCTGTTCTCCCCCTGGCGAAGTCGGCTGCTGATGATGAAACGAAGCGGTAGGAGGTTCTGGGATAGGAGGCAGTGACGAACCCTCCTGCTGAGGAGGTCTCTGGTGTAAGATAGACTGAGGAGTTTCAGGCCCTGGATTCAAATTCAGGGCATATAAGAGGCGATGCATCTCTGGGATGTGGAGACAGGAGAAAGGTACAACCAGCTGGCCCCCCTTCCGTGCTCGCTCGATTGCCTGGCTTAAATCGCCCACTGCTTGAGCTACCTTTTCTGCATCCTTCTGATTGCGCTCTGAGCGCATCATCCGCTCCGCCATGAGATTCAAGCCAGTGGCAAGTGGCCAGAGCTCTCCATTCATGATATGGGCACGGGCACGCATATCGCCATTGGCCAAACGCGTTTGGATGTCCTTGAGGTATATTATACCCGCTTCGAGAACGGTATTGCGCTGTGCTATGCTCTGATTGATCCCTTCCAGTTCCTGAAGCATAGCTGTTTGCTTGTGTGTCAGCATCGTATTGTCGAGCATCGTGAGAATCTGCCGTGCAATCACTAAGCCCACTACGATCATCGTTGCTCCAACCAGGACAGGACGGATGCCCTGCTGGGTGCTGTCTCCTGAGAGCACGTTGAAGATCAGCATACAAAAGAGCACGACTAATAGCAGGTAGGGAAGAGCCTGTGCAGGCCCAAAACGAAGCTGCTCGGCACGCTGTTTCAGGTGCTGCTCAAGAGCTTCACGCGAGGTGGTGGGCAGGAAACGGCGCAAATATACGGCCACTCCCATGGCCATCATGCCCAATGGCCAGCCCAGGTCGACCCAGGTCCCCTCCACATACGTTCCTAAATTCTCCTGCACATTAAAGAGAAAGTCGGAGCTAGCGAAAACTAACAGGCCAAGCCCCGCCACGAGAAGACTGATGCGACGGGCAGAGGCATCGCCAGGCCCGCGAAATAGCAAGAAGACTGTACTACTGACGAGCACTGTATCCATGGTGGGATAATAGATGCCAAGCACTTTGGCGAGCGTGGATTCGGCTGGGGTCTGCGCCAGAGACCCCAGCAGGAGAAACCAGGCAATGCTCAGCAGGGCTCCAGTCGCGATCAGGCTATCCAGCAGGAAAAACGTGTGCTTCTGATCACGCTTCGAGGATGGCAGCAAGATCAGCCCCAGTAAAACCAGGGGAGGAAAACTGGCATAGCCAAAATCGGCCAGGGAAGGAAAGGGATTTTGACCAAGCGCACGATAGTAGCGCCAGAAGGACTCTCCAATGGCCCACGCGAGGCATCCACATCCGATCAGGATCCAGGCCAATCGTTCATGTCTGAGCCACGGCTCTCCATCTTCCTTCTGGCGGAACGGGATGCTCACGCAAACAAGGGCCAGCGTACCACCGATGAAGGCGCCCACGAGCGGGGAAAAGTTCCCGACTGCGAGGGGTCCCTCGCCTCCCAGGTGGAAACCTAAAAAGGAAATCATCAGGATGCCTATACCAACGATCGATCCAAAGACGATACGGGAATGTGAGCGCATGAAGCACCTCCTCAATGAAAACACAAGGATTACCGGGACGAACGGTTCAAACGTATCAGATAATCAGGATGATTTTCCCCCTGAGGACCGCAAGCATCATAAAAGAAGGCTGCGACGAGAGAAAAATAGAAGCTCTTCAATAGAATGCTCTTACAATACGATCCAGTGCAGTGTAGTGTATACAAGGGCAGTGTATACAAAATGTATGTAACCATCAACTTTGTAGAGATTACCTAGTACTTTTAGAGAAGAGGAGACCAGAGTGCAGCACACGTAGAACATGCAAGCTTTGAAGTTGATCATATGGAGAGAAGCATGTGGCGAACCGGCAAAGCGTCGGTGCGTGAGGAAGCTGCTGATCCTACAAAGCAAGCAAGAACAGACTCGTCATGAACATGACTATGCCGAATAGCTGATTTTTCGCGGGCCGTTCACGGTATACAATCATGCCAAACATCACTACGACCAGGGCGTAACCAGCAGCAAGGGCTGAACTAATCCCGGTTGTAGCGATGCGTGTATCAAGGCTAAAAGTGAGGACAGCAGCATTCTCCACCATTCCCACGAGAAGAGCAAGGAGAATTCCAGAGCCAATCTTTGATAAAGGCTTCCGTACATGGGCAAAATCTTTCAGGCTGGGGAGCAAGAGGCTCAATGTTTCCACATTTGATGAAGGTATCGCTGTCGCTTGAGCCCAAGAGAACCACCGATACCGTTTCCCGCATGAAAAAAGGGCCAGAAAAAGGATGGTGAAGAAACGTGTCCACAACGCAGGGAGGAACCAATTAGAAACGGACGCGGAAGCGCCGATGCCAAAATCCAATGCCCCAAAGGCCAATGTCGCAACGACCGCCCAGCGCACCCCTTGACTCCACAGCGAGAATCCTGGCTTCTTAAGGAGTATACGTAGTTGGGCCACGCTGGTAGAGGCCAAAATGATGCCGAGAATGCCAATAGCCACAAATCCCTTCTGTTCCAGCGTCACGTGTTCCTTGAGGACGAAAGCGGAGAGAATGAGCGTGAAAATGGGGCTGGAAGCAGTGAGCGGACTTGTTATTGCTATGGGGCCTATCTCCAGGGCACGATACAGCGCGAAATATCCCAGCGCAGCACACCCTCCAGTAAAGATCCCGATGAGAGCGCTGAGTGCAAAGGCCCTCAGTGTGAAGGGAAGATTCCAGAGCCAGAAAGCGATTGTTCCAAACGCGAGCAGCCCGAGCAGGCCAACCGATTGAGAAACAAAGGCAGTCTTGAAGGTGCTCAATCGACGTGCCGCCAGTGTGGCAAGAATGTCGCCTGATCCCCACAGGAGCGCAACCGTCACACCGAGTCCTACACCAAGAAGTTCCACAGCGTTTACAAGCCTTTCTGCTGGAGCCTGAAACTCGTTTTGATATGTGAACTGCTACGACACAACCTGAACAGGTTTTTTCCTGCAAAGCCTGACATCCTGGGCGGCTAGGTTAAAACTCGCCTCCTTACACAGGCTCAGCTTTAGCAATGGCGGCTAGAGCAGCGGGGGACAGTTCTCTGCCTGATAGGAGAGTGAAGATATGCAAGCGTACCACGGCCACAAGTATGACTGTACGTGTAAAAGCACTGTTCATGTCCAGCATTGGTTTAGGATCAAAATCCGGTATGACAGGGGAAAAAGAAGAAGGGATCATCCATTATTCTCCGTTGGGCAGCATGAGGATAACTTACGGGGTCTCTTCAACGGGAGGACAACTACGGGATCTCTTCAATATGAGGATAACTTACCGGGGTCTCTTCAATAAGAGGACGACTACAGGGATCTCTTCAACATATAGGGATGCTACGACGTGCAATAAAGCAACTCATTCAATACAGGGAAGCGACTATAGAAGTGCTTGTCAAAACTACAAGTACATAAGTAACTACAGCAAGGATAGCACAGCACTATACTCATGTCAAGGAGAAATGTTGAGCGATCTGAACGGGGCCATTTCTCCCGCGCCAATTCACCAGGGTGCGCTCTCCATGGGATACTACAACATGTGCGCGGGAGATGCCGCTGATTTCAAGTTCATCGCTGATAACTATGCCATCAGCGACAACTATCACCAGTCTGTGATAGGTGGAACCGGGGCGAACCATATTATGCTGGGCACCGGTGATATGGCATACTACGACAACGCACAGGGACACCCTCTGGTACCTCCGTCCAACCAGATCGAGAATCCCAATCCTAAGCCAGGGACCAACAACAACTACACACAGGATGGCTACGTGGTCGCCCTGGTCGGGCCAATGCCGCCGCGTTGCACTTGTTCTTTCATTGAGAAACAATCTTATCTCTTAGCGAGGCAAAGACGCGCTCAGGCGTCATCGGCAGCTGCGTCATACGCACGCCGACCGCGTCCCTGACGGCATCTGCGATAGCCGCGGCCACCGGAACCACAGGTGGCTCTCCAACCCCTCTGGCACCGAACGGGCCAAGCTCGGACGGTACCTCGATCAGCAGAGGCGTGATAGTAGGCGCATCCTGGCTCTGCGGCAGCGCATAATCCATGAGCGTCGAAGTGAGCAACTGTCCATGCTCGTCATAAAACATCCCCTCCAACAGCGCCCAGCCGATGCCCTGGACCACCCCGCCATGAATCTGACCCTCCACCTCGCCCAGATTAATGGCACGGCCAACGTCCTGGGCCGCCACGTAATCGAGCACGCGCACCTCGCCTGTCTCAGCATCAACGGCGACCTTCGCCACGTGCGCGGCGAACATCGGCGAGGAGACGCGATTGGCCGAGCGACCACGACCATAGACCGGCTCGTAGGAAGCGCCAAAACGCATTGAGTTCGCGGCAATCTGCTGCAACGTGACATGCTTCTCTGGCACCCCCTTGACCATCACCTTTCCATCTCGCAGCTCCATGTCCTGGGCAGAGGCTTCCAGCATATCAGCAGCGATGGTAAAGACCTGGGTGCGCGCATCACGTGCCGCCGCCAGCACCGCTGATCCCACCGTATAGGTCGTCTTGCTGCCGGCGGAGAGGCCGCTATAAGGCATAGCATCGGTGCTATCATGTGTCACGTTCACAGCTTCGGGCAGTATGCTCAACTCCTCCGCAGCAATCAGCGCCAGCGCAGCGTCTGAGCCGGAAAGATCGACACTGCCCACCACCACGGTAAAGGTGCCATCTTGCTCCAGCCGGCAGAGGGCCGCGGCAGGCTCCGTTCCACCCGGCCAGCCGCCGATGGCCATACCTATCCCAACCTTCCAGCCTTTCAGTTCCTCCGGCACTTGCTGCCGGGCCTGCTCGCGCTGCGCCCACAACGGGTGCTGCTGGATCTGCTCAAGACACTCCAGCAGGCCGATGCGCGGCCAACGTCCGCGCATGATACTCGGGTCACCCTCTCTGAGGGCATTGATCTGGCGGAACTGAAGCGGATCCATCCCAAGCTGCTGGCAAAGCTCCTGCACCGTCGATTCCAGGGCAAAGTAGGCTTGCGGACCAGCGGGTGCGCGATAGGCCCCGGTACCGGGCTTGTTGGTCTGCACCACGTCGCAACGGATGTCCAGGTTGGGACAGCGATAGACGCCGGCGAAATGGAAGCCGCTAAAGCCGGCAAGAGGATTGGGGTAAGCTCCCGAATCAAGAATCATCCTGGCCTGGATAGCAGTGAGCGTGCCGTCTCTCTTAGCGCCGAGTTTGACGGTGATCACCGTTTGTGGCGCGGGGTTCCCTGCCAGCAGATCTTCCTGACGCGTGTAGACCAATCGTACCGGCTTGCGCAAGCGGGACGCCACTGCTGCCACCAGTGGTTCAAGCAAAGTCTCTTTCCCTCCAAATCCGCCACCGATGGGCACCGGCTCGACACGGATCTGCCGCTCAGGCATCTTCAACGCCGTGGCGACTGCCGAGCGCACATTGAACAGGCCCTGTGTGCTGGGCCAGATCACCAGGTGATGGCCAGAGTGGCTTGGCGCTACGGTAACCGACTGCGGCTCCATATAGGACTGATGGACCGGGTGGGTGCGATAGGTGCATTCGACCACCACCTCAGCCTCGCGCAGACCAGCCTCGATATCACCCATCTTCATGGGTGGTGTCTGGCTGACATTCTGCGAAAGTCCCTCTTCCTCGGTCGCTGCACCCACTTGAGGGGTGGCAGCGTGCTCACCTCCTCCGGCGCCTGCTTCGATCTCACTGCGAGAGCGAACCAGGGGTGAATCTGGTCGTATGGCAGCCTCGGGATCAATGACGACAGGCAGCGGGTCGTAATCGACCTCCACGGCGTCGGCTCCATCTTCAGCGCTAGCCTCCGTCTCGCCGACCACGATAGCTACAGGATGACCACACCACACAACTTCTTGCTGTGCCAGTGGGGTTTGCGCGCGGGAGAACGGATCGGCCTGGGTCATTCCCAGCGTTTCGGAGGTAAAAACCGCCACGACTCCTGGCAGCGACAAGGCAGTCGATGTATCGATGTTCAGGATGCGTGCATGGGCGTACGGGCTCGTGACCAGACGCGCAGTCAGCATACCTGGCGACGCCTGATCTCCTGCGTAGCGCGCCCGCCCGGTCACTTTGTCAGGTCCGTCCTGGCGGGGGAGAGACGTGCCAATTGTTTTGCGCATAGTCGATGTGTGGTCTATCACTAACAGATTCCTCCTGCTCCAATGAATGTAGTAAAACGTATGCAAGCATAGCTCTGCTACACCTTTTGTTGTTGCTGTTTCATCCGTAGGAGCCTGAAGGCCGGAGCCTTTGTGGTCTTACCCCGCGTCCACAGCCAAGTTTGCGTCCTCGTCTGAGCCAATACCGTTGACGACTTGATCAATCAGCCCGATCAAGTGGAGGGCTTCGCGCAGGATGTTCAGAGATGCGTTATAGTCTCTATCCTGCTCACAATGATGATAGGCGCATTTCGGGTTCTGGCACAGGAAAACCCGATCCGACAACTGCATGTCTTCCCACTTCCACCCGCACCAGTGGCATGTCTTACTCGATGGAAAGAAGCGTCCCACCTTGATGATCTGTCCACCGCGCTGCTCCACCTTTGCCTCAAGCAGGTTCAACAGTTTGCCAAGCGCGGCGTCTGAGAACGAACGAGACAACCGCCGATTCTTGAGCAACCCCTTGAGGTTGAGGTCTTCAATTCCGATGGTTCCATAACAGTCAGCGAGCCTGGTGGTCAGCTTCTGGAGGACGTCGTCTCGCATGCAGGTGATGCGGTAGTGCAATCGCGCAATCTGGCGACGCGCTTTCTCCCGGTTCTTTGATCCCAGTTTCCTGCGATGCAAGCGTTTATTGGCTTGACGCAGCTTGCCCAGAGCCGTTTTGAGAAATGCTTGGTTCTCGTATTCCTCTCCGGTACTCAAGGTTGCCAGTCTGTTCAGACCCACATCGATGCCAATGGCTCCTTGCTTTCTTTCAGCAAGGGCATCTGGGAGTTCAACGGTGAGACTCACAAACCACCAGTCCGCCGTTTTCGTGATTCGTGCGCCTGTCACCTTGCCTTTGAAGCGCAGGGTCTCCGCCATGTTCACCCATCCCAATTTGGGGACCCAGATCCGATGATCGCCCAACTCGAATTGATCGTTGGCCAGATAAAAGCTCGGTTTGCTTCGTTTCTTGCTCTTGAAGCGAGGGCGACGGGCCTTGCCTTCAAAGAACGCGCTAAACGCCTTCCCCAGGTCCAGAATGGGCTGATCAGAGGCATTCTTCGTGACCTCCCAGGTCCAGGGGAATTGTTCCCGCCTGATCTCATTGAACTGCTTCTTGAGCTTGAACGCCGTTGGTTTCTCACCGGCTTCATAGTGCCGATTCCACTCTGCAAGCGCCCAATTCCAGACAAATCGTGCGGTTCCTGCGGCTTTCACAAAATACCCTTGTTGCTCTTGTGTGGGATGAAGGCGTATCTTGTGGGCTTTGATCATCCCTGATCTCCTTTCGCCGTCGCAGCCGCTCGAAGAGCGTTTTTATGGGAACGTAAGCCGGGTAAGCGGGCTGAGAACACGGTGACGATGGCTCTCAAATCTCTTACCAGTTCTTCTTCCGGGGAAAAGGACTCGCCTTTGATCACCGTAATATCCGTTCCATGACGTTGACAGAACGCTTCAAACCAGTCGTAGCCAAAGCGAACAAAGCGGTCCTGGGAGGCGATGATCAGACGGCGAACCTGCCCCAGTTCGATTTGCTCAACAACTTGATTGAAGCCTTTCCGTTTGTAGTTGAGCGCAGAACCACTATCTTCTACCCATTGATCCACGTTCACCCCATGTTCCAGACAGTAGGCACGAAGCGCTTCTTTCTGGATGGCAAGGTCTTTCTTCTGAGAGGGGGAGGACACGCGAGCATACGCCAGCACTTTCCCTTGCTTGGAGGAGACCAGCCCACGATACTGCAAATATTGCTCATGGGTGTAGTAGCGCCGATTCGTGGGGCTACGGAACGCAGGCAGGATGCCCTTGCGATCCCATTTTTGCAAGGTGTTGACAGATTTCCCAATCAGCTTCCCGAAGTGTTTTGGTGAATACGTATGCTCCATGCACACATTTTAACCTATCATCATTTCTTTTTCAATACTGTTAAAATCTCTTTTCCTTACGAATACCCTGCTCAGCGGCATCGTCTCAAAACAATGATAGTTGCTGAGCGTTTTCTGAATCAGTTATTTTCGGCTTGGGAGGGTAAAATACTCCGATAATCACAAACAGGTTAGGTGAAACATTATGATATTGCTTCGTCGTTCCTAAAAACAGGTATACATCTTTCTGTGCTAAAAATTCGTCAAAGTACTTTTGAGGAAGAGCAGCTTTTGACAATCTGTTCTCATTAACGAACCGCCGAAAGCTTCAACGAGAGCCAGTAAAATTTTCCTTCGATAAAACACACAGCGTTTCCTTCTAGTCAATAGTTCTTTAGCACATTTTCAGTATAGTACATTTTTTCTTAAAGAGCTACTAGTATTTTCCACAAGTAACCTTAGCGCGCGATTCTGCAGGTATAGGGTAAAGAAAATCCTGTATTGGCTACCTGAGATACCCGTGCGCGCCGCTTCGGCGCTTGTAAGATAGTCCTTGAAGGGCAGAAGATTGAGAGCAATAAAGCCTTTTAGGACACCCGCCCTACCTTAGTCGAAAGGCAAGGGGGAAATGAACATGGCGGGAAAATCGAACGCAATTTAGCATGAGACAGAGTCGGCCGAATCCTGCGTCTCCGCAAGTGAACTGGCATGCGCAGATCCTGTCAATGCCAGGGCAATCGCGCCATATAGTGATGCATCATTCAAGAATCTCGCGGGGACAATCTCTGGTGGAAAGGGAACGGCGTATTCCAGGCGAAAGGCGAGTGCGCGTAAAATCACATCACCTGAACTCATCAGTCCCCCGCCTACAGCTATACGCGCCGGGTCAATCAAGATAGCGAGATTGGCGACGTGGGTTGCCAATTCGGCGAGCGTTTCATCCACAAGGAAACGGGCACGAGCGTCTGCATGAGCAAACACGTCGGCGGCGCTCAGCGGCTCTCCCAGGAGGAGGCTGCCTCGTTCCCCTATGAAGCGCCCACCGATAGCCTCCTCCAGTGGGGCTCGCCCGTGCGCAGCGCCAGAGTAATCTAGAACGCTGCGCAAATTATAGCCAATTTCGCCAGCAGCTCCATGTGCTCCAGTGAGGACTTGTCCTCCAATCACGATCGCTGCGGCAATTCCTGTACCAAGACTGAGGAAGACCGCCGGGTCTGCCTTATTGAGCGCTCCCCAGAGAACCTCGGCCATCGCCGCGGCCTTCACATCGTTTGCTGCCACCACCGTTGGAATGCGCAGGCTTGTACGCATCGTTTCACGCAATGACACCCGTTCCCAACCTGGAATATTGGGTGACAGTAATACTCCATCGTCGTGAACGACGCCGGGAGTTGCCACTCCGACCGCAACGCATCGCCCTCCCACTTCTGCCGCGGTTCGTTCAATCAGTCCATGCGCGGTGACTGTCGTTCTTTCGAGAACCTGTTGAGCGCCATGAGAAGCATTCGTGTCCAGCCGTGCTTGCTTCAGAATGCCGCCCGTCATATCAGCGGTTGCTACGGCGATCTTTGTGCCACCGAAATCAATGGCAACCACAAAGTCGTGTGCATTTGCATTGAGCGAGCCGTCATTCATCAATGGGTTCATCCCCTATCTGAGCCTCATCAGGCCGACACCTCTGCCTCTTCAGGCTTTTCCAGGTACTCCTCCTTAATTTCCTTGGGACCAAAAGGCCAGGTATGTTCAACGAAACGTGCCCAGAAGAGGTATGCGACAACGCCAACGGCAACCCAGGCAAGTGAGAGCAATATGGGCACCAGACCGGACGAGTAGTACACATAGATCCAGCCAGCGAGCGCGATAATAGCGGGGATCGGGTAGAGCCACATGCGATAGGGACGTTTCAGGTTGGGCTGCCTGCGGCGTAAGACTATCAGCGCGGCCACCTGTCCGATTCCCTGGATGAGCACAATTACCGCGATGAGCATATTAATGACAGTCGTAAGAGTAAAGAAGGAACCGATAGCGGTAATCACACACATCACGATCAAAGCGATGTGAGGGAAGTGATAGCGTGGGTGTAATTTGCCAAACTGTCGCAGAAAGACGCCATCACGAGCCGCGTTATACGGCACACGAGAGCCGCCGAGGAGTCCCGCAAAAACCGAGGCAAAAGCAGTGATGATAATGAGGACCGTCACAACGTTTGCAATGCCTTTCCCCCAGACCTGCTCCAGGACCAGTGAAGCAATTGATGTTGATTTCGCAACGCTCTGCCACGGAACTACTCCCAGTACCCCGACGTTGAGAGCCAGGTAGAGTACCATAATACCCAGGATAGAGACGATGATAGACCAGGGGATGACGCGACCAGGATTGCGCATCTCGGCTCCCAGGTACGCGGTCGTATTATAGCCCAGGTAATCATAAATGCCGATGAGCAAGCCTGCGCCCAGTCCAGCAAAAAAGGCCCCATTAAGGGTGAAGGCATTGGATGGATAGGTGAAAGCCAGGGCCGAGTTAAAATGGGTGAGAGACGCGACAATCACCGTGCCGATTGAGAGCAGCATGATGACAAACAAGATGTTGGTGAGGAAACCGATCGACTCGATGCGCCGGTAGAGAGCGAACAGGACTACACCAACGACCACGAGAGAGACGAGATGGATTTCCAACCAGCTCATATTTGGCCAGAGATAGCCGAGATATGATACCAATCCAATGACACCCGTAGACATGATAAGAGGGATAAACAGAACCGCGGTCCAGCTAAAGATGAACGGCATTAAGCGTCCTGTACGGTACTGGAATGCCTCGCGGAGGTAGATATAGGTTCCTCCAGCTCCAGGCATAGCCGCCCCAAGTTCGGCCCAGATCAAGCCGTCTGCCAGGGCCAGTATGGCTCCGGCGATCCAGCCAAGGATCGCCTGCGGACCACCAAAGGCTGCTACCATAAGAGGAATGGTGATGAACGGTCCTATGCCGCACATCTGAGTCATGTTGATGGCTATCGCTGTTGGCAATCCAACACTACGTATAAAGCCTTTGTTCGGTTGTTCCGCTGCTCCACTTTGAGTTGTTCCTGCGGGAATCTCCTCTGGCTGCATGTTCACGTTTGAAGAACTCACTGGACACCTCCTCATATTGTGCCTGGTCTAAATAAGACAAACGAAAGGATAAAGCGGGGTACAAACATCACATTATAGAGTTAGTATAGTTTCCTAACTATGATTTGTCAATATTTTTGTGGGAGAAAAAAGAACATGTTTGCATGAATTTTCCGAGGGATGGAAGCTGTCTTGCTAGCCCCTTTCAGAAGATGGTTAAGATAGTTTACAATGGTGATACAACTAGACTATTGGTTACTGCAAAGGAGTTGCACTGTGTCCGCGCCTGAAAGCAAGCTTCGTCAAGAATATCAGACGGGAACTCCATCGCTATTACGGGCCATCAATGAGCGATCCCTACTGGAGTATCTACGCAGTCATGGTCCAACTTCACGCGCTCAACTTGCACGCGCAACCGGACTTTCCAAGCCAACTGTATCGCAAGCACTGGCCGGTCTTGAGGACGCGAGACTTGTCCGTGCCGTCGGGCAGTCGATATCGAGCAAGGGAGGGCGTGTAGCTATACTGTATGAGCCAAATCCAGATGCCGGCTATGTGGTTGGAGTCGATGTCGGTCGTGGCTGGGTACGTGCCGCGATAGCGAATCTGGCCGGTCGAATTATTGCGCGCAATGATAAGCCAAACGATGCCCAGAGCGCATCCGCGCTTGTCGCATTGATCAGTCACCTGGCTCGTGATGTTGTCGCGCAGGCAGGCATGTCCTGGTCACAGGTGGTACACGCGGTCATCGGCACACCAGGGGTCTTCGATGAGCAGAGTAAGCGCGTGCTTTTCTCATCGAATCTGCCCGAGTGGGGGCGGCACGGCCTGGTGACAGAATTGCAGGTCGCATTTGGCCTGAGTCTTTCAGTAGAAAATGATGCGAACCTTGCCGCGCTAGGTGAGCGCTCATATGGCTGGGGTTCCAGTACCAGTACCTTTGTGTATATCTGGATAGGTACAGGTGTAGGCATGGGTATTGTCATCAATGGGGCGCTCTACCGGGGCGCACGCGGCGCGGCTGGTGAGATTGGGTTTTTACCGTTTGGTTGGGATGATGTCGTAGAGGAATCCGGGAACATCAGTGAGAACTATTTAGGCATGTTTGAGGAGGCAGCTTCTGCAGGGGGTATAGTTCGCCAGGCGCAGGAGCTAGGCTTGCCTGCGTCTCTGTCGCCGAAGCAGATCTTTGACGCGGCACAGCAGGGCGATAGAAAAGCGTTTGTCGTGGTCGAACAGGAGGGATATCGCCTGGCGCTGGCAATTGCAGCTGTCACTGCCGTTTTAGATCCAGAACTGATTGTGCTCGGTGGACGTATCGGCCAACGTGGTGAATTGTTGCTCCCGCCTTTAGAGCGTAGACTACAGCGACTCACTCCATTGAGACCGCGCATCGTTGTCTCAAAACTAGGGGAGGATAGCGTACTTCTCGGCTCAATTGCTACTGCTTTAGAGGTTGCACATAATCTCGTCTTCCAGGACTATGTCAATAGCAACAACGGTAATGCGACGAGTAGTATGGCTCCTGGTCAGTCTTGACACTTCCCTTAAGTGATTTTTAGATAATTTCTAGCATGTCCAGGTGTATTGACGATATAAATGGAGCATGCGGTTCAGTTTGATACCAAAATCCTGTTGAAGCAATATCGTCTTGCAGCGGTAAGTAACGTTGACCACTTCGCCAGCCGAGCGCCTGTATTGTTACTCTGAGGTCTTCCTCGAAGCGAATAGGATCCATGATGTGCCACCTGTACATCCCAAAGCGCTGCTGGCTGCGATACAATCCATCGGGTTGTATCATCTGTGGCAAACCTAAGAACATGGTAGAGTACGTCCCGTATGTACCTTGCGGATGCTCGAAATTCCAGGCTCCGCCAAAGTAGTCCTCTGTGCCTGTGCCGCAGATGGTGGGAAACTCATTATCGCCATCCAAATAAAATTTGACTTCTCCTTCGCCCCACCAGCCATTGCTATTTACTTGCCAGGCCAGGTATGTTCCTACATAGTGTCCCTTGCCTTTTACCCCATCCAGTATCGTGTGGACTTGCTTGTAAGGAAGAGGATTGCTTCTACGCCATTGAGCATGAAAATAAGCCATATCCTCAGCAACCTCAGTGAGAACGTAGTCAATCTGGTAGTAGAGCACAACTTCTTGTTCGCCAAGATTCTCTAGAGTCAGGTGAGCACTCTTGCGAAAGGGCATTTCCCAGTATGAGTTCATACCTCCGGCCGGATTCACTGCAATAGGCAATGAGTAAATATTGCAACGCTCACCCCAACCATTCGCAAAAAAATCTCCGTAAGGGGTCTCTATTGAAGGACTCTCTTCTTCATCCCAGTATGCGCGTAAAATAAGACTGCGCCAATGTTTTGGAAAGGTAGTCGTCCACATGTGTACAATGGCCCCTGGCCCTTGGATAGTGGCCAGCGTGAAGGTGCTTTTGGGTGGGATGATAATAGAAGGAGATATTTTCCATCCCTGGCCAAGATCACGAGCGCAATTTTTGCCCGTTCCCTCGGTTGCCATACCTCCCTTTCCTTTTTCACCACTAAAGTTTTCAGCGCTAATCGAACGCGATTTCGCATGAGACAGACGCGATAAATTACCCAGTCCCATACCCAGGCCATTAAAACTGTTGTTGGTCACTGTTGGCTTCTCCTTCCATCGTTGGCTCAAGTAATTCTTGAGATGATGCTTTTTGACCAAATAAGGCGGCGCTTCTGATATATAGAATAACGAAACAAAGCAATAAAAGACGAAGAGGTGGTCCTGTTTGATGGACCGAACGGACATAGGAAAGTTCCGCACGAAGACGTTGTATAATATGTTCATGAAGAACACAGATAGTCTCCCAATCATTCCATTTGAGACCCAGCAAGACTGGGAAAGATGGCTCAAAGAGCACCATACGAATACTGATGGTATCTGGCTCAAGATAGCCAAAAAAGAAACAGGTATACCTTCTGTCTCTTATTCAGAAGCCTTAGATAGCGCTATATGTTATGGTTGGATCGATGGGCCAAAAGCTTCTTTCGATGACACGTACTGGTTACAAAAATTCACGCCGCGTCGCCCAAAGAGCAGGTGGTCAAAAGTGAATTGTGACAAAGCAACAGCCCTCTTTAATGAAGGCAGGATGGAGCCAGCGGGACTACTGCAAGTAGAGTTTGCTAAGGCCGATGGTCGATGGGACGTGGCCTACGAATCGCAGAGCAAGATAACTATACCCGATGATTTTCAAAGTGAACTGGACAAGAACCAGAAGGCGAAGGATTTCTTCAGCACATTGAATAGCATAAATCGATATGCAATCCTGTACAGGATTCAAACTGCTAAAAAGTCCGAAACCCGCTCTGCTCGAATACAGAAGTTTATCGAAATGTTATCTAAAAACGAGAAAATATACCCGTGATGCCCTACGAGGTAGTTTGACCACTAAAGTAGCATCATATGCTAGGTATAACGAGCTCTCGTGCCATCTCGCATGACTCATCATGAGGGTGCAAATTTCGTCGATTTGCGCACAACCAGCCGAGTCGGTACAATCAGGGGAGGCGGTGGCTCCTGCCCGGCTCCTTCTATCATAGCAATCAAGAGCTGCACTGCCCCTCGCCCTATAGCCTCACGATCCTGCCACATGGTCGTGAGTGGCGGGACGATATACTCGCCGAAATCAATACCATCAAAACTAGCAAGGGATATATCGTCTGGAACATGCAGGCCATGTTCATTGAGTGCTCGCAGTACGCCAATTGCCATCACATCGCTGGCAGCAATAATGGCAGTAAAGTCATGACGCTCGTCGAGCAACTGACTGGCTGCCTTATAAGCATCCTCCATATCCCACCCCGAGTGGCGCAAGAGGTGAGCATCCAGTGCGATCCCAGCTTGTTCAAGAGCCTGGTGACATCCCAGCAGGCGCTCCATACTAGACAAAGAAGCTTCTGACCCCGCCAAAAAAGCAATGCGCTTATGTCCGAGCGCGAGTAAATGCTCGGTAATCAGGCGAGCACCGTCAATATAATCCGATTTGACATAGGTAGCAGCTCTCCCCTGGATCATACTCCCTATAAATACGCTGGGAAGCTCTGCCCGCAGCAAAGCCTGAATGCGCGGATCTTGTGGACTAGGCACCAGCATAATGCTTCCAGCAACGCTGCGCGTCTGAAGACTCCGAACGTAGCCTTCGGGAGACTCGTCACGTGGGCGGAAAGGCATGAGCAAATCATAGCCTGATGATACCGCCTCCAGTTCAATATACTTGAGCACATCGAGATAGAAATACTTGGAGGTACGTCCAAACTTGGCAAACGTCAGCGCGTCCTCAGTAGCAAAGAAGTTGAGGGCTATCACCCGGGAACGTCGTTGCACCAGGTTTCGTGCAATCATGTCTGGTTCGTATCCAAGCTCATTGATCGCAGCAAGCACGCGCTCCCTCATTTCAGCGCTGATGTACTTTGATCCGTTGATGACGCGAGAAACCGTTGCTTGTGAGACTCCTGCTCGCCGAGCCACTTGC
>WNGK01001208.1_pt1 | contig 27653 bp, 24 predicted proteins | sample 5400601 | NCBI WGS metagenome assembly WNGK01 (sample SAMN13153376, study PRJNA577476) | soil metagenome | isolation source: 60 cm soil or saprolite under Garry oak tree replicate 1 | place: USA:California | collected 2016-06-15
TCCCAACCCGTAAGGGATAAGAAGGGCCCAGGAAGACTACCTGGTTGATAGGCAGGAGGTGGAAGGGCAGTAATGCCTGTAGCTTACCTGTACTAATCGCCCGTTCGGCTTGACCATAAAATTTACTCGGTGCATAAAACAGCTGTCAGCTCTCAGCTTTCAGCCATCAGCTAGAAACTGAGCTGGGGCGAAGCGAGTTTCTTCTGCCGCCAGAACTTGGGCGCAACAGAAGGAAGATGCTGACAACTGTGCGCCGACGAAAAGCCGAAGTAGTAAGGCTGAAATCGGAAACAACAAATATGAAAGTAAGCCCACCCCAATCTATTCAGTTATGAGGCTTCGTCCTCAAGTTCTTTGAAAGTTTGCTGTCGTATCGGCCGTGAAGCTCAGAGCAATGTGAAGTTGCTGAAAGCTGACGGCTGAGAGCTGACAGCTGAGTTTGTCGGTGATCACACCGCGGGGGTTCCACCCGTTCCCATCCCGAACACGGAAGTTAAGCCCCGCAGGGCCGATTGTACTGCACGCGAAAGTGTGTGGGAGAGTAGGTCGTCGCCGGCATAAAAATCAAAGGTCGATCATGGAAACATGGTCGGCCTTTTCTTTTTTGGCCGACCGTCTTCGTTGCTTCGTTGAAGCGTTTGTACCATGTTTCAGGGTTTCAGGGAGACATCGCTGCAGACTCAAACCCTTCAAACCGTGCCCTCACAGACTCACAGACGCAGGATCCCCGATTAACACGCTGTATGCAAAGCGCTCGTCCTTCTTCATCTTGAAGAACTCTTCCAAGCTGTGTAGGCTCAGTCCCCGGGTTCGGGCTTTCAGGTGAAGTCCTATCTCGTGCTCGGGCCAGTAGAGCTCGTCAACGATGTTCGAAAATCGACGACCACCCTCAAAGGCCACGTTGATACGCTCTTGCCTGACGCGTTCTCGATCTGATTGGCTGAATCGAGGCTCAAGTCCGTAAAAAATATCAAGGTCACCGAGAGTGTTCTCTCGACGAGCGTAGCTGCCGGACACAATCACCGTAGAGACAGAATAAATGTAGTTGCGATCTGCATTTACCTCTTCAACTCTTCTCAAAAAACTCGCAAGCATCCGCTCCGCTTTCAAGCGAGGCATTCTGTGGAGGGCGGTCGCATTCGAGAGCCTAAACCCTTCCTCCGTAGTTTTGTACCACTGTGCTCGGGAGCGGGGCTCCCATCTCGGTCGAGCTACAAGTTCGAGAAAGTTGTTCTGGAGTAACTCTTCTACGAGTGCTTTGGATTTGCGCTCTGATATCCTGCATTCTTCAGCGAAGAATCTGTGCGTAAATGCTTCATGACTACGAGCTGATCGGAGGGCATTTCGTACAGTCAAAGCGGGAATGCCAGCAATAAGGCGACCTTTGATATTCATCGTCGACACCGGGGCGACCTCAAATTGGTCAATTGTACTTGCTTGAATGCAGTGTGGGGCTGTAGCCTACCTGCAATTCAGAATTGCCGTTTTGAGAGTTACAGCCCACAGTCAGGGGCGCACCAATTTTAGGCCGGACGAACATAAAGCATGGATTTAGCGCAGAATTCCAGTGCCAATGCCTTCTGCTTGTCCTTTTCTAGTGGCCAACCGCCAACATTTAAGTGACGAGGATGCTCGTCAGGTGTTCGCGCGAATACCATATTCAATTCGATAAGTGCTTCGCGCGGTATATCCGCCCCGCGCAATGGCGGGCTTTCCCCTTTTCTTCCAGCAAAATCACCGATGGCCCATATTTCCGAATCGGGTAACTTATCAAGAATGAACATCGATATGGCGCGTTTCGCGATTGCCGGAAGAAAGGCTGCGGGCTTCGCTCGAGTGCTAGAGTAGTGGTTGCGTGAAAAGATGAACCTGCTGAGCGCCTCAAAGTCAGGAGAGGGTTCTGCGCTACTCGGTTGCTTTCTCAATACCGCGCAGAATCTCTTGCGGCAACGAATCAGAAAGCTCCTCAACCCCATGGACCTTGCTTCTCTCCCCGAACCGTCCTGCATACGCGATCCGGCCACTTCTGTCGATGCTAGCCGAAAACATCTTGCCAGGCTTGCTTATCCAATCGAAAGCGATGTCCCCGTCAGGATCGAAATCTCTGGAATCGGAAGCGAGTTGGGTAGCAATAACGCGAATCTCAACGCCTGTCTCGCAGTATCAGGACTAATCAAAGCCATCTCAACGTCGGCAGCATTTTGGGAGGGATCGCCAACCAACGAATTGATTTCTGGAACTAAGATTTCCAGTCTGGGAGCGGAGTAATGCCGGACGAACTCTTCAAGCTGCTCACTTAGGCGTGATGCGGCCTCGCTCGCACCGCTTTCTCGTCGGCCCATTACGGCGAGCGGAGTTTGCAATCCTGGACCACAGGCGATCATTGGTAAGCCTCCAACGTCCGCTCCGTCACCGACGAGAAGAAAACCGCATTCTTGACTTCACGTAAACGGTCTAAAAAAAACCAGAGATCTGCGGAACCACTGCCAAAAGATCGCTGGGCATTAACATCTATATCCAGTATCACGCGCGTTGCGAGCTGTACTACTTGCTCCATCGTCTGAATGATGATAGCAGAGATGCCTTCGTTAAAAGGCACGACGATCCTCTCCAGGAAATACGTCAATGTTTGAGGGAGCCCCTCGGGGACCTGGGGCGCGGCGGTCAAGTATGTATTCAGATCGGTCCAGGGTGGCAAGTCGAGAACGTTGATATAACGAACCGCTACTCTACCCACGTCTCTCTCTCCCGCCCGTTCACGGTACACGTCCCATATTCCTTGGGCCGCAGCCTTAATGTCAGCCCATTCTGTGTATTCCCTGATGATACTGTACCCGATGCCATCTCGACGCAACTGTATGATCCTGGCACCGTCTTCAGATTCATACCTCCAGCCTAGCAATTGTTCCGTGCGGGTTGGGGTCAGTGGACCTGCGCCGGTGATATTTACCGAGAATTGCCGAATTTCGTTGTCATGGTCGAACCGGGCGGCATGAGGTGAGTGACGCCCGTGAGCTGTTCCGCGGGTGAAAAAATCTGGTCATGCTCGCCCTCACCAAAGCTGTCCATCCGGTAATAGGAGCCATGCAAGTGCATGGGATGATTCACGTCACTCGCATTGATCCAGCGCCAGCGGACGTCTTCACCTGCGCTGTATGTCAGGCGTTCCGTGTAAGGCCACGATTTCCCGTTGATCACCAGCACATCGTTGGAGAGTGTTGGAGCGGTCTCGCTTCGCCATGCTCCAATCACAAACACGCGATCACTCAGTACGCTTCCTGGCGGATCAATAATAAAGGCGCCGTGCATCTGGCTGTCGTCACGAAACGGACGCCCATTGCGCATTTCGCCTCCCGCGCTTGCGAAGTACTGGTAGGTGCCAAGTTGTCCGGCCTGGAAGCGCAATTCGCGCGTCTCGCCGGGAGGCACTTGTACGACGTCTTTCGCATCTCCGGGGCGCTGATGCATGCCATAGATGACCGCAGGCGCAGGAAGCAAATTGTGAATGCTGACGTGGATCTCAGTTCCCTGTGGGACGCGAATCAGCGGCCCCGGCACTTGGGGCGGCTTACCTTCTTCGGCCAAGGCATCCACTTTCATGGTGGGACCGCCGTCCGCTTCTGGAATGAATAGCAGCGGTGGGAATGGCGTCGGAATCGAGGGCTCCGTTTGCAAAACACCTGGGTGCAACAGCCGCGAGAACGAGAATTGGAGACAGACTTCTACAGAAGCGAGGAAACCCTGGGTGCATGAAACCTGCTGTGGGGAGAGTTGAGACTGTTCGCTATGATACCCCAGTTTTGGTTTGTGCAGCTGGGAATCATTGATGTGAGCACCCAGGCTGCCCAAAACCGGGAAGGATGGGGCAGATGGGGCACCCGGTAGCAGATCAACGTCAAAGGCGTCGGACAAGAATGTCCGACCCACACTGCCGGACTCAGTATCGCGCCGAACAGGCCGTGGTCTTCACCGCTTGAGCCTGCGGTGAAGTACAGAGTGTCGGGGTTGCCTACTCCGTCGGAGCGGAAGACCAGAGCCCAGAGTCCTGGGTTGGTGATGACTTTGCCGGATGAGTCTTTGAGCTGGCCGAGAAAATTTCCGGTGGTGGGGTCGAAAGCGTTGATGGTGCCGTCGCCAAAGTTGCCGATCAGGATGTCATTACTGAAGCGGCCGAAGTTCGCGCTTGCCTGGACGATGCCCCAAGGCGCATTGAGCGGGCCGTTGGAGGCAAAGCGAGTAAAGTTACCTTCCTGGTCGAAGACACTAACGATGCCGTTTCCCGGAACAACCAGTGGGCTGGTCCCGGTAGCATCCTGCACAGCGTAAGTCACGAATACTTCGGTGCCGATCTGCTGAATGTTGAATGGCGGATAGCCTGCGGGAAGATTGGAATCTTTGAACGATCCTGTAGTAGCCAGTAGATTGAAGTTGATGTCATAAGTAGCGATGAAGCCGTTGTGAAAATTTGCTAGCGCCAGATACTCGCGGCAGCACTGAGGAGTAAGAATGGCACGACTCTTGGACACGGCTCCGCGGGCGGAGTCATCCCGGGCCAGGAGTGCATTCGTGGGAAAGTTGCCATTGATTGTTGCCCAGGTGGAAATGGTGCCATCTTCGGTGGCAAGGAGAAACTGCGCGGGCGTGCCGCGGACGAGAAAATCCTGCGCGACGGGATTGGACACGATGCCCGTAGGCGCGGAGGGTAAGGCACTGCCTGAAGGAGCGGGAATCCCGACGACCGAGGGAATATCGGGATTGCCGGACGGGTCGAAGACTTTGGCGGAGCCTCGATTGTTGTCGGCGATAAAGAAGGATTGCCCAGGCTGGAACGCAAAGCCCCAGGGGTTAAGCAGAAATGGGTCGGTGTGCGCTGCGGTTCCTGCGGAGTCTGACACCAGGTTAGTCTGCCGGAATCCGCCGGTTGATGACATCGGTGCTGGCGTAATGGCGCCGCCGCCGCAGGACAGCAATGCTCCGATTAGACAGAAAGTGGCGCAGAGTACCGTGAACTTGCTTTTCGGTGGGCCCTTCACTGGGGACTTGCCTCCTAACTGCTACTGATTAGACTTTGCAAGTTAGGAGACGGTGACATCCGAAGTGCCAAGAAAGAGTCAAAACGTGCCAACTGCCCACGGCTTGTTGTGTGGGTAGGCCTGCCGTGAGGGCAGTCGATGGGGGCGTCCGCCCAGCAAGAACCTTCGCGATCACGCACTCTTCCGAACCAGACGCGGGTGCCGGATGAATCTGGCAAAGAGCGCCGAACTCCGCTGCCCACAAGTAGGGACCGCATCGCGAACCCCAACTCGGCTCAGGTTGTCAGAGCGGTGGTGGGGGAGAGTCGCCCAAAACCGTCTCATGAGTGACCTTCGTGCAAGCGGCACCGGGCTCGAAAGAGCTTGTCTGCTATACTGTTTATGGCGCTTTTGCACGGTTTGCTCGTCACGCGGTGGTTCACCTCGCTCCTCGTTGGACCAGATTCATCTCCGCATTTCCTGCCCGCCGTTTATTTTTAGCGTAAATCTAAAATCTAATGTGAGCGGCAAGAATCTGATCAGCACGTGTATCTGTGTGTTTGACAAACCCGCCTCTCCAGAAAGAACCAAATCGAATGACTACATTTACCGAACTGCCCCTGTCTGCGGCTTTGCAGCAGAAGCTGGCGGCAGCTCAATTCATCACCTTAACGCCGATCCAGGCGGGCGCCATTACTCCTGCCCTTGAAGGCAAGGACGTGATCGGCACTTCCCAGACTGGTAGTGGCAAGACCCTCGCGTTTCTGATCCCGATCGTCGAAATGCTTCAGCGCGAAACGTCCCGCGAGACTCGGCGCCAGACCACCACATTTTGTCAAACCAGCGCCCTGGTTTTGCTGCCCACGCGTGAACTGGCAATGCAAGTCCATGCGCAATATGAGAAGTTGCGCAGCAAGAGCACGCCCAAAGCGGCACTAGTGATCGGGGGAGTGTCCGAGAAGGCGCAGATACAAGGCCTTCGGGCAGGAGCCGGGCTGGTAATTGCCACTCCCGGGCGACTGCAGGACCTGATGACCCGCAAGCTCGCCGATTTGCGTCACCTGAAAATACTGGTGCTCGACGAGGCAGACCGGATGTTGGATATGGGCTTTCTGCCCTCCATCCAGCGTATTTTGTCGGTACTGCCGCAGGACCGGCAGACCTTATGTTTTTCAGCAACGATGGAACAGTCCGTCGCCAGCCTGGTGCATGATTACATGCGCCAACCGGTTCGCGTGGCCTTGGGCTCGGTGCTTAAGCCCGCGGAGAGCGTGCAACTGAAAGCCTACGAAGTGCGTCCAGGCGAGAAGCTGGATGTGCTGCGCGAATTGCTGTACGCAGAAAAGGGACAGACGCTAGTGTTCACGCGGACCAAGCGTGGAGCCCAGCGGCTCGCCCAGGAACTGGTGCGGGACGGCTTCACTGCCACGATGATTCACGGCGACCGCACCCAAGCCCAGCGTAACGGAGCGCTGAACGGATTTCAGGAGGGCTGTTTCCAGGTACTGGTTGCCACCGACATTGCATCGCGTGGCTTGCACGTGGACGACGTAGCCCACGTGGTCAACTACGACCTGCCGAAAATGGCGGAAGACTTCATCCACCGAGTCGGGCGCACGGGCCGGGCCGGATTGCAGGGCCGTGCCTCTACGCTAGTCGCGGGTGCTGAGGTCCTGGAACTTCGGCGCATCGAGCGTACACTGCAATTGCGCATCGAACGCATGCAGGTAGATCGGTCAGGCCGCGAGCGATCACGGCGAGTGATTCAAAACACTCTGGCTTCGCGGACATTAACCGCCCTGCCAGGCGAAGTCTTTGTTTAGGATAAAGATAGATCGGGCGCGGGCGTAGGCTGTAGTCATTATCCACAGAGGTTGTCCCACCCTTCGCGATTTCGAAGGGTGGGGCTCGATCGCGCGGGTTGTGATTGCAGTCCGCTCGGACAGGACTAGGACCAGTGACCTGAGCTTCCGCCAACGCCGGCGCCAGATTGAAGATGACCCAGTAGGTTGCCGTGGTCGTCGAAAAACAGAATACTCGGGTAAACGGGAACCGAACGGCACTGACTCTACGCCGATCTCTCCGCGTGGCAAGCGGAAAGCAAGATTTTTAGGTTGAATCAGGCCGAGGTCCTGAGTTCAGTCTGGCGGATCAGGTCCAAGGTCCGCATCGCATCCTCGACTCGCTGCCTCTCGCGATCACGGGCGCGTGGCGTCCGGCACAACATCTGCCAATGTTCGCGAAGAGCGTCTTGCGCCAAGCTGATTCGATATGCGACTTTAGTAGGATCGTTTTCCAGCACAGCCGCGGCATACAATTCCTCCCAGGCCTTGAGTTCATTTCTCTCCATAAAAAACCTTTCCATTCAGAAATTCGCACGCACGCGACCAGCTTTTTCGCGCTGTGCCCTCTTCCTAGAGACGCACCTTAGCCGGAGAAATCGCGTAAAGATTCGGTAAAGAGTTGTCTAGAGTTGCAACGAGAGTTCTTTTCTCGAGGTTGCCCCAACAAAGGAGCGAGGCCTCCCGTGCCGACAGAGAAGCGGTAGCAGAGCGAAAACCCGGGGCAACGTTAATTACGCCGGATGTCCCGTTCGCGTCTGCTTTCAGGACGTACCGTGGTTATCGAGCTGTTTTAATTTCTCCCTGAGGACGATTTCCAACCTCTTCCCGCGTGACTCGGAGCGGGCTCGCACCAACCTTTGGGCTCTTTCCAGCGCTGCCGTTCGTATCTTTCGGAGGATGGGAAGCTCCATGGCGTGCTACCGACTACCTCGGTGCATAACGCTTGACACCCTGCTAACCGCCAGACCTCCGCTAACGTCTAAGATGCTCGACTAGTGTGGGCCTTAGATCGTTGGCTCATTTCAGCAAAATTTGCTAGTTGCGAAGGAGGCGTTACCCCATGATTAAGACCCCTATGCGAGCATTCTGGTGTTGCCTGCTGATGGCAGCCATGTCGGGCGTGAGTCTGGCGCAATCGTTGGTACTCGATCTGCCCGACCCGAGCCAGCGGGCGGAGATCTCTCAACGAATTGGGATTACGAATATCAAAATCAACTATCACCGGCCGCTGGTTAAAAATCGCAAGATCTGGGACGGCCTGGTTCCGTACGGGAAGGTCTGGCGCGCGGGCGCGAACGAAAACACTACGATCACCTTCAGCGATCCAGTCATGATTGAAGGCAAGGCGCTCGACAAGGGAACGTATGGGTTGCACATGATCCCGACCGCTGATGAATGGACGATTATTTTTTCGAAGAACTCGACCTCGTGGGGATCTTTCACCTACGACCAGGCGGAAGATGCGCTTCGCGTTACAGTGAAGCCCAAGGCCGCGGATATGCATGAGGCGCTCACCTATGACTTCGACCAGTTGCAACCGGATTCGGCGGCGGTGGAACTGGAGTGGGAGAAGGTCGCGATCCCGATCAAAGTTTCGGTAGATGTGCACGACGTAGTGCAAGCGAGTCTCAAGAAGCAGCTTCGGAATCTGGCGCAGTACACGTGGATGAGCTGGGACGACGCGGCAAATTATCTCCTCACGGAAAAGATCGCTCTGGACGATGCAATGACGTATGCAAATAAGTCCATCGAAAATGAAAATCGCTACGAAAACGAGCTAACGAAGTCGAAAGCCCTGGCGGCGCTCAACCGCAAGGATGAAGCTGCGACGGCGCAAAAGAAGGCGCTGGACCTTGCCAGCCCGTTCCAGATCCACCTGTTTGCCCGCCAGTTGCAGGGCGAAAAGCGCAATGAAGAAGCGTTCACGATCTTCCGTGAAAACGCGAAGAAGCATCCTGAGCAATGGTTCGTGCACTCAGGCCTGGCCCGTATGTATTGTGCGCAGGGCAAATTTGACGACGCCGCAAAAGAAATGAAACTCGCGCTGGCTGGGGCTCCGGATAATCAGAAGAGTTATGTCGACGGGTTGGTGAGACAGCTGGAGGCCAAGCAGGACATAAATCAGTAGCAACCAGGGCGACGCAGGAAAAACCCCACCTTGCGCCGCCCTTCCAATATGTGTTGCAGCCTGGCCGCTTGGGGGAGGCGGGTGAAGTTTGTCTTATTCTCCGGCGGAACTACTGCTGTGCTGGCCTAACCAGGAAGCAAGCTGTGGGCCCTGCTGGGATTTCAGGTCCACGCAATAATTGATCCGTTCGATGGACTGTTTAAGGGTACGTTGCGCGGCAGGGACGTTGTGAGTGGAGAAGAAGTCCTTCATCTCATCGCGCAGGCCGGCGTCGCAGAAAGACGACGTGGCCTCGACTACTTTTGCGCTCGCGAATGGTCCGCCCAGCTTTGGGATTTCGTCCCAATGGGCGCGGACGAAATCCCACGCCAGCTTCGTGCCCGTGGGATTGTTCATCACTCTCGCTATCACGCCTAGGCTGTCTTGTGAACGCACAGCCGGTGAGGCTGCGTAGTCCAGTGTCTTTTGCAGCAGCTTAGGATCGTTGAAGAAACCGAGCGCGCGCTGGAACAGATAGAACTCTTCGGGCGTTTTGGTGTTCTTCAGCCGTTCCATGATCCGGTCATAAAATGCCTCGTCGCCATTGAATGCCGAGACGCGCAGCGCAGCGGTGGCCAATTCGCGCTCCACCGAGGCAGGATTTTCGAGCGCCTGATCGGCAAATCTTCTCGCCGCGGCCTGGGCTTCCGGATCACGAGCTGTGCGGCCCAACGTAAATAACAACTGGCGGCGCAAAGTCTTCAGCTCATCGCTCTCGCCCGGCTTGGGATCCCAACCTACCGATTGGGCCACAGGCTTCATCAGCGCCTTCACCCATGATTCATAGGATTGGCGATCTGCGTCGTCCACCAGATGGTCGCCGATATAGTCCAGTTGCCGTGTCAGCTGTTCCAGGACCGCGCGTTCACGGTCCGACTGCAGCCCATTCGCTAGCGTCAGATAGTCGCCGATCTTGTTGCGGCCTACTCGCACTGAGGCCCACACGTCGGAGAGCAACATGATCCGCTCGGCTGGCGTAAGAATAGTTTCCACGGCGGTGGAAAGCGATTGCAGAACCTCAGGCGTATAGGACGATCGGTAGTAGCCCGTAGCGCCGGCATTCGCGTAGATGATCGTGGAACAGTGCTGGACGGGCACTCTACCCTGCTTGCCAGTGAGAAGTTCGCATCGCTGCAAACCCTTTCCCTTGGCGGACTCTTCTTTCAGGCAGATTGGGATTTGCCAGAGTTCATTGCTTCCCTGGTTGAACTTCTGGCGGTCATAAAAGAAACGCTGCTGCTCAAGCGCGGCGGCGCCTGAAGTCCCTGAGCATTGCGAATTCACCGCGACTACTGGCGCGCCCGGTTGCTCGACGAAAGTCGGCATGATTTTATCCACCGGCTTGTGCGAGACCTGCGCCTGTGTGCTCCAAAAATCTACGGCAGTGGCATTCGCGTAGGCGTGTTTCTTCAGATACGGTTCACGCCTGCACGGAAGGTCTCGGGGCCAAGATAGCTCTCCAGCATGCGCAGCACCGCTGCAGCCTTCCCGTAGGCGATGCCGTCGAACAACTCCACGATTTCCGCAGGCGTGTTCGCCGCCTGGTGGATGGGTCTTGTGTTCGCGAGTGAGTCCGCATTTAGCGACTGGTTTGTGTCCTGCACGTCGTCCAAATCAAGGTGCCATTCCGGCTTCCACACCTGAATCGGCTTACTCTCCATCCACGTGGCAAATCCCTCGTTCAACCAAATGTCGTCCCACCATTGCATAGTCACGAGGTCACCAAACCACTGGTGGGCCATCTCGTGCGCGATAACGACGGCTACATTCTTCTTAGCGTTTACTGACGCGTGCTCGTCATCCAGAAGCAACAGGATTTCGCGGTAGGTGATAAAGCCTGTGTTTTCCATCGCGCCTGCTGAAAAATCTGGCAGGCCAATCATGTCGAGCTTGCCGTACGGATACTTGATCGAGAAATAGCGGTTGTAGTACTGCATCACTTGCTCGGCGGCTTGGAGCGCAAAGCGTCCGAGTTCTTTTTTTCCAGGCGTGCTCCATACGCGAATGGGAATCCTGTCCGCCGAGCCTTCCACATATTCAAAATTGCCGACCGCGATCGCCAGCAGATAAGAAGACATTTTCGGAGTAGTCGCGAAGCGGACCGTATGCTGGTCTGGCCCAGGACCGGGCACGTCGGAAGTTTGATTGCTGTTTGAAATAACTGCGAGGTCCTTGCCGGTCACAACTGTGACGTCAAATGTGGCCTTGTAGGCGGGCTCGTCGAACGAAGGGAAGGCCCGCCGGGCATCCGTGGCTTCGAATTGGGTGACGGCGTACTTGCGGCCTTGTTCATCTTTTCCGAGATAGAATCCGCGGAGCTGGTCGTTGAGAATGCCCGTGTATTTAACGTGAATCGTCGCCGGACCTGGCGCCAGGGGCTTGTCCACTGCCAGCGTGACGATTTCCTTTTCTTTGTCCGGGGTGAGTTTGGCCGCTTGCGTCGAGCCGTTCGAGGCAATCGTGACTTCCTGAAACTCGATATCCGCGGAATCGAGAACGACCTCTGATGTTGGCTTCAGCACGTGTAACTGGATGGTCTCTTCACCCGCGAACTTGTCTTTATCAAAGTCAGGCGTGAAGGTCAGTTTGTAGCTTTCAGGAGTCGCGATTTCAGGCAATCGCTGCGCCGAAGCAAAGCAGGCGAACGTGAGAACCGTGCCACACAACCACAGCAATCGCTTCATGATTCCTTTAGCGGCATTCTGCAAGGATATACGCAGCCTGGAGTCTCGCGGTTCCGATCAAAATCGTCTAGAAGGCCAGGATGCTGAAACACCCACGGCGTAATCCAAGCCCTACTCGGTCCATTTGCGAAACAGCAACGCACCATTCGTCCCCCCAAAGCCGAAGGAGTTCGACATGGCGTATTCGAAGGACGCTTTGCGCGAATGGTAAGGGACGAAGTCCATGTCACCGGTGCCGGGATCTTGATTTTCCAGGTTGATGGTTGGCGGAAGAACCTGATCGCGCAGGGCGAGCACGGTAACGCCTGCTTCCAGGCCTCCAGCACCGCCGAGCAGATGGCCCGTCATGGACTTGGTTGAGCTGACGGCGATTCGGTGATCGCCGAAGAAATTACGGATGGCGTGGGCTTCGAGCGTGTCTCCGATTGGAGTTGACGTGCCGTGCGCATTGACGTAGCCGATGTCAGTGGGCTTGATGCGGGCGTCGCGCACGGCATTTTTCATTACCCGAAAGCCACCTTCGTGCTCGGGAGCGGGCTGAGTCATATGATAGGCGTCTCCGCTCATCCCGTAGCCCACGATTTCAGCAATGGGCTTGGCTCCGCGCGCGCGGGCGTGTTCCAGTTCTTCGAGGATCAGAATCCCAGCGCCTTCGCCGATGATGAATCCGTCACGATCTCTGTCCCACGGACGGCTTGCCTTCTCAGGTTCGTCGTTGCGTGTAGACAGCGCACGCATGGCAGCAAAGCCACCCACGCCCATGGGAGTGATCGCAGCTTCAGAGCCGCCCGCGATCATGACATCGGCATCGCGGTGCTGAATGATACGAAACGAGTCGCCAATAGAGTGCGCGCTGGTGGTGCAGGCCGTAGCCGTGGCTTCATTCGGGCCTTTAGCGCCAAAGCGCATCGACACATGCCCGGCGGCAAGATTCACGATCGCTGCGGGAATAAAAAAAGGAGAAATCTTGCGCGGGCCGCCTTCCATCAGGGCCGTGTGCTCGCGCTCGATGATGTCGAACCCGCCAATCCCCGAGCCGATGTGCACGCCAACATTCTCGGAATTCTCCGGCGTGACTTTCAGGCCCGACATGGCCATGGCTTCTTCCGCCGCAGCAAGTGCCAGATGGATGAAGCGGCCCATCTTCTTCACTTCTTTTTTTTCGATGAAATTCAGCGGGTCGAAATTCTTGACTTCAGCCGCGATCTGGCAGGCATGCTTGGAAGAATCGAACTGAGTGATCCTGCCAACCCCGCTCTTGCCCGCCAGCAGGTTCTGCCAGACTTCTTGGGTCTTATTGCCGACGGCGCAGATCAGGCCGATACCCGTGACGACAACTCGGCGCACCAGTTATTTCCCACCCTTCGAATGCTTGCCGATATAGTCGATCGCGTCCTGAACCGTGCGGATTTTCTCGGCGTCCTCGTCGGGGATTTCGATTTCGAAGGCTTCCTCGAAGGCCATCACCAGTTCAACGGTGTCCAGCGAGTCGGCGCCCAGGTCATCTACGAACGAGGCGCTGGGGGTTACCTCGCCCTCGTCCACTCCCAGTTGTTCCACAATGATCTGTTTTACCTTTTCATCAACGGCTGCCATGGTTCTCCTCGCTTTCACGAAATTTGTAGGACTGCCGGAGCAAATGGAAATCCTAACTGCTCTGTCGGTTGCGGTCAAACGGGCGCCACCTGCTGCTCTATGGAATTGTGGGAGAATAACGCTGAAAAGCTTTAGCCGTCTGGAATGATCTTGATTCCCAAAAATCCGGAGATCAATCCATTGGGATTGGTATTGACTCTGATGGCGGTTCTTGGTCTCTTTGTCGGTCTGAAGGTGCTGGCAAATGTCCTGGATCCTAGTACGATGCGGAGAGTAATACGCGGTTCAGTGGGCGTTCTGATACTCCTTTGCACGATTGCGGGAATGTCCTTGTTTTTCGGACGAACACCAAGACAGTAGAGGCTATACCTGTGCATGCGAGCTCTCTGATAATTTCCTCAATTTGCGAGCCGTCGTCCAACGCGTAAGCCGCGCTCAGGTGAGCGTAGGCGAAGAAAGAGTGGGGGAAATAGGCTCAGGACTGCTCGTGCTACTTGGAATCGCGACAAATGACGTGCAAGCCGACGCGGACTATCTCGCGGCAAAGATCCTCGGCTTGCGCATCTTCGAAGACGAGGGCGGCAAAATGAATTTATCTCTGACGGACGTACATGGCACAGTCCTGGCCGTCTCTCAATTCACCCTCTATGGAGACGGTCGCCGAGGGAAGCGGCCGTCGTTCGACGAAGCTGCCCCGCCAGACCTCGCGCGCGAACTCTACGAATACTTCGTCGGAAGAATTCGCGAGAGCGGATTCACCTGCGAAACCGGGCGCTTCCAGGCAATGATGCAAGTGGAACTGGTGAACGACGGCCCAGTGACGCTCTTGCTCGACTCGAAGCGTGTCTTTTGATACCCATGCGGTCACTCCCTTCCTCCGTTATGGTCGCATCCTTCGATGTGCCATCGGGAAGGGCGCGAGTTCTACTTGTGCCAATTAATGCGCAGAACGAACTAGGCTTCCAGCCGCTGAGGTTCGTTTTCTCCCCGGCCCACGGTGACTGAAAACCATATCGCCCCGGCCCTTGCCCCACCTAGGCACCCGCCACATCTGCCAGCCTGAGCGCATCTGCGCAGGCGCGGACATCGTGAGTACGAATAATGTGAGCACCTTTCAGAGCCACCACGATCTCCGCACCCAATGTTCCGAACAGCCGTTCATTAACTGCAGCATCCTTGCCATCTCGCGCCAGAGCCCGCCCGATGAATGACTTGCGCGATACGCCCGCAAGCAACGGGAAACGTAGCTCGTGAAATTCGTGAAAGCGCCTCAGCAGAGGATAATTCTCTTCCAAGCGCTTGCCGAACCCGAATCCTGGGTCGACTACGAGACGGTCGCGTTTAATTCCCGCAAGCACGGCTGCGTCGGCGCGTTCCCGCAGCTCGCGCTTAATAAGAACAACTAGGTCAGCGACGACTGGCAGAGACTTCCATTCATCTGGACGTCCGCGGGTATGCATCGAGACAACTCCGCAGGCCATGCCTGCAATCGTTTTCTTCATCTCAGGGTCCCACTGGAGCCCTGAGACATCGTTGACAATTTCTGCTCCGGCTTCGACCGCCGTCCGAGCGACTTTTGCTTTATAGGTGTCAATAGAAACTATGGCTGAAGGTCTTGCCCGCTTGACCCCTTTAATAACCGGCAAAACACGGCGCAGCTCCTCGTCCGCGCTTACCAGCGCATTTTCCTCGCCCACCTTGGCGCCTGGCCTCGTGGATTCGCCGCCAATGTCCACAATATCTGCGGCTTCGTCCAGCAGTTTCAGCGCGTGCGCGATTGCACCTTCTGGAGTGCAGTGCTCGCCGCCGTCAGAAAACGAATCCGGCGTGACATTCACGATTCCCATGACCAGCGTTCGTTTGCCGAGTGTGAGCGAACGACTCGCCAAATTCCATTCAAAGACCGGACGCATGCTCCCGATTCTAAATGTCGTCCCCAAACCCATTGCAACGGACCGTGCAGCGACGGGCGTCCACGCCCGTCCAGCAGCACGACGCCGAGTGCTAAAATCAGGCTTGTAGATGTTCCGACGCCGACTGCTCCAACTTGTGACCTGCGCCGTCCTGGCGTGCGCTTTTCTCCCCGGACAGGCATACGCGGTCTCGCGCAAGCCGCACGTTTCGCTGAAGAAACAGATTGAAAGTATTCTTTCTCAGCCCGACCTTTCCCGTGGCTTCTGGGGCATTGAAATCACGTCCGCCACGAGTGGGAAGGTCCTCTATTCGATCAACGCAGACAAGCTGTTCACGCCTGCCTCCAATACCAAGCTGTTCACTACAGCGGCGGCGTTGGCGCTGATTGGGCCGGAATACCGCTTCCGCACGACCATTGAGACGAACGGCTCGCTGGACAAATATGGCCGTCTCTCCGGCGATCTGGTCTTGGTAGGCCGCGGTGATCCTATGTTGTCCGGCCGTGAGCTCCCCTACAGCATGCGCACGCAGCGCGACGCCGATCCTGTGAAGGTGCTGGAACAGCTCGCTGACGAACTCGCGCAGAAGGGCGTGAAGTATATCGACGGCGACGTGGTTGCCGACGACTCCTATTTCGCCTTTGAGCGCTACGGTGAAGGCTGGAGCCAGGACGACCTGGTCTGGGCCGACGGAGCTCCGGTTTCCGCTCTGACCCTGAATGACAATGTAGTTTTCGTTAACATCCTGCCGGGCACGCACCCGGGCGACAAAGCCTTCGTCAGCATCACGCCGTTTGCGGATTACTACACCATTGACAACCGGCTGATGACCACGCCGGCCGCCACCGGGCGCAAGCTCTACATCAACCGGGAGCCTGGAGCGACGCATTTGACGCTGTGGGGAACGATCCCGGTTGACGACCCCGGAGCCAATGAGGGCTTGGCGATCGAAGATCCAGCCGAATTTGCTGCCAGTCTGCTGCGCCATCTGCTCGACGTTCGCGGAGTCGCGATTTACGGCAAGCAGCGCACCCGGCATACCGAACTCGCGAACCTGTCCACCTTCACGAGCACTGTGCTGGCGTCAAGCCGCGGAGGTGACGACCACTCCCTCACATCGCCGGCCGGGCCGCTCGTACTGGCAGAACATCAGTCCGCCCCCCTTTCGCAGGATATTCAGGTGATCAACAAGGTCAGCCAGAATCTTCACGCGGAGATCCTGCTGCGCCTGCTTGGACGTGAAAAGGGAACTGGCGGGACGGTGCAGGCCGGCTTGGACGTGCTTCGCGGTTTCCTGAACAGTGCCGGTATTTCCCCCGATGACTATGTTTTCTACGACGGATCAGGATTGTCGCGCCAAAACCTCGTCACTCCTCATGCCATCGTCGAGCTGCTGCATTACGCCACATCACAACCTTGGGGCAAGGAGTTTCGCGATTCCCTACCGGCGGCTGGTGTTGACGGCTCTCTCGCTGATCGATGCAAAGACCTCGACCCGGAAGCGCACGTTTACGCGAAGACTGGATCTCTGGGCGGCGTGAAGAGCCTTTCCGGATATGCGGTAACGGCAAAGGGTGAGCAGATTGCGTTCTCGATCCTCACCAACAATCTCAGCACGCCGGGAAAACGGATTAACGATGTGATCGACAGCATCGTGGAAACCGCAGTCAACAGCCCTAAGAAATGACCAGCGCCGGTCGAGCCCATGCGGCTGGCTTTCTGCTGCTTCTGCTCATCTTTATTGCGTGTTCCGGCTGCGAGGTCGAGCGCAGAAGAAGCGATGCCGAGCTCGGGCTCACACCCCAGCAAGCTTCAGGCCGCCACATTTATGACCAGTATTGCGACCGCTGCCACGCGCCGTATTCGTCGAGAAAGCGGCAAGGGCCAAGCCTCAAGGGAGCGTTCAAGCGCCAGTATTTTTCCGCCAGCGGAATGCCCGCGAATGATGACAGGGCGTCGGACATCATCCGGTATGGGCGGGACAAGATGACCGGCTATGGACAGGTACTCACGCAAGAGCAAATTAACGATCTACTGGCGTATCTGCACACGCTCTAGCCACTGGTTTGCTTTCCTCTGTGTACCTCTGTGTCCACTTTGGTTAAAAGATCTTGAACCACAGTGGGCACAGAGGTACACAGAGGGGTTCACAGGGCGAATTGCGCGTCTTCCCTATCAGAATTAAGATTCAGTCTCCTTCTATTCAGCGAGGTCAATCATGGCTGAGGTCGTGTCCACATCAGCGCCACCGAACGGCCGTTCTGGTCCGGCAAACTCGCCTGGCACTGAGGTTTATGCAATCTTCGGCGCCGAGCCCGAAATCCAGGCCTATGCCATGGCTAAGTATTCGCGCTCGTCCCTTTCAATGAAGGAGTCTCTGAAGGAGATCAGCCAGCAGAAAGCGGAGAAATTCCTCAATACGTTCTATTTCCAGTACGGACATCGCTCCATCGCCGACCTCGCGCACATTGCCCTCGCGATCGAGCGGCTGTCGATCCTCGCCGCCATCGTAATCGCGGACGAGCAGCGATGGGATGGGCAGGAACGATCCACTCGATATCAGGATTTCAAGAAAAGCGGCTACTACACTCCGGACTTCGGCGGCGACGACCGAGCGCTCGAACTTTACCGCGGGACGATTGACGGTCTCTTTTCGGAATACGAGGCGATTTCCGAACGCATGTTCCGCTATCTCGCCGAAATCACGCCCAAGCCCGCGGAGATGAAGCAGGATTCTTACGAGCGCACTTTAAAGGCGCGCGCTTTCGATATTTCGCGGTATCTATTGCCGCTTGCAACGAACACTTCTCTTGGCGAGATCGTGAATGCGCGGACGCTGGAAAACCAGATTTCGCATCTGCTCTCGCATACGCACGGCGAGGTCCGAGGTTTGGGTGAACTGCTTAAACGCGCAGCCACTTCGGCGGCACACAACGTAAATCATGAGTCCCTGCGAAATTTGGTCGGAAAGATCCGCGAAGTTTCCCCTGAGCTGGGCGCTCGCGCCGAGCAGGAGCTATTGAAAGAAGTTCGGGTTTCACCAACTCTTGTCAAATATGCCGATCCAAATCCGTATGAGATGGAGAGTCGGCGCGAGTTGCGCCAGATGGCGTCTGAGCTGATGAGTGGCGAAACCGTCGATGAAGCGCCCTCAGTAGACCTACTCGATGACGAACCGCTGGAGGTCGAGCTCGCAGCCACACTGTTGTACGAGCACTGCAGTTATCCATACCGGCAGATTCGCCGCGTTGTCGAGGGTATGGGTGAATCCCGCCGTGGCGAGATCATTGCATCCGGCTTATGTCATCGCGGCCGCCACGACGAAATGCTTCGCGGATTCCGCGCCGGCCAGCAGTTCCGCTTCGACATCCTCATGGATATTGGTGGTTTCCGCGACATGCACCGCCACCGCAGGTGTATCCAAATCGAACAGCAGTTCACAGTTCAGCACGGATACGAAGTTCCGAAGGAGCTAGGACCTGCGAAAGCGCTCGATCAATACGTCTCTGCTATGGAACGGACTGCCAGCGCGGTTCGGAAGCTGGCGGAGAGCGCCGCTCCCGAAGCTGCGGAGAATTCGCAATACGCGATCCTGTTAGGCTTCCGCAAGCGAACATTATTCAAGATGGACTTTGCCGAAGCTGCGTACATTTCCGAGTTGCGTACCGGGCCCGCCGGACATTTCTCATACCGCAACGTTGCGTACGCGATGTTCGAGGAAGTGAAGAAGAAATATCCGGCGCTGGCGCAGTACTTCCGCGTGCACGACGTTCGCGAGCCAATTGATCTACTCAAACGATGACTCGCATGGGCGAGACGCCGGCGCCTCCAGAATCAGTTGTATGGGGGCACGGGCGTCTCGCCCGCGTTGGTGTCATTAGAAAAGTTTCAAATGAATGGTCAGATACTTCTTGGGATTCTGCCGGATGGCTTTGATCAACTCTTGCGTGTCGGTGAGTAGCTTGTTCGTGTTGTTGTAAACAGCGGGATCGCGGAGAAATGATGCCATGCTTCCCGAGCCGTTGTCTATCTTGTCCATCACGCTGGAAAGGCGATCCACCGTGTTCTGCAGCTTATTGGCGAACTCCTGGTCTTTGGCCATCTTTCCAATGGAGCCCTTGCCGGAATTAATCTCATCGCTAAGCTGCTTGAAATTTGCGATGGTCTGATTAGCATTGTTGTAAAGCGAAGGGTCCTTCAGCAGCTTGCCCGCGGTTCCATTCCCGGCGTTCAGATCATCGATCATCTTATTGACCTTATCGATGGTCCCGTTGGCTTTCTGGTACAACTCATCGTCGTTAATCAGTTTCCCCAGGCTGCCTTCGCCCTGAGATATTTCTTTAACCAGATTCTGGAATTCATTCACCGTGGAATTTACGCGATTGTACAGGCTGGGATCGTAAATCAACTTTCCGATAGATCCCTGGCCACTTTCGACAAACGCAATGATTCGGTCCGCCCGCTTGAGCAGCGCATCCATGTTCTGCAGCGTGCTCTGGCCGGCGCGCATGACTTCTTCATATCCCGGCACCTCGGCGCTACGCAGGGTGTCCCCATCTTGGGCCGCCGGTTCTTTGGCTTGTGAGCTGTCAATATTGATGTAGGTTTCGCCGAGCACTCCGGCGGTTGAAAGCAGGGTCTTCGAATCTTTGTGGAGGCTGAAGCCGTACTTCGTATTCACCTTCATGGTGACTTCGACCGGCGTTAGCGGCCTGGCAACCACGCGGATTCCCTTGACATTACCAATATCGACGCCGCTAAGACGGACAGGCGCGCCTTCGCGCAGTCCGTTGGCATCGTCAAAGTAGGATTTGAGAGTGATTTTCTTGGTGAAAACTCCGCCCGTGTTGCTCATCAGCAAGATCAGCACCGCCAGAGTGATGGCGGCCACGATCACGGTAACGCCAACCTTCAGTTGAGACCACTTCAACTGCTTCTGGCTAGGCAACGGTCCTCCCAAGCAGCCCTGCGGATGGCCGCTAGCAAGTGGCCAAGGGAACCCCAGGATTTTTCTGATAATAGCAGAACAGCAATGAGGTCTATGCGGTGTACATGCGTGGCCGAAGCTTTCCACGCAACAGAAGCGCCACGAAATAGGCGCTCGCTCCACAGGCCAGGGTCACATTCAAACCAAACAGTATGGCAATAACGATTGCCAACACGGAACCTAGAACGCTCGCCGCCGCATTCATAGCCCAGGCCCACTCAATTGAGTTGTTTGCTGACTGCTCGCTTGCCGCCAGCGCCCGAAGGCCAGTGGGAAACGGCATTCCCATCGCAAAACCCAGGGGGACAAGCAAAGCTGCGCTGATCGCGCGTTTTTCCAGGTAACCTGCTCCCACGAAATGCTCCAGAATGCCCGGCAGCACCCCGATGTAAAGAACTAGGGCAGCAATGATTGCAATAAGCGGAACCCATACTCGCCGGCTCTCCGCAAGCCACTGTCTCGAGGCAAGGCTTCCAGCGCCGCTCGCGAGCATCATGAGGAAGATAACCACCGTAAGGGCATAGGTGGGATGCCCCAGAAACAAGACGAACCTTTGAATGAACGACACTTCGACCAGGATGTATCCCAGCCCTACTGCGATGAAATAAAGAAGCGACTGAGCAGGTCGCCTGCTGGCTTTGCCCTCGATCACTAGCGGCAAAACGAGAAATGCGAGCACGGCCACCACCGAGATCACCAAAATCATCGCCAGTACCACCACCCCGAGGTTGACTTTCCAATCCATGGAGTGCCGCGTACGCATGTGCAGGATCCGTCCGGGTTTCAGGGTAAAGAAGAAGAACGGCGTATTGTCGCTTACCGGGCTCACGTTGTATTCATAATTCCGGCTGAAAGAATAGGGATCGTTGCCCAGAATCAGGTTGGAGAAAGCATTCGCCTCGTGCGCGGAAGGCGCGTACAACAACTGCAGTGGCGGATACCGCTTCAGATGCTGCGCAACCGTCTCTTCTTCCTCAGCTGTGAACGCGGTCTTCTTAGCCAGGACAGCTACGGGAATTCCATCCTCGTCAAGATCGTCCGCGGCAATGACAACAAAGTTACGAGACGTATCCTTGATCCCAAGCTGACGTAAGGCTTCCATGGCAACCGAGACCACGCGCAGGGCCTCGCGCGGCGTCTGAAACTCCCAGCGGGTGATGGCAATCATGCCGTCCGGTTTCAGGTGTTCGAAGTATTCGCGAAAGGCCTGCGTCGTGTAGAGATTGTTCTCGCTTAACGCAAACGCGCCCGCTGCGGTTGATGCCCAGGTATCCACCAGGGTCATCTGCACGACATCGAAACTGGTTGTTGCGTCGCGGACGAAGGAGCGACCATCAGCCACGTGTATATCCACGTCGGGCCGCTCATAAAGGTGGTATGCAAAATCGGCGTAGCGCTGCTTCATGATGGTGTTCGCGATGATCGGGTTGATTTCGATTCCGGTTACGCTATGGCTGCCGTTTGCCACCGCTCGCAGCACGTCTACTCCACCGCCGGGCCCGATAATCGCATAGTCCCCGTGTGGACGAAGCGCGTTCACCACCGCAGGAGGAGCCGACATAACGTTCTGCTGCCATTCCGAGCCTTCCCACTGCTTCGGATCCGCATTCATAATGTGGGTTCCGGCATCAGCGTCGATCAGGATACGTTTTCCCCCGTCGTCCAGTCGCTGTACTTCGACGCGCGAGATGGCGTTCCAGCGGGAAAACTCGATGCTCGTCCTGCGAACGCCTTTGGCCCAGACAACGTCTGCCAGCCCGCCTGAGTGATTCAAGATAATCAAAACCACCAGGGCTGCGGCCAGAGCGAGCGTTTGTTTTCGGTTCTTCGGCGCCCGGCGCCAGACTATGGCGGCAACAGCCGACACCACCGCTGAGAAGAGAATCACATTGGGTCCGCCAATCCAATTCAGGAGCGGAACGACCGCTACGCACGCCAGCGCTCCGCCCGCGAGGTCAGCGCCATACAGCCGCGGGATTCGCGACGACTCCCGCGCGAAGATCACCGAGAATTGTAGTCCCGTTAAGAAAAACGGCACCGCTGAAGCCATGTAAATTGCGGTGAGCCGGAGGAAGTTTCCGCCTGTTAGTTTCAGCGACACGGGCGTATGCAGGACAATCTCAAGCACGACCGGAATTGCAATTGCCGCGACCGCGGCACAGACTGCAGCGATGCCGCGAAGGCCCCGCGAATTGAGCCACTCTTTTCGCAAATGAGCAAATACTCCGCCTGCGCCGAGCCCAAGCAGCGCGATCGAGATCGCCAGGAAAGCAAAGTGGTAGAACAGGACAACCGAGAAAAGCCGCGTGAGGGCGAGCTCCAGCAGCAACGCAGAGAAGCTGCTCAGTGCAATTCCGGTCAGCAGAGTTCCGCCAGAGACTTGCGATTCCGCGGCTGAAGAAATCCGAGCGATTGTGTCATTTGCGACGGACATAAAAGACGCAAGTGTAACAGAAGGTCGTTGGTTGTTCGTCGTGCGCCAAACGGTATCGGGTTCTTGCGGTCCCGACTTGGAGCGCACCTTTGGCGGCAGTAACGCCACTCACCAGCGATGCAACGGCAGAAGGACTAGCTTTCGAGAATCACACTTGCAATTGCCTGTTCCGGAGTATGTGAAAGCGACAAGGCAACATTCTTGGTGTTCAACCTGGCGGCAAACTCAGCAGCCTTGCCGTGAAACCGAATCGTTGGACGGCTTCCCGGCGACCGCCACACTTCGATGTCCCGCCATCTCACGCCGCGGCTCCAGCCGGTGCCGAGCGCCTTCATGGCCGCTTCTTTTGCGGCGAAGCGTGCCGCAAATCTCTCAACCCGGTTAGCTTTCGAGTCGCAGTAGCGGATTTCCTCTTCCGTGAACACCCGGCGCAGAAACCGTTCGCCAAATCGCTGCATAGATTCCGCTATGCGTGGCACTTCTGCGATGTCGATTCCCGTCCCGACGATCATGAGGGATACGTTAGCACGGCGTTGATCCTGTCCTCTGTCAGGACCAGAGAGGTCTTTGGGTGGAGCAGGGCTTCCAGCCCTGCATTTGTGCGGCTATGTTTTCGAGGCTTTAGCCGCTGGGGTACGTTGAAGCTGCAGCATGTGTAGAGACCTCAGTGGCTAAAGCCCTTCGCTTGAGTCAGCTTTACGCAGGCATGGAAAGGCCTGCTCCACCCCTATCGCGACTAACGCGCTCACAGCAGCCGGTCTCCGCGATAGATCAGTTTGCCCTCGATCAAGCGAGCTTCGGACATCAATTTGTGCGGGGTCGGAGGTTTGGCGTTGTCGATGTGGAGCACCTCGTGCCCACGCGCCACAAGCCAGTCGGAAACCAGCATGCGATGGCAGCGGAAATAAACGCGCTCGGCACACATGTATGCGGTGCGGGACTGTTCAGCAAGCTTAATCAAATCAGCAGCGGCCTGCTCAAATTCGGGCGTGAGCATGTAGTCGGCATAGTTGCGGAAGCTGTCGTTGCGTAAAGCAATATTCGGCGAGACATCGAGAGACCTCTTCCGCCGGCCGCCCAGACCCTTCATCCACACATACTGCATTCCAGCAGCTGGCAAAGCTTTCTCCAGCGATTCGCGGTTGAAATGAGGCAATCGGCGCGATATCGGAAAAGAGCGAATATCCACCAGAGTCTGGATCGAGTGCGCGCGCAAAGCCTCGATCAGTTCACCCAATGTGCGGGTGGAATGGCCGATGGAGAAGAGCGTGGCCATGGATTTTTAACGTTGTTATTCAGTTGTCTGATGTCTGGTAGGTGAGCCTGCCTTCGGCTTCCGCGTTGAACTGGTCCACTTGCTCGTTGAGGATTTTCAGGTCCCGGGCTTGTGTTTGCTCCCAACCCTCTTCCATTTTGGTCGTCACTTCTGAATGTTCACTTCGTTTCGACCTCATCTCCCAAGGATAACATTCGCCTTAGCCCCGGAAATACAAATACGCCCCCAATATGCACACCAGCACCACGCCTGATCCGGCGATTTCGCGCCACGTCCAACTGGCACGCGTATTGGCGCGATCTTCCCCAGTAGTAGTCTCAAACGTCAGGCTGCTTATCCGCTGATAGTCGGGCTCCGCAGTCATGTGGCTCACAACCACCATCACAATTGCCGAAACGATGGTGATCAGAACGCTGAAATATTGGAAGTAGATGTTGTTGATGATCCAGAGAAATGAGCCCTGTGGGTAGCCATTCTGGAGTCCGGCCAAGCCCAGCGTAACGGGCGTATCCACCAGCATGCGGAAGATGCCGAGCGCGAAGCCAACAATCATCGCCCACAGCGCGCCCTGCGCATTGAGCCGCTTGAAGAAGACTCCGAAGAAGAACACCACGAAGATAGGAGGCGCGAGATACCCCTGCACCGCTTGCAGATAGGTATAGAGTCCGGACGCGCCCTTGATCACCGGAATCCACGCCAGCGCAACCAGCACCATTGCGGCTGTTGCCATGCGGCCCACACGCACAATCTGATGCTGCGACGCGCCAGGCTTCCACTTTTCGTAAAGATCGACGGTGAAAAGCGTTGAGCAAGCATTGAAGACTCCGGCCAGCGATCCCATCAACGCAGACAGTAGCCCGGCAACAACCAGGCCGCGAAGTCCGGGCGGCAGCAGATACTGCACCATGAGCGGGAACGCCCCTTGGGCGGCGCTGGGAATCGCTTTGCCGTCCGGCCCAACAATCATGCTGAGCTCTGGAATCTTGCCGCTCTTGGCCAGCGCGTAGCAAATGAGTCCTGGAATAATGAACAAGTAAACAGGGAACAGCTTCAGGAACGACGCGAAGATCCCACCTCGACGGGCAACCGCTTCATTCGGGGCCCCCAGTGCCCGCTGCACGATGTATTGGTCGGTGCACCAGTACCACAGCCCAATGATTGGGGCACAGAACAACATGCCGAGCCAGGGAAAGTATCCGTTGAAGTACCACGCCTCTTTTACGACATTCCCGGCGGCATCGGTTTGAAGGACCGGCGCCCATGTCCCTTGCACTCCCGGAGGGATCAGCGGCTTCCATAGATTGAACATGTCGGAGCCGCACCAGTAGCGGAGTTCGTGCCAGCCGCCCAGCTTGATCAACCCATAGGCGGTAAGGGAGAACGATCCCAGGATTAAAACAAACGTCTGCACCGCGTCGTTGTATGCGACCGCACGCATGCCGCCCAACGCTGTATACAGGCCTGTAAGTGCAATCACCAGCACGGAACCAATCCAGAAGCTGTCAATCGTGGTCCCGCCAATGGTGATATGCAACTCAGGAAGCAGAGTGCCAAAAACCACTCCCCCGGCGAAGATGCCTACGGCAATCTTCGACACGATGAACGTAATAATCGAGACAATTGAAAGAACGTACCGGGAGCTAACGCTGAACCTCCGCTCCAGAAATTCGGGCATGGTGAAGACCATGGACCGCATGTAGAAAGGCACGAACACCCACGCCAGAACCAGTAAGCACCAGGCATGCAGTTCGTAATGGGCGAGGGCGACGCCACTGGTTGCACCTGCGCCCGCCAGACCAACAACGTGCTCGGAGCCAATATTCGACGCGAAGATGGACGCGCCAATGATCCACCACCCCAGATTGCGGCCCGCCAGGAAGTAATCGGCGGCAGAGTCTTTACCCTTCTTGACCACCCACCACGCGACCGCCAGCAGAATTCCGAAATAGATCGCAATTACGAACCAGTCAATGCCGGTGATTTGCGATTTGGCTGTGGTCGCGAGTAATGCAAAGGCAAAGTTAAGGTTCATTGCGCCATTCACGCTCCTCGGTGGAGTCAACGGCGAAAACGTTTTAGATAGTGTCTACTCTGCTGCAATTTGGACAAGTAACTGCCTCAAGACCTCGTCCTGCTCCGGAAAGACTGTGCGCAGGTCGAGGAGGACACGCCCTTCTTCAACTCGCGCGATAACCGGAGGATCAGAGCGGCGCAGACGAGCAGCGATCTCTTGAGCGGTGAGATTATAGGACGTAAGGGCGATCAGAGTTGTCGGCAGCACAGCAGAAGGCGCTGATCCACCGCCGATCAGCGATTCGCCATCCAGCAAAGCCGCGCGGACGTTTTTAGCGATCTGCGACTGTGTAGGGCGGGCGCCCTCGCCCGCCCTGGTGTCCATTCCAGCAACCAGCGCCTGGGCACGGCTAGTGATTTCAGATTTCGGGAGTTGCATCATGCGCAGTGCAGGCACGGCGTCGTAATCACGTTTCAGGTACGCGAGCAAAGTCGCTTCCAGAGCCGCATAGCTGAGCTTATCCACGCGCAGAGCCCTAAAAAGAGAGTTCCTGCGCATCTTTTGGACCAGGTCTTGGCACCCGCTGATCAATCCCGCTTGTGGGCCGCCGAGCAGCTTGTCGCCACTGTAAGTCACCACATGCACGCCAGAGCGCAGGCTTTCGAGCACGCCCGGTTCATCGTTGATCCCAATCGAGCGAAGATCAAATAGTGCTCCGCTGCCGAGGTCCTCCATGAGCGGCAACTTGTGCCTTTCGGCCAGGGCCACTAATTCTGTAATCGTCGCCTGCTCGGTAAAGCCTGATATCTCAAAATTCGAGCGATGCACACGTAGCAACAGCCGCGTACGTTCGTTAATCGCCCCCTCGTAGTCCGAAAGTCGAGTGCGGTTCGTGGTACCCACTTCGCGCAAAATCGCGCCGGACTTCACCATGACGTCGGGAATTCGGAACGATCCACCAATTTCTACCAGCTCGCCACGGGAGACGATGACCTCATAGCCTTCGGCGAGAGTATTAAGCGCGAGCAGGACGGCAGCAGCGTTGTTGTTCACGACAATGGTTGAGACACTTGGCGAGCTGCGCTCGCCTGGACGGGCGTGGACGCCCGTCCCTACATGTTCATCAGAAGCGCTCTCGTGCCCATTCGTAGCTCGTGTGGGGACGGGCGTCCACGTCCGTCCAACGGAGCGCAGCTCCGCATTTTCTTCTGCCAGCAGCTTCTGAAACAGCCGATCCACATGCACATCCCGCTTGCCTCGCTCGCCCGACTCCAGATCGAACTCCAGATTGGAGTAAGCTCCTGCCGTTTCGCGAATATGCGCAAGCGCGCTTTCGACCAACGGAGCGCGGCCCAAGTTTGTATGGAGGATCACACCTGTGGCATTGATCAAGGGCCGAAGGGAGTAGCCCAATGCCTGCCTGAGTTCATTTGTGATCGCGGTGTGAATATCTGACAATGCGATCCGAATCTTGTTTTCGTCCAAACGCCCAGCGGCGATCTCCTCACGCAGGCGTGCGAGGACGGCCCGGCAGCTGTCCGTCACTACACTCTGCCCGTCCTGGTCAACGAGTGCGGCAATCTCAGGCTCACGCAGGAGTTCGTCGATGCCGGGCAGCTCTCGGTAAAGATTAGCCTGCGCCTTCATGAGGGATGATTATCTACGTCGAGCAAAGGACATCGCAACCCGCCCCCTGGCTTTCCGCCAAGTTCTCGCGGACAAGAAT
>WNGK01004137.1_pt1 | contig 27651 bp, 30 predicted proteins | sample 5400601 | NCBI WGS metagenome assembly WNGK01 (sample SAMN13153376, study PRJNA577476) | soil metagenome | isolation source: 60 cm soil or saprolite under Garry oak tree replicate 1 | place: USA:California | collected 2016-06-15
TGGTCGAGCGCTTGATGCGCATCGAGTTTCGCGACCCGCACACGTGGAAGCTCCTGCGCTCGGTGCCGATCCCGTGGCCGGGTGCGGATCACCTCGACTTCTCCGCCGACGGCAGCTACCTGCTCATCTCGACCGAGTATTCGGGCGTGGTCGCCAAGATCGACACGGTGAACATGAAGCTCGCCGGCTATGTCAACGTCGGCGGACTTCCCATTGACGTGAAGGTGTCGCCCGACGGCAGCGTGTTCTACGTCACGAACCAGGGCACCGACGGCGTTTCGGCCATCGACCCGAATGCGATGAAGGTCATCCAGTTCATCCCGACCGGCCACGGCGCGCATGGCCTGCAGGTGTCCCGCGACGCTCGGTATCTGTACGTGTCGAACCGTCTCGAGGGATCCATCTCCGTGATCGAGTTCGTGTCACGTCGCGTGGTGGCCAAGTGGCGCATTCCAGGCGGCGGAAGCCCTGACATGCTGCAGCTGAACCCCGACGGGACCCAGCTGTGGGCGTCAGGTCGCTACAACGCGACGGTTTATGTCTTCAGCACCGTGACCGGCCAGGTCATCGCCCGGATTGCTGTGGGTGCCGAGGACCACGGCCTTACCTACTTCCCGAACGTGGGCTTGCACAGCATCGGGCACAACGGGGTCTATCGCTAGCTGAATTGAACTTCAGCGCGACGCAGCGGTGGCGCGGAATCCCCATCGTTTCTCTCGCGATCCGGCTCGACCGCAGCGCGCCTCCCAGCCCGCAACGCGCGGTTGGCGTCGTGGCGGTCGGGAACGTGGCCGTAGGGGTGGTGGCAGTGGGATTGGTGGCAATCGGCCCTGTGTCATTCGGCCTTGTCTCGCTGGGCCTCGTCGCCGCGGGCCTGGTCGCGTTCGGCATGGTCGCGGTCGGCCTGGTCGCCGCAGGGGTCACCGCGGCCGGCATCGTCGTGCTCGCCGGCCTGCATGTGGCCGGCGTGGTCGTTTTTTAGAGACCCAGCAGCCGCGCGATCAGCATCCTCTGGACCTCGGAGGTGCCCTCGCCGATCTCGTTGACCTTGACGTCGCGCCAGTAGCGCGCGACGGGGTAGTCCTCCATGAACCCATAGCCGCCGTGGATCTGCACCGCCTGGTCGGCAGCTCGCTTCGACGTCTCGGACGCGTACAGCTTGGACATGGCCGCGAGCATGCGGACCTCGTCGGTGGTCTCGCCGGTGCCGTGGTGGTAGGCGGTGGCGGCTCGGTAGACCATCGTTCTCGCCAGCTCGGTCTCCATCGCCATGTCGGCGAGCTTGAACTGGATCGCCTGCTGCTTGGAGATCGGCGCGCCGAAGGCGTGGCGCTCTTTGGCGTAGGCGAGGGAGGCGTCCAGGCACGCCTGTGCGACACCAACTGACAGCGCCGCGATCGCGATGCGCCCGCCCATGAGTGTGTGCAGGAACTGGCGGTAGCCACCGCCGCGGGAGCCGAGGAGGTTGGCTTCGGGGACCCGGCAGTCCTCGAAGCTCAGCGGATGTGTGTCTGAGGAGTGCCAGCCGAGCTTTCGGTAGCCCGGGAGCACGTGGTAGCCCTTAGTGCCATTCGCCACGAGGATGGCGCTGATCTCAGCGTCGTCGCCGTTCCGCGCTCCGCCGCCGCCTTTGCCCGTGACCGCGGTGATGGTCACGCCGGCGGAGATGTCAGTGCCGCAGTTGGTTATGAACTGCTTGGCGCCGTTGATGACCCACTCGCCGTTGCGAAGGTCCGCGCGGGTCTTGGTGGCGCCGGCATCCGAGCCGGCGTGAGGTTCGGTCAGGCCGAAGGCCCACAGCTTTCTTCCCGCGAGCAGATCCGGAAGCCACGCCTGCTTCTGCTCCTCGGTGCCGAAGTCGTGAATGGGCGCGGCGCCGAGGCAGACCGCCGCCTCGAGCGTGATGCCGACGCCGGCGTCCGCTCGCGAGATCTCCTCGATCGCCAGGCACAGGGACAGGAAGTCCGCGCCGGCGCCGCCGTACTGCTCGCTGAAGGGCAGCCCGAAAAGGCCGAGCTCGCCCATCTGGCGCACGATGTCGTAGCCGAACCTGTTCTCGCGATCGAGCTCTTCCGCGGCCGGAGCCACCACCTCGCGAGCGAAGTCGCGGCAGAGATCCCGAACTGCGGCCTGCTCCTGGCTGAGGGCGAAGTCCATTGCATGCAATCCTTGCACGGCGGATGTCCTACGCAGAGGCGATCGAGATCGCCAAAGGCCTCCAGGATCTCGACGGACCCAACGTGAATCCAGCCTGTCACACGCGCCTGTACACCCATGGGCAGCAGACAGAGCGCGCGCTGGTGCTGCTCCATGGGTTCACCAACTGCCCTCGCCAGCTTGATGACATCGGCAAGGATTTCTTCAGTCGCGGCTGGAACGTCCTCATCCCGCGCTACCCGCGCCACGGCTACACGGACAGGCTCAACACCGCCATCGCGGAGCTGCGGGCGGATCACCTGGTCGCGGTGGCCAACCGATCGGTGGATGTGGGCTTTGGGCTGGGCACGCGCGTGACCATCGCGGGCCTGTCTCTCGGTGCGGCCCTGGCCGGCTACATGGCACAGACGCGTGATGGCATCGAACGCACGGTGATGATCGCGCCGATGTTCGGGCTGAAACCCATCCCCGGTCCTGTGCTTTCAGCCGCCTCGCGGCTGGCCCATGTCCTGCCCAACTTCTACATCTGGTGGAACTCGCGATTGAAGGACAAGATCGGCCCGCCGCACGGCTATCCGCGACTCTCGACGCACGCGTACGCCGCCCTCTTCGAGGTGGGACGCCGGCTTTTCAACGAAGCGCGCAAAGCCCCGCCGATGTCGAACCGCATGACGGTCATCACCAACGCCGCCGAGCCGCGACTCGACAATCGATTCACGTACCAGCTCACCGACCTATGGCGTCGCCACGGCACCCAGGTCGACACATTCGAGTTCCCTCTCTCCGACGGACTCCCCCACGACCTGATCGACCCGGTCAGCAACCCATCCCGCGTCATCGACGTCAGCTACCCGGTTTTGAAGAGATTCATCGAGGGCGCCCCAACCTAGTCAGGAGGCCGGCGGTCTTACGCCGCCTCTTCTCCGGGACCTCGTGTCCGAGGTAACGGACCGTCAATCGTCGGCGGTATCGCGAGCATCCGGCCGTCGTCAGCTCGCACGAGCTGCCACGCACCCTCATGAACCATCCAGTGATGGCGGTAGCACAGCAGTACCAGGTTCGGCAGATCGGTCGTGCCTCCGCGCGTCCAGAACACAATGTGGTGTCCCGACGTCCAGGTGGCAAGCCGGTCGCAGCCAGGCCATCCGCATCCCTTGTCACGGGCTTTCAGCGCCTTGCGCATCGGCGGCGAGATGTTCCGTCGCGAACGACCCACATCGATCACGCATGAATCGGCATTCAAGAGAATGCGCGTGACATTGCAGTCGCACGCCAGCCGCTCCACAGCCTTCCCAGAAATCGGCAACGCGTGCTCCAGGTCCGCCGCAGGCGCGCCGGCTCGCTGCAACAAGGTCTCGAGACTCGTGGTCACCTGTAGGTGCGCCCGGACCCCGCCGCCCGAATGCGCGCCAAGCTCGATCAATGCGTCGGCCAGCCGGCGACCGCGGTTTCGGTCGTCGCCCTGCCCGCAACGGCGCGCGAGCGGCTCAAGCGCGGCGCGCAAAGTCGCGCCACCTTCACCGTCGAGCGTGCCCCGCAGCGAATAGAGGCCGTCCTCGCCCAGCTTCATCTCGAAGTACCGCGCCTCGACAGCCGATATCTCGCCGGCGACGAACGCGGCCGATGCGGCCATGTGCCGCGCGTGGGAGCAGAAGTTTCGAAAGCGCCCCACGCTCAGATCTCGCGCCTTCTCGAGCAGCTTGGGTTCGTCGATGCCCCGACCAGGACTTGCCTCTTCGACCGCGGAAGCCGTGCGCGCGATCAACGTCAGATGGGCGAAGCCGATGTCACCCGACTCAACCGCATCAACGCTCAGCGGCATGCCGGACGCCTGGTCGCCAACGGCCACCCGGTCGGCCACGGCCCCACTGCCCATGCGGCAGTTGTGCCGGATCCAGTGGATTGGTGAGACCGAGCCGCTCGCCAAAAACTCGTCGGTGGCCGCGAACTCGGAAGCCATCTTTGAGAACTCCATCTCCAGCCTGTCGCTCTGGTGGCGCAGGTGGATCATGTCGAAGCCGACCTGCTCGGCCGTCATACAAAACAGGTCGACGGCGTCGGCCAACAAGGCGACCGCGGAAGACATCGGCACGGACGCCTGCAACGAGTTCATCTCGCCGCAAGCATGCGAACGGATGTACGGACCGGCCAACCCTGCCTGTTAAGGCGCCGGAAAGCCGAAAGCCCGGCTCAGTTCCCCAGCACGAACAGCTTCAGCGCCCAGCTCATCGCGATCGCGCTCACGACGCCGACTGCCAGCACCCGCCATTGAGCCCCGCTCAGCCGCACTGACCACGTCCGCCCGCTCACGATCCCCGAGGCCAACCCACCTGCACCCACCAGCGCGCCAACGAAGAAAGCCGGGCCCAAGGGAAACAGCCGCACCGCATCCGAGATGTCCCCTTCCCACATGTACGCGAACGACCGCGTACCGCCGCAGAACGGGCACGGATGCCCCGTCAGGTAATAGAACGGGCATGGCGGCAGCACCAGGTGGCCCGCCCGGAGCGTGAAGAAGAACCTCGTGTAGACCAGCCACGCCAGCAGCCCAAAAAGCAGTCCAATGTCGCGCGTGCGGTCCGCCGGCACGGCCCGCGTGATCGCAATCGGCATCAACCGACTATAGGCGGCCATCAGCTCAGCAGCCCCACGATCTCATCGGTCGTCTCGGCCACGGCAACGCCTGCGCGCCGGAACGCCTCCTCCTTGCTCTTCGCGGTCCCCCGGTTGCCCGAGATGATCGCGCCGGCGTGCCCCATCCTCTTTCCCTCAGGCGCGGTCCGCCCGGAGATGAACGCAACCGTCTTCAACCGGCTCCCGCGACCAAGCAGCTCGGCCGCGTGCTCCTCGTCAGAGCCTCCGATCTCGCCGATCACCACCAGCCGGTCGGTCGCAGGGTCGGCCTCGAACAGAGAGATCACGTCGGAAAACGTCAGGCCGAGCACAGGGTCGCCGCCGATGCCGACGATCGTCGACTGCCCCATCCCCGCGGCGCTCAGCGCCGACCCGACCTCATAGGTCAGCGTGCCGCTTCGAGACACCAACCCCACCGAGCCCGGCCGTGTGATCCGCTGCGGGATGATGCCGATCTTCGCGACCCCCGGCGTGATCAAACCGGGACAGTTCGGCCCGATCAACCGCGCAGACGGGTAACCGCGCAGGAAGTCCTTCACCCGGATCATGTCCTGGATCGGGATCCCCTCGGTGATGCACGCGATCAACGTCACGCCGGCCGCGGCCGCCTCCATGATCGCGTCAGGCGCAAACGCCGGCGGCACGAAGATGCCCGAGGCCGTGGCGCCGGTCGCGGCCACAGCGTCGTAAACCGTGTTGAACACCGGCACGCCCAGGTGTGTGGTTCCGCCTTTGCCCGGGCTCGTGCCGCCGACGAGCTTCGTGCCCATCGCAAGCATCTGCTCGGCGTGAAACGCGCCCTCTCGCCCGGTGATGCCCTGCACGATCACACGCGTCGAGGCGTCGAGAAGGATGCTCATCTCAGAATCACGACCTCGGCGCGGCCGCCCGCGTGAGCTCGACGATCTTCTGCGCCGCCTCCCAAGCGTTGGCGCCAGGCTCGATGCCGTTGGCTTTCAGGATCGCGCGTCCCTCCTCTTCATTCGTGCCGCTCATCCGCACCACCAGCGGCAGCTTCATCTTCAGGTTGTCGCGCGCGGTCACCAATCCCCGCGCGACCTCGTCGCACCGCGTGATGCCGCCGAAGATGTTCATCAGCACGCCCTTCACACGCGGGTTCATCAGGATGACGCCCAGCGCGTTCTCGACCACCTCCGCGCGAGCGCCGCCGCCGATGTCGCAGAAGTTCGCCGCGCCGCCGCCGGCACGCTGCACGAGGTCGAGTGTGCTCATGCACAGGCCCGCCCCGTTGCCGATGATCCCGATTTCACCGTCCAGAGACACATACGTCAGGCCACGTTTCTTCGCTTCGACCTCGTACGGATCGCCCTCGATCAGCGAGCCGTAGAGGCGATCCAGGTCCAGCTGCCGCCACATCGCGTTGTCGTCGATCTCGAGCTTCGCGTCGCCCGCGATGATGTCTCCGGACCGCGTCACCACCAGGGGATTGATCTCTGCCGTCACCGCGTCCAGCTCCGGGATCGCGCGGTACAGCTTCTTGATCAAAGCCATCAGCGGCCGGCCCAGCTCGCCCAGACCCGCCTGAAACACCAGCGCGTTGAGCTCGAAGCCCAACGGACCTCGCCAAGGGCTCGGATAGAGACGCGCGATCGAATCCGGGGACTCCGAGGCCACCTGCTCGATGTCCATGCCGCCCTTCGACGACAGCATCAGGATGTTCGCGCGCGCGTCGCGGTCCACGGTGAAGCCCAGGTAAATCTCGCGAGCGATCTCCAGCGCCGCCTCGCAGTAAACCAGCGACACCTTGTAGCCCTTGATGTCCATGCCGATGATCTGCTCCGCGGCGCGCCGCGCCTCCTCGGGCGTCGAGGCCAGCTTTATCCCACCTGCCTTGCCGCGCCCGCCCACCGGCACCTGCGCCTTCACCGCCACAGGCCCCAGCGCCGCACACGCCTCGGCGGCCTCGTCGAGCGTGCGCGCGATCCGACCGGGAGGGATCGAGATCCCAAGCGACGCGAGGACTTCCTTGGCCTGGTATTCGAGCAGCTTCAAGGTAGGTGAAGCGTAACGAGCGCCACTGAACCGGTGTTTGCGAGGCAAAGGCACCATCGGCGGCGTATACACAGCAGATGTTTCAGCACAAATCTGAGGAGGACCTCATCCGCTCCGCTCGCGACGGGGACGGTGGGGCCTTCGCGGATCTGCTGAGGCCGCTTTACTCCTCAGCCTTCCGGGTCGCGTTGGCGCTCCTGCACGATCCAGGCGAAGCCGAGGATGCCGTTCAGGAGGCGGCGTTCAAGGCATGGAGAAAGCTCGGCATGGTCCGCCGCGGGGCACCGCTGCGGCCGTGGTTCCTCGCCATCGTGGCAAACCAGTGTCGAAGCGTGATGCGGAAGTCGTGGTGGTCAGCACAGACCCTGGAGGAGCCGATCGCCGACGTCCGCCACCCCGATCCTGACGCCAGGATCGATCTGAATCGAGCTCTCAAAGATCTCGATCACGACGAGCGATTGGTGCTCGTCCTGCGCTACTACCTCGACTTGCCGTACGAGGAGATCGCCCAGATCATGGGGATCTCCACGAAAGCTGCGCGCAGCCGCAACGAGCGAGCAATCCGCCGCCTGCGGCCGATTTTTCCCCTCAGGGAGGCCGTGACGTGACCACCGAGAGAGCTCTTATCGACCTCTTCCACGAAGCGCTGGACGCCGAAGACGTCGCGGGGCCGTTTCAGCGCCTGCAGCTCGAACTCGAGAATCCAACCGGCGCCACACGCGCGCGCCGCGCACGGAGAACTTTCATGACTCGCAATCGACTCGCGCTGCTCGCAGCGGCGCTGGTGATACTCGTCGTCGCCAGCGTCCTGGTGGGCACGCGGATCTACGGCAGCCAGCTCCACAACACCTCAGGGATCCCGGCCGGCCACAACCGTCCGCAGACGTACCAGGCGGCGGTAACCCAACTTTTGGGCCGGCCACTGCACTTTCAGGCCCTCAAGCCAGGTGACCCATGCCCATATTCGAGCGACAGCTACGGCCTCCTGGGCCAAGGTCCCGTGTACGGCGATGTCATCGGGGTCGGCAGCACAACCTCGTGGGGTACGTACTGGAGTGTCGCCGTCCTCACGCCACCCGGCCTGGCGGGTCCGGTGATCGTTCGCAGCAGGGACCTGACTCATGGATCGCCGGTGCTCGACATAGGGCCGATCGGAGCCGGTCCCATCTACGGCACCGACGTCTATCAGGGCAAGACGGAGAATCAATTTCAGGCGGTCGCCCTGGACACGGATCACGTCACCAAAGGCGACCACGCACTCGGCGGCACCAACTACAAGCAATGGTCCTGGTTGCAGGGCTTCGAGACGGGCTGGGGAGGCGGCTGCGTCGGAGCCCAGATCGACGGGCCCGGATTCAGCGAGATCTTCTACTCGGACGTGCCTAACAACTGATTGTTACAGCGGGATGTTTCCGTGCCACCGCGGGTTGCGCCGGCGCTCCTTGCGCATCGCAATCCGCAGGGCACGGATCAGTGAGCTCCGCGTCCGGCCCGGTTCGATGACATCGTCGATGTAGCCGCGCTCGGCGGCGATGTACGGATTGGCGAAGCGCTCCGTGTAATCGGCCACCAGCTCGTGCCGCAGCGCGGCCCGGTCGGCGGCCTCGTCGAGCTCTCTGTGGAACACGATGTTGACCGCGCCCTCAGGCCCCATCACCGCGATCTCCGCCGTCGGCCAGGCAACGTTGTAGTCCGCGCGGATGTGCTTCGAGCACATGACGCAGTACGCCCCGCCGTACGCCTTGCGAGTGATGACCGTCAGCTTCGGCACGGTCGCCTCACTGAACGCATAGAGCAGCTTCGACCCATGCCGGATGATGCCGCCGTACTCCTGCGCCGTCCCAGGCAAGAAACCCGGCACGTCGACAAACGTCACCAGCGGGATGTTGAAGGCGTCGCAGAAGCGCACGAACCGCGCCGCTTTCACCGACGCGTTGATGTCCAGCGCGCCCGCCATCACCTTCGGCTGGTTGGCCACGATTCCGACCGGATGGCCGTCGAGATGCGCGAACCCGACAACCATGTTCATCGCAAAGAACGGCTGCACCTCGAAGAACTCGCCGTTGTCGACGATCATCCGGATCACGTCCTTGATGTCGTACGACTCCTTCGACGAGTCGGGAATGATCGTGGCGAGGCCGGGGTCCGCGCGCTCCGCGTCGTCGGTCGGCGCCAGCCGCGGCGCCGCGACGTCGCAGCTTTGCGGGATGAATGACAGCAATCGGCGCACCTGCGCGAAGCATTCGTCCTCGGTTTCGGCCAGGAAGTGCGCCACGCCGGACTTGACGTTGTGCACCTCCGCCCCGCCCAGCGAGTCGAAGGTCACCTCCTCGCCCGTGGTGACGCGGATCACCTCCGGGCCGGTGATGAACATGTAGCCCACGCCGTGGACCATGAACGTGAAGTCGGTCATCGCCGGCGAGTAAACAGCGCCGCCGGTGCACGGTCCGAGGATGAGGCTCAGCTGCGGGATGACGCCGCTCGACTCCACGTTGCGCCAGAAGATCTCGGCGTAGCCCGCGAGCGAGACCACGCCCTCCTGGATGCGCGCGCCGCCCGAGTCGTTGATGCCGATGATCGGGATGCGGTTCTTCAGGGCGAGGTCCATCACCTTGATGACCTTCTCCGCGAACACCTCGCCCAGCGACCCGCCGAATACCGTCGCGTCGTGGCTGAACAGCATCACATCGCGCCCGCCGATCTTGGCCATGCCAGTCACGACGCCGTCACCGGCGATTCGCTTCGACTCCAGGCCGAAACCGGACGAGCGGTGGACCGCGAAGATGTCGAGCTCCTCGAACGAGTTGCGGTCGACCAGGCGCGAGATCCGCTCGCGCGCGGTCAGCTTGTGCTTGGCGTGCTGGCGGTTGAACGCCTCGGCGTCGCCGTGGCCGGCCTCGTACTTCCGCTGCCTGAGCAGGTTCAGAGGGTCGACGCGGTGTTCTGGCTTTGACTTGTCCGGCATCAGGTCAAGACCGCTGAATGAACATCCAGCGGTGACCTTCCAGATCCTCGGCGCGATATTTGCGGCCGTTCTCATCGTCTTTGGGCTCGGACAAGATCGTCGCCCCGCCCGCTTTGGCGCGACCGAAGTGAGCGTTGACGTCGTCGACGTAAACGAGGACACCATCCACCACGTAAGGCACAGCAGACCAACGCGCCGCCTCCTCACAGCTTTCGCGGTGTCGGCGCGGACCCCGGTAGTCGGGTGTGGGGGTGGCCAGCATGATGACTCCCGAGCCCGTCTCCATCTCACCGTGGCCCAGCCGGCCGTCCTTGCCGACCATACGGGTGCGCTCACGGAAACCGAATGCCCGCGCCAGCCAGTCCAGCGCTGCAGGTCCGTCCTCATACGACAGCATCGGGATCACGTCCGGGTAATTCTTCATGCAGCCTCGGTCGGACGATACTCGCCGAACGCCTGCCGGAGCACATCGCAGCACTCGCCGATCGTCACGTAGTCGGCCAGCGCCGCCTTCAGCACCGGCAGCAGGTTCACCGATCCGCGAGCCGCCTCGCCGATCGCCTTCAGGTGCCGGTCGACCACCTCACGCGGACGCCCCGCGCGCAGCTTCGCCAGCGCCGCCGACTGTTCGGCCTGGTGCTGCGGGCTCACCTTCATGATCTCGACCCTGTCGCCCTGGTCGGCGGCGTAGCGGTTCACGCCCACCACGACGCGCTCGCCTGACTCGACCCGCAGCTGGAACTGATACGCGCTTTCGGCGATGCGCTTCTGCGTCCAGCCGCTCTCGATGCACTCGACCGCTCCGCCCAGCTCGTCGACCTCGGCCATGATCGCCAGCGCCTCCCCCTCGACGCGGTCGGTCAGGCTCTCCACGTAATAGGAGCCGCCCAGCGGATCGGCCACGAGCGGGACGGCCGACTCGAATCCGATCATCTGCTGCGTGCGCAGGGCCAGCTCGGCCGCGCTCTGCGAAGGCAAGCCGAGCGCCTCGTCGTAGGCGTTGGTGTGCAGCGACTGCGTGCCGCCCAGCACCGCGCTCATCGCCTCGAGGGTCGTGCGCACGACGTTGTTGAGCGGCTGCTGCGCGGTCAGCGTGACGCCGCCCGTCTGGGTGTGAAAGCGCAGCGCCAGCGAGCGCTGGTCGCGCGCGTGGAACCGGTCGCGCATGATCCGCGCCCACATCCGTCTCGCGGCGCGAAACTTCGCGACCTCCTCGAAGAAGTCCATGTGGCAGGCGAAGAAAAACGAGACACGCGGGGCGAAGTCGTCGATCGCGAGCCCTGCGGCCAGCGCCGCCTCGACGTACGCGATCGCGTGGCTCAGCGTGAAGGCGATCTCCTCCGCGGCGGTCGCGCCCGCCTCGCGCATGTGATAGCCGGAGATCGAGATCGTGTTCCAGTTCGGCAGGTTCTCTCGGCAGTAGGCGAACAGGTCGGTCACCAGACGCATCGACGGCTTCGGCGGAAAGATGTACGTGCCTCGCGCCGCGTACTCCTTGAGGATGTCGTTCTGCACGGTGCCGGTGATCTTCTCCGGCGTGACTCCCTGCTTCTCCGCGACCAGCTGGTAGAGCAGCAGCAGCATCGCCGCCGTCGCGTTGATCGTCATCGACGTCGACACGCGGTCCAGCGGGATGCCGTCCAGCAGGATCTCCATGTCCTCGAGCGAGTCGATCGCCACGCCCACTTTGCCAACCTCGCCGTTGGCCATCGGGTGGTCGGAGTCGTAGCCGATCTGTGTGGGCAGGTCGAACGCGATGGACAGCCCGGTCTGCCCCCTGTCGAGCAGGAAGCGGTATCGCCTGTTCGACTCGGCCGCTGTCCCGAAGCCGGCGTACTGGCGCATCGTCCAGAGGCGGCCTCGGTACATGTCGCGGTGGATGCCGCGCGTATAAGGGAACGTGCCCGGCGGGGGTTCCTCGCCGTGGCGATCGTCGACCAGGTAGACCGGCTTCAGCGGCAGGCCGCTGTCGTTTTTGAGCTCGTCGGTCACTTGGATTCCACCAGCTCGGTGAGCACGCCGCCCATCGTCCTCGGATGCAGGAACGCGATGCGTGAGCCGTGCAATCCAATCCGCGGCTCCTGATCGATCAGCTCCAGCCCTGCCGCCCGGGCCTCCTCGAGCGCCCGATCGATGTCGGTCACCGCGTACGCCACATGGTGCAGGCCTGGGCCACGCCGAGACAGGAACTTACCCACCGGCGATTCCTCGCGGGTCGGCCGCAGCAGCTCCACCTCGCCCTCGCCGGTGCGGATGAATGCTGCCTCGAGCCCGTCGGTCTCGCTCACCGTCCGCTGCACCAGCTCCGCGCCGAACGCCGACGTGTACAGGCGGATCGACTCGTCCATGTCGGTCACCGCGACGCCGATATGGTGGATTCGATCGAGCGTCACTGAACCGAGAAAATACGGGTGACGGCATTGAGCGTCAGTATGTTCGGCAGCAGGCCGTCGATCTTCAGGCTGCCTCGCAGCAGCTTCATCGCCACGCCGCGGCCGACCTCGTCGACGTAGACCGGCAGACCGAGCGGCCCGATCTTCATCGATGTCGGTGACGAAGATCCCGACGCGAGCGACCAGGTTCTCGAAGTCGCCCTGCTTCTCCTCACGACCCTTGACGTTGGCCTCGATCAGGCCTCCGAGCATCGACGAGAACGCGCTCGGCTCCTGGTCGGCGTACTCGACCAGCTGGCGCTCATCCCCGGCGGTCTTCAGCTTTCGTCTGGCCATTCGACGGGCACTCGCGTGGTGCACTCGGTCATCTCCTGCGATGCCTTCGTGTACCGCACGATCGTCGGCAGATCTCCTTTCAGCTTGAGCTTGCCCTGCAGCATGCCCTTCGTCGCGTCGAGCTGCTTGGTGGCGACTTCCTTCCATCGGGTGTATGGCGCGGTGATGACGAAGTCGCACTTCTGCGCGTCCGCGGCGCCGCCCACCGTGACGTTGCGAGCCTTGCCGTCGTACAGGTCCATCACGATGCCCTTCGCGTCGGGGAAGTGCTTGTCGGGCTCCGCCTCGACCACAAGGCCCACTGTCCACTTCCAGCCCTTCCCCGCCTGCTCGTAAACGCTCGACTTGTTGACCTCGTCCTTGAACGCCGACGCCCATTCGCTGGAAAAAGCTTTTACCGCCATGAAAACCTCCTCCCGGACCGACCGGTTCAAGCCAGAAGGTTACAGGCCTACGATTCGCGCATGCCGGGGCCGAACGGTTTCTTCGAACCGCTCACCGCAAGGGACGCCTGGTTCCTTTACGCGGAGCGGGCCGAAACCCCGCTCGACCTCGGCACGGTCTACGTGTTCGAAGGCGGCTCGCGAGTCCCAGGAGGCCGCGGCGCCGCCGGTGTCGAGGAGACCGTCCGCGAGCGCATCCACCTCGTACCCCGCTACCGCCAGCGCATCCACCGCGTCCCGCTGAACCTCGCGCACCCCGTTTGGGTCGACGACCCGCACTTCGACCTCGGCCAGCACATCCGGCGCGAGGTCCTGCCCCCGCCGGGTGAAGGCGCGCAGCTGCGGCGGCTGGTCATGCGCATCCTCGCCCGCCCGCTGGACATGCGGCGCCCGCTATGGGAGATGACGATCGTCACCGGTCTTCGCGACGGCAAGGTCGTGATCGTCAACCGCGCGCACCACGCGATGGTCGACGGCGTGTCGAGCGTGGACATCCTGACGCTGCTGCTGGATCCGACGCCCGAGGGCTACACGCCCGATCCGCCTTCGCAGCCATGGACGCCGCGGCCGGAGCCATCCAACTGGCAGCTCATCCGCCCGATGCTCTGGGACGTGCGCACGGCGCGGAGCGGCGAGCGCAGCGTGCTGCCGGCCGTGTGGAAGACGCGCTCGCTGCCCTGGACCGGCATGTGGAAGCTCGGCGGCAAGATGGCGACGCGGCGGCCGGACCTCTTCTTCAACCGCAAGATCGGCCCGCAAAGAACCGGGCGCGGCCTCAAGGTCCCGCTGGCCGCGTTCAAAGCGCTGAAGGAGCGCTACGGCTGCACGGTGAACGACGCGGTGCTCGCGGTGGTGTCGGAGGGCCTGCACCGCTGGTTCGCCGCACGCGGCGGGTTGGTGCCCGAGAAGGTGCGCGTGTTCTGCCCGGTTAGCGTGCGCAGCGACAAGGATCATGGCCGTGCCGGCAATCAGATCAGCGGAATGGTGCTGGAGCTGCCGACCGGCAACGTGACCATCGAGGAACGCCTGCGCCGCATCAACATCACCACCGGCGACCTCAAGCGCACGCGCCAGGCAGTGGCCGCGGACAAGCTCGCCGGGCTCGCGGACTGGGCGCCGCCGAGCCTGCTGGTGCTCGCGGGTCGGCTGATGTCCAACCCGCAGGCGGGCGCGAACATCAACGTCACCAACGTCCCCGGTCCACAGTTCCCTCTCTACTCGGGCGGCGCGCAGCTGCTCGAGGTCTGGCCGTTCGCGCCGCTGTACCCGACGATGGGGCTGGGCGTGGCGATCGTCTCTTACAACGGCGAGGCTTACTTCGGGCTGACCGCCGACCCTGGCCTCGTGCCGGACGTCGAGGACTTCACCGCCAGGCTGCGCGAGGCCGCAGCCGAGTGCACCGCCCTGGCGGCTACGTCCGGAGGGTGAAGCGGATCGTGTTCTGGCCGATGGAGATCACGTCTCCATGGTCGATCTGCTTGTCGATGATCGGCTCGCCGTTGACGAGCGTCCCGTTCGTGCTGCCGAGGTCACTGATCCAGTAGGCGCCCGCTCGAACCTCGATCCGGGAATGGTGGCCGGAGGTCGCCGGGTCGCTGATGATGATGTCGTTGTCGGGGGCGCGACCCACGGTCGCCGACGAGTCCGGTATTCCGACCACGCGGCGCGCGAAGGGTCCGGTCTCGAACGTCAGCTTCGCGGGCGGCTCGCCCTGAGCTGACGGCTCCGGCTGCAGCGCGTGCAGCGCGAGCGTCTCCTTGGTGGCGTTGGCCTGAGGTGGCGACCAGGCGGGCATGATCGAGGTCGCGGCCTCCGGCCCGCCGCCGTCGAACGCCGGCTCGGGTTGAGCCGCGGCCGCTGCGGATGAGCCCGGCCAGGCCACGACCGTCGAGCCGCTCGAGGGCTGCGGAGGCGGCGCGGTGGGCGCAGGTTCCTGGTCCCAGGTCGAGCCCGGCGCTGCCGGGGGCGGCTCCTCCCACGTCGGGGCTGCCGCGGCCGCCGGCTCGTCATGCCAGGCCGGAGCGACCGGCGGCGGCTCGGGCATGGGCGCCTCGCCCCAGGTCGGCTCCGCGGGAGCGGGCGCCGGCTCAGGCGGCGCGAACGGCTCAGACGGCGCGGCCGCGGACGGATATGCGACGTGGATCGTCGCCTCTTCGGGCGGCGGCTGCGGTTCGGCCGGCAGTGTCGTGACGACCTGCGTATCCGCGACAGGCTCGGGTTCTGCCGCCACGACGGGCTCGGGCGGAGCTTCCGGTGCCGCCATCTCCGGCGTCTCGATCGCGACCGTCTCGGCGACCGGCTCCGGCTCGGGTGCAGGTTCAGGTTCGGGCGCCGGCGCTTCCGCGACGACCACCGGCTCGGGCTCCGCCGCCTCCTCCGCCGTAGGTGCGGGCAGCTCGAACGGCTCGGGCTCCGGCTCAGGCTCAGACTCGACGGTTGCCTGGGCGATCGGCTCAGGCTCAGGCGGGACGGCGGCCTGGGCGACCGGCTCCGGCTCGGGCTCTGGTGCAGGCTCCGGCGCCGGCTGCTCCTCCACCGCAGGCGCCGGCGGCACCGTCGCCGCCACCGCAGTGCCGCGCGCCACCGTGTGCGTGCCCAGGAACCGCTCAAACCAGCCGGCGATGCGGCGGAGCCGCTCGACCCGCCGGTCCGGACGTCCGCTGCGCGACACGTCGTGCGATTCCTCAGGGAACCGCACGAGCTCGGCGGTCTGGCCGAGCAAGCGCAGGGCGCCGAACAGCTCCTCGGACTGCGATATCGCGCAGCGAAGGTCCATCTCGCCGCATGTCAGCAGCAGCGGCGTCTTCATCTCGCGCACGTACTTGATCGGCGAGCGCTCCCACAGCGCCTCCGGGTCCGGCCACGGCGGCGGTCCAAGCTCGAGCTCGCCCCACAGCACGATGTCGTGCTGCGAGTACTCGCTGACGAGGTTCGAGATCGAGCGCATCGACACCGCGGCCGCAAAGCGGTTCGTGTGGCCGATGGCCCAGTTGGTCATGAAGCCGCCATACGAGCCGCCGCCGATGCCCATCCGCGCGGTGTCGACCGCGCCGGTGCGCTCGATGATCTGGTCGAGCGCGGTCATCAGGTCGATGTAGTCCTTGCCGCCCCAGTCCTTCACGACCGCGCGGCGGAACACCTCTCCGTATCCGTCCGACCCGCGCGGGTTCATGTAGAAGACGAGGAAGCCCATGCCCGCGAGGACCTGGAACTCGTGGAAGAAGGCCCATCCGTACTCGGCGTGCGGGCCTCCGTGCACCTCCATCACGAGCGGGTAGAGCTTCGACGAGTCAAACCCAGGCGGCTTGAGCAGCCAGCCCTGCATGACCCAGCCGTCAGGAGCTGTGAACGAGTGCTCCTCGGGCTGAGCGATGAAGCGCTCGCGAAGCCACGGGTTGAGATCGGTGAGCCGCGCCTCGGCGCCCTGCATCACAACGTGCAGCTCGCCCGGGTCGCTGGTGTCCGACGCGGCGAACGCGATGACGCCGCCGGAAACGTCGAAGTCGTAGATGCGCCGCTGCCCGCCGACCTCGGCGCGCACGTTGCCCTCGAGGTCGACGGAGTAGATGCTCGTCGCTCCGGGGCCGCTCGACGGGAAGTACACGCGGTCGCCGTCGCGCGACCAGCACATCGGCACGCCGTGGCCGGCGCGCATGTCGGTGATGACACCGTCGCCGACCGCGAGGTCGAGGTTGGCCGTGATGCATCGCGGAGTCCCGCCTGTCGCGGGCACGACCCACAACCGGTCGAGCAAACCGGCCTCGTCGCCGTAAAGCGCGCTGTACGCGATGACGTCGCCACGCGGCGACCAGATCGGCGACACGACGTCGTACCCGGTCGCGATCTTCTCGAGGTTGCCGCTGAAATCGACCGTGTACACGTGCGACTCGCGGTGCAGGTCGCGGTCTTCGTCAGCGTTGCCGACGACCACCAGTCGCGTGCCGTCCGCCGACCAGTCGAAGCCGCTGACGTCCCACACGCCGTTGGTCAGCTGCGTCGCCTGCCCGCCCTCGGCGGACACGACGTAGACGTGCTGGTGCCGGCCGTCGCGGTAGCCGACGCCGTCGTACTTGTAATCCAGCGTGCTCGCGACGCGCGCCACCGGCGTGCGCCGCACCTGGTCGCTGCCTTCCGGGGGACGCGGGTCGTCGACCACGCCGCCCGGATCGGAGATGACGGTGCCGAGGAACGCGACGTGCGTGCCGTCAGGCGACCAGACCGGCGAGCTCACGCCCTCCGGCAGCGAGCTCAGCTGCCGCGAGTCGCCGCTCCCGAGGTCGAGCACGAAGATCTGGTCGGCGGCGCCATGCTTGCTGACGAACGCAAGCCGGCGGCCGTCAGGCGACCACTCGGGACCGTGGTCGTGACGCTGGCCGACGCCTGCCTCGATCGGCTCGGGGTCGAGCACCCGCCGCACCACGACGCGGCTCTGGTTGCTGCGTGACTCGGCGTCCGACCACCTCAGCTCGTACGCGACGAACTCACCGCTCGGGCTCAGGCGGACGTGGTCCAGCCAGCGGAACCTGTAGATGTCTTCCGGTCGGAGGGGGGCGGGCAACGTTTGTTTCTCCGATTTAAGCAGCTATGTCATGCCGAAGTGCTGCTTCGCTGCTACGCGAAGGGACTGCCGCGCACCATCCGGCAGTAAAACAATGTGAAATGGTCGCGATGAACCGCCGCGCCGCGCTGATCCACGGCTTTGGATGGGGCGCGCTGGCCGGGCTGGTGCTGGTGGCGCTGATGTATCTCGCCAGCCTGCTGCTCGACCTGAACCCGCTGACCCAGGAGCTCAACGAGCCACTGCTCTCGATCATGCCGGGCTTCGTGTTCGGCTTCCTGATCGACACCCTGCAGCACGCCGGCAAGGTCGTCGAGGAGTTCGGCCTGATCGTCGCGATGATCGTCGCGCTCGGAGTGCTCGGCGCGGCGTGGGCGTGGACGGCTCTCCGCTGGCATTTCCAGTACTCGGCGCTCGTGTTCGCGGCGGCCGGCTGGCTCGTGGTGGTCGTCCTGCTGCTGCCCGTCGCGGGTGACGGCCTCTTCGGTTTGGACAGCGGGCCCACCACGCCGCTGGTGTGGGCCGCCCTCTTCGCCGTCTACGGCGTGGTGCTGCAGCTGGGCGGCCGTCCCGACACAGCGCCTGCCGACCCCGACCGGAGGCGCCTGCTCAGCGTGCTGCCCCTGAGCCTCGGTGCGCTCAGCCTGGGCGTGCTCGCGCTCAAGCTCGCGCCCAACTGGTACCAGGCCATCTTCAGCCCGCCCGAGGCGGGGCTCAACGGCCCCTCGCCACAGCTGACGCCAGTCGAGAACTTCTATGTCGTTTCGAAGAACTTCGGCGACCCGAACGTCGACGGGGGCAGCTGGAGGTTGAAGATCGGAGGGCTGGCCGGCAATCCGGTCAGCCTCACCCTGCAGGACCTGCGCGCGCTGCCGGTCACCACCGAGTACGTCACGCTCGAATGCATAAGCAACAACGTCGGTGGCTCGCTGATGAGCACCGGCGTCTTCACCGGCGTGTCGTTGAAGTACCTGATCGCGCAGGTGAACCCGAAGTCATCGGCGACCTGGGCCGCATTCAAGGCGACGGACGGCTACAGCGAGAGCCTCCCGCTGTCGGCGATCAACTCGGACCCGACGATCCTTGTCGCCTACGAGCTCGACGGGGAGCAGCTGGCCGGGGCGCACGGCTATCCCGCGCGCATCCTCATCCCCGGCCGCTACGGGATGAAGGGACCGAAGTGGCTGACCGAGATCGACCTGGTCGATCACGAGAGCGGCGGCTACTGGGAGCAGCAGGGCTGGGACCACGACGCCGTCGTGAAGACGACCTCGCGGTTCGACGTGCCGCGCGACGGTGACATCGTGAAGATGAAAGGCGTCGCCATCAGCGGCGTCGCGTACGCCGGCACGCGAGGCATCGGCAAGGTCGAGGTAAGCACAGACGGCGGCGCCTCTTGGACCGAAGCGCAGCGCACCGCGCCGCTGTCCCAGCTGACCTGGGTGCTGTGGAACCTCGACTGGACACCACCGAAGGAGGGCTCATACCACCTGGTCGTTCGCGCCACCGACGGCACAGGCGCGGTGCAGGAGTCGAACAGCGCGGCGAGCTATCCGGGCGGTGCCATGGGCTACCACGAGATCCGGGTAGACGTGTCTAAGTAGTGGCGGTGGTGGCCACTCCGACCGCGAACATGTAGCCGTTCGCGTCTTCCAGCCGGACCTCCCGCCAGCCGTGCGGGTACGTGGCGGCCGGCACATTCACTGTGAAGCCCATGTCCCGCGCGCGCTTCTCCACCGCGTCCGGGTCGAAACCCATCAGCCGGATCTCGGCGCCCGTCCCTCGCTTGCCCGGCGTCGACAGCCGCGCGGTCTCCGCGGGCGAGTGATCGAGCGTGTGGTCGGCGTGCAGCATGAGATGCCAGCCGTCCGGCCCCTCGAACGCTGCGAAGTCCGGATCGCTGTAGAGCTTCTTCAGCTCGAGCACATCGGTGAAGAACGGAAGGCTGGCGTCGACGTCAACGACGATCAGGTTGATGTTCAGGCCGGTGAGCTGACGCGAGAACTCGGGGGCAGGCATCCACGGCGTGCCGGTGCGCAGCCGCGTCATGAGCGGGAGAGCAGCTCCTCGATGATCTCCCTGTCGTGGCGGACCGGGGCGAAGTGTCCTTCGTCGTGCCACAGGCGGAAATCGACATTCCGCAGCAGCGCGGCGGCGCGCCTGGCCGCGGGCAGCGGCGCGTTCATGTCATCGTCGCCGTGCCACCACGTGACGCTCGCCTTGACCGCGCCGAGGTCGAAGTCCCAATCGCGGTGCAGCGCCATCGACTCGTCGGTCCAGCCCTCGGCGCCCGGCCGCAGCGCCTCGTCGGTGTTGGCGCGCGTGACCTTCTGCCAGATGGGGTTGCTCATCACATCGCGGTCGCGCTCCGGAGCGTCGCCGAGCACTCCCTGCATTCCCTCAGGACCCAGCAGCCGCTGGCGCACGGCGGTCAGAAGCTGGAAGAGAGCATCCCATCCCTTCTCGGATGCCGCGTACGAGTCCTTGTTGACGCCAACCATCCGGCTCACCTCTTCGGCCTGCAGCGGTGATGCGCCAACGCAGACCGTCACCGCCGAGATCCGTTCCGGATGCCGCGCGGCGATCGCGAGCGCATGCGGACCGCCGCCGCTGCCCCCGATGACCGGCACCCGGTCGAGGCCATGTGCGTCGAGCAGCTCGACCAGGTCGTCGGCGAAGTCGATCACGCCGCGTCCGCGCTTCCGCGATGAGCCGCCGTAACCCGGGCGATCGGCCTGCAGGTAGCGCACGCCCAGCCCCAGCTGTATCGACGGGTCCGGGTGCCGGCTCAGTCGGGATCCCGGCGTGCCCTGCAAACGCAGCACCGGCCTGCCGCCCTCCGCGCCCCACCAGCGCCAGGCCAGCGTGCGCCCGTCGCTCAGGGCGAGCTCGCCGTCCTCGAACGCGATGCGATCCTCGACGCCGGTCCGCGCTATGGCAAGGGTCACTTCATCGCCCACAGAGCCTTGAACGAGTCCCAGCCCATGCGGACCAGGCCCTCCTTGCGCAGCATCTTGAAGATCTTTGCCTGCTTGTCCCACTTGGACGTGCCGTCGACGCGGAAGAACTCGTCGAGCGCGCGGTCGCCGACCTGCGGGTATTTGGTGAGCATCTGAGGGTTGTGCTCGAGCAGCGGCACCGCTTTGTCGTACTTGCGCATGTCGGCCATGATCCAGGAGTGATCGAGCTTGCCTCGATATTCGGCCAGCCGCCGCTCCGAGAAGTCCTCGGCCTCCCTGGCGTGGATCACCGTCTCGCCCGCGAGCCGGCCTGACTCCATCGCGAGGTTCGACCCCTCGCGATGCACCGGGTTGGAAAGCATCGCCGCGTCGCCGCACACGAGGTAGCCCGGCCCGTACACCTTCGGGATGCCGCGGTAGCCGCCCTCGGGGATCAGGTGGCCGAGGTACTCGACGGTCTCGGCGCCACGCAGCAACGGCTTGACCGACGGATGGTTCTTGAAGTGCTCGAGCAGGTCGTTTGGGCTGCGCAGCGTCGCGTTGAACTCGCTGAGCAGCGCACCGCCGCCGACTGAAAGGGTGTCCTTGTTGGTGTAGATGAACATGAACCCGGACATGCCCATCGTCGAATCGCCGAAGCATTCGATGGTGCAGCCCTCGCCGGGCTCGCAGTTGAATCGTTCCTCGATGAGGCCCGGCTCGAGCTGCATGATCTCTTTCGCGGCCATCGCGACCTCATTCGCGCGCAGCTTCCGCCGCAGCGGCCGGCCGTTAATGACAGTCTTCTCCAGCAGACCCGCGCCGAGGCCGATGCCCTCGCACACGACGACGACCTCGCAGTAGAGATCGTCGCCGCGACCGGTCGCGACTCCGACCACGCGGTTGTTCTTGACGATGAGCCGCTCGACCACGGTCTCCGGCACGACCATCGCGCCCGCCTTCTCGGCCTGCTCGCCAAACCACGCGTCGAACTTCGCGCGCAGCACCGAGAACGAATGCGGATGCTCGCGGTTGCGAAGGTTCTTGTAGTCGAGGCCGATGTACGCCTCGGGCGTCATCATCCAGCGGCGCTCTTCGATGATGGGACGCTCGAGCGGTGCCTCCTTCCAGGCGTCCCCTACGATCTCCTCGAGATAGTGGTTGTAGAGGATGCCGCCCATGACGTTCTTGGAGCCCGGCTTCTGACCGCGCTCGAGCAGCGCCACCTGGAGGCCGGCCTTCGCCATCGTGATGGCGGCGGCGGTGCCGGCAGGGCCCGCGCCCACGACCACGGCGTCGAACCTCTCCTCGTCAGCCATCGTTCCAAATCCTAATTCCATGAAGGTGATCGGCTTGACCGGCGGGGTCGGCTCGGGGAAGTCGACAGTGGCCGAGATGCTGCGCGAGCTTGGCGCGACCGTCATCGACGCCGACCAGGCGGCGCACGAGGTCTACGCGCCGGGGACGCCTGGCTTCGAGGCGGTGGTGGCGGAGTTCGGCCCCGACGTCGTGCGCGACGGCGCCATCGACCGCCAGAAGCTGGGGGCGCTGGTGTTCAACGACGAGGCGGCGCGGCGGCGGCTCAACGCGATCGTGCACCCACTGGTGCGCGAATGGATGGCCGCCCGCACGGCCGAGGCTGTCGAGCGCGGCGACGAGATCGTCATCCAGGACGTGCCGCTGCTGTTCGAGAACGGCCTCGAGGGTCTTTTCTCCAGCGTGCTGCTGGTGTACGCGCCGGAAGACATCCAGCTCGAGCGCCTGGTGCAGGGCCGCGGCGTGCCGCGCGAGCGGGCGCGCGCGATCATCGCCGCGCAGATGCCGATCGAGGAGAAGCGACGGCGCGCCCACCATGTCGTTGACAACAGCGGCACCGTCGACCAGACGCGCAACCAGGTCGAAGAGGTCTGGGCCCAGATGTCGGGTCGGTAGGAAGTAGTCCCTCCCCACCGTAGTGGGGAGGCCAGGAGGGGACGCTATACAACCCCTTTAATTCGAAGCTCTTCCAGCCGGGAGGCGTCCACCCCTATCTCCGCAAGGACCTCCGCCGTGTGCTCACCCAGCCCAGGCGGATCCATCCTCCGCCAGTCCTCGCGCATCACCACCGCCGGCCGCACCTCCAACCCGCTCGGGCGCTCCTCGATCAGTCGTCTTGCGGAGATCTGCGGATGGCGCGCCACCTCGTCCAGGTCCAGCACCGGCTCGCAGCACGCATCCAGAGGAGCGAGCACGGGCCCCCACTCGTCACGCGTGCGGGTAGCGAACACGCCCTCCATCTCTCGATGCACCCGCGCCTGCTGCTCACCCTCCACGAACTGCAGCTCGACCAGCTCCGGCTTGCCGAGCGCGCCGCACAGAGCAGCCCAGAACTTCGGCTCCAGCGCGCCGACGCTGTAATAGCCGCCGCCCTTGCATTCGTACACGCGGTAGCACGCGAACCGCCCGCTCAGCCGCTGCGCGCCGCGCCGCATTTCCTCTCCACCGCCCGCCTGCGCAAACGGCAGCGCAAGCCAGCTCGCCGCGCCGTCGGTCATCGACACGTCGAGCCACCTGCCCTCGCCGCCGCGTTCGACAGCGAGCAGGGCGGCCAGGATCGAGACCGCCGGCTGCATCCCGCCGCCCGCGATGTCGCCGACCTGCACGGACAGCGGCGCCGGCGGCCCGCCTGCCTCGCCGTTGAGACCAAGCACTCCGGCGGTCGCCGTGTAGTTGATGTCGTGCCCGGCGCGGCTGGCGAACGGCCCGTCCTGGCCATAGCCGGTGATTGAGCACATCACGAGCTTCGGATTGCGCCCGCGCAGAACTTCCCACCCAACGCCCAGGCGATCCATCACGCCCGGCCGGTTGCCCTCCACCAGCACGGCGGCGGCATCCACGAGCCTCAGCAGCAGGTCGCGGCCTTCGCCGGCTTTGAGGTTCAGCGTCACGCTGCGTTTGTTGCGGTTCAGCGCGTTGAACAGCGCGCTCTGGCCGCCGATCAAAGGCGGCGTCCAGCGCATGTAGTCGCCGGTTCCGGGCTCCTCGATCTTGACGACGTCGGCGCCCATGTCGGCTAGGAGCATCGTGCAGAAGGCGCCGGGCAGCAGGCGCGTCAGATCGAGAATTCGTATTCCGGTGAGTGGCATTTCAGCCAATTGTGGGAGACAAAATCCGGGCCAGGTGCGTTAATACGACATGCAGCCGCACGACCACACCATGCGTCATAACAATCAGCTGAGAGAAATCTCGATCAAGGTGCCGGCGCCGTTCGCCGGCGTTTCCGACCTGGGATTCACCGCGCAGTATCGCGCCCAGGACTTCCAGCAGCCGATGCGCGACGTGCCTCTCGTCATCGAAGGCCCGCGCCCGCCCATGCGCAGGCTGGCCGAGCTGCTGCAGCTGTTGCGCGAGGCGGAAGGCGCCGCCTACTCGTGGACCGATCCGATCATGGTCAGCGACGAGGTCGTGCTGCTCGCCTTCCGCGACCGCAGCCTGGCGGGTACGGCGCCTGCTTCGATGTCTGGCTACGTGATGAACCTCGTGCTCCCCGCGGTCTTTCCTTTCCTCCACGACTGCGTTGCGGTCGCGCAGCTGCGGCTGTCCGAACAGATCGAGATGCGCGTCACCAGCGAGGACGAGCCGGTGACGACGCTCGCGCTGCCGCTGAGCGAGATCGTCCCGGAGAACGGCCACAGGCTTCTGTGGCAGCTCGACTCGTGACTCGCCCCGCGCTACTTAGAAGGCGAGGCGCTTGGGCTCGGCGTGTGCGCGGGCGTGGCCACTCGGGCGTTGGTCTCACGCGCCGAGGTGGCGGTGTTTGGACCGTTGACGCTGACCGGTCCTGGGCCGACGCCGGCCAGGTACAGAGCCAGCGGCACGACGATCATGCCCACGACAACGGTCAGCACAAAGGTGACCGCGCCCCACTCCCGCCTGAAGAAAGCCCAGCTCACGAGGCGTGAAGTTTAGAGGCTCGACCGAGCTGCCATCGTCGGCGCTGCGGCGCCCATGCGGCCGATCTGCGGGTTCGCCGCTTCGCGGGTCTCCTGCGCTGCTCGCTCACGCAGTTCTCCAATGCGCTCGCTCCGCTGCTCGGAGCTTCACCCGCATCTCAGCCACCTGGATCGCCGCATCGCTCGACGCTGGGTTCGGTCGAGCCTCCTAGCTAAGAGCTAGTAGTCGTCGTCCGAGCCGCCGCCGAGAGCTTCCTCTTCCTTCTTCTTGCGCTGGTTCAGGAGCCGGATGAAGTCCTGCGCGCGCGCAAGGGCCTTCCACCTCTCAGGAAAAAAGTCCTGAACGAGGATCTGCCGGTCGGGCAGCTGGTAGACCGTGACGCACCACTTGTTGAGGGTGCGCGAAACCTCGACCTCGTAGTCCTTCTCCGTGGTCTCATACCGGACAACCTTGTCGTCGTCGAATCTTCTTCGTCCTGAAACAGCCATAGTTGATTTACTCGGGCGGGATTGCGGCTCATTGAGCGTTCATCGATTATAGGCGCCGTCCGGCGAACCCGCGGGAGCCCGGCCGAGGCCTAGTCCTGGTGCTGCAGAAGCTCCCGCAGCAGCGGTTCCAGCTCCTCACGGAGCTCCTCGCGCTTCATCGCCAGCATGAGGTTGGCGCGCAGGTAACCGGGCACTGTGCCGGTGTCGTAGTAGTCGCCCTCGAACTCTAGCGCCACCACGTGGTGGCGGCCGATGGTGCGCTTGATCGCATCAACCAACTGGATCTCTTTGCCGGCGCCAGGCGTCCCGCGGCTGAGCTCGTCGAACACCGCCGGCGTGATCACGTAACGGCCAAGCGCGGCAAGGTCCGAGGGCGCGTCCGCCGCGGAAGGCTTCTCCACCACGTCGGTCACCTCATGCAGGCCGTCATGGAAGCCGTCGGTGGCGATGATTCCGTAGCGGCTCACCTGCGACCTCGGCACGCGCCGCACCGCCAGCACCGTCGCGCCGGTTTTGGCGTGCGCGTCGATCAGCTGCTTCAGGACCGGGTTGTTCTCGCACAGGATCACGTCGTCCGCGAGCAGGACCGCGCACGGCTCGCCCTCCACCAGGCGCCGCGCCGTCCACACCGCGTCGCCGAGGCCACGCGGCTCCTTCTGCTGGATGTACGAGATGTCGACCTGAGCGCTCAGCTGGTCGACTTCGGCGAGGACCTTGAGCAGGTCCTCCCGACCGCGTTCCTGCAGGTAGTGCTCGAGCTCCACCGAGCGGTCGAAGTGGTCGACGATGGCGCGTTTGCCGCCGCCGGTGACCATGATCACCTGCTCGATGCCGCTCGCGATCGCCTCTTCGACGCCGTACTGGATCGTCGGCTTGTCGACGAGGGGCAGCATCTCCTTCGGCTGCGCCTTGGTCACGGGCAGGAAGCGCGTGCCAAGACCGGCCGCCGGGAAGATCGCCTTGCGCACGGTCATGTTCGACAATCTATCTCGTGGAGACGGCGGACGGCGTGAGGCCGGGGCTGGAGGGCCGCATCGAGCGGGTGGTCGACGAACGCCTCATCACGATGCATGTTGGCGGCAAAGGCGTGTTTGCGACGCCGGCGATGATCGGTTTGATGGAGGGCGCGAGCCACAAGGCCGTCGAGGGGCAGCTGCCCGAAGGCCACACCACAGTCGGCTATGAGGTTCACGTGCGCCACCTGGCGCCGGCGCCGCCCGGGAGCACGGTCATCGTGACAGCCAGGCTCACCGACGTGAAAGACAACAAGCTCTACTTCGACGTGGAGTGCGAGCTGGACGGAAAGGTCATCGGAACCGGAACGCATAAGCGTGCCATCGTGCCCGCGAATTTCTAGAGATGAGCAGCGACGACCTCGACCGCGTCTCACCCAGCGAAAGCGCCCACGTGAAGGCGCGGGACCGCAAGGTGCGCGGCCCGAAGGTCGTGTCAGTCAACCCGGGTCTGAAGAAGCTCGCCCTGCACCTGGCCGACAAACGGAAACGCAAGAAGACGTAAGCCCGGCGGACGTCGAGCAGGCGGCACGCGACCTCGCGCCGCACCTCCAGCCGACGCCGCTGCAGCACTCGCGCGCGTTCTCCGACGAGGCCGGATGCGAGGTGCACCTGAAGCTCGAGTCGGTCCAGCCCGTTCGCGCCTTCAAGGTGCGCGGCGCCCTGAACAAACTCATGCGCATGTCGCCCGAGCGCCGAGCCGCCGGAGTCATCACCGCCTCCGCGGGCAACCACGGCATGGGCGTGGCCTACGCGGCCGCGCAGTTCCACGTCGCAGCCACCGTCTTCGTGCCGCTGGCGGCCAACCAGCTGAAGGTCGAGGCGATCAAGCGCCTGGGCGCGCGCGTCGTCGCCGCGGGAGAGACCTACCACGAAGCATTCGTGGCTGCGTCGGAAGAGCAGCAGCGGAGTGGCGCCACCTTCGTGCACGCCTACAACGACCCCGACGTGGTCGCCGGCCAGGGCACCGTGGCCCTCGAGATGCTCGCGCAGCTGCAGGGCTTCGACACCGTGGTCGTGCCGATCGGGGGCGGCGGGCTGATCGGCGGCACATCCATGTACCTGAAGGCCCGTCATCCATCGGTGCGTGTGATCGGTGTCGAGCCCACCGGCGCGGACGCGATGCGGCGCTCGCTGGAGGCCGGCCGCATCGTCACCCTCGAACGCGTCAACACCATCGCCGATGGCCTGGCGGCGTCGTCACCCGGCACGCTGAGCTTTGGCCTGGCGCAGCGCTACGTCGACCGCGTGATCACCGTCGAGGACGACGAGATGCTCCACGCCATCCGCCTGCTATTTGAATGGGAGCACCTCCTCGCCGAACCAGCCGGAGCTGCGGGGCTGGCCGCCCTGCTGTTCCATCGGTCTGAGGTCGCCGCGGGGCGCCGGGTCGTGATCGTCGTATCCGGCGCGAACGTCAGCGAGGAGGTCCTGGTCCAGGCCCTCAAATCGCGCCGACCGGGTTAACCTGAAGCCGTTCCGTTTCGAGTTGGATTGGGGGTTGTATCTGCATGAAGGCCTACGTCCTCATCAACGCGTCGCCCGGGCGCGCGCTCGAAGTGGCCAAGAAGATGGAGGGCGTCACCGGCATCACGGCCGCCGACGCGATCACAGGTGAGTACGACGTAATCGCCGTGTGCGAGGCGCCGGACGTCAACTCGATAGGATCGCTCATCGTCGACAAGATCCAGAAGATCGACGGCGTGTTCAAGACGGTGACCTGCCTGGCGGTGAAGTAGCGCGCGTTTTGTATACAAACGCGCGATAAATCGCGCTGGC
>WNGK01001300.1_pt1 | contig 27648 bp, 21 predicted proteins | sample 5400601 | NCBI WGS metagenome assembly WNGK01 (sample SAMN13153376, study PRJNA577476) | soil metagenome | isolation source: 60 cm soil or saprolite under Garry oak tree replicate 1 | place: USA:California | collected 2016-06-15
ACGAATTCAAAAAAGATGAAGGCCTCGACCTGCGCGGCAAGGGAAACGAGATGGCGTTGCAGCGTCTGCGTGACGGGGCAGAGCGCGCCAAGATCGAGCTTTCGACGACGATGGAGACGGAGATCAATCTTCCCTTCATTACTGCCGATGCCAGCGGGCCGAAGCACCTCGTGAAGAAGCTGACCCGCGCGAAGCTCGAAGGCATGGTCGAGGACATCATTCAGCGTTCGGTCGGTCCGTGCAAGCAGTGCATGAGAGACGCAGGCGTTGATGCCAGCAAAATCAACGAAGTCGTGCTGGTCGGCGGACAGACGCGCATGCCTCGCATTCAGAATTTGGTGAAAGAGCTTTTTGGCAGGGAAGGCCACAAGGGCGTGAACCCGGATGAAGTGGTCGCAGTGGGCGCTGGCATCCAGGGTGGCGTGCTGGGTGGCGAAGTGAAAGACCTGCTGCTGCTTGACGTGACTCCGCTGACGCTGGCGATTGAGACGCTGGGCGGAGTGGCCACGCCGATGATTCCGCGCAACACGACGATTCCGACTAAGAAGACGGAAACGTTCTCGACCGCGGCCGATAGCCAGACGTCGGTCGAGGTGCACGTGTTGCAGGGCGAGCGTCCGATGGCGGCACAGAACCGCACGCTGGGTAAATTCCATTTGACTGGAATTCCACCGGCACCGCGCGGCGTGCCGCAGATTGAGGTCACGTTCGACATTGACGCGAACGGCATCCTCAACGTGACCGCGAAAGATACGGCCACGCAGAAAGACCAGAAGATTACGATCACGTCATCTTCCGGCCTGTCGAAGGAAGAAGTCGAGCGGATGGCGAAGGACGCCGACGCTCACGCGGCCGAAGACAAGGCGCAACGCGAGACAATCGACGCCAAGAACCAGCTCGACTCGATGGTTTATCAGATCGAGAAGATGCTCAAGGAGCAGGGAGACAAAATCTCCGGCTCCGAGCGCGGCGACGTTGAGAACGCAATCGCCGACGCGAAGAAGGCGCTCGAGTCAAACGACAAGGCGCAGATGGACCGCGCCCGCGAGACGCTGACCCAGGCCTCGCACAAACTGGCGGAGCAAATGTACAAGTCGGCGCAGGCGCAAACTCCGCCTCCGGGCGGCGGTGGACCGGAGGCCGGTGCTGGATCGTCGCCTGACGGCGCTGCAGGCGGCAACGGTCAAGCCAAGAAAGACGAAGGCGTGATCGACGCCGAGTACGTGGATGTAGACAAGAAATAAACGTGTGGGGCCGGGCGTCCACGCCCGTCCCGCCGAGCAAGGCTCGGCGATGCTTGGCCACGGATTAGCACGGATCGTCACGGATCAAGAACAATCCGCGAAATCCGTGTGATCCGTGGCTTGAATTTTAAAGACGGGAGGGTACGGCTTCAGCCGTGCCGAAGAGGATTACAAGAAACATCCCGAGGGCCTCAGGCCCCAGAGACAGCAAAGGGGTAAATGAATTGCAGTTTCAAATCAAAGGACAAGATTATTTTCTAGCATTCGTAGAACAGGAAAAGCGTTGGTACGTGTTTGCGCCAACTGCGCAAGGAGTTCACCGCATTCCCGTCTACGTGGACGCGGCGAAGTATGAGACGCCAGGAATGTTGGCATCAGAGACACACCTGTCATCATAGTGAGAGGGAAAGCTGAAAAGATTGAACCACAGAGGGCACAGAGATACACAGAGGAACACCACAGAGTCGTGCTTCGATCAAAGCCTCTGTGCCTTTCCTCTGTGTATCTCTGTGTTCTCTGTGGTTAATTTTTCTGGGTAACTGCTGAATGTTGATTGCTGATTGCTAACTCATGCCGACCACAACCAAAAAAGATTATTATGAGCTTCTCGGCGTAAAGAAATCCGCCTCGGCCGATGACATTCGCAAGGCGTTTCGCAAACTTGCGCGCAAGTATCATCCCGACGTCAATCCCGGTGACAAAACAGCCGAGGAAAAGTTCAAGGCCATCTCCGAGGCCAACGACGTTCTCAGCGATCCCAAGAAGCGCAAGATTTACGACCAGCTCGGGTTTTATTCCGACAACATCGATCCCGCAGCCGCCGAGGCTTACGCTCGCGGCGGGCCTACGGGGGCTGGCGGCTTCGGGGGATTTCCTGGCGGGCAGCCTGGAAACGCGGGCCAAGGCGTTCCCTTCGATTTCAGCGGCTTCGATTTCAATGACATGTTCGAAGGAGCGCGCGGCCAGCGCAGCAGCGGAGGTGGCGGCGGATTTCGCGACATCTTCTCCGGCATTTTTGGTGGTGGCGGGCGCGGCGGCGCGGCGGCACAGGAAGGTCCCGAGCCGGGGTCTGATCTTGAATATCAGGTCAACGTGCCTTTCTGGACGGCGGTCCGCGGCGGCGTCATCCGGCTGAATATCACGCGCCAGGACGTTTGCGCCAACTGCCATGGGAACGGGTACATCGAGCACCCGGGCGTGTGCCCGCAGTGCAAAGGCAAGGGCACGATCGAGCAAACCGGTGGACGCATGAAGTTCAACGAGACCTGTCCGCGCTGCCACGGAACGGGCAAGAACATTTCCACCTGCCCGGTCTGCCACGGAGAAGGCGTGGTAAGCCGCACCGAGCCCCTCGAAGTGAGAATCAAACCGGGCACACGCGACGGCCAGCGCATCCGCATTCCCGGCAAAGGCAATGCCGGCGTGCACGGAGGACCGCCGGGAGATCTCTACGTCATCATGCGCGCTGGAGACCATCCGGTGTTTCATCGCGAAGGCGATGACGTTCACGTAGTAGTCCCGGTCACCGCGACCGAAGCCGCTCTGGGCGCGAAGATCGAAGTGCCGACCATCGATGGCCGCACGCTGCTGAAAGTTCCTCCGGGGACACAGTCCGGACAAAAGCTGCGCCTGCGCGAAAAAGGCGTGCCCTCGGCAACCAAAGATGGCGCGCGCGGAGATGAAATCGTGGAAGTGAAGATCACCGTCCCCATGCCCCGGGATGAAAAGACGAAGGAACTCCTGCGCGAACTGGCAAAGCTGAATCCGGAGGACCCGCGCTCTGACTTATGGAAGAACATTTAGAGAGATCCAATTCGAGCGACGATGTAATCAAACATTGGCTATTGAACACCGCAGTTGAGTTCGGAGTCCCGCGTACTTGCATCTTGCGACCTGTCAGCCAAGGGTTGAACGTGAGACCCATACCTGGATGTAGCCACGACGATTACGCCAGGGGACTTGCGGAAATATTTGATTCGGGCCTGATCACGTTTTCTTCTGAATTGCGGGAGGACGAAGTCACACTCGGGCAGGCGTTTCTCGAATTCTGGATAGATACCTCGCACTGCCCAACGACTATCAGAGAGCGCGGTATTTTCGTCCGGGCGATCCCACTTCGTTAGAAGTCGACCGAAATCCCGCTTTGCAAGTCATTTTTGATCTGACCGCGCTCGGCGGTGGAGCTTGGGAGAAATTAGATTAGCGGAGCCGGAGTGGGCTCGCTATATTTCTGCGACAACGACCTACCCGCCATACGGAGAGACCGGCCCAGTAGAGGGAGACCTCATTTCAGCAGATCGCGACCTTCTCATCGCATATATGGGCTGGTACCCGGAAGTGAGGCATGAGCAAATTCGAGTTGAAACCATCAAATGGGAAACCCACACGGACTTCGACATTGTTTATTGGAAAGCGCCTTCCCTTTGTCTGTCACGCGTCTTTCCAGGTGCAAGATGCGGAAGAGCGGCGGAATCCTACAAAGCACCGCAATGGTTTTGGGATTGGTGGTCTTACACGTGCGACTGTATAAGAAGCCATGGGAACTACCAAGCTGGCCTTCGGAGTAGTCCCCCGCTCTGTGTACCTCTGTGCCCTCTGGTGGTTCAAGCTTTTCAGTCTTTCCCGTGCACACTTCCCGAATCGGAACCGGCAAGAAACATGTACTTTGGTGGGTGCCCCGTCCTTGTCTCGCCGTCTTTGGGCGAGACAGGCCGGGGACTTTGATTCGATAGGCTGCTCCGCGGCATCAAGGATCAAAATCCCCACCCTCCGCAAAGAACGCGGAAGGGTGGGGCCCCCGCTTCTCCATGGAAGATGATGGATGATCTAATGCTAGAAGATCTAATGCTCTCGACGTTAGTTGACTTGGTCAACTATTTGATATACTGCCTCCATGTCGGCCTTGGCCAGGACTCTCCCCGCTTCACGTCTCAACGATCCCATCCAAGGGGTTCGCCGCTTCAATCGCTTCTACACTCGCCAAATCGGAGTCCTGCAAGAGCACTTGTTGCACAGCCAGTTTTCGCTGACCGAAGTTCGCGTGCTGTATGAACTGGCGCACCGCGCGAGCGTCACCGCCGTCGAGCTTTGCCAGGAACTCGGCCTCGATCGTGGATACCTCAGCCGCATGCTGCAGAACTTCGAAAGACAGGGCTGGATCAAGACGACGCCTTCACCCGCCGACCGGCGCAGGATTTTTCTCTCTCTCACGAATAAGGGTCGAAAAGTCTTTGTTCCTCTCGACCGCCGATCCAGCCAGGAAGTTGCGGCCATGCTGAACAGACTTTCTTCTCCGCAGCAGCACAAGCTGCTCGTGGCGATGAGTGAGATCGAGAGCATTCTTGGCCCTCAAGCGCGGACGGGCGAGACGCCCGTCGCTCCATCCTCAGGGGCTAAAGCTCCGCAAAAGCTTGCAGCACTTACGGCACGGCTGCAAGCCGTTCCCTTTCAAAGCACTTCCGCGCACGAGCTAACTGGGAAGGGCACGACCCTTCGGCTGCGCTCAGGGCAAGGTTCCCCTCCTGGCGGTAGGAATCGTGTCGTGCGTCCGGCTTCAGCCCCTGAGGAATCTTTGCGGAACCAATCTTTGCTGGATCAATCTTCGCCATCCGCGGAATCTCGGGAGCCGGACTACACCCTCCGCCAGCACCGCCCCCGAGACATGGGCTGGGTCGTCCAGCGGCACGGCGATCTTTACTGGAAGGAATACAGCTACGATGAGCGCTTCGAAGCTTTAGTCGCGGAAATCGTGGCCGAATTCATACAGAACTTCGATTCCGAGCGCGAGCGCTGCTGGATTGCGGAAAAAGATGGCGAGCGGGTTGGGGCGATTTTTCTGGTAAAGAAATCGAAGACTGTGGCGAAGCTTCGTTTGTTACTGGTCGAGCCAAGCGCGCGAGGCTTGGGCATCGGCAAGCGCCTGGTTTCCGAGTGCGTGGATTTTGCGCGGCAGGCTGTGTACAAGAAGATCCTGCTTTGGACGCAAAGCGAGCTGCATGCTGCGCGCCGTCTTTACGAGCAGGCTGGGTTCAGGCGGATCGAGCAGAAGCCACACCAGAGTTGGGGAAGAAAAGATCTGGTTGCCGAGACTTGGGAACTCAGGCTTTAAGCCGGAAAGCTTTCACCGCAGAGTACGCCGAGATCGCCGAGAAAAACTTTTAACCGCAAAGATCGCAAAGAAAGCCAGCACTTCTCTGCGCACTCTGCGCTCTCGGCACTGAAGGCTTCTTTCCCGCTTACCTCCGCTACAAAGAATCACAAGATTCTTCTTGCATCTGTGGAAACTTTCCGTACATTAAACACTGCGAACTAACTTCAGCGCGATTCAGGGAATCGAAGCAGCGAAAGCCCGGAAGCGAATCTGTCGGCACCCCGCAAGAATGCTGAGAGTGAGTCGCTTGAACCACCCCAGCCGGCGAAAATCGCGCCGTCCGGGGACCCCGGAGGAGGAAGCCATCGAAATTGGCAACAGCTAGCGCCGCTCATCAGGAACTCTCGCCCACACTCGTTCCCCCCACACGAAAGAAATCCGTCCGCCTCACGCTCTGGCCCCTGGTCGCCGCCACCTTCTTTATGGTCTCGGGCGGAACTTACGGTATTGAAGACATCGTCCACGGTGCCGGGTACGGCCGCGCCATTCTCTTCCTGGTGCTTACGCCTCTGCTCTGGAGCCTGCCGACGGCGTTCATGATCGGAGAGCTCTCGAGCGCGCTGCCCTTCGAAGGCGGCTACTATGCCTGGGTGCGCCGCGCCATGGGCAACTTCTGGGGATTTCAGGAGGCATGGCTATCGCTGGCAGCTTCAGTTTTCGATATGGCGATCTACCCGACGCTCTTCGTCGCTTATCTAGCGCGCCTGTTTCCGTGGTTCGCGGTAAATTATCGCGGCGCGATGGTTGGCCTGGCCGTAGTCGTCGTCTGTGCGCTGCTGAACATTGCCGGGGTGAAGGTGGTCTCGACCACATCGCTGTGGCTGTTCTTTGCGCTTTCGGCTCCGTTCGTGCTGGTTGCGATTCTATCGCCGCTGAAGTATGGTGCGCTGTTCCACGCCGTCACCACGCCCACGACTTCCAAAGTTGACCTCATCGGTGGCCTGCTCATCTGCATGTGGAACTACATGGGCTGGGACAACGCCTCGACCATCGCGACGGAAGTCGAGCGCCCGCAGCGGACTTATCCACGGGCGATGCTCGCCTCAGTCGTCATTGTCGGACTGAGCTACATCGTTCCGGTTGCCGCGGTCTGGATGACTCGTCTTCCTGCGGCGGCCTGGGAAACCGGGTCATGGGCCGATATTGCGGGCCTACTCGGCGGTCCGCTGCTGCGCATTGCGTTGGTTCTCGGAGGCATGTTCAGCGCCTTCGGCATGTTCAATGCTCTGGTGATGAGCTACTCGCGTCTCCCTCTCGCTATGGCCCAGGACGGAATGCTGCCCAAGTTCTTCGGCACGCTAAATCGGCGCCGAGCACCGTGGGTGGCGATCATTGCGTTGGCGATCGGATGGGCGTGCTGCCTTGGTCTTGGCTTCGAGCGTCTGGTTACGCTCGATATCCTTATTTATGGCCTGAGTCTCACGCTCGAGTTCCTGGCCCTCGTAGTTCTGCGAATCCGCGAACCGCGGCTGAAGCGCCCATTCCGAGTTCCAGGGGGGATGTTCGGGGCAGTCGCAGTGGGTGTTGCGCCTGTGCTCTTGCTCGGATTCGACCTCATTCGCAGCCAGACCGAGCAACTCTCGGGCATGAGTTCATTCGCGTTCGGGGCTATCGTGATCGGAGCCGGAGTGCTTGTCTACGTTCTCAAGCAGGTTCTCAAGCCGGCTGGCTGGGCGCAGCCGGAACCCGTCGCGTAAATTCAGGAACCACAGAGGACACAGGGTGTACAGAGGAATCGAAACCTCTGTGGAACTCTGTGTCCTCTGTGGTTATGCTTTAGACTCTGATTGTGACCAAACGCCGCTCCAAAGGCGCGTACATGATTTCGGCGGTCGCCGAGATGTATGGAATACATCCGCAAACATTGCGGCTCTACGAACGTGAAGGCCTGCTAAAGCCGTCGCGCACTGAAGGCAATACACGGCTCTACACGGACGAAGACCTGCAGCGCCTTGAATTCATCCTGAACCTGGCGCGCGATCTCGGCGTGAACATCAGCGGGATTGCCATCATCCTGCAAATGCGCGAGCGCATGGAAGAGATGCAGCGGCAGATCCAGGACTTCGTGACTGCCATCCAACAGGAAGTGATGTCACGGGCAAACATGGCAGCCGATCCATCGAAGGGCGCAATTGTGCCCATCCGCCGGCCGTTTCCGCCTGCGACAGTGACCCGCAAGAAGTGACCACAGCCCGTCTTCTCACAACTTCAACGATGTCATCCCGTCTATAACAACGACGGCAGTGTCAAGGGACACGAGGGTGTGTAGGCGTTAGGTTCAAAGAAGCGCCAGCTCTCGTGGAAAAGTTCAGACCGCTGATGCTGACCAAGGCTCGGGCTCGATCTGATCTATCCATGGAGCTCAGCTCCACCGCCCGTCTATGCGATCATCAGCGGGCGACGACCATGATTCATGGTTCGAGCTCCCGCACCACGCCGGGAGGCAAAGTAACCCAGCAGCCCTAACGTCAGCTCGTATGCAGCCCGAGTCATTCCGTGAGCGCCGCGTAAGGGAGCTCGAGCGTTTTTCAACGGGGGTTGGACACGGCTTTGGGTTGCGTGACAGCAATCGTGGCCCGGTGGCCAACTGGCTGGAATTGTTTTACGGTTGGCTAAGACAAAGGGCGCTGCTGAAACGCTAGCGCCTCAATCGCCCGCTGGCGCCGTCTCACGGCCGGATCGAAGGCGCTTCTCGTCATGACTCAAGTAGAAATGCACTGCGGGAGTAATGATTAGCGACAGAACCATCGAAATCAGGATTCCGCCGATCACGGCGATCGCGAGCGGTTGCAGCATCTGCGACCCAGCGCCTAGCGCGAATGCCAGCGGGAGCATCCCTGCCACAGTCGCCAATGCGGTCATCACGATTGGGCGCAGGCGGCGGCGGCTGGCCTGCAGCATGGCTTCTTCGGCGGATGCTCCCGTAGCACGAATTTTCTGGTCGGCATCGAGCAGCAGAATGCCGTTCTTTGCTACGATGCCGACGACCATGATCATGCCCATGAATGAAGAGACGTTGAACGTAGTGCGCGTGATGATCAGTGCGAGAAATACTCCGGATGTAGAAAGCAGGGCCGAGGCAAGGATCGCGACGGGCGCGGCGAAAGTGCGGAATTCAAATAGCAGGACGACGAAGACGAGCACAATTGCAAGCGCCAGGACGAAAACCAGGTCGCGAAAAGATTTCTGCTGCTGCTTGTAAGTTCCCCCGTAATCCACGCGAATGGTAGGTGGAAGACGCAGGCTATTCACTTTGCTTTGCACCGCATCTATTGCGCTGCCTAGATCAATCCCCTCCGTTCGCGCCGTGACCGCGACATCGCGAAGAAGGTTCTCGCGGCGAATTTCCGTCTGAGGCGGAAGCTCAGTGACCCGGGCAACCGAGGCCAGAGTTGCCGTCCGACCGCTCGCACTCGTGAGAAGTGTGTCCCCAATGCTTTCGAGTGAAGCGCGTTTGTCGGCGGGAAAACGCACTCGAACCGTGTACACGCGATCGTTTGAGACCACCGGTGTTGCTGCCGGTTCGCCTTCGAGAATCGCTGCTGCGTCGGTGGCGATCTCTTCGGGAGTGAATCCTGCGCGGGACGCAACTGCCGGATCGACCTGGAAGGTCACCGCCGGGCCGCTGATCGTGTTTTCGAGGCCGTCTAGAACATCCACCACGCCGTCGATTTTGCGGATTGCTTCTGCAATTTTGGGCGCCCAAGATTCCAGCTCCGCCGGATTTGGCGAAAACAGCTTTACTTGCACCGGCTCAGGTTCCCCAGTTAGGTCGCCAATCATGTCCTGCAGAATCTGGACGAACTCGACGCGCACCGCCGGCTCTTGCGCGACCACTTTTTGACGAATGTCTTCGATCACGTCATCAATGGCGCGCTTGCGGTCTTGCTTCAACATGATCAGGATGTCGCCGCGATTGGCTTCAGTAACAGCTGCGGGCCCGAGTTCGGCGCCGGTCCGGCGGGACGTGCTCGCGACTTCAGGCACCGACTTCGCGATCCGCTCGATGTGCAGCACCATGCGGTTGGTCTCGCTCAGCGAACTCCCGGCGGGTGTCCAATAATCAAGCGTGAAGGCGCCTTCGTCCATTTCTGGCATCAGGTCCGAGCCGGAAAAGTGATAACAAACGTAAGCGCTGACGATCAGCACCGCGCTTAAACCGGCCAGCCACCAAGGCTTCTCCAACGCACGGCGTAACCAGCGTTGGTGGAAGTCGACGATTTTTCGAAAGAAGCTTCCTAACGTCGCTTCTTCCGCTGCCAGCAGCTGATCGAAGGATTCCGCTTCGTTTGCCGGGGTCTCCTCCTCCGGCCCGTGCTTGCGGATGAAATAGCCGCTGAGTGTGGGCGTCCAAGTCAGGGCCAGCACAAGCGAGGTAAGCAGCGCCACGCCCATGGTCAAGGCAAGAGCGCGAAAAAAGGTTCCGGTCACGCCGGTGATAGAGATCAGGGGAAGAAACACGACGATAGGGGTCACCGTCGAGCCAATCAGCGGGACCGTGATCTCGCGCAGCGCGCTGCGAATCGCCTGCAATCGGCCCTGGCCGGCATCACGATGCAGAACGATGTTCTCGACCACCACGATCGCGTCATCGATGACCAAGCCGACAGCTGCCGCCAAGCCGCCGAGTGTCATCAGATTGAAACTTTGGGCGAGTATCTTGAGCACGACGAACGTGATCAACACAGTGACCGGTATTACCAGTCCGGCAACCACCGAAGTTCCCCAATCACGCAGAAAGACAACCAGGATGATCGACGCGAGGACCAGGCCAATCAAAATCGCGTCGCGCACGCTCTTTATGGATTCGCCAACAATTATCGACTGGTCATAAAACGGCCGTATATCGATTGCGGGTGGCAGCGACTTCCGAATCTGCTCGATTGCATCGTGTATCTCACCGGCGACTTCCATGGTGTTGCTTTCAGGCTGGCGATTAATGTTGAGCAGCACGCCCGGCTTCCCGTTCGCGGTCACAATGGTGTAAACCGGCTTGACCCCGGGAGCAACGTTGGCCAGATCTCCAATGCGTACCGGAATTCCCGCAGGAGTGGTCTTGATTACAATGGCCGCAATTTGCTCCGGAGTCCGCACCTGACCACTTATTAGTCCCAGCACGAGGCGGTGGTTTCGCTCGAACAGACCGGGCGAATCGATCATGTTAGTGCGCCTGATCGCGTCAAGGATGTCGGTGACGGTCACGCCGGCGCTGAGCAGCTTGGCTGGATCCGGCTCGATGTGAAACTCCGGCTGCTGCCCTCCCTGGACAATTACTGTAGAAACGCCGGTGAGGCGGTTCAGCCGAGGCTTGATTTCGTAGGTCGCCATTTCCCAGAGCTGAGTTTGGGGCACAGAATCAGAGGTGAGGCTGTACCCCATGATGGGGAAGGTGGCGAAAGTCATGCGGCGAGTGTCGATGCTCACCGTGGCCGGAAGCTCGGGCTGCACGCGCGAAATGGCCGCGTTCACGTATTGCAGCGTCTGGAACATGTCCACGTTCCAGTTGAAGAAGAGATTAATTTCGGCAGAGCCCCGGCTGGTTGTGGAGCGGACCTCTTCTAGCCCAGGTACGCTATTGACTGCTTCTTCTATGGGGCGCGTGACCGTGACCATCATCTGGTCGATGGGCATCACGCCGTTTTCGACGGCCAACACGATTCGGGGAAAGTTCGTCGTGGGAAAGACCGAAACCGGAATGGTGAACGCCAGGTAAGCGCCGAGCGCCGCCACGGTGAGGATCAGGAAAATCAGCGGCTTGGAGCGGCGCGCAAACCAATAGGAGGACTCCGGCCGGCTCACCATGGTCCCCCGGCGGCGCTACTCCTTTTCATTTTTTCCTTCCGGCTTTCCTTCGGGCAGGGCTTGGGCGTTAGTGATCTTGCTGTTGTCCGGCAAGCCATAGGATCCTGAGGCGACGACGCGCTCTCCAGCCTGCACGCCTTCCACGATTTGCACACGATCCTCGTCGCGAATTCCTGTTCTTACTGTCCTCTGATGGGCGTGGTTATCGCTTCCTGCGATCATGACTGCAGTGGTTCCATCCGGGGCAGTGAGCAAAGCGGCGGCGGGAACGGCGACTGCGTCTGGCAGAGAGCGCGCCACCATGGAGACTTCTACGCTCGTTCCAGGCTTCAGACGGCCGCCGGGATTTTTGATTTTTACCCACACCTCGACGGTTGTACTACCGGAATCAAGCGCCGGACTGACTAGTGAGACTGTGCCTGAGAGAGGCTTCTCGAAGGCCGGCACGTTTACTAAGGCCTTATCGCCAGGTTTCAGGAGCGCCGCGCTTTGTTGCGGGATATGGGCGCGGGCTATGACTTGGGAAATGTCCATTACCGTGAGAAGGGGCGTCCCTGCCGAAGCCATTTCTCCCGGATAAAGTGGGCGCTCGGTCACTACGCCATTGATCGGGCTTTTTATCTGCGAATAACTGAACTGCGCACTCGCACCAGCGTATTTGCCCTTGGCCGACTCCAGTTGTCCTGTCGCGGACTTCAATGTCTGCTGTTTGCCAATTGCGTTCAGAGAATCCAAGTGTCGTTGCGCGATCTCGTACTGATTGCGAGCATTGGTGAGATCGACACCAGCCTGGTCCAGTTCCTTGCGAGGAAGCGCGCCTTGCTGAAAGAGCGCTTGCCGGCTATTAAAGACTTTCTGCTGGGCATCGAAGGTCTGCTTGGCCGCTTGCGCTTCCAGGTTCGCCTTCTGGATTTCCTGCGGAAGATCGGCAGCGGTGGTGGTTTCGTAAGCCGCTTGCGCCTGTGTATACGCGCCTTGATTTTCCTCTGCCGCAGCGGCGAGGTCGCGGTTTTCGAGTACGGCCAGGAGTTGTCCGGCACGGACATGGTTGCCGCGATTCACCAGAAACTTCTGCACCGGCGCACTGATCTTAGGGACTATGGCCGATTGCGCGATGGGAAACAGCACGGCGTCGGCGGTAACCTTCTGCTGTAGAGCAGTTTTCTCAACTGTGACAATTTGCACGGGAACGGCTGGGGCTTTTTCCTTTGCCTGCCCGGAACAGGCCACCATGACGGCAAGCTCGGCTATCAGGACGGCCGATGCGCTCCTGCGTAGCAGGAGCCTGTAATTCACTGCCTGATGTCTCAGCGAAAATTGTTTCACTCAGAATCTTCCTGTGAGTGTCTGTAGATTTGCTACTGCCACCCGATAGCGGACCTGCCCATCGCCCAAAGAATTCTGCGTCAGGGTGAGCGTATTCTGCGCGTCCACAACTTCGAGCACGGAGGCTTCGCCAGCCTGATAACGCAAAGTGGTCAAGCGCAGACTCTCTGCCGCCAGATCAGATGATTGCCGGAGCGATTCCAGTTCCGACCGTGCGGTCTGAGATTCGCCATACAGGTTCTTCAGATCGGCGGCCATCTTGCGTTGCGCGAAGCTCAATTCTACTTTGGCCTGGTTGCGCTGCAAACCCGCGCTCTTTACTTTGCTGCGACCTGCGCCCCAGCTCCAGATGGGAAGCTCGAGCGTGGCAGTAGCCTCGTAGCCGAGGTTACGCACATTCCGGCGAGTCGCGGGATCAAATCCGTTCATGGCGAAATGATTCGCATCGATGCCGTAAAAATAGTCAAAGGTCATCGAGGGCAAGAAACCGCTCCAAGCGGCCGCCACTTCCTGATTGGCAGCTCTCAATTCCGCCAGGGCCACGCGCAGCTGTGGATTGTTATTTCCAGCCAGCGTCTCGGTCTCCTGGTATGAGGGCAATGGCTCGAGATTTTCCAAATCATCTACCGTAGTGAAGTTCTCGTTAAAATTCGGAAAAATCAGCACTGCCAATTCCAGCCGGCTGCGGTCCATTTCCAATTGCGCCTCTTGGAGCGCGCGCTGCTGTTGCTGCTGCTGGAGCTGCGCCTTGATGGTATCGGAGTGTGCCACTTCGCCTCCTCGCTCCAGTTTCTGTGTAACTTCAAAAAAGTGCTGTGCCTCTGCCGCGGCGCGCTGCGCAGTCGAGTATTTCCGCTGGGCCACGACTGATCCGTAATAGGCCTGAGTGACGGCGACAACCAGGCCTCGCGCCGCGATCTCATATTTGGCCTTGGCCAGCGCCTCCTCCGCACGCGCCCGGCGGTATTCGGCCACGTTTTGCAGTGAGAGGGCCTGGTGCGCGTTGCCTTCACTCAAGTACTCGTGCACACCGTTCGAAGCGATGAAACGTCCAGAGCTGGTGCCGTTTCCCTGCGTGTAGATGAATCCCGCGTTGTAATTGACGTTGGGGAGCAACGCGGCGCGGCTCTGTACGCGAGTTTCTTTGGCGACGCCGTAATCAGTAAGCGCAGCGCGAAATTGCGGCTCGTTGGCTTGGGCGCGAGCAAGGGCGTCCTGCAATGTGATTGTTGGCGGCGCCACGACGTTGGTGGCCGGGCCTGATTGTTGGGCGCGCGCTGGCAGCGCCATTAGTGAGGCGGCAATACATCCTGCGAAGAAACTGACCTGGCGTACGGGTTTCATAGTGTCTCCGAGTTCCAGTTAAGCACTGCGGGATTCATTGTGGCACAGCCGGGTTCCATAAGGGGCTATCCCCTGAGTTTCGCGGGATGGCGCTCTGCGGTGCATAGCCCGAAGTACCGCATCCGCAACAACTTGAGATTCGGCACGTATGGCGAAACTTTGGCGAAAGACGTATCCGAGTAGCGCAAGGCAAATGGCAGCACAAGAAGCAGGACATGTTGAATTTAGAGCAGATCAAGATCACGCGCCGCGATCAGGAAGTTCTGCAGTTGCTGGTGCAGGGATGCAGCAACAAAGAGATTGCGGCGGAACTGAACATCAGCCCGCGAACAGCGAAAGCAGCACCTGCGCAAGCTATTCCTGCGCGCGGGAATCAAGCAGGGGCGCAAACGCGTCATCCTGGCAACGGCAATCTTTGAAAAGGAGCAACTAAATCATGTCGCCTCGTGAACAATTGAGCCGCAGAGAAATCACCGTCGCCACCATGGTGTGGGAGGGAAAGACCAACCCCGAAATCGCCGCCTGCCTGGGCAGCACCGAACAGGTGGTCAAGAACCAACTGCGCGGCGTTTTCGACAAGCTGGGTGTGTGGAGCCGGCTGGAACTGGCGCTGTACATGGCTTCGCACGGGGGTACAAATTGGGCAGACGGTGTCAATATTCAGCTAAGTGAGTCTCAACCGCACGCCATGAGAGCGGGGAGTGCTTAACGGGCGCTGGTTTCAAGCGAGCGTCTCAATGTGCCTCCGCAGGAATTCCTGATTTTCTGCGGAGAGATTGCTGAACCGCACGCCGATGCCGAATCCAGGAGCAGTTGTGGCGACTTGGCCCTGGACACGGAGTTTGGTTTCGCCCAGCCAAAGGGCGATTTCAAACTCGCTTCCCTGCTGTAGCGGAATGGGCATCTCCACGAAGCAGCCGCCCAGGCTGAAGTCTGAGGCCTTGCCCCAAATCACAGGCTGCCCTGAAGGGCGCAATTCCACCGAGATCGAGCATTTGACTCTCGGTGACTGCCGCCGTTCGGCGCTGGGCCGAAAATTATCGGTGGCGCCACAGGGAACGGGAAAGTCCCAGAACGGCTTCTCGGGCGTGAGATTCAACAGCCCAACTTGGCTCCCGTTCGGTGATTCGGCCACCCACTTGACCCGGAAGTGGACCTTGTTCTTGCCATAGCTGACGCCAACGATCTCGTCCAGGTTGAGCTTGGCCCGCACGCCGCAAAGTTTGGCGCCGTTTTGGCTTACATCACTGGTAGTCACGCTTTCCGAGAAAATCTTGCCTCCGGAGTCGGTGCCAAAGATGCGTACCTGCCTTTCCATCAGCTTCCGGGGCTCGCGGCGTTTGCCCATCAACGTCTTTGCCTTCGGCTGCGATGGTACCGGGCAACAAGCAGATTATCCAGACTGACAATGCCCGGAACCGAATGGTCGTGGCTATAGGCAACATTGGATCGGCGCAGAGATTGGGAAAACCATTGCAAAGGGTTGCAGAATAGGCGAATCAAGCTTCTAAGCTGCCGGAAAGCAAGGAATTAACGGGTGCGGTACGGCATTCGAATTGCTCCTGACATGGCTCACGGGATTCGCGTTCCCGAATTGAACGAACTGACAGAATTTGGCGTGCATCTCCTGGGGCGAAATAGATGATCTACAAAGAGACTTTTTGGATGGCGTGTGACTCAACCGAGCAACTACGGGCCGAGTACGGTCCATTCCACACCCGCGCCGAGGCCGAGCGCGAAGCCAACAAGCTTGGCTTTGGTTACCTGCTGCGATATGAGCACTTAATAGGTGAAAACGAAGATATCAAGGAAGTTCGCTGTATTTTTATCGAACTTCAGCCCGAAAGCCTCTTTCCTTCCGTTGCCCGGAAACTCCACACCCGCTGTGCCAGCTGCGGAGAATCCGCCATTCATGACCAAGGCTGGCAGGCCGAGGTCTGGGCGGACATTCACGAATTCGAGCATTCCCGCCACCGGGTACGGCTTTTCGAGCACCGTGGCGAGGGGCTGAAAGAGATTGCCGGTTGGCGCGACGCCTGCGCGTGAAGAAATCGTTCACCACAGAGGCACAGAGACGCAATGGGACATAGCTCTACTTTAAGACTGAGCATCAAGCGCATTCCTCACGTTGCAGATCAACCATAGTCCTCGCGATTTTCTGTACGATCTGTGTCTCTGTGGTGAAACGGTTCTGGACTTCGGCTGAAACTAGCGATGATAACCTTGCCGCTGCTAACATCCATTCAGGATGCCCCTGCATCGCATCGCCAAAAAACTGACTGAGGCCAAGCGAAAGCTCGCGCATAAAGACCCGCCGCATGATGGCCGCCCGGCGGGTGAACTGGTCATCATCACGGGAATGAGCGGTTCGGGGAAGGCGTCCGTTCTGAAGGCCTTCGAGGACCTCGGTTATTACTGCGTGGACAACCTTCCCGTCGGTCTGATCCCGCGCTTTGCGGAGCTCGTCGGACAGTCCGCCGAGATTGAGCGCACTGCACTGGTTGTTGACGTCCGCGAAGGCCGCCAACTGGAAGAACTGCCCGCCATCATCAAATCGGTCAAGCGGACAACCACCACAAAGCTTGTCTTCCTGGAAGCTTCCGATGGAGTGCTGCTGCGCCGGTTCAGCGAGACCCGCCGCCCGCACCCGCTGGGCACCGATACCCCGGTCAAAGCCTCTTTGACCGCCGAGCGCCGTCGCTTGCGTTCCATTCGCGCGATTGCTGATTTGGTGATCGATACCTCTAAGTTCAACGTTCACGAGCTGCGAGCGCACATCAATGAGTTGTTTCAAAAGAAAGAGAAGGGCAGAAACATTCTGGTCTCTTGCGTAAGTTTTGGATTCCGGCACGGTGTGCCGGATGACGCTGACCTGGTTTTCGACGTGCGCTTCCTGCCCAACCCACATTTCATTCCCGAATTCCGCCCGCTTACTGGACGCGATCCCAAAGTCGTGAAGTACATCCGCTCTTTTCCGCAGACGCTCGAATTCATCCAGCGCATCTCCGACCTGCTGATTTATCTTTTGCCGCATTACATTCGCGAAGGGAAAAGTTATTTGACAATCGCGTTCGGTTGTACCGGCGGACAGCACCGCTCGGTGATGATTGCGGAAGACGTTGCCAAGCGGTTGAAGAAGGCGGGCTACCGGATTAAGGTTGCCCACAGAGACAGCCCGAAGTAAAAGCCTGTCGGGGAGGATGGATGTCGAAATCCCGGCGTCAATTCCTGAAGCGTGCATCAGTTGGCCTGCTGGCTGCTGCGGGCGCGCGTCACAGCTTCGCGCAGGCGCCAGAACAGCCGCCTGGCGCGCCGCCGGCATTTGGCACTGGGCCAGCCGTCGGACCGCAGGTTTCTCCCCCCACATTCGTGGAAGCAGAAAAGTTGGTGCAGGTCACGTTGAGCGACAGCGACCGTGCGGTGGCGGCCAAGAGCTGGCGCAGCAACATGGCGGCGCTTTATGAGCGGCGCACCGGCCCGCGTAAGGTGACTATCGAGGCCGCAGTCGCGCCCTGGTCGCGCTGGAATCCGATTCTACCCGGGCAGAAAGCAGGCCCGGAGCGACAGCAGTTCATCCGCAGCAAAGCTGGTCCTGGTCCCCTACCCGCACGAGATGAAGATATTGCATTCGCGCCGGTTACAAATCTCTCCCGCTGGATCGAACAGCGAAAGCTCAGTTCAGAGCGGCTCACGAATATCTACCTGGAGCGAATGCAGCGCTTTGATCCCAGGCTGCGATGCGTAATCACGCTCACGCGCGAATTAGCGCTGCAGCAAGCACGAAAAGCTGATGCCGAAATTGCTGCCGGCAAGTATCGTGGGCCGCTGCACGGAATTCCGTGGGGCGCCAAAGACCTTCTCGATACCGCCGGTATTCCCACCACCTACGGCGCGGAGCCGTTTCGCGGTCGCCTGCCCGCGGAAGACGCGGCGGTGGTTATGCGGCTGCATACTGCGGGGGCGGTGCTGCTTGCAAAACTCAGCATGGGCGCTCTGGCGCTCAATGACATCTGGTTCGGCGGCCAGACGATGAACCCATGGCTGCTCGAAGAAGGGTCGTCGGGTTCGAGTGCCGGGCCGGGTGCTGCGACGGCCGCAGGACTGGTTGCATTTGCCATCGGGAGCGAGACCGGCGGCAGCATTGTCGGTCCAAGCATGCGCTGCGGGATCACCGGGTTGCGGCCCACTTACGGACGCGTCCCGCGTACCGGCGCCATGACGCTGTGCTGGTCGCTCGATAAGCTGGGCCCAATGACTCGCAATGTCGAAGACGCGATGTTGGTGCTCAATGCTATCTCCGGGCCGGACCGGGGTGATCTGTCCAGCGTACCCAGCAAGCTCGATTTCGACGCCGCGCGAACAGTCAAAGGCCTTCGAGTAGGCTACTTCCCAGCGTGGATGAAGGATACTCCCGCTACGGAAGTCGATCGCGCTGCCCTGGAAACGGTGAAGAAATCAGGCATGGTCCCCGTTGAAGTCTCCATTCCAGACTGGCCATACGATTCGCTCGACCTCATCCTGTTCGCCGAAAGCGCTGCTGCATTCGAGGAGCTCACTTTGAGCGGCGGATTGAATCAACTCAAAATTCAAGTCCCCGATGCGTGGCCTAATGTTTTTCGCCAGTCGCGTTTCCTCTCCGCAATAGACTTCGTTCAAACTGATCGCTTCCGGCGCAAAGTGGCGGAAGAAATGGCGCGCGTTTTTTCCCAAGTGGATATGCTGCTGGTTCCATCGCTGCGGGATGAAATGCTCACGATTACCAATTTCACCGGACATCCTTCGCTCACCCTGCGCGCCGGCTTTGTCGAAGTATCGGAGGCGCGTAGCGACTGGGCGCCCGATCCGAATAATCCTCTGCCCAAGTTCTCGCCGCCACGACGCGTGCCGCATGGCGTCACTCTGATTGGACGGCTGTTCGACGAAGGTACGTTGGGGCAAGCGGGAATCGCGCTGGAACGCGCCTTCGGTGTGGTCGATGAGCGGCCGCCTGGATTTTGAATCCTAGCGGGAGCGGGGCACCGAATTCATAATAAGTCGCCAGTTTTTGAATGTCTCGATTAGAAATGCACAATCGAGTGGTTATGGTTGGCAGAACTGCAGTCACCAACTAGAATGCCGCCCACATGCAAATCAATCGCCGGAATTTTCTCAAGCGGGTCGGAGTTACTGCGGGTGGCCTGTATTTTTCTTCGTCCACAAGTTGGCCGTCGCCACAACAAACATCCGAGCGGCGACGCAGTACGCGGGTCATGATTCTCGGCGCTGGGCTTGCCGGACTCGCCGCCGGTTGGGAACTAACACGCGCCGGGCATGATGTCACCATTCTTGAGGCACAACTTCATCCCGGTGGACGTGTCCATACGATCCGCGAGGGACTGTCAGATGAACTCTATGCCGAAGCTGGCGCCGGGCGCATTCCTAACACTCACCACATAACGCTCGAATGGGTGAAACACTTCGGGCTCGAGTTGGAGCCGTTCTTCCCCAAGGAGTTGGCCGAAGTTGCGGTGCTTAAGGGCAAGCGCGTCAAAATGTCGGTTGGCAAGCCGGTAGCTATGTCGCGGGTGCCGCTCGATCTCACGCCCGAAGAGCGTCGGATCGGGCTTGCAACTCTCGATGAACACTACTACGGCGAAACCATGCGGAAAATCGGCGACGGCATCCGCGAGGACTGGCCGCCGGAGATTGCGCGGCTTGCTGATATTTCAATGGCAGACTTCTTGCGCCAGCGTCGGGCCTCAGGCGATGCAATCCACTACATGCTGTTTGGCTTTGAGGAAGACGCAGCCCTGGACTTCATGCGCGATGCCTTCAGCCATCACACTGAGTCGCTCTCAAAGATTAAGGGAGGCAACGACCAGCTTCCGCGGGCGTTCGCGGCAAAGCTGAGCGACGTGGTCCGCTATGGCTGCGCAGTGGAGCACATCGAGCACGGAGAGAATCGCGTGCGCATCGCGTACCGGCGCGCAGGGATGCTGGACCACATCGAATGTGAGGCGGTGATCTGCACAATTCCATTCGGGGCGCTGCGGCATATCGCGGTGACTCCGGAGTGGTCGCCGGAAAAACGCAAAGTGATTGATGGACTCGTCTATGGCCCTGTAGTGCGGGCCACGTTTCAGGTCAGCCGCCGATATTGGGAGGAAGAAGGCCTGAACGGCTTTGGATCATCGGACAAGAATTTTGAAGTTTGGCATCCGACATACGGAAAGCCGGGAAATCGCGGGTTGCTGCAAGCGTATGTTTACGAAGATTACGCCCGCCATTTAGACGCCCTGAGCGACGCTGAACGAAGCCAGCAATTGATCGCTGACATGGAAGAGGTACATCCGGGGCTGCGGGAGAATCTTGAAACCGTGGTCACGAAATCCTGGGCCAATGATCCGTGGGAGCGTGGCGCGTTCGTCGTGTATCACCCTGGCCAGCAGCAGTGGTATCCGGCGATTTGCAAACGTGAAGGGAAGGTGTGGTTTGCGGGCGAGCATGCCTCGCCATGGCCTGGGTGGATGCAGGGAGCAATCGCCTCGGGAATCAAGGCGGCGCGGGAGATCGCTGCCGAACCTGCTTCTCCAAGCTAATAATCTCTTGGTCTCAAGTAGAATAGGTGCTTGCAACGGATGCCTACCTTATCCACAGGCTTCGCCGCTCTTCCCTGTTTTCGAAGAGTGGAAATCCACTTACTTGGCCGGAGTCCCGCATGCGCCAACTGACGCGGCTCTTGCGGTATCTGGTGCCGTATTGGTGGCAGTTCGTCCCCTCCGTTATTTTCCTTGCAGCGGTCGGGTTCCTCGATGCGTTCCGGGTGCTGCTGGTGGGGCCGGTGCTGGACCGCGTGCTGAACCCTTCATCGGGCTCCGATAACATCCTGCTCTTCACCATCCCGCACACGAACCGGACGATCTACCTGCAGCGATTCGTGCCTTCGCACTTCCATAATGCGTGGACCGTTGTCGCGTTTGCATTTGTGGCTTCCACGATGCTGAAAGGTGTCTTGGACTATGCCGGCACTTACCTTGTGAACTACGCCGGGTACGGGCTGATTACCGACCTGCGCAATTCTCTCTATAACTCGATTCTGCGGCGCTCCGCTGCGTTTTTCCAAAAGCACACCACCGGGACTCTGGTTTCGACTATTGTTAGCGACATCGAACGCGTGCAATTCGCGATGTCGAGCATACTGGCCGAATTTTTACAGCAGTTTTTTACCTTTGTATTTACGGCCGGAGTGGTCATTGTGCTGGGCAGGAATCTCGCGTGGCTGCTTCTGCTGTTTGTTCCAGTCATCATTTTTTCCGCGACCAAAATCGGCAGGCGAGTGCGCCACACGACTCGGCGTGGTCAGGACAAGCTCGCTGACATCCAAAATATTCTTCATGAAACCATCACCGGTAATCGCATCGTAAAGGCCTTCGGTATGGAAGCGTGGGAGTTCGCGCGTTTTCGCAAAGCAGCGCACCGCCTCTTCCGCGCCAATCTGCGGTCGGTTGCCGCGGCAGCGATCAGTTCCCCCTTAATGGACATTTTTGGGGCGGTCGCAATTGCGCTGCTCTTGTTGCTCGGACGCGAACAGATCGTCCATGGTTGGATGACACCGGGAATCTTCGTTGCATTCATCATTGCCGTGTTCAAACTCTATGATCCAGTCCGCAAGTTTGCGCTGTTTCACAACAGCTTTCAGCAGGCGTTGGGCGCCTCGTCGGAGATATTCAAGTTTCTCGACGTTCGCGATGAGGTCCAGGAGAAACCAGGCGCTTCGGTCCTGCCGCACTTCTCGAAGAAAATCAGTATTGAAAACGTGTCCTTCTGTTATGAGTCAGAAGGTGTACAGCGCGAGGTCCTGCGCAACATCAACCTGGAAGTCAGGGCCGGCGAGATTCTTGCTCTGGTGGGATCAAGCGGCGCCGGAAAGAGCACGCTAGTTTCGCTCATACCTCGTTTCTTCGACGTCACCTCGGGGCGAATCACGATCGACGGGCACGACCTTCGCGATGTCTCTCTCTCCTCTGTCCGTTCGCAAATCGGAGTTGTCTCTCAGGAAACAGTTCTTTTTAATGACACCCTGCGCAACAACATCGCGTATGGGCAGCCAAGCATCTCGCAGAAAGAAGTAGAATCGGCGGCCCGCGCAGCCCTGGCGCACGACTTCATTATGGAACTGCCCGCGGCTTACGAAACTGTAATCGGGGAAAAAGGCGTGCGGCTTTCAGGGGGCGAGCGTCAGCGTATCGCGATTGCCCGCGCACTTCTGAAAAACGCCCCGATTCTTATCCTGGACGAGGCGACTTCCGCGCTCGACAGTGAATCGGAGGCGCTGGTGCAATCTGCGTTGCAGAACTTAATGACCGGACGCACGGTCGTGGTCATCGCGCACCGGCTCTCCACAGTCCGCCGTGCCGACAGAATTGTCGTGCTGGAAAACGGGACCATAGCAGACATTGGCAGCCACGATGAGCTGATGCAAAAACTTGGAACGTATCGCCGGCTGTATGACCTCCAATTTATTGACGCGGAGACGACGCGAGTAACCGCGCAAGCACAATGAAAGATACCGGGACACGCTGATGCCGATAAGATCTATGACCGGTTTCGCCCAGGCACGAGGGCAACTCAGTGGCGGTCTCGGTTTCACTGTTTCCGTTAAGTCCGTCAATCATCGCTTTCTCGATCCGCACTTTCGGCTGCCCGCAAATACAGATGCGCTCGAGATGGCGCTGCGCCCGGTGCTCAAAGAGAAACTGGCCCGCGGCCATGTGGACGTGAATCTTTCATTTGACCAGGGCGGATCTACCACGCTTGCGCTCAATCGGCAACTCGTCTCGGCGTATGTGCAGGCTTTTAGGGCGGCTGCCATCGAAGCCGGAATCGCCGCGGAACCTGACCTTAACGCCGTTCTCCGACTTCCCGGCGCGCTGGATTCTGTGACTGCTCCTCCCCAGGAAGAGCTCACACCCGCGGTAGTCGAAAAACTGGAGGAAGCGCTTCAGCAATTGAACCGGATGCGGGAAGAAGAAGGCCGCGGAGCCGAGCGCGAGTTGCGGGAACGAATGGCTCATCTGCAGACGGCGTGCACGGAAGTACGCAAACATCGCGAGACTGTGCTGAAGACCTACTCCGAGCGACTAAAATCACGCATGCAGGAGTGGCTGGGCGCATCCGTCGACCAAGACCGCATTCTTCAGGAAGCTGCGCTCCTGGCGGACCGCAGCGATATTCAGGAGGAACTGGTACGGTTAGAAAATCACGTGCAACATTTTCTCGGCTTGCTTGATACCAGCGGCGAAGTCGGCAAAAAGTTAGATTTCCTCTTGCAAGAGATGAACCGCGAGGCCAATACCCTGCTTTCGAAAACCTCGGGCTTGGCCGGAGATGCCGTACGCATTACGGAAGCTGGACTGGCCATGAAAGCCGAGATCGAGAAAGCGCGCGAGCAAGTGCAGAATATCGAATAATGACCATCGTGTTCATCATCTCCGCTCCTTCCGGGTCCGGCAAATCAACGTTGGTCAATAAAGTCCGGGACCGCGTTCCAAATTTAGACTTCTCAATTTCCTATACCACCCGCAAGCCGCGCGGGGCCGAGCAGAATGGGCGAGAATACTTTTTCGTCACGCGCCAGCAATTCGAGGAAATGATTCGCAATAACGAGTTCCTGGAGCATGCCGATGTCTTTGGAGACTACTACGGCACGGCACGGCGTTTCCTGCGAAAGGCAGAAAGCGACGCAAAAGACCTCTTGCTCGACATCGACGTCCAAGGCGCTGCTCAGATCAAGTCAAAGCTTCCGGATGCGGTGAGCATCTTTATCCTGCCACCTACTCGTACAGAACTTGAGCGGCGCCTGCGGGAACGTGGCCAGAATTCTGAAGAAGTAATCCAGCGCCGCCTCAAAGCCGCTAAGCGCGAGATTGAGAATTACCAGAAATACGACTATATTTTGGTGAACGATCGACTGGAGGAATCTGTTGACGCGCTTGAGGCCATCCTGCTATCGGAACGGTTGAGGCGCGCGAAACAGACCGACCCGACGTTGAGCGCCAGGGCGGAAATGTGCCGCCTCGAAAAAGTTTGCGAAAGGCTTCAGCCCATTCTGCGGTCTTTCCGAGAAGACGCCGCTCGTGGCGGCCAGTGATGCAGGGGAGAATTCAATGAAGTTGATTGATGGTTTCGACAGCAATTACAGGTACATCCTGGTTGCAGCGCGGCGCGCCCGGCAACTCCAGGGTGGCGCGCCACCGGTGATCGACACGCATTCGCGCAAACCCTGCAGGATTGCGCAAGACGAAATCAAAGCGGGCAAGGTGAAGTGGGTCATCCCCGAGGTGGCGCCTTCGCCAGTCGAGGTTGCCGTCGAGTTGCTCGACAAGGCTATTGGGCAGGAGAATTGAGGTCTAGCTGTTTAGCCCCCAGCCCCTTAGCTTCTAGCAACCGGTTTGCTGCTTGCGAAAAGCTAGTAGCTAGAGGCTGGCAGCTACTTTCATGAAAGTTGCATTGGGAGTTTGCGGCGGCATTGCGGCGTACAAAGCCGCGGAGATTGTCCGCCTTCTTCAAGATCACGGCATCCGTGTTCAGGTCGTCATGACCACATCCGCGCAAGAGTTTATTCGTCCACTGACTCTTGCGGCCCTTTCCGGAGAAGAAGTAATCACCAGCATGTTTGCCGGAGACGCAGGTGCAGAGCCGAATATCGATTCTGCCATCGAGCACATTGCTGTCGCTCAATCGATTGACGCCCTGGTTGTTGTCCCAGCCACTGCGGATGTAATTGCTAAATTTGCTCAAGGGATTGCCAACGATTTCCTGACGACGCTGTATCTAGCCACCACTGCTCCGGTCGTGGTCGCCCCAGCGATGAACGTGAACATGTGGGAACATCCAGCAACGCAGCATAATCTAGAGGCGCTTCGCAAACGGAGAGTGAGAATAGTCGAACCCGGCAGCGGATATCTCGCCTGCGGAATGACCGGCCCGGGGCGGCTCGCAGAGAACGAGGCTGTGGTGGCCGCGGTGTTGGAGGCGCTGGGCGCATCACAGGATATGGCCGGCGAAACGGTTTTGATCACCGCCGGTCCGACGCGGGAAAAGATTGACCCTGTCCGCTACCTGACGAATCGTTCGAGCGGCCGAATGGGTTATGCGCTTACTGAAGCTGCTCTGCGACGCGGCGCGCGTGTCTTGCTGGTGAGCGGACCAACAGCGCTGAACCCGCCATCAGCAGCCGAAGTGACCTGGGTCGAATCTGCCTCTCAAATGCGCGAAGCGGTATTGAGATGGTTGGCGGAGGCCTCCATCGTTATCAAGGCCGCAGCAGTCTCCGATTACACCGTCAGCAATCCACCTGATCAAAAGATCAAACGCACCGGCCGCATGACTCTGGAACTAGAGCCAACTGCCGATATTCTCGCCGAAGTCGCGCTGCACAAGACATCACAAATCATCATCGGGTTCGCGGCTGAAACCGAGAACGTAATCGAAAATGCGCGCAAGAAGCTCGCGTCGAAATCGCTGGACATAATTGTAGCGAACGACGTTTCCAAAGAAGGCATCGGCTTTGACTCAGAACGCAATGCTGTAACCATCTTCACGGCGGACGAAACGATAGAAGTTCCTGAAACTACCAAATGGGAAGTTGCGCAACGTGTATTGGATTGTGCCGTTCGATTTAAAGCAAAACGCGGCCTGCTAGCTTCTAGCCGCTAGCTTCTGGCGAATTCTCTGGATTTGATTCGCTATTGTCATTTTCCCGGTCGGCTTGTGCTGCGCGATTAACTGCGCGTATTACAATCGGAGCAGATGCCTCCCTCGCTAGATCCAGAGCTTCGCCGCGCACTGACTGACCGTGTCCGTTATTACAACGATCTTGGCATCTACGATTTTTACCGCCGGACGGTTTCGACTGAAGTCTTCAAGGGTGCCAGCAACTCTGCCGCGCAGGCGTCCTCGTCCGTCGCTGTTGTCGAGGAGGAAAACCTGCCCAAGCCGAAAACCCGCTCCACCGTCGCCGATCCCGCATCTGCCCTGCGCCTCATCCGCGAAGACATCGGCGACTGCACTCGCTGCCGCTTACACAAGCAAGGACGCAAGCAAATCGTCTTCGGGGTGGGAAATCCGCACGCAGAATTGATGTTCATCGGCGAAGCTCCGGGCGCCGACGAAGATGAACAAGGAGAGCCGTTTGTAGGCCGGGCCGGGCAGTTACTGAACAACATGATTAAAGCAATGGGAATCGGTCGCGAAGACGTCTACATTGCTAACATTATCAAGTGCCGTCCGCCGGGCAATCGCACGCCCGAACGCGATGAGTGTGAAACCTGCTCGCCATTCCTGATGCGGCAGATCGAGGTCATCGGCCCGAAGGCGATCGTGGCGCTGGGCGCAGTGGCGGCAAAGACCCTCCTCGCCGTCAACGCGCCAATGTCCGAGCTCCGAGGCCGCTGGTACGACTTCCGAGGAACTAAGCTCGCCGTTACCTACCATCCGGCTTTCCTGCTGCGCGATCCGCGCCAGAAGCAGGAAGCCTGGAAGGACTTGCAAATGGTGATGAAGGAATTAGGACTGGAAGCGCCGCCTAAGACATCGGAGTAAGAGGTAAGGCACACGACTGAGCGCGTCCCCTGCACAGCCCATGTCACTGTTTCTGCAGAAACTCCCTTACAACCTCCTTGACATCACGTTTGCGCCCATCCACTGCGTAGTTGAGCTGCCGCATCTCGGCATCGGGAATTTTTCCTGCGAGATTGTCTAACGCTTCCTTCAATTCAGGATGCTCTGCCAGCGTCTGTTCGCGAATGACTGGCACAGCTTCGTATGGCGGAAAGTAGTGTTTGTCATCTTCGAGCACAAACAGATCGAGTGCGGGGATCAGGCCGTCAGTCATGTTGCCGGCGATTAAGTCAACCTGATGGTCTTTGAGCGCGCGAGTGAGGAGGGCCGTAGGTTGCGACCAGACCCTTGTAGCCATCGGGACGCTCCATAAACTCGTAGCCGAAGCCAGCGCGCCATTGCGGAGTGTAAGCCGCTGCCTGAGATAGGGCTTGCAGGCGCAGACGGTGGGCGTCGTCGCCTCTGACCTCGATGGCGAAGGTGTCGTTGAAGCCGAGTGAAGGGCCGAGCGTCAAATGGAAACGCTTCTCGTATTCCGACTTCACGCGGTCATACACGGCTTTGCTCTCTGAACCGGGAGGTTGCTTGAGGACAGCAGTCAGTGCGGTGCCGGTGTACTCGGGATAAATATCGATGCGTCCAGCGAGAATGCTTTGGTGCGCGATGTAAGTTCCGCCGAGATAGAACCGCCGCTCGACTGGAAGATGAGTCTTGTTTTCGATCTGCTGCGCGATCATTTCTCCGAGGATGATTTGCTCGGTGAAGTTCTTGCATCCGACGACGACGTGGGGTTGATGGGTGCAGGCGGAGAGAGATAGGACCGTCGCGAGCAGGATGATAAGAGCAAAAAACCGACCCTGTCTCTCCAAAGAACGGGAAGACAAGGATGGGGCACCCTCGGGGTTTCGACCGGTGTGGTGAGCGCTCTTGCGTTTAATCGACATTGCTTATGAACGCGTAACCGGGAAGGGTACGGCTTCCAGCCGTGCCCTTTAGGAGCCTCGGAGAACCGGCTTTATAGCCACTGGGGGCGGATACCTCAACGGCTGAAGCCGGAAGTCAAAAAACGGAACTTGTCGGCACGAGTCAACTCGGGCCCTTCCCAAAATCTCCAAATCGCACAATAAAAAAATTACGCCGCTCGCTGGGGCGAGAGCCGCTTCTCCAGCCAGCCCAGCAATG
>WNGK01001211.1_pt1 | contig 27633 bp, 24 predicted proteins | sample 5400601 | NCBI WGS metagenome assembly WNGK01 (sample SAMN13153376, study PRJNA577476) | soil metagenome | isolation source: 60 cm soil or saprolite under Garry oak tree replicate 1 | place: USA:California | collected 2016-06-15
GTAAAGTCTCGTCGTACTCCTGCCGGGATTCCCATTACCGAACGATAGCATAAAATCGAAAACGTAACTATATTATGTGATCCTCAATAGTAGAGCTGGAAGCTGAGGTGTGCGCCGAGAGAAGTGCTGATGCCCTGAAACGCAAGCGGTTGTTGGTACTAGTGATATCGCGTATCAGGGACGCGGCGGAAGAACCCTCCTCTCCCGACGAGCACCGCCTCTATTCTTGCGACGGCCTCATCCTGCATGTGCGGGAGGCCATGAGCGTAGGTGTCCAATGTGAACGCTGTGCTGGCATGTCCTAGCTGTTCCGATACAACCTTGGGCGACACTCCAACTGCAAGCGCGATTGTGGCTGCCGTGTGGCGCAAATCATACAGCCTCAGCTGTGGTAAACCGGCGAGCTTAAGGATTGACTTAAAACGTTTGGCCAAATTATCGGCGTTAATTGGCTGTCCCGACGGGGTTCTGAATACCAAATCAATGGCCTCAGAGCAAGAACCGATTGAAATCGTCTCCGTCCGGAGCTTACGCAGGAGAGCAACAATCCAACTTTGCAATCTAATGGGGCGACGGCTTCGGGTACGTTTGGTATCGCAGAAGCACCATCTCCCATTCAGTCTCCGAATGCTCCGGACAACGCTGATAGTTTGCCGTCCCCAGTCGATGTCTTGCCACTTGAGAGCCAAGTATTCACTGGGGCGCATTCCAGTTGTGAGGGCAACTGCGAGCACCCCGCATAGGGTGTGGTTAGTGCGATGTTGAGCAATGTCCGTGCCTGCTCAACCGTCAGAGCTCGCATTTCGTTTCATGGCTGCTGCGGTACTTTCACGCCATCGGCAGGATTCTCAAGCAAGAAGCGCCATTGCAAAGCCTGCCGCATTGCGGATCGTAAGACAACGTGCGTGTAGCGGATAGTCCGAGCTGACAGACTGCGCTCCATCATTTGTTGATAGACAGTTTGGATATCCAGGGGACGCATTGCCGCCAGTGCTCTTTCGCCCAGGTTGGGTCGGATGTACCGCCGCAGCATGCCCTAGTAGTCCTGGCAGGTCTTCTCTCGCACTCTTGGCTTCACGGCGGTCTGGATCCATCGATCCAGATACTCGTTGAGTGTGATCTTTGCTCCTTCCAGTCACGGCCGAGGTCGCGTTCGCGCAACTTTCTTGTTAAATATGCTTGCGCTTCTCGCATGGGACCGTGGATCGTTCGGTTGTGGTAGTTGTGTTTATTGGTTTCGCGATCGCGGCCGAGATAAACCCGGATGAGCCATCTGCGGTCGCCTCGTGCGATGATCTGGCCAACTTTGCGAGCCATAGAGTTTCCTCCTTGGCTCGCAACAGAGGCACACACGTGAAGCACTACCGGGGTATGAAACCGCGGACTTTAAGTTGATTGAAAGAAGAAACGGCTGATCGGCCGTCAGCCATTCTTGGCGCTAGCACCCCTTTAAGCAGCCGCGTTGGCTTCGCGACGAACGTCTCCATCGTTTCCATTTCATGCCGGAACTCCTCAGTGGACCTAAGCGCAGCCCTCCTGTCGGAACGCAAATCTCAGAACGTCGAGCTGAGAAACACCTCCACGCGATTTATATGTAGAAAGGGTAGGAGAGGATTGGGTCTGGTTGTTTGAAAGACCTGTCATCGGCATGCCCTTCGGGCTAACGAAATCGTGATCGGATATCGGCGAGGCTAGGAGGCCAGCTATTCAAAATAGATTGTCGTGATATAGGATGTCTTGCCAACGTTCATGTAGCCAAGTGGCATTCAGACCGACGGCGAGGAACAAGGAAAGTCGGCAGCGGCTGGTAACTCGCAGTCCGCGAGTTAGCAGGGTATCGACAAACAAAGGCTAAGGTCCCCTGAACTGATGGAGTCCGAATGAAACTGAATGCGTACTTGGTAAAGAGCACGGTGGTGGCGGCCCTGGGCGGTCTCCTATTTGGATTCGACACCGCCGTCATCTCCGGCACAACAAGCGCACTCACACACGCTTACCAGCTTTCGCCCGCGCTCCTGGGTCTGACTGTAGCCAGTGCCCTCTGGGGAACAATTTTGGGAGCCATGCTCGCCGGGTTTCCCGGAGAACGTTTCGGTCGCCGCGACACTCTGCGCGGCATGGCAATTTTGTACCTAATCTCTGCCCTGGGCTGCGCGGGAGCATGGAACTGGCCTGCTCTTGTGGCGTTCCGCTTCATCGGCGGACTCGGCATCGGAGGATCGTCGGTGCTAGGGCCGATGTACATCGCCGAAATAGCGCCTGCGAAACTGCGCGGCCGGCTCGTCGGCTTCTTTCAGTTCAATGTGGTTTTCGGGATTCTCCTGGCGTACTTCTCAAATTACGTGATCGGCCTGCAGCGCTTTGGACCCGCCGAATGGCGTTGGGAGCTTGGTGTGTCCGCCATCCCTGCCGCGCTCTTCTTCATTATGTTGTTCACGATTCCCCGAAGCCCGCGATGGCTGGTCAAGAAGGGACGGATCGCCGAAGCCAGGGCCGTTCTGCAAATGACCGGGGACGAGAACTTCGAGCACGATCTGCAAGACATCGTTGAATCGATCAACGTAGAGCAGAGTCTGACCGCCGAAAATTTGTTCTCCCGACGGTACGCGTTTCCGATCTTTCTAGCGGTAAGCATCGGAATGTTTAACCAGCTCTCCGGGATCAACGCCATCCTTTATTACTTAAACGACATTTTCGCCCACGCTGGTTTCAGCAAGGTATCAGGCAATCTTCAAGCGGTCGCGGTCGGAGGTACGAATCTGATCTTCACCATGATTGCAATGTCCGTAATTGACAAAATCGGACGCAAGACTCTGCTTCTGGTCGGTTCCGTGGGAACGGCGTTGTGTCTCGCCGGCGTCTCGGCTATTTTCTTTACGGGCCGTCATGAGAATCTTTTGGTTTGGCTGCTGGTCGGCTACATCGCATTCTTTGCCTTTTCTCAGGGTGCGGTCATCTGGGTCTATCTCAGCGAGGTATTCCCCAATACTGTCAGGGCAAAGGGTCAGAGTCTGGGGAGTTTCTCGCACTGGTTCATGAACGCGCTCATCTCGGGGATATTCCCGCTGATGGCGGCCTCTTCGGGCGCTTACCCATTTGTATTTTTCGCGGTCATGATGGTTGCGCAATTCTTCGTGGTTTTACTGGTATATCCTGAAACCAAGGGGTTCACCTTGGAAGAAATGCAAAAGAAGATGGTAGCGACTGGCTAGGCATGCGCGCCATTTTTGTGCGCAACAAGACCTTACCGCACACGTTCCGAACGGCCGGCAATTGCAGCCCGGTTCTGCTGCTCATGATATGCCTGCTCCGCCAAGACCAGTGCTCCGGCTATTCCCGCGCGGCTCCCGAGCTGTGGTGGAACTACGTACTGGTCGACGTTCTCGATCAACTCTTTCGAGCGAACGTAACCGTTCAGCAGCCGAATTAGTTCTGCGTGGATCAAAGGAAAGAGCCACTGTTGCTGCATCACTCCGCCGCCTAACACCATGCGCTTGGGCGAAAGCGTGCAAACCCAATTTGCCAGCCCGAGTGCGAGATAGTGTGCTTCGAGTGCCCACGCCGGATGATCGACAGGAAGTTCCTGGGCTGGCTTGCCCCAACGCTTTTCCATAGCTGGACCGGAAGCGAGCCCCTCCAGACAATCACCGTGAAAGGGGCAGCAACCGGAGTAGGGATCACGCTGCCACTCATGTGGAATACGAATATGCCCCACCTCAGGATGAATCAGCCCGTGCAAAATCTGTCCGTTCACAATTGCCCCACCGCCAATTCCTGTTCCCACCGTGAGATATAAGAAATCTGAAACGGACTGCGCAGCTCCCCAGCGCGCCTCTCCCAGCGCAGCCGCATCCACATCGGTATCGAACCCGACGGGCACACCAAGAGCCTTGCCTACTGCCCCCGCAAAATCATAATTTTGCCAACCTGGTTTTGGAGTGGAAGTGATGCAGCCAAACGTAGGAGATGACGGACGAAGGTCGACGGGCCCGAAGGAGCCGATGCCGACTGCCTGCAACTGCCCGCCCGAGTGTTCTTTCAGGAAAGTGACAGCAGAACCGATCGTAGCCTCTGGAGACGTGGTCGGCAGCTGCGTAACCGCGAGGTCCTCGGGCCCAGTTCCCACCGCGCAGACAAATTTAGTGCCCCCCGCCTCAATCGCGCCAAACACGTTTCGTTCCTTTGCGTCACTGAAAGTAAGGTTCGAATTCAGCTAAGATCAAACCCCATCGTCACGAACAGGCGGCCCCGGGCCTTTTTCCGAACCCAGCGAGCGGTTATTATGGCCCTTGTGGCGCAGGCATGAATTCATTCTCAAGTGAACCAAACAGACTCTCTGTGTCTCGAATCCTATTTGCGGTTCTTATGTTGCTTACCGTCTGTTGGTCCCAATCGGCTGAACAAGCCCCGCCCACGCGCAGTTCACCGAGTTTGACAGTTCAAGCCCACTTCGCCGCCGCCCAGCAAGCACAGAAGCGCGGTGATTACGCCACTGCAGAGCGTGAATATCAGGCCGTGCTCATCGAAGCGCCAGACTTCGCTGAGGTACACATGAATCTTGGCTTAATATACCAGCTTCAGGATCGGACCCCAGAAGCAATGGCGGAGTTTCGTCGCGCGCTGAAGAGCAAGCCGACACTGGCCGGCGCAAATTTCTTTCTTGGGGTTGACTATTGCAAGAGTGGTGAGGTGGCGAAAGCAATACCATATCTGAAGGCCGCAGCACGGCAGGAACCCAAACGTGCGGATATTTGGTCGTGGCTGGCGACAGCGGAGGAAATATCAGGTAACACTCAGGGAGAAGTCACGACCCTCAAACACGCCCTCAGCTTTCAACCTCAGGACGTCGATGTGCTTTACTTGCTCGGGCATGCTTACGAGCGGCTAGGTAAGGCCGAGGTTGTCAGCCTGGAAAAAGCTGCCCCTAGCTCTTCTTGGTCCGAAGAGTTGCTGGCAGAGAGCTATTCGTCTTCGAGCGAGTGGTCTTTCGCGGTTATTCGTTTCCAAAATGCTTTGGCGAGTTCACCCACTCGTCCCGGGCTTCACGTGGGATTGGGAGAGGTCTTTCTGCGAGCGGGGAGACTAGATCAGGCAGCTCAAGAATTCGAACACGAGTTGCAACTCGATCCCCACAGTTTGCGGGCAATCGTTCGACGCGGGGAAGTGAAGCTGATCCAAGGCGAGATTGATGGCGCGCTGGAAGATTGGGCAAGGGCAATTGCTATTGACGAACCACGAGCCGAGCGGGTCTTAGGCGTACGCGAAACCGGATTCGGCGACGCCGCTTTTGAGCAGCTTCCCGATACATCGCGCGAGCGGGTGCTAGCCCTTGCTCCCCAGCTTCAAAGGCGTCAGGATGCTGCCACGCATTTAGCGCTCTCCTTTCTCGCCGTTCAGAGTGGGGACTCGATGGCGGGAGATGCGGAACCTTCCCATAGTCTCACCACGAACTCGGCAGTTCCCTCTTCAAGCACGTGCGTGGAAACCAAGGTGCGCGCGGCGTTGGACCAAGGCCAGTTCTCCAGCGTTTCACATTGCTTGCTCCGGATTTTGAATTCCCCGTCATCAAGCGAACTTCGCATCCAGATCGCCCATGCGCTATTCGAATTAGGAGATTACGAGGGCTCTCTCAAGGCGCTTAGCGGGTTATCGGACCAGCATTCACCTCCAGCATCCTATTGGCGTGCCCGCTGCTTCGAGAAGTTGGCAACCGCGGCGTATCTTCGTCTGTATCAGGCAGACCCGAATTCTTATCGCGTGCATCAACTCACGGGCGATCTTGAAGCCGCGAAGGGAAACGACGGAAAAGCAATTGATGAGTACCGTGCAGCCGTTGCGATGAAGCCTTCTGTGCCGAACTTGCACTACAGCCTGGGTCATCTGCTCTGGAAAGATCTCAAGACCGCTGAAGCTCGCACAGAATTCGAGGCGGAACTGGCAATAAACCCGCGTCATGCGGGGGCGCTTCACGATCTCGGCGATACCTATCTACTCGAGCACCAGCCGGAACGAGCTCTGGAGTATTTAAGTCGTGCCCTGGCAGCGGACCCTGGAGATCCGGATATTCATCGTGATTTGGGCACGGGCTACGCCGATCTTCACTACTATGCGAAGGCAGAAAGTGAATTCAAAGCCGCAATACCCGCGGACTACGACGGATCAGTTCACTATAAGTTGGCGCGAGTGTACCAGGCGCGGGGAGAGAAGGATAACGCGGCGCGCGAATTCGCGATCTCCACGTCGCTAAACCGCGAATCACACAGTAAACTCGAGAAGCAGACTGAGCGACTGAATGAGATTGAGGGGGCGGCCCCGCACCCCTAGACGCTCATTTCTTGGATTGCAGTGACAGCTCAAATTGTAAATAGCAGAAGAGTTTTGCCGAGTTGGGAGCTGAGGATGAAGAGGTGGAAAGCGCGTACAGCTCGCCGTTCCGGCCCAAACATCGAGCGGAAACCCGAATCTAAATTGCTTGTTTTGCTCATTCGCATAGGCCGGGTATTCTTCTTTGCGACGGCCCTTTGTGTGGCAATTTATTTGCTGCCTTTGCCTTTGATCTGGGCGGCTCAGGATGATGCTCTGCAACAGGGTCTCGCTGCTCTCAGTCAGAATCATCTCGAGGTAGCGCTCGATCGTCTCACCGCTGCCGAACGCGAGCACCCCTCCGACGCGCGGGTTCGGAACTTTCGTGGGATTGTGCTTGCGCGCCTCGGACGAAACACCGAAGCCGCACGCGAGTATCAAGATGCGGTCCGCATAGATCCGACCCTGGAGGATGGATACAAGAACCTGGGATTTCTAGAGTGGACCGAACACGATCTCGAAGGCGCACGCGCACACCTGAAGCGGGCTTTGGACCTTGCGCCGGACGACTCCTTTGCCCATTACTATCTCGGACGAGTGCAGCTCGATGCCAAGCTATATGAAAGCGCCTTTCAGGAACTGGACCGCTCGGGAGTGTCGTGGCCGGCAGATGTGGAATTCTTGATCGAGGCGGCAAACGGCTACCGCGCTCTCGGGCAACGGGTGGAAGCTCGCAAAGTCGCCAATCACCTCTCGACCATGCCGCTCAACGATGGCGAAGTCGTAAGTGTTGCGTGGCTGCTGCTTTCTGTAAATGAGAATGACACTGCAATAAATCTCCTGCATAGACTGAGCGAGCGTCAAAATCCCACGTGCCCCAGGTGGGCGCAATTTGATCTGGCTTTGGCATACCTGCTGACCGGAAAGTATGAAACAGCCGCAGATCGGGCCCGTGTTTTCTTGCAGGCGGCGCAGGTTGTTGCCGCGGCGCCAGCTGAAACCGCATCCGCGTGGTCGTTAGTTGGAATTTCCGATGCGCACCTCAATCAGGAAGAAGCCGCGGTAGAGGCTTTTCGCCAGGCTGCGAAACTTGATCCTACACGAGAAGAGCACTGGCTCAATCTGACGCGTGAGCTGATGGAGTTGAATCATAACGCTGATGCAATTTCTGCAGCTCACGAAGGACTTGAATCAAATCCGAAGTCTTATGCCTTACACTTGCGTTTGGGAGCAGCGTATTTATCTACCGATCGTTATTCCGAAGCGGAAGCTGTCTTTCGCCGGCTTGTAGATGCGGGTGACCCACTTCCCACGAGTTACGTGGGTCTTGCGCAAGTACTGCTGAGGACTGGACGCGCGGAAGAGGCCGTTTCGGAACTGACCGCCGCCAGCCAGAAGCTTGGGCCAAATTTTCTCATCAGCTATTTTCGAGGCTTGGCCCTGGATCGTGCCGCTAGGCCAGGAGAAGCAGTATCTGCATTGCACGAGGCAACTCGACTAAATCCGAACAGCTCCGAAGCCCATTTAGCTTTGGGAAAGACGGAGCTGGCAATCGGTCGAGTGAGTGACGCGACGGCTGAACTTCAGGAAAGCCTGCGACTCAGCCCAGGCAATGTGCAGGCTCAGCGATTACTTAGCCAGGCATATCGCCGGGCGGGGGACGCGCAAACCGCATCGTACTATGCAGAACAAACCACCGAAGTGCCGCCTTCAGCAGAAAAAGACCTACTGGGAGACTTCTTGCTGCCGGAATGGGAGAGTCCGCAAGAAGCCCGCCAATAGCCATCGGACTGCCGGGACGCCTGCGCTGCGGGTCGGCGATCAAGCTAATGTGAGGAGCAAGACGAGGATCCTCCGCGTTCCCAACAAGCATCTTTTTGAATCAGTGCCATGAAACGTCTTCCCATCTCCCATTTCCGTTGGTGCAAGTCTGCCGGACGAGCGCTTCTTGCTCTCGCCTCAATTTTGATCTTGGGAAGCAACTTCGCGACTGGGCAGGCGGCCAACGACCTGCCTCCCGGAAAAGATTCTATCCCGCTGGCACGCTTCGAAGACGTAGCCGAGAAGGCTGGGCTTACGATGACCAATGTTTTCGGCGGGACGGACACCAAGACTTACATCATTGAAACAACCGGTCCCGGTGTTGCGGTCTTCGATTACGACAACGACGGCTGGCCCGACATTTTCATTATGAACGGCACCACGCTGGAAGGCGCCACGGGCGCGAACACTCCTACTAACCACTTATACCGTAATAATCACGACGGAACGTTTACGGATGTGACCGTGAAAGCTGGTCTGGTCGCGACTGGATGGGGCCAGGGCGTATGCGCCGGTGACTACGATAACGACGGCTGGGAAGATCTCTACGTCACCTACTACGGCAAGAATCGTCTCTATCACAATCATGGGGGCGTATTTGAAGAAGTAGCAGAGAAGGCCGGGGTGGCGGGGTCCGGCAAAGCATGGGGAACGGGCTGTGCTTTCGTGGATTACAACCGCGACGGATATCTCGACCTGGTGGTCGCAAATTACGTTGACTTTGATTTGTCGACGGCGGCCAAGCCGGGAGAACGGGCTTCATGCGTCTGGAAAGGCGTGCCCGTGATGTGCGGACCGCGGGGGCTGCACAGCGCAAAAAATATTCTGTATCAGAATCGCGGCGATGGAACTTTCACGGATGTGACTATCAAAGCCCACATTGACCGCACTGCAGGCGATTATGGGCTTGGCGTTGCCACACTAGACTTCGATGACGATGGTTGGCCGGATATCTACATAGCCTGTGATAGTGCCCCCAGCATTCTTTACCACAACAATCGCGATGGGAGCTTCACCGACGTTGCGGTCTCCGCCGGTGTTGCGTTTAACGAGGACGGGCGCGAGCAGGCCGGAATGGGAATTACGGTTGCGGATTTTGATGGCGACGGCCGCCTAGATCTGTTCAAGACCAATTTCTCCGACGATACGCCGACTCTATACCGTAACGAGGGTGGAGGAGTTTTTTCCGATGTGACCTTTGCTGCGGGGTTAGGACTGCACACCCAATATTTGGGGTGGGGCACCATGTTTTTTGATTTTGACAATGATGGCTGGCCAGATCTCATCCTTGTGAATGGGCATGTTTATCCGGAAGTGGAGAAATATCACCTGGGCAGCAAATACCGGGAACCGCGAATCCTGTACCGCAACAATGGCAACGGTACGTTCACCGATGTATCCGCAACCGCCGGGCCGGGCATCAGCCCTGCATCTTCTTCGCGTGGCCTAGCTCTTGGTGATTTCTGGAATGACGGGCGACTTTCCATCGTCATTAACAACATGAATGCCAAGCCAAGCCTGCTGGTGAATTCTGTGCGGTCCCAAAATCACTGGATTGGTTTGAAGACTGTGGGAACGCGGTCCAATCGTGACGGGATGGGCGCAAAGATAACGGTTACCGCTGGCAAGCGAAAGATGATAGACGAAGTGCGCAGCGGTTCCAGTTACATTTCGCAAAATGATCTCCGAGTGCACTTCGGTCTGGGGTCTGCCACCAAAGTGGACTCCGTAGAGATACGCTGGCCAAGCGGACTCGTGGAACGCTTCGAGGATATGCCTGTCGATGCGATCCACACCTTGAAGGAAGGCTCCGGAAGAGCGGTTATCGCAGACTCAAAGAAGTCCTCAGCAGCCGCTCACTAGTGCTGCGCAAGGCTGCCTGCTGCTGACGGTTCGTCTACTTGGAGAACCTGATCGGCATGCACATTCTGGAGAGTCTGCCGGACCCCGCTAGGCCAATGGATCTCAATGGTCTTAGCAGCTGCGTCCAGCCCGAGGCCGAAATGTACTCGTTTGTCACTCGATGACAAATAGCTGCCCGCAGTCGTTACGGTCGCGAATTGTGTGCCTTGCCCGGTCACAACCTTCACCACTGTCCCGATCGCGTCTCGGTTGCTTGTATGTCCGACGAGTCGAAGAGTCAGCCAATGGTTTGGTGTTGGGGTCTCGTTGTGCAGCACATGGAGGGGACCGCCATTGGTGGTCACAACTGCGTCCACCAGTCCGTCGTTATCTAGGTCGCCAATCGCCAGACCACGACCGACCCATGGCTGCTGAAATACGCTGCCAGCCTCCTCTGAGACATCGACAAAATTCTTGCCAGTGTTCCTTGCCAGCAACATGGGTTCGCGATATCGAAGATTGGGGAAGGTCAACTCAATCGTATCCAGATCGTGTCCCTGTGCGATGAGAAGATCCTTCCACCCGTCGTGGTCAAAGTCCAGAGATTGAACACCCCATCCCGAGTGTGTCATGGTCATGCGACCGATGCCGGAAGGGTAACTATCGTAAGTGAATGTGCCGTCGCCATTGTTTCGGTACACCGCATACATTTGTGCGGCCAGGTCAGTAATGATTAAATCCGGGAGCCCGTCGTTGTTGTAATCGGCGAAGTCCACTCCCATTCCGGCATAGGTGCGACCCTCTCCGTCGACAGCGACACCTGATGGCAGTCCAACTTCCTCGAAGGTCCCATCGCCCTTGTTGTGATAAAGGAACTCTGGCATGGAATCATTAGCAATGAAGAGGTCGATGTGGCCATCCTGGTCGTAGTCTGCAACTGCGATCCCCAATCCTTTGCATGGTTTGGCGAGGCCCATCTTCTGTGACCTTTCGGTAAAGTGACCGTTGCCATCGTTGTGGTAGACCAGCGTACTGATAGAACGGAATACGTCTGGCGTGCAATAAGCTCGGAATCCAGCCCTCCGTTCGCCGCACCAAATGTCGTCAAAATCCCACTGCATATAACGGAGAACTACCAGATCCAGCCGACCGTCATTATCCAGATCAACCCAAGCTGCGCTGGTCGACCAACCGCTGGCGCCCACGCCTGCTTTTTCCGTGACGTCCGCAAATGTGCCATTTCCGTTGTTGTGGTAGAGTTTGTTACCGCCGTAGCCGGTTACGTACAAATCTTCGTAACCGTCGTTGTCATAGTCGCCGACTGCAACACCCATTCCGTAGCCCACCCCTTGAAGGCCAGCTTTTTCCGTGACGTCTTCGAAAGTGCCATCCGGCTTCTGATGAAAGAGGCGGTTCCAATGCTCGGGCCCAGTCTTTTGTGGGATCGTCCCTTTCGGCGTCGGGTCGCTCAACGGCGCTCCATTCACAACAAAGATATCCAGCCGTCCGTCATTGTCGTAGTCAAACAAGGCTACTCCCGAACCCATGGTTTCGATCAGATACTTCATGGAGGTATGAGAGGCAACGTGCTGAAAGTGCAAACCCAGCGCTGAGGTTACGTCGGAGAACTTGGGCTGAACCGCGGTCGTTTGCCTTAAGGCAGGAGCAGATTGCGGTGACGAGAGCGTAGCGGCAAACACCAAGAAAGGCAACAGGAAGGTATTACGACCGACTATGGATTGATTTTTGTTTGCCAATCAAGCGACCTACTTTGAGTCTTGAGCGGAGTCGCTACGAGGTTCCTGCGCCTTGTCCGCGTCTGATTTCGAAAGATTCTCAAACTCTGTGAGTTCGCGCGCGCTCGCTTCCTGGTTGTGCAGTTCGCGGTAAACCTGGGCGAGCAGATAATGGGGTGCTGCCGCAGTCGGATCGGCTTTGATGGCCGCGAGAAATTCGCTCTTTGCAGGCTCCAGAGCATGCTGTGCTTGATAGCAGGTCCCTAAGAGCACGTGCACCTGCGGGACATCCAGTCTTGCTTTTTGCACGACCCCCAGATAACTCAGGCCTTCGTCAAACCGCTGGTCCTGCACTGCTAAATCGCCCAGATACAAGTTGTCAAAGGGTCATCCGGATTTTCTCTTAAAGCATACTTGAACTCCGTCTCAGCGTTACCCGGCTGATGAAGGGCCCAATAAGCAACTCCAAGTGAAAAATGTATCCCCTCCGCACCCGGACGTTTGCCGAGCGCAAGTCGGTATTCTTTAATCGCGTCCCCGTAACGTTTTTGATCAGCGTAGATTTCCCCCATCAGCGCGTGTAGCTGAAAAGATTCCGGGTCAAGAGCCTTTAGCCTCTCGATAGCTTGCAAAGACGCATTCTTGTGGAGACGCGCCAGTTCGTAAAGCGAGTCGGCATCGCTGGGATTCTCAGTCAAGCTTCGATTTAGTTGCGAAATGGCATCTTCAATGCGGCCTGACGATTGCAATGCCAGTCCCAGATAGTAGCGGCACCGCGAGTGGGGTTTAGCAACCGCGAGTTCCTGGTTAAAGCTTTCGATGGCGTGCGGGAAATCATTCTTGCCAAAGTAGGACACGCCCAAGAAAAAATTGACTTCGGGATACTGGGGGTCGTGCGCGAGCACTTGCTGGAAGTGCGCGATGGAATCATCAAATTTCAGTTCAGTCTGTTCTAGAACGCCGACGCGTTTCAGGACCTCAGGATTCCCCGGAGCGAGCGCCAGTGCCTGTTGGTAAACACGGGCTGCATCAGCGTAATTTCCGGCCTTTTCGGCGACACGCGCCTGCCCAAGTAGCGCATCCAAGTCACTCTGCGTTGCGGCTGCAGGCGCTGAGACCATGATCGCGCTGATCAGAACAGCACAGAGAGGCCAGGCCTCGAAGGCGGGATGCAGCCCAAAACGAAAAACATGTGGCAGCCAACGCACGATTCTCGAAGATTTACTCAAGGTATGGAACCAGCTGTGAGGTCGAAACGAGACGGAACTCTACGACATATCAACGAATTCGCCGGACGGCAACCAGTGATGTTAAGTTAGGCGCACCAGAAACCGTTCGCGACCGAATCAAAGCTTCAAACCAGACATTTTCCGTAATGCTATCTGAAACGGGAATTCCCAGGGCGCGCTGTAGTTGGTGCCGGTTGTCAGCTTCAACCAGAAACCTGCCTGCAGCTTCGGTGCCCTCCTGCTGAAGCCCCTGTAATATCAGAACGCTCCCATCTCGCGTAATGTTGGGAAGAAGAGCAATGGACGCATAATCATCGCCTTCCGTTCCAGTCCACCGCAGGCCCTCGTATTGCGCTTGCTCACCAGGCAGAGGGTTTGTATTCACAAATGCCTTCACGCTATTCCCGACGGCGGCCTCACTCTCGCGAAAATTAAGCTTGTCCTGGAAAAGTGATACCCACGGGTTGGACGCCGGGCTTCCGATGAAAATGTAGTTCTCGTGGTCCAAGTCGCGGATTCTTAGATCTCTTGCGGACCGCACCGAAACTTGCTTCTGCAACGGCCCGGCTATTTTTACCAGGGAGACGGCGTTGGCCACGTCTGCAAACGAAGTGAGCGTCGAATTGGAAATATAGTCGGCAAAGCGGGATCCGGCCTTGCCGAACTTGAGTGCTGCAGAGCTCTGCGGGAAGTCCCGCTGTAAGTATTGCTCGAGCGAACCACGTTCCCCGGTGAGGATCCGGAACATGCCATAATTGCCGTCCGCAACCACAATCACGGTTTGGTGCCGCGAATCGAAAATCTGAGGAAATGGCCATGGAGGACTGGTGGCGTAAGGAGATGTACCGCGAGAGCTAACCAGCTGGAAATAAAAGAATAAAACCGCGCAAAGTACAGTCAGCCCCGCGCATAGTGTCCAGGGCAACACTGCGCGATTGACCCGAGCCGTGATCGGTTTGATGACCGGCGTTGCCACAGGTGCAGTCTCAACGACCTTCGCTGCCCTGAAGGTCGGAGCATATGACCCTTTCGGTATTTCCAGGATGAGCGGCTCATCTCGCCCAACTCCATCGAAATATTCATGGAGCTTCAGGCGGAGCTGGCGGGCATGCACACGGACGGAACTGTCTTCGAGCGGGCTGTATCCCGCAGGCTTGTGAAAAACCGCCTCGCCGAGGTGTTGCTCAGTTAATTCATGGGCATAGCCACGGATTGTCTGCTCGGTGATGTAATGGAGCAGATCACGCAAACGCCCACTCTTCTGAAAGGGTGGGCTGGCCACTATTCGTTGAACCAGTTGCCATCGCTCGTCACTTAGGTGATCGTCAATGACTGCGGGTTGGGTCGCAGAGGTGCTCATGAGGAGCGATGTGGTTCCCTACGACAGGAACGAGTGCACGAATCCTACCACACCCCATCGCGAAGTCAAATTGATAGGACCATTGGCCCTACTCGAAGCAAGATTGGCATGTGAATCACCATGAATTCACAAGCTACTCCCTTGTCTCGCCGTTTTGGTAATGTTTTTATACTACTGCACCACAAGGTGGGTTGCTAATTTCTCCGTATGGGTCTGCGTATATGGAATATGGAAGCTCGGAGGAATTTGCCCAAGGAGGCCGAGTGAAAGACTTTTTGCGTGTGCTTTCTTTTTCGTGGCTACTCAGTGCGGCTCTCGTTGTCTCCGCTTGGGGACAAACCACAAACGGCAGTATCCAGGGCACGGTTGTAGATCCTCAAGATGCCGCCGTGTCAGGCGCCTCCGTGACCGGGCGGAACATGGACACCGGGCTTACTGTTGTCGCGACCACGACCAGCGCAGGTCTTTTTGCATTGGCAAACCTACCGCCGGGCCGCTACGCGGTCACTGTTGAAGCCTCAGGCATGAAGAAATTTACCCAAGAGGGGATCACTGTGGCTACTAACGGCACCGTTGGGCTCGGCGTCAAGCTACAGGTAGGCTCGACGACTGAGAACGTAACTGTTTCGGCCGATGCTTCTCAATTAGAAACGGAAACTTCAGATCTTGGGGCGAACGTGCAGAGCAGCCTGGTTGCCAACCTCCCGTTGGAAGTTTCCGGAACGATTCGCAACCCGGTACAGTTCATCACATTAGTTCCAGGTTTCGTGGGGAACGTTGGCAACAACCCGGGAAGCAATTCGACCGATGATTTCAAGGTGAATGGCGGTCAAATGGGTGGAACCGACATTCTGGTTGATGGCGTTTCGATTTCCCTGGTCTCTCCTAACACGCAGTGGAACAAGGGCGTCTCCACAGAGGCCGTGGACGAATTTAAGGTGCTTCAGAGCAATTTTGCGCCTGAGTTCGGTGAATCCGGAGATGGGATTGTAAGCCTCAGCATGAAGTCTGGAACCAACGCTTTCCATGGGTCAGCATATGACTTCCTGCGCAACCGCGCACTGGATGCGAAAGCGTGGACACTTAATACGCAGAACAGCTTTAATCGCACGACCGGGAAACCACTCGCTCCGCAGCCCCAGGACACTCAAAACGACTTCGGATTCACCGTTGGCGGCCCAGTGTATTTGCCTCATCTATACGACGGTCGAAACAAGACCTTCTTCTTTTTCGATTACGAGGGATTTCGCTTCCATACCGGTAGTTCGGGGCCGGCTAGCTACATTCCGGAAGCCTTTCGGAACGGCGATTTCTCCCAGTTGCTCCCCGCAATTCAGCTTTACGACCCGACAACGCACAATCTCATCCCAGGCAATGTTTTGAGTAATGACCCCAACTACACGCCCAGCGCGGTAATGACTAAGGTCTTCTCACTACTGCCGCCAACCAGCGGCGCTTTGACGAACAACGTATTCGACCGCTCGACATCAACCACGGTGGCGAACTTGTGGGATCTCAAGTTCGATCAGAACATTTCTGACAAGCAACGATTCTCTTTCGGTTTTGATTACGACAATACGAACACCGGCGGGAGCTCAATATTGGCACCTTTCCTGGGCTCGCACACGCCGCAAGACACACGGTACGTGCGGTTCAGCCACAACTACATCTTCACTCCAACCGTGGTGAACCAGTTCTTGGCGGGATTCAGTCGCCGCTTTCGAACCGAAGCATCCAACGGCATAGGTCAGAATTGGCCGCAACAGCTGGGTTTGACCGGCGTAGCAAATACCACGTTCCCGTGCATTAAGTTCATTGGAACGAACTATCAGGACATCCTGAACAACTGCGGCGCTTCCCAGTTCGCCGATAATGTGTATCAGTTCAACGACTCAGTGAGCGTGGTTCGCGGAAAGCACACGCTAAAATTCGGTGGCGGCCTTCGAGCTCTGCAGTTTAACGTACGCCGACTCACGCAATCATCGGGCGAGTTCCATTTTGACTCCTCCGAAACGAGCCTTAACGGGGTTGGCGGTTATGCCGTCGCCAGTGCCCTATTCGGCTTGGTTGATGCAGGTACGCTGAATTATGGTCATACCCTCGGCGTACGCTACAAGGATTTTTCCTTCTATGGTCAGGACACCTATAAAGTTACTTCACACCTGACTCTAAATTACGGTCTGCGGTACGACTTAGACCTGCCTGCTCGGGAGGCACAGGATCGCTTTTCAGAGGTGGATCCCACTCTTCCAAACGCTGGTGCAGGGAACATTTCGGGGGGCTACACCTATTATGGGAGTGGCTCAGGCCGTAACGGAAAAACGCGCCTTCAGGATACTTACACGAAAGCGTTTGGTCCCCGATTGGGCTTTGCTTACAGCATCAATGATAAAACCGTCCTACGGGGGGGATACGGCATATTTTACGAACCGCTGAAGGAAGGCTCCTTTGCTGACCAGGACGGTTTGGGATTTTTTAACATTGAGAACTTAAGCGTAGGTAACGGTGCGCCGTTCCAGATTGATAACGGATTCCCTCACATCCAGCCTCCGTCGGGTCCATTCACACCCGAAGGGCAAAATGGAAACGGTGGCGTACTGTTGGTTCCGCGTAACAGCGGTCGCCCTGCCGACATTCAATCCTGGAATCTCGACGTGCAGCGGCAGATCGCGAAGAACTTGCAGGTCAGTGTCGCGTATGTGGGTTCAAAGGGAACTCACCTTCCGGCACTGAACGTTATTCCCAACCAAGTTAACCCCAACTATCTGTTGCTGGGCAATGAGTTGCTGAGCGATTCGAGGTGCCTGGCGGGAGGAACCTGCCCCAATGCCGTTGCCGCAGGCGTAAAGCTGCCATACGCAACTTTCACCGGACCTCTTAATCAGGCTCTCCGACCGTTCCCACAGTACGGAGACTTCAATCAGGAAGACAACTCCTTCACCCCGGATCGCACCGGCAATTCGACCTACCATGCCATGCAAGCCCAACTGAACAAACGATTCGCCGAAGGATTAAGTCTCCTCGTCTCCTATACCGTTTCAAAAAACATTACGGATGCCGATTCCTCGGGGCCCGGCGTCCAAGGATTTATCGGAGCGAACGCCTGGATTGCGCAGAACTCATATAACCGCAGGGCAGAAAAGGCGGTAAGCGAACTCGATACACCCCAGAGCCTGGTAGCAAGTTTCTTCTATGAGCTTCCGATGGGGCGTGGCAAGCCAGGGTTGAACTCAGCGGGTTGGGCCAACCGCGTTGTGAGTGGTTGGTCTGTGTCCGGGGTATTGTCATATCAGTCCGGGCTACCGACGGAAGTCTACGCCCCTTGCGGCGGTACGGCGGGCGACGTTTTGTTCGCTGGATGTCACTTCACTGGCAGCGCGCGAGTGAATGTTATTCCCGGGGTGAAGCAGACAAATGGTCGGGATCTGAATCCGTTCACCACGCCTTTCTTTAACGCGAATGCGTTTGCCGCGCCGGCTCCCTTCACGTTTGGCGATGAGCCTAGAACTCTGGCCAGTGCTCGCTCGTTCGGTGGACGCAACGAGGACATCACGATAGGCAAGAAAACCAACATTGTTGGAGAGCGCGCGGTAATCGATTTCCGGGTGGAATTTTTTAACATCTTCAATCGCCACATCGTATTGGCTTATGCAGCGGCCACTCACTGTTTTGCTGACCGAGCAACAGGCAGTCACCCGCTGGATGCAGGCACTGCTTCCGCTGTTCGAGGAAAAGCTGGCTTGGCCGCGGTGTGCCAGTACTTGGAAAGATTTTGCGGGGGGGACAGTCTCCGACTTGCAAGACAAAGCCGAAACCCAGGTTGAAGCTGATGGGCACACTGGCCTTCGCGCCTACGTGAAGGAGAGCTCCCAGCTGTGGAAACAACCCTCCAACAATTTCGAACTGATGACGCTCGCAGACGTCCTGTGGCCCTCCCTGTTGTATCTTCGCTTGCATCCGTTGCCATCGTTCGAGGCCGAATGCAAACAGCTCGTAGATGACCTGCCCGGTTTTTATCACGCGGACGCGCATAGCGTGAGCAACGACCTTGTGCGCCCTCCTAACGAACGGGCGGACTCGTGGTATCCGTTCGAAAACGGCTTGATTAAGTATCCGATGATCGGAAGCCTGTCGGGATCGGAGGAAGTCAAAAGTCATTTCCGGGATGCCTTCGCAACTGCGGAAAAGATGGCGCACGAGTACGACTACCTTTTCCCGATTTATTACGAGGTCTCGACCTTACAAGCCCAAGGCGCCGGCACAAATTACGCCGTGGGCGGCCTGTATGCGTGGGCGGCGTTAATAGCCAGCCGTTTGACAGGAGAAGAGCACTACCGCGAGGAGGCGAAGCGAGCGACACGAGCCCTGTGTACGGTGCCGGCGGAGCGGCTTTTTCACGAGCCGCAGGAGCTTGCTTACGGCGCGCTGGCGGCCGCCGAACTTGGCTTGCACGAGCAGGCGAATTATCTGCTGTACGAACAGTTGCGGATGTTCTACTGGTGCTCCGACCCGAGTCAGAAAACTCATGATATTCGTGGCATGGTGCAGGCTGCAGCTTCGATCCTTTATCCCGCGTTCAAAGAGAATGTTGAGGCCATTTTGCCTTGGACGGCAATCATGAAAAGGGGAATTGTGATCGAAGGCCTGTTGCGCTTCATGGACCAGCAGCGACGCAGTAATTTCAGCTTCTTCGAGAAATGTTCAGAAGACCGCCGGAACGTGGCTATGGGATTTATTCCGTTCGAAAATCTGGGGACTTTGGAACTGGGCGGACAAACAGGAAACGTGGGAAAAGAAATCTACGGTGCAGGTGAGTGCATTTGGATGTATCTCATGTTTGAGGCTCTCGGCCGGGTCAGCGACCGCGAGTTGATGATGGTGAATCTCGATTTGCTCGATACGTATGATGCGAAGCAGTTTCCTTCGCGCCAGCTCAATTTCATGCTCTACAACCCGACGGCAGAAGCCCGTTCTGCAACTATCACGATTCCATCGGGGCAAGGTGCGAAGGTCCATTGGAGCAAGGACGGCAAGCCTGTCGCAGACACATTGAACGTCCCAGGGCGAGCAATCCTGCGCCTGGTGGCGGATTTTTGACATGCAGTGATCTTTGAAACAAGCGCTGGCATTCCGGAAGTCGAGATTCGAAGAATGTTGTCGGAAGGAAGGTATAAATTTCATGCCAAATATTTTGACCGGTGTACGGGGTCGTATCCCCTGCTTCGTGCTGGTTGCGGTAATCGCGACGGCGACGACAACACAAATCCGCGTACCCTTCGGAATGTGGGACCGAGCTTCCGATACTCCCATCATTTCTCCCCGAGGCGAAGGTTTCGAATCAGCGGGCACCTTTAATCCCGCCGTGGTGAAGAATGATGGGAAGTTCGTAATGCTGTATCGCGCCCAAGACCATCAGGGCAAATCTTCGCTGGGTTACGCCACCAGTGAAGACGGCATTCATTTCGTAACACGGCCCGAGCCGGTGATGGTCGGCGAGGCGCCTTATGAAACCGGCGGCGGTGTAGAAGATCCCAGATTGGTGAAAATCGGAGATACGTTCTACCTAACCTATACGGGTTACAACAATCAGGGTGGCAGCGGAATGCATGCAGCCGGCCCGATCCATGGCGATGCGCAGCTGTGCATGGCAACATCCACTGACCTGATCCATTGGAAACGGGTTGGCGTCATCATGCCTGCCTATAAGGGGAAGTGGAACGTAGGGTGGACCAAGTCCGGAGCCATCGTTCCGAAAAAAATAAATGGCAAGTACTGGATGTACTATCTCGCCGATGGGGCCCATCAGCTGACCCAGATGTCGATTGCGTATTCCTCCGACTTAGTTCACTGGACGGACGCACTCGACCACCCCGTTCTGTCCAGCCGCCCAAAGTCATTCGACTCTCAGGTGGTAGAACCTGGCCCGGCGCCGGTAATCACCGAAAATGGCATTTTCCTGATCTACAACGGAGCCGACGATAACAACGTGTATCGAACCGGATGGGTCCTGTTCGATAAGAGCGACCCTACCAAAGTCCTCGCTCGCGCTCAGCAACCAATCTTTGAGCCGGTGCACGACTGGGAGAAGAACGGACAAGTGCCCAACGTTGTGTTCGTCGAGGGACTGGTCCGTGATGGCAGCCGATGGCTCTTTTATTATGGCGGCGCGGACAAGTACGTAGGGGTAGCGTCCGCATCAGCTCGCTGAGTTTGAATGACTCGGTTCAAGCTTTTGTTCTCGACGGCGTCTACCATCGCAACCAGCGCTTCAAGAATGGTATTGCAAGCGTCTTGATAGTGCTGTGTTTTGCGGCAATCGCAAAAAGAAACTGCTCCACGGACATTATGCGGATCTCGCGCCGCCAATTCATCGCCAGTTCAGCTGCTACTGGCCTCGCGGGAATGGTGTTTGGGCGGGATGGGTCTGCAGCGACGAGCATACGGTCCTCCAATGCTAAGGTGAGCCTACGAGCGTCGGGAGATGCTCGAGAAGGCTATCAAGCGGTTATTCTCTTCGGCGGCCAACCGGTTGCCCAAAGCGGCGAAGGCGAATTTTCTGGCGTCTTTCAAAACAGCGATCGCAGTCTCGAACAGCGGGTAGAAAACTGGCGGGCTACTTCGTGCACAGGTACTGACGATCATCTGCTTCTCGAAGGTGAGTGCAAGCTTACAAATCTGAATGCCACGGTTCTTGCGCAGGTGGAGTATCGCGTGGTCACTTCTCAGGTGGTACGGAAGCAGATTCGATTCCGCCAGGTGGATATGTACGAATTGTTCTACCAGGTGAGCAACCGTTTGGAGCCACTGGAACAACCAGCAAGCTTCTGGAGCTTCGATCAGGTTAACTGTCGAGGCGGAGCTTTGCGTGAGTACTTTCCGGCTGCCGGATTTCGAACAAATGCGGATCTTACGCTGGCCCTGCTTACCGACTCCGGCTATCGCAATGGATGGAGCCGCTTCATCCGGCGCGATGGAAAGCCCACAAAACCCGCGCCGCGCGAAATCCCTGACGTTAACCTTTATCGTGTTTGCCGCGATGTCGAGCCTGGCAAGCACCAGTTCTTCGTGAAACAGACATTTGGCGAAGCACTTGTGCGCGACGAAAATCAGAGCTCCGGCGCTTCTGTATCTCTGCCGCCAATTTCCGAATGGCGCAAGCAGGGCGACTTGGGTCTGGAAGAACAGGATGGAACAACGGTGTTATTGATCCCGAGTTCCCGGGCGGGTGTGGTCATTCCATTTCCTGCGAAAGAAACTGATATCTATTCGCTGCGCTTCAGGTACCGTTCACCTCAGTCGTTTTCGGTCCAGGTGCGGGATGTAGATAAACAGCTGAATTGGCTGGAAAACATTTCGCTGTATAACGATCGTATTCCGGAGTCTGCGGCGGAATGGTTAGAGTTTCAGACCGAAGTATTTTTCCCCTCATTGCTCGGAGTTGGCGGAGCTATACACATTTCGATGGCGGAATCCGAGCAAGACATCGAAGTGCAACCCGCCGCAGGCGTACTGAGAATCGAACTTCGGGACCTGGAACTTCGCCGCGCCGCGACGCATTTACAGCCGTACCATCTTCTGGAAATGGACCGTACGGAAGCGAAGACCTCTTTCATCTTCGTTGATGACCGGATTCCAAATACGCTTCGCGACTACCGTCTTGCTTGCCAGCGGCACCTCGCGGACGGTCTTGGCTTCTGCGGAGGCGATACGGAAAAGGTTCTTTACTCTGACTTGATGATGCTTTGCTGGTCCGCGAGCCCGGAGTACCGTCACCCGATGGTCGCGCCAAGCATTTGGTACTCAGCCGCCGGCGAAATGTACATGCGCGACAGCTTCTTCGCAAGCAACGGTATTCACAATCGCGAATTGAACGAGGGAGTATTCGATCTCTGGGCAGAGAACCAAGGCGAGGACGGCGCAATCAACACTCTGGTGGAACCTTTTAGGGCCAATCTGGAGCGCAAATCGAATGACTCGACTCCACTGTGGCTTATGTGGGCGCTCCAGAACCGTACACGCTTCGGAACCACACTGCCGATGGATAAGATTCGCAAAGCGGCAGAATATTGTTTGCGAACATACGACCGCCGGCACAATGGTATTTGTTGGGCCCAGTTCGTGATGGGACAGCTCGACGTCATTGATTATCCCAACGGGACCTCAGAGCTGTGTGAAAACCAGGGCATGCTGGCGGTGACGCTGCGCGTGATCAAGGAACTGAAAATCCCTGGCGTGAGCGAGCAAATTTCAAAGGACTACATTGAGAAGACGGAGAGCGTCTATCGCTCGTACTACGATCCCGCGTTGAAATTTGTCCGCCCAACCAGGAAAATCGGCGACGCCATCGGTTTCGGCGAAATCTTTCCCGAGTTTCTTTCTCTTTGGTTGTTCGAACGCAAAATCCTGACGGATGAAATGATGATTAATCATCTTGAGCGTATTCCGGTGTTGCTGCCCAGAAAAGACGCTCCCTACCCGGCGGCCGGCGGCACCGTACGTCCGGTTTTCATCGGTCTCACGAAGGGTAGCAAGGGTTGGGATTACTTCACCGATGCCTGGCATCCCATGATCAGCAAACAGCACGGCGCCAACTACGCAAACCATAATATGGATGGCATCTACTACAACGGCGGGAGCTGGATGCGAATTGAGATATGCGGATACGTGGCGGGAAAGCTCCATGGATGGACAAAAGCGGATCAAGCCATCGCTAACCGGCTTTGGGCGGAGGTTAATATCTCTCCCGATTTCCCCACGAGCCAGGAATATCTGGCTACGGATCCCAGCCATTCATTCTTCGGGTACCACCGAGTTTTCGCCTGGAACGCATTTGTACTGCAGGCGCTAGAGATGGCGGGGCTGCGCACACGGGAAATGGATCCCGACCATCCCAAACACAGCACTTGTTGATTCGGCCGCGGGGAAATGGCTAACGTTCAGCTGCGTGGGATTACAAAACGCTTCGGCAGTCATGTAGCGGTAAGCGATGTCACCTTTGAGGTCAGCGGCGGCGAGTTCGTTGTGCTGGTTGGCCGTCAGGATGTGGCAAAACAACGGTGCTACGATGATCGCTGGCCTAGAGGAAATTACCGAAGGCGAACTCCGCATTGACGGCGGTCTGGCGAACGATCTGCCTCCCGCGGCGCGTGGAATTGCAATGGTTTTTCAGTCCTATGCTCTCTATCCGCATATGACCGTCTACCAAAGCATGGGCTTTGGACTAAAGCTAGCCGGTGTTCCCAAGACGCAAATCGATGCCGCGATTAGGCAGGCCGCCAGCGTCCTGCGCATCGAATACCTCCTTGACCGCGCACCGGCGGAACTTTCTGGAGGGCAACGCCAGAGAGTGGCCATAGGGCGAGCGATCACCAGAAAACCGAAAGTGTTCCTTTTCGACGAGCCTCTCTCAAATCTGGACGCAGCCATGCGCATCCGCATGCGTGTGGAGTTTTCGCGCCTGCACGAGGAACTCGGCTCGACGATGATTTACGTTACCCACGATCAGGTGATCAGGTCGAGGCCATGACGCTGGCCGATCGTATTGTTGTTTTTCAGCCGGTCGGGTGGAACAGGTCGGTGCTCCACTCGATCTCTATCACCGGCCCTCGAATTTGTTTGTTGCCGATTTATCGGATCGCCACGAATGAATTTTCTCCCAGGTCATCTCCTTAGCGGATCGTCAGAGGAGGCGTCAGTCAAGCTTTCGGGGGGGAGCTATTCTTGCCGCCTCGGTGGATGCCGGGCACCTCAAACCTGGCGCTTCCGTTACTGTCCGCATAAGGCCGGACGAAGTTGCAATCAATGACAACGAAGTGAATCGCCTTCCTGTGACGTTGCGCCATACCGAGCAGACCGGGGACGCGACAGTACTTTATGCTGACTTGGAGGGTGTCACGGATGCTTTCGTGGTTCGCTGTCCCGGGTCGTTCTCCGCTGAACGCGGCGCCCGGCTTCTTCTGGCAGTCAGCAAAACCGCCTGCCATGTATTCGATTCTGAAGGCCAGGCGCTATTCCGGTCGCTGGTTCCCATTGCAACCCAATCAACCAAAAACTGAACAAAGGTAGTCGGCACGAATCGAATCGGCGTGATAGGGCCGACCCGTCACCGGACTCGGGAAGAGCCATCGCCCTCGGAGTCGAGACAGAGCGCTTGCCATTTCTTCAGTTCGAGAATGAAGCCCCGTTCGATTGGGACCTCGTCCTGCGAGTATTCGGTCTTCAATTTGCTGAGTCGCTTCCGACCGACGATCGCTGGATCAGAACCACCGATCGTTTGAAGCCGAAGTCCGTCCAGCGCAAACCCAAGATTTCGCTGATTCGTAAACCGAAACACAGCGCAATCAGCACCATGGTTCCGTAATGTTGAACCATGACGTCGAATACTTGCCAAGCATCCTTTACCTGGAGGACGCGAGGACGTTTATTGCGCTTGCTGATGCCGTTCACCTCGACCAAGTCCATTGGATTGCGCTCCACCTCCAGCAATTCCCAAAGCTTCGCCGCGTTACTATTCCACGGCGTCTGCGGGCGACGGGATTCCGATCCGTTACTTTGCCGGCTTAAACACAACGCCGTCCTTCATCACAAAATTGACATCTTTCAGCGCATCAATGTTGGTCAAGGGATCGCCTGACACGGCAACAATATCGGCGTAAGCGCCCGACGCAACCACCCCCAGTTCACCTTTCATGTCCAGTAGTTCCGCCGCTTTTGAAGTCGCAGCCTTGATTACATCTATCGGCGGCATCCCAAACTTCACCATGTACCCGAATTCCTGGGCGATGGGATCGGTCCATGGAATACCGCCCATATCCGTGCCAAACGCAATCTTAACGCCCGCTTTCAACGCTTTCTTGAATGAAAGTTCATGGACTAAGGCACGCGCGCGATCGCGCTGGCCGTCCGGTGTATTCTCCGGCGACCAATCGTAATAATAGACCGCCAGAGTGGTTCACCTCTCCCAGTCCGGGCACTCAAGATCACATCAACGATTTGGTTATCGTTGCGCGCCGGCTTTGGCCGCGAATCCAGGCGCGTACGATTAGGGAACAGCCGCAGAAGAATCCTGAAGATGCAATTGCGATCGCATCGGACATTTGGGAATCTGCTCTGCAGTCGATCGCCAAAACGGTCGTGAGGTCGAATGGCAGAGGCGTAGGAATCCGCGACCTCGATGCCTATTTGTTCGGTGTTGTCATTCATCGTTTCAATCGCACTCTGAGGAAAGAACGTAAAAGAAGGGAGATGTTCCAGTATTTGCCGTCTGCGCATGACCTTGATGTTTTGCGACAGGCTCATGATTCGAAGGCGGCACACGATATTGAGCAATCGGTCCAGATCAAAGAGGTCATTCACAGTATGGACGAATGGCCGAGAAAAGTATGGATCGCCCGGAAATACAGCTATTCTTGGCAGAAAATTGCTTCGTTCTTCGGCATGACCGACACTCAGGGGAAGCTCAAATTCCCGTATGCGCTCGCCCAGCTCAGGGAAAAGCTGGGACTTTGAAGATTTTCCGCGTGGGCATGGTTCGTCGTTGGTAGTGGCTGTACACTTTGTGTTTCGTAGGAACCAGGATTGATTGAGGCAGGCGGTTTCTGAACGAACGAGAAGAACTCAGCACCGAGGAGAAGCGGATACTCGATCTGCTTGATAGGGGCTTATCTCAGGAGTTCCCGAACCCTGGCAGAGCCGGATGCCCCGACCCGGCAGTGCTCAGAGGCATCGCACAGCACAAAATCCCGCTTTCGCAAGCCGACCGATGGCTGAACCATCTCAGCTCATGCAGTCCGTGCTTCGAGGATTTTCGCAAGTTCCGGGCCGAAACCGCTGGCACGGGGCGCGTACTACAGATGGCAATCGCAGCCGCGGCAGTCATTTCTTATCGTCATCGGAGGACTGCTCTGGGTTCGCAGTCGGTCGTCCGTCCAAACTGCAACCGTCACAATAGATCTGCGGGCGCGTTCTGTCGCTCGCGGAGAGAACCCTGCCGACACGGGCCAGCCTCCATTGGAAATTTCACGCCGCACAAGGCATCTGGTTGTGGCCTTGCCGATCGGAAGTAAAGAAGGGACCTATGAAGTGTCACTGCTTGGGGCGGGTAGCGAAGAAGTGCGCAGCACAACGGGACTGGCGCAACTCGAAAATCACACGGTGACTTTGAAGGCCGACCTCGATCTCGCTGGAGTTTCCCTGGGCTCCTATCTTCTAGGCGTTCGGCTCCCCGGTCTGGAGTGGACGCGCTATCCTGTTCGCGCGAAATGAACGCGATGAAGACCAAAAGACAAAGATCTAAAAAGATTCGTCCAACTCCGAAGCAGAACGCACACCCCGATCGTCTCAAGGGCTGGACTCAAATAGCGCAGTTTTTGGGACAACCAATTGCAGTCGCGCAGTGTTGGGCGAGATCAGGCATGCCTGTGACGCGATCGATTCATACTGCTTCTCCAGAGGAGTTGAGCCAATATCTCGGGCGCGAATCTGGCTTGGATGTTCCTGTTCACATCGCGTCTGAGGACATGGATTTATCTGCCGATTTGAAGCGGGCGCTGTCCTACGTGCGCGGTGGCAGCAAGGCAAAGAGGCGAAGGTGACGTTGTGATGTCCGAAGCCTGTCCGCTTATGTGAATCCAGATTGTCGTAACTTTGTGGTTTGTGCGGGTACGCAGCCGGTCGTTTTTAGTTCCTCTCTAACAATGCAAGCTGTTCTGCTCTCGCGGCGAAGATCAGATCTCGAAAAACTCGTGCGCCGTATGGCTCTCCGGCGCCAGCTTGCCTCATTATCGTGGGCAGATTCCGTCTCAGGACGAGGTAAATGCGATACATCTCCTGAACAGAAGGCCGCCGAGTCTTTCGCACGAAGACATCGCATAGCGCCCCAAAGATCCCCTTACCGTGCCGCCGTGAATGCGGACATCGGTCCCGTTCGGATCGCTTTTAGGGACTTGCCGACTCTGTGCGGCACAGTCTCGCAGACGTACCACGTCTCTCGCCGGTTGCGAACATTCTGGGCAACAGCGAGTCCCAACTCAAAACATATTGAAGCGCGGCACCCGAGGAGCTTTCGTGTCTAATTGAACGCGAGAGAGGTCATGAATCGAATAGGCACATTCCTGAATGAGCTTGAGTATTCGTTCAAGCCTGCGCTGACTGGTGGGGATTTCAAGAGTTGCGCGAGGTATCAGTCCGAAAGCGCTTAAACCCGCAATGTAGGCTAGATAGAGGTTCTCGAACGCGCTGTCGTAGGGAATGTTTAGGAATACAGAATACCGCTCACGCCTTCTTGGAGGCTCTCTTTGCGGCATATCTCAATGCTCGTCTGGGTCTTCCATTGGCTTTTGCG
>WNGK01001873.1_pt1 | contig 27613 bp, 25 predicted proteins | sample 5400601 | NCBI WGS metagenome assembly WNGK01 (sample SAMN13153376, study PRJNA577476) | soil metagenome | isolation source: 60 cm soil or saprolite under Garry oak tree replicate 1 | place: USA:California | collected 2016-06-15
CCCACGGCGTCTACCGTGCACAGTCGGCCGCAATGCGGCTTCGACGCCAGTCATTCATTGACGAACTCCTGCGCGTTCTTGCCGTGCACCCCTACACCAAGTCGACCGCGCTATTGGCCGGCAAGATCGACGGCAAACAGCAGGCCCAGGGAGTGACCATCCCCTTCGGCGATCTCCTCATTGGCGCTACGGCTCTGGAACTCGGCTTCCCGGTTCTGACCGTGGACCTCAGACACTTCCGCCTTATCCCCGGCCTCCAGATCGTTCAGCTCTAGATCACAGAGGGCGTCATCATGAAGCCCGGTCACCGCACTTCTGGCCTCACACATCGCCACGCTTAACCCATGTGGCACAATGGCCTTCTCCGGAGGTCCGCTTGAATCTAACCGATTCCGTCTCTCTCCGTTATCGTCCGGTGACGCCTCTCGCCATCCTCCTGTCTCTTCTCCCCTCACACGCCTCCCCAGCCCAGTCAGGCGCCTTCACCATCGAGCAGGCCCTGAGCGCTCCCTTCACCCAGCACCTCGTCCCCGCACCCGCAAAGAATCGCCTCGCATGGGAAGCCAACATCAACGGCCGCCGCAATCTGTGGGTCGCCGAACCCTCCTCCAGCGGCGGCTACACCTCGCGCCAGGTCACGCATTACACCGAAGACGACGGCCAGGAACTCGGCACCCCCGAGTGGACCCCCGACGCCGCATCGCTGATCTTCGTGCGTGGCGAAGGCGCCCAGGGAGAGTCGCACCCCGTGCCCAACCCGGCCTGGTTTCCCCAGGGCGCGCACCAGCAGCTATGGATGGTGAGCGCCGATGGAGGCGAGCCCCGCCTTCTCGCCGACGGATCCAACGCCGCAGCCGCTCCGAATGGCAAAACCGTCGCCTTCACATCCAAGGGCCAGGTTTGGACTCTCCGTCTCGATGACCCGAAGGCCAAGCCCGAGCAACTGCTGCAGACGCGCGGCTCGGCCCACGGTCTACGCTGGTCGCCCGACAGCGCTCGCCTCGCCTTCGTGAGCGACCGCGACGATCACAGCTTCATCGCCGTGTACTCCTTGGCCGCCAAAGCCGTCGCTTACCTCGACGCTTCCACCGACCTCGATGAGTCGCCGGTCTGGTCTGCTGACTCCAAACGGATCGCATTCCTCCGCATCCCGGGCGATAAGGACGCCCTTCTCTTCGTCCCGCACCGCACCGCGCTCCCGTGGTCCATTCGCGTAGCAGATCCGGACAGCGGCAAATCCCGCGAAATCTGGCGAGCAGCCGAAGGCCCCGGCAGCGCATACCGCCAAACCGACTCGACGGACCAGCTTCATTGGACCGTTGGCGGCCGCATCGTCTTCCCCTGGGAGCGCGATGGTTGGCTTCACTTCTACGCCGTTCCCGCGAGCGGCGGCACGGCAACCCTGCTCACACCCGGCGACTTCGAAGTCGAGCACGTCTCGCTCAGCGCCGATCGCAAGAGCCTCGTCTTCGACTCCAACCAGAACGACATCGACCGCCGCCATGTCTGGAAACTTTCCTTCGCCAACGAAGGCGTAACTGGCCCTCCGCACCCCGCCACCTCCGGCGAAGGCATCGAAACCCAACCAGTCGTCGCCAGCGATAGCCAGACCATCGCCGTTCTCCGATCCGACACGCACACGCCGATCCGCGCTGCCGTTGTCGCCGGCGAAGGTCTCGTTGATCTCGCGCCCCAGGCCGTCCCGCCCGACTTCCCCGGCGCCCACTTCGTCACCCCGCAGCAGGTCATCTTCTCCGCGGCCGACGGCATGCGTATCCACGGCCAGCTCTTCCTGCCGCCCGACCCCCGCTCCGGCGAGCGCCATCCCGCCGCCGTCTTCTTCCACGGCGGCAGCCAGCGCCAGATGCTCCTCGGCTGGCACTACATGGAGTACTACTCCAACGCCTACGCGATGAATCAGTACCTCGCCAGCAAGGGCTACATCGTCCTGAGCGTGAACTACCGCAGCGGCATCGGATACGGCCTCGATTTCCGCGAAGCCCTCAACTACGGCGCCAGCGGCGCTAGCGAATTCAACGACGTGATGGGCGCCGGCATCTATCTCCGCACGCGTCCCGACGTCGACCCTGCCCGCATCGCAAGTTGGGGCGGCAGCTATGGAGGCTATCTCACCGCGCTGGCCCTCTCCCGCGCCTCCAACCTGTTCGCGGCCGGCGTTGACATGCATGGTGTCCACGACTGGAACCTCGAAATGCCCACCTTTAATCCCAACTACGATCCCCGCGAGCGCGTCGAGATCGCCCGCGTAGCATTGGCGTCGTCTCCCATCTCTTCCGTCAGCACCTGGCGCTCACCGGTCCTGCTCATTCATGGCGACGACGACCGCAACGTCCCTTTCGCCGAGACCGTCCAGCTCGTCGAAGCTCTCCGGCGCCAGAAGGTTGAATTCGAGGAGCTTATCTTCCCTGACGAGATCCACGACTTCCTCTTGCGTCGCGACTGGGTCCGCGCCTACACCGCCTCGGCCGATTTCCTGGCCCGCAAACTAGCCAAATCCGATACGGCAGCAGAACCCCGATAGCTCTGGCCGCATCCCAACCCTTGTGCGACCAGAAAAACGATCCGGAAGGCTATAATCGCTCCCATGGCCGTGCCCGTCCCCAGCGGCGTCCAGGAACCGGCGCTCCAACCCGTCTCCCTAGAGGCCGCACAATTGGAGGCAGCCGAAAAGCTCCGCGCGCTCGAAGCTCGCCTGTCACAGTCCAGCAAGCTCATGGTGGCCTATTCCGGAGGAGTGGACTCAGCCTTCCTCGCCGCCACCGCGCATCGCGTCCTCGGCGACCGTATGCTGGCCGTGCTGGCCGACTCGCCGTCGCTCGCTCGCCGCGATATGCAGCAGGCACAGGACTTCGCTACCACCCACGGCATCCCCCTCCGAATCATCCAGACTGACGAACTCGACCGTCCCGAGTACCAGAAGAACGATGCCAGCCGCTGCTTCCACTGCAAGACCGAGCTCTTCACCGGCATGGAGGCCCTCGGCGCCCAGCTCGGCTTCCAGCAGATCGCCTACGGCATGAACGCCGACGACACCCGCGACTATCGCCCCGGCCAGCGCGCCGCCCAGCAGCATGAAGTCCTCGCGCCCCTCGCCGACGCCGGCCTCACCAAGATTGACGTGCGTACCCTCGCTAGGGCCGCCGGCTACACGCTCTGGGACCGCCCCGCCGCCCCTTGCCTTTCGAGCCGCGTGGAATACGGCCGCGAAGTCACGCGCGAAGTGCTCGAACAAGTAGAAAAGGCCGAGGAGGCCGTCCGCGCCCTCGGCTTCCGCGAGTTCCGCGTGCGCCACCACGGCGACCTGGCCCGCGTAGAAATCGCCCGCTCCGAGATGGCCAAAGCCCTCGACCTCGCCACCCTCGACGCCATCACCCTCGCGTTGCGCCAGGCCGGCTACCAGTACGTCACCCTCGACACGGCTGGCTTCCGCTCCGGTTCCCTCAACGCCGTCCTCCCCGCCGAAATCCTTCTCCGCCGCGGCGCCTGAGGCGTCCTTACCTCAAATGTGGGTGCCCCATTCTAAACGCGGCTTCTTCGCGTTTAGGGTGGGAGACCACGCAAACTGAACTCGAACCCCTCGGCCCACTCCGGATCCATTGGGGTTTGAGCCCCGCAATTTAGAATCACAAAGCGATGCGAATCGGATATCTTGACTGCTTTTCCGGCATCAGCGGCGACATGCTCCTAGGCGCCTTCGTCGATGCCGGCGTGCCCCTCGACAAGCTCGCCGCCGTCGCCACGGTCCTCAACGTAGGCGCCCGCCTCGAAGCCCGCAAAGTCACCCGCGGCGGCATCGTCGGCACCAAGGTCGACGTCCTCACCGCGGACGGCAACAGCCACACCCACGAGCATTCCCACACTCAAGAGCACGAGCATGCTCACGGCTCTGGCCAGGTCCACTCTCACCCGCATGAGCACGCGCACGATCACCCGCACGACCATGATCACGAGCACACCCACGAGCCCCACCGCTCCCTCTCCGTAATCCTCGGCATCATCCGCAACGCCCCCCTCTCCGAGCCCGTAAAGCAGCGCGCAGTCCGCGCCTTCCAGCTCCTCGGCGAAGCCGAAGCCGCCATCCATTCCATCCCCATCGAGCGCGTCCACTTCCATGAAGTCGGCGCCGTCGACACTATCGTCGACATCGTCTGCGCCGCCGCCGGAGCCGAACTCCTCGGCGTCGATCGCTGGTTCGCCTCGCCCCTCAACGTCGGCAGCGGCACCGTCGAGTGCGCCCACGGCACGTTGCCCGTCCCCGCGCCCGCGACACTTGCCCTCCTAGGCAACGCCCCCGTCTACTCCTTCGGCCCCACGATGGAGCGCGTCACCCCCACCGGCGCCGCCATCCTCCGCATGCTCGAAGTCCAATACAGCTCGCTCCCCGCCATGCGCCCCAGTTCCTCCGGCTACGGTGCCGGCGGCCGCGATACCCCCGGCCAACCCAACGTCCTCCGCCTCATCGTTGGCGATGACTCCACGGCCGAATCCGCCACAGAATCAATAGCAATCCTAGAAACCGTAATCGACGACTCCACCCCCCAGCTCCTCGCCTACGTCTCCGACCTGCTCCTCCAGTCCGGCGCCTGGGACGTCTACCGCATTCCCGTCCAAATGAAAAAAGGCCGCAGCGGCGTCCAACTCACGGTCCTCTGCCACCCCGATCGCCTCGCCGCCCTGCGCGATCTCCTCTTCCGGGAAACCACCACCATCGGCGCGCACTGGCGCATCGAGAGCAAGGTCGCCCTGCAGCGCGAATTCACCGAAGTCGCAACGCAGTGGGGCGCAGTCCGCATCAAGATCGCCCGCTCCGCCTCCGGCGCCGTCTCCAACGCGTCTCCCGAATATGAAGACTGCCGCCGCCTCGCCGAGCAGCACGCCGTTCCACTCAAGCAGGTGATGCTGGAAGCCGCGCGCCTCTACGCCGCCCAATCCGACAGCAGATAGGAAACCGGAAACCAATGGACCGCGCCCAGATCGAAGCCCTGCTAACTGAAGTCCGCGAAGGCCGCACCGACGTCCCCGACGCCCTCGAACGCCTCCGCGATCTCCCCTTTGAAGACCTCGGCTTCGCCAAGCTGGACCACCACCGAGCCCTGCGCACCGGCATGCCCGAGGTCAGGTCGTCTTCTCCTCCGGCAAAACCGTCGCCCATGTCGCCCAGATCTTCACGCGCATGGCCAAACACGGCGGCAACGTCCTCGCCACTCGCGCGACGCGTGAATACTATGATGCCGTAATTGCCGCCGAGCCCCGCGCCGTCTTCCACGAAACCGCCCGCTGCATCACCCTCGAGCAAACGCCCGCGCCCGCCGGCAAAGGAACAGTAGCCGTGGTCTGCGCCGGCACCAGCGATCTGCCCATCGCAGAGGAAGCCGCCGTCACCTCCCGCCTCATGGGCAACACCACCGAGCTCATCGCAGACGTCGGCGTAGCCGGCATCCATCGTCTGTTCGCCCAGCGCAACTCGCTGCAATCCGCGCGCGTGCTTATCGTCTGCGCCGGCATGGAAGGCGCGCTCCCCACCGTCGTCGGCGGCCTCGTCAACGCGCCCGTCCTCGCCGTCCCCACCAGCGTCGGCTACGGCGCCAGCTTCGGAGGCCTTGCCGCACTCCTCGGCATGCTCAACACCTGCTCGCCCAACGTCTGCACGGTCAACATCGACAACGGCTTCGGCGCCGCCTGCATCGCCACCCTCATCAATCGTCTTTGAAAGGAATTACCGGCTGCCCGGCGTTCACCGGCTGCGAATCAGCACAGCGGTAGCGTCGTCGGTGTGCTTCGACCCCACCCCGAACGCCTGCACCTCGGCGATCAGCCCGTTCACGCACGCCTCCGGCTCCAGAAAATGCTGCAGCAACCGGCCCGGCCCATACTCCTCGTCCGTCCCGTTCATCGCTTCCGTAATGCCGTCGGTATAGAGCAGCACGCGCGTCCCCGGTTGCAGGGCCACCGTCTTCTCGGGATAGCTCGACTGCCCCAACCCCAGCGGCAATCCAGTCTCCACATCAAGAAACGCACAGTGCCCGTTGATGAACAGTGGCCGCGGATGTCCGGCACTCGCAAATGTCACCTGGCGCGCCTTCGCATCCAGCACCCCATACACCATGGTGACAAACTTCCCGCTCGGAAAATCCTCCAGAAGCGTGCGGTTCAAATGCTCCAGTGTCGCCCCCGGTGATGCGTATTGCGGAGCGATCGACCGCAGCAGCGCGCGCGTCGCCGACATCAACAACGCAGCCGACATCCCCTTGCCCGAAACGTCCCCGAGCGCAATGCCATACCGCTCATTGCCCAGATCGATGAAGTCAAACCAGTCGCCCGCGACAGCTCCAGCCGGATGCCACGCGGTCTCAAACGCAAATCCCGGGATCAGCGGCGTGGGCTTCAGAAACAACGCCTGTTGAATCGCCCGCGCATCGTTCGATTCCCGCTGCATGCGTTCCCGCTCCTCGCGCTCGTTGCGAAACATCCGCGCGTTCTCGATCGCAATGGCCACGTGTCCCGCAATCGCATGAAGCACCGTGAGCTGGTCGTCAGAAAAAGCGTTCAACTGGTCGTGATCGACGCACAGAACCCCCGTCACCCGGCCCGCCGTCATCAGCGGAATCGTGACTTCAGAGCGCGTAGCCAATTCGCAGCCCACGTAGTACGGGTCGCGATGGACGTCGGGGGCATAGCGCGTCTTGCCCGTGGCTGCCGAGTGGCCCACCATGCCTTCCGCGCCCACCCGCAGCCGGCTCCCCTTCTTGTAAACCGAGCAGCCGTGCACGCCGTGCAGCACCATCTCGTCCGCATCTTCCGCGCGAAGCCACACCGCCACCTCCACGTTTCCAATGGTGGTGGCAATGTCGTTCACCACGCGATCGAGCAGGCAGTCCAGCTCCAGGGTCGATGCAATCAGGTGCGTCGCCCGCTGCAGCTTCATCAGCACCTGGGTGAACTCGCAGGAGAACGGAATCGGATCGGGAGTAAAATCGCGCGCGGAAGTTCTAGTGGTCAAGGTCGCCATACACGCCCCCTCTGACCCACTGCGTGGGCAGGTTACTCAATGGATGTCCGGCCCCGGCCCGCGATGCAATCTCTCTCGAGTTCCCTTATGCGCTGAGCCACTTCCGCAGGCGTCCCCATCTTCTTCGCAGTCCGATGCCCGTGGCAACAGATCTTCATCAAGCACACCGATCCCAACCATCCGCGATCGGTAGTAGATTGGCAGCATGATGTTCACCAAGCGCCTTCGCGACGGCGTGCGGCGCGGCGAAATCACGTGCAGCGTCCGGATGTGGATGCGTCCCCACGTCCGAGTCGGCGCCCGCTATTGCATGGAGGAAGGCGAAATCGAGATTGACTCCATCGAACAGATCGGCTTCCCCGACATCACCCCCGAACTCGCGCGCCAGTCCGGATTCCTGGGGGTCCTCGATCTGCTTAAGATCGCGAAACACGGCCGTGGTGAGAACATCTACCGCATCCGCTTCCACTACATCCCGCCGCGTCAACCCAAACCTCAGCGATCCAGATCAAAAGCAAGCAAAACCTGATGACTGCTCTCACCCTGTCTTCCTGAGGGAGCGCAGCGATTCGAGAGCTTTAAGCCCCTGAGGAAAGACCCTCCAGATTCTGGCTCACCGCGAACAGGGGTGCCCCAGGTCTCGCTTCTGAGACCTGGGATACCTCGAACCTCAATTCGCCATGTCATCTTGGCCGACGACGCTAAGCGCAATCGAAGGACCTGCGGTTCCTTTTCAAAGGTGCGGCATGAACGACCACTTGAGTCCCGAATCCAAATCAGGTCCACCGCCCATAACCCGCCGCGAGGCCATGCTCCAGATCCTCCGCACCGGCACCAACGCCGCGGCCGCCATCGGCGTCGCTTACTGGCTCAGCACTCATAGCGCCCGTCCCATCCCCGCTCCCCCCGAGCACGTCCGCCGCGACCACCGCATCGCCGCCAACTCCGCCACCCCACCACCCGATATTTTGTTGTTCCACCTCTGTTTTTGCATGCGCGCGGATGGATGTTTTGCATGCGATCGCGGACGAAAATACTGTTTCTACGTTACTTATCCCCGCATTGGATGGAGGGAAAGCATTGTCTCCCAGCAATCGGTTTGCAACGTTGTGAGTTAGAACGAGATGCTCCGTAGCCTCCCTGGCCGACCATGACTGCGGCGGAAAACTGCCGCGAGTCAAAGGGAATTTTGCTTCTCAGGTGATCTGGAGTGAAATCGAACCGGCGCGACTTGCGGAAGAGAGCCATTCCATCTAGCCAAGCCGCCACAAAGCTCGAATCGCGCCCGCGCCAGCCGTTTTCGGATCGTTTGTTCTGACACACCTAGGACTTTCGCACTTTCTGTAGTGGTCAAGCGCAGAACGTCTCGAAGGAAGAGGATAACGCGGTCTTTTCGAGGCAGTCCCTCCAAGGCTTCGCGAAGGGCATCGCGTGTTTGTTTCTGTTTGATCACGTCAATGGGCCTTGGATCCCATTGCGTTAGTGGATGAGGAGTGTATTCGAAATCGTCCGCTTCTTCATCCATGATGACGTCATCACAGTTAATCTGTTTTCTGCCGCGCAGGAATGCTCTGGCTTCACTCGATGCAATTCTGATAAGCCAAGTCTTAAACTGTTCCGCTTGACCTAAGGTCGCCAGCGACCGGAATGCCCGGAAGACCGTTTCTTGGGCGATCTCCACCGCTTCCTCCGCGTTGTTCACGAAGGCAAGAGCAACGAGATAAATAGTGCGTTCAAAGGGGCGGACCAACGCCGCGTATGAGGCAACCTGGCTGCCGACGACTAGAGCAGACAGTTCCGATTCGATCGCCACGTCGATATTCCTAGAGAGCTGCATTCTTGCCCCTAAAACCCACGAGCTGTCTACCTGGTGCGTTGATCCGATGAGATGTACTTTGGCGCCCGGCATCGGTCCCGAAAAACTTTGCGTAGCGACGCTCTCGGGCGAAAGTATTCTCAAACTGAATGCTGAGACGGAATTCAACTGCGGCGGATGCAGTAAATTTTTTACTGTTCCAAGTCGCGAATGCGCGACATAACGCCTAGCACGATAGGCTCGATCTGGTCGGCGGACAAAGTGAACAAGTCGCTTTCTGTCACAATGCGGATCGTCTTTGCAGTGCTGTCTACGATCACTTGACAGGATTTGCACTCGCGAAGGTGTTCTTCGATGCAGGATTTGACCTCAGGGCTTGCGCAGCCGTCCAGGTAGTCTCCAAATTCCGAAAGAAACTCTGCGCAGCTAAACATAGAATTCCTCTTTCGGCCGGCTGAAATGGGGAGCGAGGCTCTCTCTCAGCATCAATCGTCCGCGCAACACCCGCGCCTTTAACGCCGGAATGCTCAAATTTAATGCTGCTGCTGCGTCTTCGGTCGAGAGTTGGTTTATGTCGCGCAATAAAACAGCAACCCGGTACTTCTCCGGGAGGCGCGAAACTCCCGTCCGCACCAATTCGTTCACCTGAGCCTTCGCCATTAGTTGTTCTGGATTCTCAATCCAGCTCCGGATCTGCCGCGGCCGAAAACCCTGTTCATCGTCAGAATTGTCGAGCGATTCTGTCGGCTTTCGCTGGCGCAGGAGCTCCGTGCCGGTATTCACGGCAATGCTCATGAGCCAGGTTGAGAACTTTGACCGCCCCTGAAAAGTCGCGATATTTTGGAAGGCTTTCAAAAACACATCCTGCGTTGAGTCGCGTGCATCATCGACATTGCCCAAAATCCCTAATAGCGTTCCAAAGACCCGCCGTGTGTGGCGCCGCACAAGATCCGCGAATGCTTCCGTTTCTCCATTCTTGACCTTTGCAATCAGTTCTGAATCGGGGTCGTCGATCGAGAGCGCATTGGAGTTGGGACGGAGTTGCCGATCAAAAAGATACAAAAGTTTAGGATCAAATGTCCGACGAGGAGGAAAGTCAGGCAAAGGGCCCAGCCCGAATTGGACCGTACACAGAAAATTCGTGAATGCTGCCATTACGACGCCTTCGACGATCTGGGTTTCGGTGAAGGCTTTTGCCCGAAGCAGGTCCTGATTCAATCGCTCCCGTGAGCGATGACAGGGAAGGCGGAGCTTACCCAACTCTTCCAATAGAGCTCTGTCCGCCTCGGGCACCGGAGCAGATCCAATGTTGTCGACGATCTGGTCACACTCTTCGTCTTTGAGGCCCAAAAGGCTGAGGACCTGGGCATGCAGGGTGACCATATAAGTATTGAAGTTCTGTGACGCCAACCGGAGGATTATCTGCTCTTTCTGAGTCCGGCTGAGATGATCTTCGGGGAAGAGTACGGCTTCCAGCGTTTCCACCTCCGCTCTTGCAATCGCAGGACAAACGCTCTGAATCCGGTAGAGATTGGGAACAAACCCGAATTGCTCCCGAAGGATGGAATAGGACGACGTCAAGCTAGGGGGCTCCAGAGCCGGAATCTGCAGATAGGACTTAGCCGACTGGACGTAATCGGGCGCCATTTCCGGCCCTTGAGGTGCGGAGATGGGAGAAATCGACGCTGGTTGGATCTCAATTGCGAGTCCTGTTCCCAAGGTACAGAAAAAATGGCCGAGCGCAACCGTGGCTACCGTCTCAATCACGGATGGTTCATCCATACCAGACTTGGTTAGATCGTCGACGTCATGCTGTGAAAAGAAGGCCCCGAACTTACTGAGTTTTGAGGCAAACCTCAGCAATTCCGGTGCGAGCCCAGACGAAGCGGCTCGCAATTCAGGTGCTTGTCCGAAGCGGCACTCGGGCCAAACCGCGGCGACTGCGTGGAGGATCCCGATCTTCTGGTCAGCCGAGAGGGCGCCCTCGGACTCGACGATGGACCGCAAAATGGACTGTTCCGAGGCAATGACCTGCGGGAGGGCCAACTGCCTGGTGAATATGTCTGAAATGAAACCGAAAACCCCTGCGAGTCCGTCGTCTGGCCCCGAGAGTTGGTGGTTCAATTGCGTTTGCTCGCTCCTGCCCGTTGATGGACTTGCTATTATGTATAGCGCATACAGTCTGTTTCAACCACGCTATTCCGTTCCCCGGGCCCAAATCCGCAGTCTTGGCAATTTAGGGCAGATTGGCGCTTGCTGGAGGTGCAATATGGCCCATTTGAACAGCCCACCCTTTGATGAAAAAGACTTCCCCACATTTACAGCGATTCGAGAACAGTTTGGCTTTCTGCCGAAGTTTTACCCGGCCCAGGTCGCTCGTCCGGATCTGGTGGACGCCGAAATCAAGTTGATGGAATCGATTCTCTTTCATGACTCAGCGTTATCGAGGAAACAGATCGAGTACATTTTTCTGACATGTTCGGCCGCCAACCTGAGCACCTATTGCGTGACTGCCCACTGTGAAATCGTTCGACTTCTCGGCATCCAGGGACCTGAGCCGGAGCAGATTGCCATCGATCATGTTCATTCCAAGATCTCAATCGCGGATAAAGCGCTGCTCAATTTTTGCGCCAAACTGAACCTGCAACGATCGAAAGTCGGGCGGGCGGACATAGACGCACTTCGGACCTACGGGTTCAACGACCAGCAGATTCTCGAGGCGATCGTCACGGTCGGATTCTCGCAATTTGCGAACACTGTCGCGTTTGGCCTGGGAACGGTGCCCGATTTCCGCAATGCGAAGATCGAAGCGGCGCTAGGTTACGAACGCGGAAGTTCCACGGGTGCTACTCAGGATATTGCGGCAACTACGCTCCCCTGAACGAGTGAGTCCGAATTCCCGGGATCTGAAGTCTGATGCGGTAGAGCACCGTTTGCGTACACCAGCACAGAGTTCTGCCGTCGTCGTTCCTCCCAAGGCGGAGTTATGCGCGTGCTCCGGGCCTGCTATGGTGCCAAAGGTGTTTCCCCCTCGGTTGCCCCGCGTGGTCTTGGGAGTGGGAGTCGAGCGTCTTCAAAAAACGTCGAACGGGCAAGCTCGAACGAAATATTCCGTCACTTTGTTTTCGCTGTGGAATCCAAGAGCCAGAAGGCGAATGGCAATGTTCCCGGAACACCAGCGAGGGGTCGTCGAGATGCACTGCAAGGAAGTGCGCCGGAGGATTGTCGAATATCTCGATGGAGATCTCGATCTGGAGACGTTCGTCAGGGTCGACGCACATCTGGAGCACTGTAACCATTGCGCCGCGATCTATGACGGCGTGCGGAATATTGTTGCGCTGTTGGGTTCTGAGGAAGCCTTTGAGTTTCCGGCCGGACTCGGCGACCGATTGTATGACCGCCTGAGGGAATCACAGGGCTGAGTCTCGAGTTGATCCGATGTTGTGAGAGAACCCCCGGGGGCATGAATGGCCCTTGCGGCAACAAGAAATCCCGCGAAGAATGAGAGTTCTTCGCGGGCGATTCACGACTGGCGTTGATTAGACCTTAGGTGGTTTTGATCCGTCGGTCGCGCAGCCGCCCTTACCCTTGCAGCTGTTCTTGCCTTTGCAACCATTGTCGCTGCTCTTGCACCCGCCGGTGCCTTTGCAGTCGTTCTTGCCCTTACACGAGTGCTTGTCCGTGTCGACTGCATATGCGGACCGACCGAGACTAGATGTTCCCGAGACAAATCCCTTTGCTCCCGCGGTTCTGGCCGCCGAAGCATGCAGAGTTGAAGTGGTGCCTCCGAGCAGGCCTGTGATTGCCGCGCTCAGCATCATTGCTTTTACTGACATCTTCATGATGAATTCCTCCTGGTGTTGAGTGCCGCGAGATAGCGGCCTGTTCACCATGGGAGTCGGTCGGGAGCGAAAGGTTACAGTTCCTTTGACCGGATTCTCCACCGTCGAGCGGGGTAAATCAGACTCTTTTGCCGTGTAACCTTTCCCGCCGAACGGGATCATACCCGGCAGCAGTGAGCAATGAGTCGCTGCCTGGATTGGATAAAAATCCGTGCTGACGATCAACAAACCCGATTGCAACGACCTTGGAGCCAATAGCCAGAAGGAGTGGCTCATCACGAACGGGATTGGCGGATATGCTTCGTCTACCGTTTCTGGCGCGAACAGCCGCCGTTATCACGGCCTTCTCGTGGCAGCAACGCACCCGCCCGTCGGGCGTCTCGTGATGCTCTCCAAACTGGAGGACGCGCTAGTTATCGATGGTACTCGGATCGAACTATCGACCAACGTTTATGGTGAGGACGTGGTTCACCCTCAAGGGTACCGGAACCTTGAACAGTTTCGGCTCGACCCCTATCCGATTTACACGTATTCAAGCGATCGATTTGTCCTCGAGAAGTCGATCTTTATGCCGCGCGGGCAGAACACAGTCGTGGTCGAATACGTTTTAACCCGGCGCGGCGGGACGGTGGACGTAAGGCTTGAAGTGTCTCCTCTAATTGCCTTTCGGGATTATCACGCCACGACCCATCAGAATTTCGCACTCGATCGGTCGGTGATCGAAACGCCTGGCTCGGTCAGATTGAGGCCATACCCGGATCTACCTGCTCTCTATCTGGCGCATGATGCGGATGAGGTGCTGATGACCGGCTATTGGTACAACAATTTTGAATACGGCCAAGAGAGGGCGCGCGGGCTGGATCATCGAGAAGACCTTTTCAATCCCTTGACATTCAAGGTGTCCCTGAATTCAAAGAACAGGTTTGTGCTGATTGCCTCGACAGAGCCTCAGTCCATTGAGCTTGCAGCGGAATATCGTCTCGAAGAACTTCGCCGAAGCAAGCCCGCTCCCGCAGCGCGGACCTCCCGGCGGATGGAACTGATCCACAAGCTGGAAGCTGCGGCCGAACACTTCGTCGTTGCCAGACCACCATTCAAAACGGTAATCGCTGGGTACCACTGGTTTGGCGACTGGGGTCGGGACACGATGATCGCTTTACCCGGCCTCCTTTTATCGACAAAGCAGCCGGAGACAGCTAAAGGGATCCTTCTTCAATTCCTCAAATACATCCACGGCGGCATGCTGCCTAATCGATTCCCTGACCAGGGCGAGACGCCGGAGTACAACACCGTCGATGCGACTCTCTGGTTTGTTGAGGCACTTTGGCAATACCTCTGTTATAGCGATGATCTGGCGTGGAGGACCGAGGCTCTTATTCTGATTCGGGAGCGGTTTTATCCCGCATTGAAGAGCATCATCAACCTTCATCTTTCCGGCACTCGCTACGGGATTCACGCGGATTGTGAAGGGTTCTTGTGGGCGGGCGATGACACGACGCAACTCACGTGGATGGACGCCAAGGTTGGCGACGTTGCCATCACCCCGCGGTCGGGCCGCCCGGTTGAGATCCAGGCCCTCTGGTATAACGCATTGCTTACTGTCGAGGAATTGGGCCGCCAATTTGGGGATAGCGCATTCGCCGACTGTTGCGCGGGTGTCGCTGACAGGCTCCGGGCCAACTTCGAGCGAATGTTCTGGAACGAAAATGCACAATGCCTATTCGACGTGGTCGGGGCATCTGGTCCGGATGCATCGCTTCGTCCCAATCAAGTTATTGCCGTAAGCCTGCGGTACTGCCTGCTGAGCAGAGAAAAGGCGCTCGCGGTTTTAAAGGCCGCGGAGGCCGAGTTGTTGACGCCATTTGGCCTCCGTACCCTGGCTCCATCGGACCGCAACTACCGGCCTCGCTACGAAGGCGATGTGTGGAGCAGAGACAGCGCCTATCACCAGGGAACCGTATGGCCGTGGCTTGCCGGCCCGTTTTTCTCGGCCAAGATTAGGTTTGCAGATAATGTCGCGCAAGCGATCGAGGAGACCGAAGCCTGGCTGGACAGGTTCAGCAGCCATTTGGAAGAGGCTGGATTAGGACAGATCTCGGAGATATTCGATGCGGATGAGCCGCACAATCCGCGCGGCTGCATCGCCCAGGCATGGAGCGTGGCGGAATTACTAAGGCTTGCAAAGCTCGTCAGCCAACGAACGCAAGACGCGCCGGCATACCGCCAGGACACTCCTCAATTGACAAGTGTGGCGGACTGAGCAGTCGGGCGATCCGCGCTCGATCATTGGGTCAGGTTTGTCATTTCAAGTTCAAATTCGGGAAGGTGTTTCAATGAAAAACGGAGAGTATCAACCATTGCATGGCCAAGTAGCTCTCGTTACAGGGGCAAGCTCAGGAATCGGAGCCGGCGTCGCGAAGGCGCTGGCGCGGGCCGGGGCGCGGGTTGCGGTCAATCACCCTGGTACGCACGAACAAGCCGAAAGGGTCGTTGCCGATATACAGGCCGCGGGCGGGACGGCGATAGCCCTGGCGGCCGACGTTAGCAACGAAGAGCAGGTTAAAAAGATGTATGCCGACCTGTTTAGCACGTATGGGACGATCGACATCCTGGTCGCCAACGCGGGACTGCAGCGCGATTCGGCTTTGGTCGATATGACCCTTGCGCAGTGGCAATTTGTGTTGAACGTGAATCTCACGGGCCAGTTCCTTTGCGCGCGTGAGGCTGCTCGGGAATTCATTCGCCGCGGTGTCAATCCGGAGCACTCCATCGCAGCCGGGAAGATCATATGCATGAGCTCGGTGCACGAGGTGATCCCATGGGCCGGTCACTGCAACTATGCCGCATCAAAAGGTGGCATCATGCTGATGATGAAAAGTATGGCCCAGGAGCTTGCTCCCCATCGCATCCGCGTCAACAGCATCGGACCAGGCGCAATCAAGACCCCTATCAACCGGATGGCCTGGGAAACACCTGAAGCCGAAGCCGAATTGCTCAAGCTGATTCCCTACGAGCGCGTTGGAGAGCCCGACGATATTGCACGTGCGGCTGTTTGGCTTGCCTCCGACGAATCAGACTACGTCACCGGGATTACGCTATTTGTCGACGGAGGGATGACCCTTTATCCGGGATTCGCGACTGGAGGTTAGCTGCGGGGCACCAAGACAGCGGTGCGTCATTCGGAGAACTACGATAGTCTTCCTGCAGTTGCTGGATCCAGAAAGTCGAACGCTGAATACGATGATCGATGAGTATCCAAACGGAGAACTGACCCAGAGCGGCCTGGGGGATGTCCTGATTGGACAGGCCAATCAGGCACTGGCTCTGGTCGCCGCCAGTCTGCCCCCGACTGGCGTTCCCGATGTTGCGCATCGATCCTATAACCCCAGCGAAGGGGCGGCCCGGAATGAACTCGTCCTGATTGAGCGAATCCTGGCAGGGGAAAGAGAACTTTTCATGGAGTTGGTTCGTCCGTACCAGAAACTGGTTTACTCGATGGCGGTGTCCATTGTGAAGAGCGACCACGATGCTGAGGATATCTCGCAGGAGGCGCTGTTCAAGGCATTCAAGAACCTCGCCCAGTTTCGTGGAGAATGCAAATTCAGCACATGGATCATCCAGATCACGCTCAACGAGGCGCGTCACCGCATTCGGAAAAAGCAACGTGCGGCCGAAAATTCCATGGATAGCGGTTTTGAGAATGAAGAAGGGGATTACGTTCCGATCGATCTGGCGGATTGGCGCGAAATTCCGTCGGAAGCTCTGCAACGAAAGGAGCTTCGTAATGCGTTACACCAGGCGATCTCAAATCTGAAGTCGCTTTATCGTGACGTACTGGTGCTGCGCGACATCCAACATCTCAGCGTGGCGGAAACCTCCGATCTACTCAAGATCAGCGAGGCCTCGGTGAAGACGCGGTTACTTCGGGCTCGGCTGCAACTGCGTGATGCGCTGGCGCCGGGATTCGACGGGTATTGGAATTCGGGTAGCACTACGTACAAGCGCGTAAGGCCGTTTTAGCGCATCTGCGTGTGGGGGAAGGGGGCCACAGGGCCATGCCGGATGAAAAGATGATCGTCGAGATCAGCTGCTTCGAAGTATGGAGGCGGATCTCCGATTATGTCGACGATGACGTAGAGTCAGACCTGAAGGCCAGGCTTACGTACCACTTCGCTCGTTGCAAGGATTGCAAAGCGCTTTTGGACGGGACGCGAAACGTGGTGGCTTTGATCGGAGACGAGCAGGCATTTGAGCTTCCTGCCGAAGCGAGCCAGCGCATTACGGCTTCGCTGGAGCGGAGAATTGCAGAAGATCGCGGGGCAGACGGGTAGCCAATAAGTTGTTGTCGGTGGTGGAAATCTCATGAATCACTTCCTCGGGCATCCGCGGCGCTTGATCCAGATTGTCGATGAAACTGGTAACGATCCATCCGCGTGCGGTGTCCCGTCGCCAGGTCTCGAAATAACGAGTGCGCACCTGCAGAGTGATCCCGTCGATCCTGGACGTCAAATCGAGGACATGCCAGCCCCAGTCAAAAGCGCGATCTCCGTTCACCACCACGTCGATGATGATCACTTTCATGCTTGCGGCGTAGTCCCGGAAGAGTCGGTTGAGTCTCGCCCGGAAAACGTCCTTCGCGTCTGAATAGTAAAAGCTGGGCATCGAAAACGACATGTCTGCGAACGCGTCGTCGTATATCGAAAGAACCCTCTCGGTATTTCCTTCGTTGAAACCTTCGCGAATGATCGTTTTGGCCAAATTGATGGCGTAGATATCGTCCATCTGCTCGTCGCCCCGGATCGACGTAAATGCGCCGGCTGCGCTCAAACCATTTGAGCCGCCGGTGTCACCTTCTTCGGTTTGCAAACTCGAATGCTATGACGGTCGAAAGCTCGCGCACGATGCAGAGATTTTGACCGGCCCGTCCGGGCAATCAAATTGATATGAAAGTTGAGGTTATCACCATGCGCTCCCGCTTCAATTCTCCGGTACGCTCGATCTATCAGCTCTTCAGCAGGCTATCGAGCAAACTGCAGTCGCCCTTTCTGCTGGCTATCCGGCTCTATTGGGGTTGGCAGCTCGCCCAGTCTGGCTGGGGAAAGCTGCACAACCTCGACAACGTCACCAGCTTCTTCGCCTCCCTCAGTATCCCCTTCCCTCACTTGAATGCCATCGCCGTCAGCAATCTCGAGTTCTTCGGGGGCATCCTGCTCATCCTCGGCCTCGTCTCCCGGCTCAATGGCTTGATCCTGACCGTCAACATGCTCGTCGCATACATCACCGCCGATCGCGAAGCGCTGGGCGCCATTTTCTCTGACCCGGGCAAGTTCTACAATGCCGACCCCTACACATTCCTCTTTGCCTCGCTCATGGTTCTCATCTTCGGCGCAGGGTTGTTCTCTGTCGATGCTGTCGTCGCTCGCTTCACCAGCGATCGGCAAGCCAAGGTTCGAACCCCTTGGCCGACTACGGCGTCCAACCCAGACAACTCGTCGACCGGAGCGGCCGTACTCGCACGATAAGGTATCCTATCGAAAAACTTGCCAGGCGACAGACAGGCTGAAATGTATTTCAGCCTGTCGCTTCATCTGTGGCCGGATTCAAAGACCGTGATCGAACGGGTTCGATGTCACTCGTTGCCTTCCGCATTCTCGACGGCGCCATTCTGAAGAGCCCACTGTACGAAGCCCTCGGGCGCAGCCTTCACGCCCGCGATGTTGGCGGACTTGATGCTTCTGATTTGCCTCCACCGCACCCCAGATAGATTCGCTGACCGCAAATCCGCGGAAGTCAGGTCAGCCTGGTCGAGGTCCGCTCCAGCCAGATCGCTTCCTACCAGATCGACATCCTTCATATCCGCGTTTGAAAACGATGCATCCTTGAGAGTGCTATCCCGGAGATTGGCATCGTGTAGATCCGCATAAGTCATGTCAGCGGAGTTGAGGTTACCCCCGCGAAGGTCGACCGCGACTAAATTTGCCCGCAGAAGATTGGCATGCTCAAGGTGAACGCCCTGCAGAAACGCCGACGACACATCCACTCCAACAAGCGGAATATTATCGGCATTCAGTTCCTGCAAGGCCTCGATGCGTCCGCCGCTCCCGCCTTTACCCTGCGCAGTATTGATAACCTGCCACGCCTGGTAATGCCTCTGCTTGATGCGATCGCCCGACTCGCTGAAATACAAGATAACTCCAATCAGCACCGAGAAACTCCCGAGATACTCCAGTACTTCAAGGAAACTCCAGTGACTCAGAGCGTAGGCGACCCATTCCCAAAGCCATTCGAAAGCCCGAAACGGAATCATCCACCGATATTTGAGTCCGGTCTTTAAGGTTTTCCATGGTGCGGGCCGCGGGGTTACCTTGTGCGAGATCATGCTTGCTCTCCTCCAGAAGTTCAGACTATGCGCCTGCTTTGCTTGAGAGCATCCGAATTCCCGTTAGTTTCAGCTTGGACAGAATAGTCCAGGCGACTTTTGTCACCTTCGGTCAGGTGCGGGCTCAGATACGCAGGTCAAAGAATCATGAACGCTCCACAGCAGGTCAGCCCAACCGAAACCAACACAGAGGCTCACTACGAGTTTGTGGACTCGAGTTCCAAATCAGGAACAGAGGCTGTGGAGCGTGCGAGCAAATCCGGAGCCGTGCACTGGCCTGAGTACGCGATGGAGGCAGCGCTCCTGGGCCTGTTCATGATTTCCGCGTGCCTTTTTACGGTACTTTACCAGTTCCCGACTTCACCGGTCCGGGAAGCCATTCCGTCTGCGTTTCTGCGGCGGGCCCTCACGGGAGTGAGCATGGGATTGACGGCAATCGTTCTCATCTATTCGCCGTGGGGTCAGCGATCGGGGGCGCATTTCAATCCGTCGGTCACGCTGACATTCCTTCGTTTGGGCAAGATCCAGCGGGTTGACGCTTTCTTCTATGTGCTCTTCCAATTCGCAGGAGCGACAGCGGGCGTAAACATTGCAGCGCTGCTGCTGGGCGCACGCATTGCAACTCCCGGAGTTCGCTTTGCGGCCACCTACCCAGGCGGTGCGGGGTTCGTGATCGCAGCCATGGGTGAGTTCGTCATCTCGTTTTTGTTGATGGCCACGGTCTTGTCTTTGTCCGATCATCCCAGGTTCAGGCGCTGCACCGGCCTTGTTGCGGGGCTGATGGTCGCGACATATATCACGATCGAATCGCCGTACTCGGGCATGAGCATGAACCCTGCGCGCACGTTCGGCTCCGCGCTGCCGTCGGGCATCTGGCATGGCTTTCTGATCTACCTAATCGTTCCTCCCGCGGCCATGTTGACGGCTGCACAAGCGTATATCTGGCAGAGAGGATCATCTGCGGTCCGTTGCTGCAAGCTCGATCACTCTCCCAAGCTCGATTGCATATTTTGCGGAATGAAAGGAAGCACACATGAGTAACGCCAATCACTATGACGTGATCATCATCGGCAGCGGCGCCGGCGGCGGAACCCTCGCCTATCGGCTTGCGCCATCGGGCAAGAAGATCCTCATTCTCGAGCGCGGCGATTTCGTTCCGCGCGAGAAGGCCAACTGGGATCCGAAGCTTGTGAACGTGGAAGGGAAGTACCAGACGAAAGAGCATTGGTACGATGCGGAAGGCAAACCGCTTCATCCGCATACCAATTACTACGTCGGCGGCAACACGAAATTCTACGGAGCGGCGCTCTTCCGCCTGCGCAAAGAGGATTTCGGCGTCCTGCATCACGACGGCGGTATTTCGCCTGCATGGCCCATCGGTTACGACGAACTCGAACCGTACTACAACGAAGCGGAGCGCCTCTTCGAAGTGCATGGCCGGCGTGGCGAGGACCCCACGGAACCGCACGCTACCGGGCCATATCCGTTCCCGGCAGTCAGTCACGAAGCGCGAATTCAGCAGCTCAGCGACGATTTGTCCGGCCTGGGTCTGAAGCCATTCCACACACCGCTCGGGGTGCGGCTCGACGAGCGCAATCCTGAAACGAGCAAATGCATTCGCTGCAATACCTGCGATGGGTTCCCGTGCCTGGTTCACGCCAAATCCGACGCGCAGGTCATGTGTGTGGACCCGGCGCTGCGCCATCCCAACGTCTCTCTCGTGCGCAACGCGCTGGTGCGAAAGCTGGAAACCAGTCACTCCGGCAGCGAAGTCACGGGTGTGATCGTAGAGCGCAACGGCAAGACCGATCGCTATACGGCGGGCATCGTGGTTGTATCGTGCGGGGCCATCAACTCGGCCGCTTTGCTACTGCGGTCCGCCAACGATCGCCATCCACGCGGACTGGCCAACAGCTCGGATGTTGTGGGACGTCATTACATGGGACATACGAATTCAGTTCTGATGGCGATTTCGAAATGCCCGAACCCCACCATCTTTCAGAAGACGCTTTCGGTGAACGACTTCTACTTTGGTTCGAAAGAGTGGCCGTTCCCCATGGGACACATCTCTTTCGTAGGGAAGCTGGACGCGGAAACCCTCCGCGCCGGAGCGCCGGCCATTGCTCCCGGGTGGACGTTGGAAGCAATGGCGAAGCATTCGCTCGATTTCTGGCTCACGTCAGAGGATCTTCCCGATCCGAACAATCGTGTGACGCTGAACCGCGATGGCGAGATCGTCCTGAGCTACACGCCGAACAATCTGCGCGCGCACGAACGGCTCATTCACAAGCTCGAACACGCTCTCAACCACATCAAATGCGAGGAGCATGGACAATGCCACCAGGGCCTTTTCGCGCGTAGCCTATTCCTCGGACAAAGGATCCCGCTGGCGGGCGTGGCGCATCAGAACGGAACGATCCGCTTCGGCAATGATCCGGCGACTTCGGCGCTCGACCGGAATTGCAAAGCGCACGGCCTGGACAATCTGTATGTCGTGGATGGAAGTATCTTCCCTTCGAGCGCGGCGGTCAATCCGGCGCTGACCATCATCGCCAACGCCCTTCGAGTGGGTGACCACCTGCTCGACCGTATGGGAGTGGTGGCTGTAGCATCAGCGCAACTTACCGGCGCAAGCGTTCAGGAGGCTGTATGAAGCTTACTCGACTCATAGCGTGGCTCGGTCTCGCGGCCTTCTGTGTCGCTGTCGCGATTGCACAGGCTCCCGTCATTACAGGCGTCAAGGCGATCGGCTTGAACATATCGAACCTCGAACGTTCCGTCGATTTCGATATCCATGTCCTCCAGTTCTCGCCAAACTCAATCGACGCTGTGAACTCCGAAAGCGGTCAAGTATTCAATGGTCAAGGAAGGTAAACAATGACACACGAAGAACTGCGGCTCAAGGAATCCGATCAAAAGAAGAAGCACTGGAAGCGCTGGGGCCCCTATCTGAGTGAACGGGCATGGGGTACGGTTCGCGAGGACTACAGTGGCACCGGCGAAGCGTGGGACTACTTCCCCCACGACCACGCGCGCTCGCGCGCATATCGCTGGAACGAAGATGGTATCGCCGGGATAAGCGATCGCCACCAGAATTTGTGTTTCGCTCTCGCGCTCTGGAACGAGCAGGACCCGATTCTGAAAGAACGATTGTTTGGACTGACGGGCACCGAAGCCAACCACGGCGAAGACGTGAAGGAGTATTACTACTATCTCGACAGCACGCCTACACACTCATACATGAAGTACCTCTACAAGTACCCCCAGGAGCCCTATCCGTATGAGGAGCTCATCCGGGTGAACCGCACGCGCTCGAAGAGCGAGCCGGAGTACGAGCTGGTTGACACAGGAGTTTTCCGAGATAACAGGTACTACGACATATTTGTCGAATATGCCAAGGCGGATGTGGACGACATCTGCATTCGCATCACTGTCGCAAACCGCGGCAGTCGTCCGGCACAATTGAGGCTGATTCCGACGCTTTGGTTCCGCAACACCTGGTCATGGGAGCCGAACACCGTCCGCCCCTCGCTCACCGCGGGAGCGGGCGCAATCAGAGCAAAGTCTCAGGAGTTGGGTCAGTACGAACTTTCGTTCGAAGGCAGCCCGGAGCTGCTGTTTACTGAGAACGACACGAACTTCTCACGACTCCACGATGGCAGCAATCCCACCGCATATGTGAAGGACTCGTTCCATCGCTATCTGATCGACAATGATCTCGATGCCATCAATCCGGAGCATAGGGGCACGAAGGCGGGTCTTCACTATCGGCTCTCAGTGCCGGCGCAGTCCGAAGTCGTTGTACGCCTGCGTCTCAAGTCAGCCTCGCCCAATTCGCGCGCTGTCAATGGATTTGGCGCCGCATTTGACGCGCTCTTCACGGCCCGGATTCGTGAAGCCGATGCGTTTTATGATGCCATCGCTCCCGAATCCATTGATGCGGAATCGCGGTTGATCATGCGACAGGCCTTCGCGGGCCTTCTGTGGAGTAAACAGTTCTATCACTTCGTGGTGAAGGAGTGGCTCGAAGGCGATCCCGCTTACGGCGCGCCTCCTGAAGCAAGGAAGCGGGGACGTAACAGCGCCTGGGGCCACCTCTATAACGCGGATGTGATCTCGATGCCGGATAAGTGGGAATACCCGTGGTATGCGGCATGGGATCTGGCGTTTCATTGCGTCGCTTTTGCGCATATCGACCCGGCTTTCGCCAAGGAGCAGCTTCTGCTGATGTTGCGCGAGTGGTACATGCACCCGAACGGACAGATTCCGGCATATGAATGGGCGTTCGGCGATGTCAATCCGCCGGTGCACGCTTGGGCGGCGATGCAGGTTTACCGGATTGAGCAACAAAAGAATGGAGGACACGGCGACCGCGATTTCCTCGAACGCATTTTCCACAAGCTGTTATTGAACTTTACGTGGTGGGTGAATCGAAAGGACCTGGAAGGCCAGAATGTGTTCCAGGGCGGCTTCCTCGGCCTCGATAACATCGGCTGCTTCGACAGGAGCTCGATCCTTCCTGCCGGCGGCCACATCGAGCAATCTGACGGCACGAGTTGGATGGCGATGTACTCCCTGGATCTGCTGGCAATCGCGGCGGAGCTTGCCGCGCTCGATCCGACGTATGAAGACGTCGCCAGCAAATTCTGGGAGCACTTCGTTTACATAGCGCGAGCGATGAATCACCTCGGGGATGACGGTCTGAGCCTCTGGGACGAAGAGGAAGGATTCTTCTTCGATGTCCTGCACACAGCTCAGGGCGATCGTATTCCGATGCGGGTTCGCTCGATGGTGGGGCTGATCCCTCTGTATGCAGCCCAGACCCTCGAGCCCGATCTGCTCGATGCCATGCCGGCGTTCAAGCGACGCCTCGACTGGTTTATCGCTCATCGCCCAGACCTGACGGAGAATATGGCCTGCATGAGAAGCAAGGGCAGCGGCGAGCGGCGCCTATTATCCATCACGGATCGCAGCCAGCTTGAACGGATCTTGAAGATCATGCTCGATGAGGATGAGTTCCTGTCTGACTATGGCATTCGCGCTCTCTCGCGGCGTCACCTGCATCAGCCCTACAATTTGTCCATCGAGGGTTCTGAGCATTCGGTGCACTACGAGCCGGGTGAATCATCGACTGGCCTGTTCGGAGGCAATTCGAATTGGCGCGGCCCGATTTGGCTGCCCGTGAATTATCTGCTCATCCAGGCGCTTCGCCGTCTGAATGAGTACTATGGCTCGGACCTGCAAGTTGAGTGCCCCACCGGTTCGGGAAACTATGCTGATCTCGAAGAAACAGCAAACGAAATCTCGCGCCGGATCATCAGCATCTTCCGGCGTGACGAGTCTGGCCGTCGTCCGGTTCTGGGATCCATTCACTATTTCCAGACAGACGCAAACTGGCGCGACCTGTTGCCGTTCCACGAGTACTTCCACGGCGACACGGGCGCGGGAGTAGGCGCGAGCCATCAGACCGGTTGGACCGCTCTCGTCGCCTGCCTCGTCTTCGATCTAGCCGGGAGCACCACCAAAGCCAAGACCAGACAGCTTGCCGCGACCGAAGTCGAGGCGTAGAGACCAACCGAGGAGCACAGGGCGAATCGCAATCTGTGCTCCGGTTCTTCATGTCCAGCCTATCTTGCAAGATCACGAATAGCACAAAGGGCGCACCCGCTGGGATGCGCCCTTTGTGCTATCGGAAGCTGTTCAGATGGTCGTTGGAGCGACGAGCGGCTCTTCCTGAAGCCGCCCTTGCGGATGTGCTCGTTCCTGTAAATGCCCGAGATTGTCATTGCTCAACTTGTGTTCCTTGCGCACATCGATGAACTGGCAAAGGTCCTTCGAGAACAGAAGATCCAGTGTCCAATCGAGGGCGACTCGGATCTTCTTTTCCAATCGAGGCAGTTTGCTCAGGTAGATCGTGCGCCACATCCACCAGGCGACAAACCCCGAGACATTGACGCCAAAGATGCTGGCCACGCCGGCGCGGTGACCGATGGTCGCAAGCTGGCCGATGGTTTTGAAGTCGAATTTCTTGAACTCTCCTCCATCGGCATACGCGATGATGTTCTCGGCTACGATCGTACCCTGCCGAAGGGCATGCTGCGCAGTTGGAGGACAGAACTTTCCGGTGCTGAGATCCGGAACCAGGGCGCAATCGCCCAAGGCCCATACGCCCGGCCAATCTGGAACAGCCAGTTCTGCGGTCACATTCACCCGGCCGCGCTCAACCTGGCATGGCAATGTAGAAATGAGCGGGTTAGGCATAGTCCCGGCAGTCCAGATCAGGGTCTTGGCCGCTATCATCTTTCTCTCTGCCAACTCGATAACTGATCCGTCGTACGAAGTGACACGCGAGTGCGCCAGCACTTCGATGCCGCGCTCCTCCAGTTTGCGTTGCGCGTACTTACCGAGCCGTGGACTGAGCTCAGGCAGTATCACATCCCCTGGATGGATCAGTGTCAGCTTGAGATCTTGCGGCGTCAAATTCGGATAGTAACGTAGTGAATTCCTCAGAAAATCGTTGATGGAAGCCAAGGTTTCGACACCTGCGAAGCCGGCCCCCGCTATTGCCACCGACAGTAATTCACGCCGTTCGGTGAGCGAACACTCGGTGTCCGCCGCTTCCAGGACCGCGATCAGACGATTCCGCAGCCTGACGGCATCTGAAAGAGACTTCATTGTCAATGCATTCTCTTCCACGCCCGGTAACCCGAAAAACTGTGTCGTAGAACCCAGGGAAAGTACAATCTGGTCGAATGCGATGACATGCGCATGGCCGTCGAATCCATGCCCAACGACCACTCGCCTGCCTCTCAGATCGATCTCCAGCACCTGTCCCTCGAAGAACGCGACATTCCTTAGCAGCTTTCGAATCGGATTCACAATGTTGGTAAGATCCAGGTCGCCGGCCGCAACCTCATGCAGCATGGGCGTAAACAGGAAGAAGTTCTCCTTGTTTATCAGAGTGATTTCGACATTGTCACGGGTGGCGAAGCTCTTCTCGAGTTCAAGCGCCGCATACAATCCGGCGAAGCCTCCACCAACAATAACTATTCTGTGCTGTTTGCTCATGTACGACCTCTCTAAAGTCAAGTCGGCGTGTATTCGGACCGGATTGAATCTGCTTCAACCTGCGAAGGCCAAACCGGGCTGCAACTGATGTGCGGCAGCCGGTCATGAGATTCGATTCGAAGCGATTTGTTACAAGGAAAATGCTCGAGAGAAGCGTCGACTGCGCCCGGCGACATCCTAAACGGCGCCTCGCGCGGATGGTTGAATCCGGGCAAAACGGAAAGAAAGGTAGGGCGGAAGCGGTGAGCCGCGTCCGCCATGTTCTCCGATTCGCGGCTAGAGTTCCTTTGCCGTCTTTTTCCCATCTGCCTCTTCGGCCCCTTCGAGCGCTTGAAGTACGCGCGCGGAAATGCCGCTTCTCAAGACGACGTGCGTGGATAATTGGAATCGTCAGCGCAGCGTAGACAACCATTCTTGACACATTTCTAAAGAAGCTTAATAACCCCTCGCGAGCGAATGCTCTGACACTCAGAGTCCGGGCTCCTGAAGATTGTTGTCACTTTTCGACCAGGCGCGGCTCAGACGACGCAAGAGACAGTAAAAACAATCTCTGAAAAAATGCACTGCCACCAACGGCTTTCGCACAACTCGCGATTGGGCGAATGAACGCGGAGTCTGCGCCGTGAAATGTCAGGTCATCGACGGATGATCATCCGATGCTTGGTCAGGCTGAAGCAATCATAGCCTCGGTCCGCCCATCGAACGCGCCACTTACCTCGCCGTTCTCGCCCTTGTGCACCACGACGGCGAGGCCCGGGTGGTCGCTCAGCAAAACCATGATGTTGCATTCAATTCCTTGGCAGGTTGTGAAACGAGGAGGAGACTCACATGAAAAATGAACCCGAAAGACAATTTCCAATATCGGCTTATCGACCAGGAGATGCTCCGCCGTCGAGACCGAACCGTCGAAACGCAGTTGCGGGGACACTCGCTGGCGCCATGGTCACGTTTGTGCTGCTTTGTGGAGCGGCCCCAGCTCAAGAAGGTGGTGGCCATGCTGTGTGGCTGCGCGATTACATCGACCATCAGGTTGGCGGCATAGACAAATTGAAGGTTCCGGCTAGCGATGCTGACATTCCAATAGCCCGGCAGCCGGACGGGACGGTGAACCCGCGCTACAAGACAACTGAGGAGAAGCGCTACCTGGGGAAACTTCTCTTCCATGACCCGATTCGGACGGCCAGAATTGACCCGGCCTACGGTGGGGTACTCGCAACGAAGCAGACTGGCTCTTGCGGCAGTTGCCACCTCGGCGAGGCGGCTGGGAAGGCCGGCGCGGTGCTTAACTTCAATGTGGGTGGCGAGGGGAGGGGCTATACGGATGAGCAGGGGAATTTCGTCGTACGCCGGCGGCCACGGTCCGACCTCCCGATCCTGCGCCAAGCGCCTCTATTTCCCGGCGATGCGCTGGTGGACGAACTGCCTACGCTCACGGACATCTACCACATCCCTGTCCCACTCCCTGGGCACATTGAGGT
>WNGK01001532.1_pt1 | contig 27612 bp, 28 predicted proteins | sample 5400601 | NCBI WGS metagenome assembly WNGK01 (sample SAMN13153376, study PRJNA577476) | soil metagenome | isolation source: 60 cm soil or saprolite under Garry oak tree replicate 1 | place: USA:California | collected 2016-06-15
ACAAGCGAGGATACCGGATAAACCACACCATCCGGTCCAGTCACCACGTAGAAATCCCCGTGCAGACCTGGATGAGAGAACTTTTGGAACAAGCGCTGGACAGAGAACCACCGGGCCCACTCGTGAACAAGGCCATCGGTATTATCGTAAAGACTCGTGCGGAGAACGCTGTCGCGATTGAAGACGCAAAACCCGTTCTCGATAGGCTGGCGAAGCGTGGAATCAGGCTCGGCATTATCTCGAACGTCTCATCTCACGAGGTTGCCCTCCAGATATTGAAACAGGTTAGTCTCTATACCTACTTTGAACACGTGGTCACTTCCGCACAGACCGGCATTCGGAAACCGGACCCGGGAATATTCCTGTACGCGTTGTCCCAGTTCGGCCTGAAACCCGAAGAGACTGTGCACGTGGGAGACTCGGAAGTGCACGACGTGCGAGGAGCGAAGCCAGTGGGAATAACAACCGTCCTGATTCGAGACGCTAGAGACAGTCTTGCTTCGGACGCAGACTATCGTTTCCGAAGCTTGAAGGAAGCTGCGGGTCTGCTCGAATCACTATGATGAAATGTTTCCGGTAAGCAGTCCTCCCGCGAACAGTCCAGCAATTCCCAGCAATAGTGAGAAGGGGAGTCCTGGAAACATCTCGAACCTTTGCAACGCTTTGAAGCCGAGAAAAGTGCCCGCTACTATGCCGAGCCCGGCCCCGAGGAAGGAACCCAGTCCGAACAATAATAGAGCGGTCATGGCCAACAGGGAGTAGAACACCATGTCTCCCATCCCGATCGTTAGTTCTTGGTAGTTGAACATCGCACCGGGCAGATCGCCCACATCTATGGTTCTGGCTAAGGCTCCCACCGGGCCCCGGAAAACAGCAACAATATCATAGACGACTAGAGCTCCGGCCAGCACCAGTGCAGTGAGCGGGTCAATGTTTCGGCCTAGAAAGACCCCTGTTAGGGCACTGAGCAGGACCACACCAGCCAACTGGCGCGTCTTTCCTCGCCCAAAAACCAAGAAGCCCAGTACCAGGGCAACGGCGAGGGACTCCGCTAGAAGAATATCAAAGGTGATGGCGTCATCCAGTGAGAGGCCCAGCAGCGAGAAGACTACACCACTGTACCACAAGGCTACTGTGAAGCAGACGATGACAACAGCTACCTTCACCAGCCGCCGTAGAACCCCAAGCTTTCCACTTCGAACAAGAAAAAGCATGAGAGTAGCCGAGATGCCGAGAGCTGCCACAAAATACAGAGCGTTTAGTGAGGCACCTGAGAAAGTGTTGCCCTGAAAAGGCTCCACAGGCGTCACCTCAACGGCCGGGCTCAAAAGTGGATAACCAAGAACCCCAGTAATACCCAGGCTTAGCATCACAGGATAGAGATGGCTGAAACGGGGCTTGAATCCCCGAGCTTCCGGCTTCGCCTCTTCCATAAGCCACTAGATCTCGTGAACGTCCCCTGTCTTAGGAGCAATAGCGTTCAACCCAAGCTCCTTGGAAGCCCACTCAGCCAGCCTCTTGCAATTCCCCTCAGCACCATGAACAATGAACACTTTCGTCTTCTTGTCCAGGTCCGATAGGGTCATCTCGAGTTCTCTCTTTCCACCGTGGGATGAGAAGTCGAATCTTTCCACTTGAGCATCCACTGGACGGGCCCGGCCGTGGATGACGAACTTACGCCGGTCCAGCAGGATCCTTCCCGGACTTCCCGGCACTTGGAAACTCACCAGGAACACGGCATTCTCTTTCTTAGGGGCTACATTCTCCATGTAGAAGACTGATGCGCCTCCTTTCAACATACCAGCGGGCGAGATTATTACTCCGGGCGTTTTAGCGGCCTTACGCCGGTCTTCCCAGCCGTCGACCCAATGGGCCATCTTGCTCGCTCGGTCGAAGACATCCGCATCCCTCAATGCGCGAGGATGCTTCAACAAGAGGTCCATCGCACTAAGGGCCATGCCGTCCACAAAGACCGGATGCTCAAAGTGGTAGGCCGACAGCACTGACAATAACTCCTGCGACCTTCCGACACCGAAAGCAGGCACGAGAACAACTCCTCCTCTCTCTACAACCTCCGTTACCTTCTCCACAAACTCCTTCTCAAGACCGTCCCTGATCGGATGGTCCTCAGCCGCATAGGTCCCCTCGATGATTATCCCATCCAGGTTCTTGTACTCTGGGTCTGCCCCGTCCACAAGCCTCGTCGGCTGCCTGTTGAAATCACCAGTGTAGAGCAGACGCCTGCCTTCAAGCTCCACTAAAGCCTGGGCACTGCCAGGAATGTGCCCGGCGTTTGTCAAGGTCACTGACGCGCTTCCCACATCAATCGATTGACGATACTGCAATTCACGAGTATGCTTCAGCATTGTCTCCAGGTCAATGTACTCGTAAGGCACGTAGTAACCACTGAGCTTGAGAAAGTCTTTGATAATCAACGTTGACAGTGTAAACGTCGGCTGTACTCCGTAAAGCGGGACGCCTCCCTGAATGTAGAAGAGAGGAGCTGCCCCTACATGGTCCAAGTGAGCGTGGGTGAGAACGATCGCCTCCACCTCCTTGGGAGGAATGTGCATGGGGAAGCCGACACTATGGTTGACCATAACACCATAGTCCAAGACAAGGTACTTGGCCCCAACGCTTACCGCGAAGGCAGACCTGCCGACTTCCTGGCAGGCGCCCATGAACCTGATCTTCATTCCGACATCCTAGTCAGACCGAGTCTGCCAATCAAGAGTAATTCGAACACGCTACTGGACGAGACCGTTCACCACTACAATAAAAGCCCTACAATGCAACTCGCGAGAGCCTTTTAGGGAAGACCGTGGAAAAGACTCCTCATCTCGTCGTCAGGTAGGTGTCTTAGTTTCCAGTCCGCGTCCTCACAGAAAGGAAGAACTTGAAAGGCTCGACGCTAATCACAGGTTTTCATGGCGTTGGCCAAACAGGCTACATAGCTACTTCGTATATGATCCATGCCCTCAAGGCTGAAAGAATCGGTTTCGTGGAGGTCGCAAACCCTCCCCCCTGGGTCGGAACGGCCGACGGTGGACTGGTGACCCCTTTCGAAATCTACTGCAAGGGAAAGACCGTCCTCGTTAAGCTCGAATTTTCACCCCATCGTACTGAAGAGGCAGAGTTCGCCAAGGTGATCGCTAACTGGGCGATTGAGGAAAAGTTCAAAGACGCTATTCTAGTGGGTGGGCTTGACATATCATATCGGGAGAACAATGATGACTTTTGCATCGTACCGACCGGGGCCTATTCGGGCAAGGCTAAGGCCTTCAAGGCCCCAGTACTGGAACCAGGCCTCCTAGTGTATGGGCCTCTAGCAGTAATGCTCAGCGAGTTTGAAATCCACGATTTTCCTGCGATAGCAGTGCTACCCTACGCGGAGACTGCGAGGGCCGACCCGGCAGCCGCGGCCGTAGCGATCAGAAAGATTGCCAAGACGTATAATTTCCGGGTCAACCTCGAAGAGCTGGTAAAGGACGCCAAGTTCATCGAAAGAGAGTTCGAACAGAGATCCCGAATTACAAAAAGATCACTGCAACGGATGTACGCCTAGTCCGCGATACGAAGCCGCTCTATCCGCTTCTCAACTAGTCGGATAAAAGAGTCCGGCTTAAGCCTCTCCCCGGGAGTTGACAGGAGTTTCGGCTTGGGGATAAGCTTGAGAATCTCTTTGCCCACAGCACGGCCATAGTCTCCCTCTTTCGACAGAAGGATAAGCCGGGGCTCAAGCCTCCTGATGAATTCTGCAACGAGTTCGGCCTTGGCTCTGTACTCAGTTGGGTCTTTCGAGTCCAGACTCTCTGTCTGGGCAACCGGGTACGTTTCGTCCAGTTCCAGTGGCACAGGGCCGAAGGGAATGGAGTAGAAGATGATTTGGACCCTTTTCTCGTCCTGAAACCGGCTGACAATTGAGCGGTAGCGCGGGTCCTCGCGGTATGGCCTCCGCCATCGCCCCGGCAGAAGAAGGACGACCGTTTTCCGAGCTGGCCGAACGCCAGCGAGCCTCCATTTGTACCTCTGGATCTCAGGCCTCTTAGCAGATAGGTTTCCAAAGTAGAAAATGCCGTGAGGCTTAATCACTGGAGTGTAGCGTTCCAGCTCTTCAGAGTGATCTGCAATCCTGTTCAGGCATCTTTTGAGGGCAGGATGGGTGTAGGCACGGTGTTCGAGAAGGTCCCAGAGACGCCCCCTCCGGATTGCCTCTCGAATCCGCTTTAGCTCGGAAAAACAGGCCTGAAGGTTGTGCCTTGACAGGATACGTTCACGTTCGGGAGAGCCTAGGCTTGCAACTTCCCGAGGGGTTTGTCCGGCACAGGCTTGGCAGAGACACGGAAACTCTTCCATATCATCAAGCTCGGAAGTGCCTTCTGAGGTCAGGTACCTGTCCGTCCGGGCATAGAGAGCGTAAGCTGCAGAGTCGAAAAGGTCGCATCCCAGGGCCACGAAGAACGGGAACATCGCGGGATGCCCGGCCCCGAAGAGGTGAAGAGGTTTGTTTGCAGGAATCTCCTTCTTGGCGGTGAGGATCATGTCCACCAGAACCTCGAACCGTTGTGATTCCATTAGCTCCGTAGGACTCCCGAGGGCATAGATGGCGAAGTCACGCTTGCCCATCTCCCTGGCAGACCTGGCGACCTGACTTAGGTGGACGCCTCCCTGGATGGGGCCGACCCAGAGAACATCGTCTCGAGTCCGCAAACTCAGCGCTTCGTCGGCTCTCCTGATGGTTTCGGTCACGGTCCACTCTGAGCGGGCAGGGTCGCTGTGAAACCCGGTGGGCACGTCGAGTATGACCGCAATGTCCGTGTCAATCTCCTCCTGGTACCTAACGATCTCTCCAGGTTTCACCTCGACCCTTCCATACTGCAGTATTTGGTAGGCACCAGAGTCGGTCGCTACGGTCTCCTTGAAGCCTAGTGTTTCGTGAATATTCTCTCGCCCTAGTTGGGCGATTCGGGCTCGTCTGTGCAAGTAGGCGTTGGTCATGATGGCGTGAACTCCGAGGCTCTGGAAAAAGTCCTGGCTGAACATTTTCCTGTTAGGGTCTACTACGGGAAACATGTGGGGTGTCTGGAACGTTCCGCCTTTCGTCCTTACTGTTCCTACTCGCCCCAGGAGGTCTTTGGATTGAACCTGGAAGTATTCCAGAGACTCCAAATTGCGAGGCCTCATCCTAGTTTTACGCTTTGCAGGATTTATCAGGTGATGACCCCTGAAACAGCGGCTTCTAGTCAATGAGTGTAGTGCAGCATCTGACTTATCCGAAAGAGGGCCCAGGGATTGGCTTCTGTCTTCGCCCTACGTTAGGGTCGGCCTTTTTCCCTGAGGAATTCCTCGTAGACCTTCTGGACCCTTTCCGCGGCTGGACCCGTCCCCTCCACTATCCCCTTCTCTGTCACGCGAATCCTATCCATGACCACGATCACACCCGCGTCATCCATCACTCTCACCATGCGCGGGAAGACCCTTTCCAGTCTTTCCCCGAGGCTTTGGAGGTCGAACGGGCGCTCGAAGCTGGAAATCTGAACTATGGTTTCACCGTTGAGGAACAGTTTGTGAACCGCTACACCCGCGTCGGACTTGGCGTTTGTAAGACAGACGCTCATTCTGTCGGTGTCGACACCGGTCAGGGTCCCGACGAATGTCTTCCCAGATGAGGTTATGATGCTCACGTTTTTCTGGAGAAGGTTGGACAGCTCTTCCATGAACTTGCGGTCAGCGGTTGACGACAGGATAGTTTACCTTGGGCGGCTTGGCTGGTAGCAAGTATATCACCTTTGGTTTGAACTCGGGGCTTGTTTGGCCTTGACATCTGCAGCTTGTCGGCGGGCCTCTCGCGCGTCTGTGCTTCTTCCCAATACCGCCAGGCCCATGATCTCAAAGCGCTTGTTACAACTGGCGCAGGACCGAGATTTGTTCCTCCCATTAACAACCTGGACCACGTGGCAACGTGGGCAGGCAATTACAAGGTAGAGTTTTTCCATCCAAACCTCCTCCCCAAGACTACCGGGTCGTGGGTTGAAAGCCAGTCAACCTGGGGCCTTGAAACCCTTGTCCCGCCTTTGACGATTCTTAGCGCCTCTGATACAACTCTCGACGGAGACTTTGAGGTGGTGTTGATCTCGAAAACCTTGTCTCTTCCGAACAACCTGACCGCTTCTTCAAGACACACGTCAACGAGTTCCGATTCCACATTCTCCCAGATCTTCTGGCGACTCCAACGCTTCGCCCGAAGCCGACGATAAAGGACTGTTGGGTCTAATCGAAGAACTATTGCCAGCCTTACCCAACGGGGTAGAACGGTTAACCCTACGGAATGGGTCGAGATAATCGCATCCTTATCGCTAATAAGGGCCTGGAGTCGTCGCCTTACTCGTTTCTCATCCATCACGTAGGATTTGGTTCCCTTGTCGAAGCGCTGGTACAGCTTCTCTCTCTTCACCAAGACTCCCACCTCGACCAGTTGGAGGCCCAGCTTCTTGGCCAAGATCCTGGCTAGAGTAGACTTTCCAACTCCGGGAGTCCCGAGGACAAGGAGAAGCCTGGACATAGTCAGCTGGTGCTCCGGGCGGGACGCTCAGCCAATGTTCTAGCTTTTGAACCCGCGTCGCCGGATCGAGAGTCCGGCATACTGTCGGCCAGGTGATGCTGACCGGTCTATACTACCGGAGCAAAACGGACCGGAAAGTACGTGTCAGTTAAGCCTTTTTCCGGACCCCGACCTTTAGTCGGGATGACCGCCGGCACCCTTGGGCATGGGCGGGGGCTTCGCAGCTGCTATCACATCGTCAATTCTCAGAATCATGGATGCGACCTCGACGGCTGAGCCGATGGCATGCTCTTTCACTTTGACAGGCTCCAAGACGCCTTCCTTCCACATATCGGCTATTTCTCCGGTGTACACGTTGATGCCGCTCCAAACGCCTTTGCTCTCGTGAGCAGCCCTCAAGCCTACTAGAATGTCGATCTGATCCAAGCCCGCATTATCCGCCAGGGTTCTTGGGATGGACTCTAGCGAGTCGGCGAAAGCCTCTACTGCCAACTGTTCACGGCCACCAATCTTTGTTGCATAATCCCGGGTTCTCTTTGCCAGCTCTGTCTCGACTGCTCCGCCGCCCGCCACTATCCTCGGTTTCTTGACCACGTCGATGACGACTGATAGGGCGTCTTTCAATGCCCGTTCGGCCTCGTCTACGAGGCGTTCGAGTCCGGCCCGGATGAGGATGCTGACAGACTTTGGGTCTTTGCAGTCTTGGATGAAGATCATCTTGTCGTCGCCCAGCTTTCTCTCTTCGACGAGCCCCGCGATTCCTAAATCTCCGCTCCGCAAGTCCTCTAGGTTGGAGATGATTCGGCCGCCGGTGGCCCTGGAGAGTTTCTCAACGTCTGACTTTTTGATTCTCCGGGCGGCAAGAATGCCGGCCTTGGCGAGGAATGATTGTGCAACCTCGTCGATTCCTTTCTGGCACAGGACAACGTTGGCCCCTGAGGCCTTAATCTTGTCAACCATGTCCTTCATCAATTTGGTTTCTTCGTCAAGAAACGCTTGCATCTGTTGAGGGTTGGAGATCTTGATCTCGGCGCTGAACTCGGTCTTCTCCACTTCCAGGGGAGTATCCAGCAATACAATCTTCGCCTTTTGCATCCGTTTCGGCATTCCAGGATGGACCACTTCCTTGTCCACGATAACCCCTCTCACAAGTTCTGTATCCATGAGGCTCTTGCCCTCCTTCTTCACAAGTTGGATATTCTCAATATCCGCGAAGAACCCGTCACCCCTTTTTTCCACAACCTGGTTGACCGCATCCACCGCGATCTTGGCAAAATGCTCGGTTGCGGAGCCAAGACTCTTGCCGTACATAGCCGTCAACGCAATCTTCCGAAGAGACTCCGTGTCCTTCAGGTCGACAGGCTTCGCGATTTCTCTCAATGCCTCCATAGCATTCTCCTGGGCCTTTCTGAAACCCGCGTTGATTACGGTAGGGTGCAAACCCAAGTCTAACAGCATCTCCGCACGCTTCAACAACTCGCCCGCCAAAACTACACTGGTTGTAGTTCCATCACCAACCTCGTCGTCCTGGGTCTTTGCTACTTCTACGAGCATCTTCGCCGCGGGATGCTGAACATCTAATTCGTCCAGCACAGTAGCTCCGTCGCTTGTAACTGTGACATCGCCTAGGCTGTCGACTAGCATCTTGTCCATGCCTCTGGGCCCCAGGGTTGTCTTGACGACTTCGGAGACTATTCTTGCGGCGCTAATGTTGCTTCGTTGAGCATCCTTTCCCCGGTTCCGTGCTGAACCTTCCTTCAAAATCAATATCTGCTGGTTGCCCAAGTATGACATTGTTTTACTTCGCTCGAAACGAGGGGGGAAATGGTTCGAATAAAAACGTTATCTCAGCAGTGACGGCTGTTTTCAGCCTATTCCTTGTTAATGCGCTTCACTGCGAGTCTAATATCCTCAGCTCTGACTGTTTTTCGCCCGGCGTGGGTTGCCAATTCCAAAGCTTGCTTCCCCACCTTTATGGCCACGTCTTCCATCACCTTTCGCAGTTCTTCGGCAGCATCATCCCCGATTCTTCCAGCTCCACCCTTTTTGATGAGCCTATGGACTGCAGCGGTTGATATTTCCGTCTCCGCCAATTATCGGCACGTTTTTGGCCTTCAAAACGATATTATTTAAGAGTTCTTTGGCAGGCCGCGCGATTTGAAACCAATACTTAAATGCCCAAGTTCGAGTTTCGACCCTTAGAAGGAGTATCGCGTGGGAAAAGTTCGGATAGCAGCGGTCAAGAAGATGTCAAGGAATCTGATCGCTCTCTACCCGGACACGTTTGGAACGGACTATGAAGCCAACAAGAAAGCGTTCGAACCCTTGGTTGATGCGCGCACAAAGAGGCTGAGAAACCGGATTGTAGGCTACATCACCCGTCTTAAGATAGTTGAAGGAAACCGAATGGCCGCGACAAGCGAACTCGGCCCTGAAGCACCCGAACAACAGGAATAGCATGGCGGTCTCCCCGGCCTATTGGAAGAAGACTCTTCCCCAAACGGCTACGAGATCAAAGACTCGCGAATACCGATTCTCTTGGCTCTAAGACCGATTTCGACTCTTAGGCCTCACGAGGAAACGATTCCGTCGGAGATGGATCGGATTGTCGAGAGCCTTCGACAGGACCCGGTTCTACGACACCCGATCATTGCAGACCGGGAATCTGGCCTTGTTCTAGATGGAACCCATAGACTGGCCGCCCTCAAAGGGCTAAGGTGCTTCTCCGCCCCTTGCGCCCTGATTAATTATCAAGATCCCACGATAAAGGTGGAAAGATGGTTCCGAATAATTGCTGACGCAAGCCTTCATGAGTTCAACGCAAAACTGGCTGGAACGACGAGCCACGAGGAGAAGCCTGTTCGTGCGGAACAATGCCTACTGAGAAGAGACTGCTACGCGTCACTCGAAGATGTCAGGTCCTGCCTGGTCTTTCCTTCCGAGGACCGGGCGCCAATCGAGCTAGTTCGCAAAGCTTTCGCGATAGAAAAAGTCGCCCGTTATGAGGGTCTAGGAATAAAGTACAGTGACAGCAAGGAGCTGCCCTCCGTTGAAAATAGACTCATGCTCTCGACAGTCAAGCTGGAAAAAGGAGAAGTCGTCGACTCATGCCTACGAGGCGTTCTCTTTCCCCCGAAAACAACCCGGCACATCATACCATCGCGACCCCTCGGTACATCCACCCCTCTTGAGTGGCTAAGGGCCCGTCCAAGCGAAGAAAACGAGCTGCGATTTATTGAAAACTTGACAACCAGACGAGTCAAACGGTTGCCCGAGGGTTCAAAGGTGGGCAGCAGAAAATACCAAGAAGAGGTATTCGTCTTTGACTGAGCAACAAGTAGAAAGCGGGGTGACGGTCAAGCTCATAGGCGTACTTGGGTCAGCGGCGGGCTGCCGAGAAATCGGTTTGGAATGGTCAGAGTCGCTGACTGTCTCAAAGCTGATTGATAATTTATTGAAGGCAGTCGGAAGCAACCAGTTTCAAGACTTTCTAGTGGACTCCGGAACACGCGACCCCCGCCCCAACGTCATAATCCTCCTCAACGAGCAAGACTGCAACATGTTTAACGGCTTGAGAACCAAGATTGAAAAGAACACTGCGGTTACGATAATTCCAGTTGCTCACGGCGGATAATGCTAGACTTCCACGACCTCACACTTAAGTCGGCGCAAAACATCATCAGCCCTGTCGACTTTAACCTTGTAAGTGAACAGTTGACGCGGAGTTCTCAGTTTCAACTTTACAACATCTTTTGAACGCTTGACCCTGCATTCCAGGGCACCCTCTGAGAGAGTCACAAACTTATCGGTACTAGTGATTTCCGACGGCATTGGTCGCCAACGGACACAGACGGGTTCTCACTATAAACTATTCCCCGGAACATGATTAGACTGCCGGGTCATCCATAGCTCTAATAGAGCTAGCACCGCAAATATGAAACCCGTTGCCCATGATCAAGATAGGTATCGTTGGCAAGACCAACACGGGCAAGACTACGTTTTTCAACGCCGCCACAAGCTCTACCGCTGAGGTCTCAACCTACCCCTTCACCACCAAGAAACCGAACATAGCCTCCGGGCAAGTGCAAACCCCCTGCGTCTGCAGAGAACTCGGCTTGAAAGACACGCCTAAAAACTCGACCTGCATGGACGGATGGCGCTTCGTCCCGATTGAAATCATCGACCTCCCCGGCCTCATCAAAGGAGCCTGGGCAGGAAGAGGGCTGGGAACCCAGTTCCTAAACGTGGTTGCACAAGCGGATGCACTTCTTCACGTGGTCGATGCTTCGGGGAGCGTTGATCCTGAGGGAAGAATAACCCATCCAGGGATGGGCAATCCCATCCTTGACATCTACGATATTGAAGAGGAATTGATCTTATGGTTCAAGGCTGCTGTAGACAGAGCCCTTGCCAGGCTGCGCAAGAAGACGCTCAAGAAGTCGGCTTCCTATGACGCCCCCCTCGCCAAAGAACTGGCCGGAATAGGAGTGAGACTACAACATGTAACCCGAGCACTAGCGGATGCTAAGCTAGCAGAGAAAACACCCAAGGACTGGAAGGACGAGGACACAAGACTATTCGCCGAAAAGATACGAGCAGTCTCCAAGCCGACGATCCTAATCGCCAACAAAATGGACCTGGCTCAAGCCGAACAAAATTTTGAAAGGCTGCGAGAGGAATTCAAATCCCAGCTGGTAATACCTGTCTGCAGCGAAGCTGAGCTCGCCCTCCGAAGAGCCCAGGAGAAAGGGTTCATCCAATACGTACCCGGCGAGGAGGCATTCCGCGTAGTGGATGAATCACGCCTCTCTAAGGACCAGGCCTGGGCCCTAGCCTACGTCCAACAGAAAGTCTTGACCAAGCTGATGAGGACCGGTGTCCAATTTGCCCTCAACTCCTGCGTCTTCAAACTCTTAGGAATGAACGCCGTCTACCCAGTTGAGGATCCAAAGCGCCTCACAGATAGAAAGGGAAATGTTCTCCCAGACACATTCCTGATTCCAACCGGCCACACTGCCCGGGACCTGGCGCGGGAAATACACACGGACCTTGCCTCGAAAATGCTCTACGCGATCGACGCCCGGAACGGGCTGCGATTGCCCAGCGACTACACGCTTCGAGACAGAGATGTGATATCCATAGTCGCGGCTGCCCGAAAGAAAGATTAGCCCCCTATTCCGTTTGGAATAGGCCAACAAACATTAATAACAGAAATTTCGGCGGGAGAACCTCAATCGATTCTGAGTGTTTGATAGAATGGTCATAAGAGTCAACCAACTACAACAGGTCCCGGTCGGCGACCAAGCTCTAGAAATCGTTGAGCGGAAAGGAGTGGGGCATCCTGACCACATATGCGACGCTGTAATGAACGACGTTTCTGTCGCTTTGTCGAAGGAGTATCTCAAAAGATACGGAACGGTGCTTCACCATAACATCGACAAGGCATTGCTCGCAGCAGGAGAGGTAAGGAGAAGATTTGGCGGTGGCGAAGTAAGACGCCCCATGCTTATGGTGTTCGGTGACAGGGCTACCTACGATGTAGACGGAGACCCCGTCCCAGTTGATGAACTCGCTGTCTCGACTGCTAAGAAATGGTTCAGAAAGAACATCCGCTTCGTCGACCCAGACAGGCACGTCAGGTACCAAGTAGAACTCGCAAGGGGGTCCGAGGCTCTGCAGGACATTTTCAAGCGCGAAGAAAAATTCATGGGTGCAAATGACACTTCAGCCGCAGTTGGCTACGCCCCACTGACAGAAACGGAACGCATGGTTCTTTTGACGGAACATTACATAAACTCGCCCAGCTTCAAGAAGGAATTCCCGGAGACTGGAGAAGACGTGAAAATCATGGCTTCTCGTGAAGATAAGAACTTGGATCTGACGATTGCTCTGGCTTTCGTGGACCGTTTCATCGAGAACGAGAAGCAATACTTCGAGCGGAAGGCAGAAGTCGTCGAGGAAGTGAATCGGTTCGTAAAATCAAGAGCCAAGCTTGAAGGAATCAACGTTTCAATCAACACGGCGGACAAGCGTGGGAGAGGAATGGGGGGAATGTATCTCACAGTTCTCGGAACCTCCGCGGATGATGGGGACGGCGGCCAGGTTGGTAGGGGAAACAGGGTCAATGGTCTAATCCCATTAAACCGTCCCACCTGCTCAGAAGCAGCTGCGGGCAAGAACCCCGTGAGCCATGTGGGCAAGATCTACAACCTCCTCAGCTACGAGATTGCCCGGCATATTTACGAGAAGGTCTCGGGTGCGAAAGAGGTCTACGTATGGCTGCTGAGTCAAATAGGCAAGCCCATAAACGAGCCCAAGGTTGCCGGAATCGAACTCATCCTGGAAAACGGCGTCGACTTCAAGCCAGTGTCAAAACAAGCAACAGAAATCGCCAGATCGGAGTTGAACAGCATAGACGATTTCACAAAGCGGCTGACGGAAGGAAAAATAGCAGTCTGCTAAGGCTCTCCTGCTCGACATATCGGCCTTTCCCTTGAGCGATCGATGCTTGACTTCGGAATGCACCCCTGCAAAGACAGTTGTACATTACTGAGGAGTTGAAGCAGGTCGTCTCCTTTGGGCGTCGTTTTATAGGGCACGAAGCCGCTTTTCAGTGGGCCACGCTCAAGGTAGCCGTGGCTCATCAGAAAATCGAGATACGTTTCCGCAGACTGAAAGTTCAGATTTGCCCGATAAATAAGATTGGTCTTCGACACTCCCCGTCTCGTGATCTGCAGAATTTCGCATAATATTTCTACCCGGTCTCTCCTTCTCAACGTCCTATCCGCGAGTTCGGTAGGTAAGATAAAAAGAGGCCAAGTCTTCTGCTCGTCGGCTACAATCTCCGAACAATATGAGAGATGGTCTTTGTTCTGCCCTATTTTTTGGGCGAACAGTGGACATTTCTGCGAAGAATGCCCCTATCAGGGATTAGGGGTACGTTAAACCTCATCGCCCTTGTATTTTGCGACAATGTGCAGGTTGATCGATCGCCCTCATGGTTCTTGCAGTGCCTATCGATGCGGAAAGTCTATGAGGAGCCTCTAGTCATGACGTTCCGCATCGGAAAGGCCGGATTAGTTCTTATTCTCGCCGTCATGACTCTCCCCTTTCTAACGGTGCGGCCGGCTCACGCGACAGACTATGGAGTATCTCCAATCGTCACGACAGCATCGGGTGGTTTTGTCTCAGCATCTGAGACAAAACTTAGCGTGGACCCTTCTGCATCGAATGGATATGTTGTGTATGGCGCTAACACCCCCTTGATTTATACTTCTCTCATGGCTGGGAACGCACCAAGTCCTTTGGATCAACTCAGGATAACGGTAACAATAACTGGATCCTCCGGATTAGTTGTCGACCCACAACGGGTAAACGGCTGGATGTACGATAGCCCCCACGATACCGGTATTGACTATTTGTCGGAGCTGTCCGACCTATACAATTCTCTGGCGCAACTGGCCGGGTGGCCGAGCCTACCGAACACCCTCACTAATGCTCTTCCGACAGGTAGTATCAGTAGCAACACTTCGTCTGTCTCAGCACAGTGGTCGGACCCCTTGACCCTTTCAGCACAAAACAAGCATTCAGTGGTGTTCAAGTACCAACCCAACTTTCCCACACCCGATGCCTATTCCATAAGAATCAACACTTATGCCAGAGCAAGGCTTTGCTGCCCCGACGGTTCGGTTACTTATTACATTGTCACGTCTTCTTATGATATTCAGTATGTATACGAGAGCGATGCTTCAAGCGGCACCGATGCCGGCAACACTTTCTCAACAGCTCTTGGAATACCGCCTGGTTCATCTACCGGTCTTCTATACGGAGCGGACACAGTGGACATGTATCGGTTCGACGTTTCCGCCGGTAATCGTCTGTACTTCTCCGTGACGCCGCCGTCCTCTGCGAGCTTCAACCTGGGAATTTACGACCAAAACCACCAGCCGCTTCAGTCCTCGGCGAATGGACGAGGAGGAACGGACTGCGTCTCTTTCCTGCCGTCGATAACAGGAACCTTTTTTGCGAATGTTACCGCTCTAAGCGGGTCTGGAGCCTACTCGTTCTCGCTGTCATCAATACCATGCATCTACCTCACCGCTAGTCCCAATTCACTTCCGGCGGTCGGAGGAGCCAGATCAGGCATCTACGTGAATGCGGTCGACGGCCAGTCAGACGTCCAAGTCTCGCTTTCCACAACGCTGGGTGATTTGTCGACGCCATCCTGCACCACTCTCGGTGCGGGGATCTGCTCAGTCTTCCTTTCCTCCCGTAGTCCAGGCAATGCTGTCGTAACCGCGACTGCCCCCGGCTATTCTTCGGCGCAGACCACGGTGACGTTCTCGCTGGCACCCGACTTCAGTATCGCTTTGAGCTGCACTTACCCACCCGACAGCACGTTTTCTTGTTATGCTATTCCTTCTGGGGCTCAGTCCCAAATGACTGTGACCTTGACTAGTCTGAACAGTTTTTCCGGCACAGTAAATCTTGCCACGTCAGCGGACCCCCCCTCTGGACCGATTACTTTGAACCCTACGAGCCTCTCACTTAGTCCGGGGGGACAGGCCACCTCCAGTCTCGTATTTCCCTCAAGCTCGTTTGGATGCGGATACGGGCAGTGCAGTTCTGAAACAGTGACCGTCACAGGAGTCTGTACTTCCGGAACCTGCACATCACCAGTACAAACTGAATCCGCCTCCGCAGGTATTGACATTGTGGCCGGCGGTGGAGGAGGCAGCATTGCTCACGGCTCACTCATAACCCTGGCTGACAATAGCCGCACGGCAGTCCAGAACTTGCTGGTTGGGGACAAGATGCTGGGCTATGACACGGCAACCGGACAGTTCACGGCTTCCACGGTTGTCTCACTGAAGACGGTCTCCACCGACGACATGCTGATCATACACACCCAGTCCGGAATTCCCTTTAGAGTAGACGCTAACCCTCACCAGACCCTATGGACACGAAAGGCTGGTGGTGGCAGTGCGCGATGGATCCCCGTCACAGAAATCGTGCAAGCCGACTCACTTCTCACCCCGGCCGGATGGGTTCATGTAACCAGCATAGAATTCGCCCCCGCGGGAACCCATGTCATGTACGACATCACAGCGACAGCGCCCTACTTTGCGGACGGCTACCTCGACCCAGTAGAAAAACAGTAATTGGGCACTTCGACCCCGCCGTGATAACGTCGCTCATTTGGACTTACAATCGATTTGGTGAGAGCGATAACCATCAAAGATCTGACCATTTTGGCTCAGATTCCTCCTAAGAAAATCAAGTGGCCCTATCTGTGTAGAAGCGCACACCGAGCCTTGCAAGCTTTTTGAATCGCTTGAGATAACCGGCCAGCCCTAAAGGGAGTTCAAGGTCTTGGCAAGATTTCTGGCAAAGCTAGTAGTAGGAACTTCCGTGATAACTGTTCTCACCTATTTCCTTGCGATGGCGATTTCGATTGGTCTCCTGGCTTTCACGCATATCGGGCAGGACCTACTGAACCATGAAGGACCGCTTAGACTGGGAGCCTTCTTAATACTCATCGACACCCCATTCCGAATAGATCTTTTGGTAAGCTTCCTTGTGCTCATGGGCATCTACATCGTCTGCTTTGGAACAGCCCTAAAGTCCAACAGAGGCTATCTCTCAAGCCTTCGGAACGTACTCAACGGCTCACCCCAACGAAAAATACCGAACTGGTTCGTCGTAATGCCTGTTGCATCCTCGGCCATTTTGGTTGTAGTGCTCGCAATATCACTAGTCCTGGCCGCGTTCGGATTGCCAGTAGGAAACCTTCCACAAATGGAACCTTACAAGTTTCTCTACAACCTTGCCTATGCCGCCCCAGTGGAAGAAGCCATGTTTCGCATCAGTACCCTTGGCCTGTTGGTCACCCTAAGAGTAACATGGTCGGCTACTCTGACACCTGTGCCGAACAGTGGAAGAGGAATGGCCGGGCTAATCGCTCTTAGCTTCCTATTCCCCGACAAAGCGAAAGCCGCGGTGGGACTTCCACATGTGGCCGACAATAACTGGCGGGGATTGCATTTGAGCGAATGGTTTTTACTGATTCTGACCTCTGTAGTGTTCGGAGTGGATCATTTTTTGGCCAATATAGGCTGGGACATCGGAAAACCCGTGACAGCCGCACTTCAAGGATTCGCCCTAGGACTAGTGTACCTATCATACGGGGCCTACGCCTCAATACTTCTGCATTGGTTCTTCGATCTCTATGCCGGAATTTTCTTTGTTAGCTCGGAGGTTGTCGGAGGCATCTTCCCTATCATCGATGGAATAATTTTCCTTTGGGCGGTTGCCGTTGGGGTCATCGGAATTGTTGCAGTCCTCTCTCGGCTTGCATCGGAAAGCGGTGCAAGTCAAACGTCTTATAAGACGCAGTCCACTCCAGAATCTCTCTAGGCGAAGGAGCTTGTATCACAGCCAAGTCGAATAGGGCCTAAGTTGTCCACTCATTCTAGGAGCAATGCCCAAAGTCCCGCCGGGCAGAAGAAAGATCTGAGCCAGTCGTTCACCCTACCGAAGGAATACGACCCCTCAAGCGAAGAACCCAAGTGGCAGAAACGGTGGCAGGACGGTGGAATCTACAGCTTCGACGCCGAGAACAACGTGCGGCCGACCTATTCAATCGATACACCGCCTCCCTATCCCAGTGGAGAATTCCACGTAGGAAACGCCTTGAACCATTGCTATTTCGACTTCGTGGCACGGTACAAGCGGATGAGAGGCTACAACGTTCACTTCCCCCAGGGATGGGACTGTCACGGCTTGCCCACTGAAGTGAACGCTGAGAAGACCTTCAAGGTCAAGAAGAACGACCTCCCCCCAGCCCAGTTCGTTGAACTGTGCAGGAAACTTACAGAGGAAACAATTGCGAGAATGAAGGAGACTGTCATCAGGCTGGGAATCTCAACAGACTGGAGGCTGGAATACCGGACAATGGACCCGGCCTACTACAAACTTACACAACTTTCCTTCCTACGCCTCTACGACGCTGGATACATCTACCGAGGAGAACACCCCGTCAACTGGTGTCCACGGTGCGAAACCGCGATAGCGGAAGCTGAAGTAGAACACCAAGATAGACAGGGTGCGCTGCACTACCTTAGGTTCGGAAATATCGACAGCCCCCTAGAAATCGCCACCACAAGGCCCGAGTTACTTGCGGCCTGCGTAGCCGTTGCCGTTCACCCAGAAGACTCTAGGTACAATCAAAGGGTGGGACAGAAAACGGAGGTACCACTCTTTGGACGAAAGATTCCGATAATAGCGGATGAAGAAGTTGACCCGACCTTCGGCACAGGGGCTGTCATGGTATGCACCTTCGGAGACAAATTGGATGTCAAATGGCAGAACAAGTACAAACTACCGCTGATACGAGCCATCACGGAGAACGGCAGACTGACAGGAGAAGCCGGCCCGTTCAAAGGGCTGAAGACGGAGGAAGCCAGAAAGCAGATCGTGGAGAAGTTAACGAATGACAAGAGAATCTACAAGACTGAACCGTTAGCCCAGAGCATCGGAGTCTGTTGGCGATGCAAAACCCCGGTGGAAATCATCTCACGGCCCCAGTGGTTCATGAAAACCCGGGATATGACGGAAGCGGTAATCCAGTGGGCAGACAAACTACGGTGGGTCCCCTCCTTCGCGAAGCAGAGACTCGTTGACTGGGCGAATTCCCTCGACTGGGACTGGGTAATATCACGACAGAGAGTATTCGCCACTCCCATCCCCCTCTGGTACTGCAAGAAATGCGAAAACATCATCCTAGCAAAGGAAACGGATCTTCCCGTCGACCCCCGGAGAGAAAACCCCTCAACAACGAAATGCCCCCGATGCGGTTCCAACGAGCTTAGAGGAGAAACGGACGTACTGGATACATGGATGGACTCCTCGATAAGTGCCGCGGTTCATGCAGGATGGCCCGACAACCCAGACCGGTTCAAGCGACTGTTCCCGGCCGACCTTCAGCCTAACGGCCTAGACATAGTGAGAACTTGGGACTATTACCTTCTAGTGAGGAGCCTAGCCCTCTTTGGGCAAGCCCCGTACAAGACTCTCCTCATCAACGGAATGGTGAGAGGTACTGACGGTAGAATGATGCACAAGTCATACGGCAATTACGTGGAGGGCAGAGAGCCATTGCAGAAATTCGGAGCCGACGCTTTTCGTCAGTGGGCCGCTGCCGGCGGTTCCACCGGCTACGATACACCATTCAGATGGACCGAGGTGGAACACGGAAAGAAATTCTTGACAAAACTCTGGAATGTGGCCCGGTTCATACTTGCCAACCTGCCCTCTGACTTGCCCAAGGCCGACCAGACAAGTCTTACCGTCATCGACAAGTGGCTTCTCAGCTCACTGCAGAAAATGGTTCAGGAAGTGACTGAGGCTTTCGAAAACTTCCAATTCAACCTTGCAACAGAAGCCATCCGAGATTTCACCTGGCACTCTCTAGCAGACAACTACCTTGAGGCAGCCAAATACAGACTGCAACCTGGCACGGACAAGACGAGCCAAGAAGCGGCACAGCACTGTCTTCACCAGAGCCTATTGACCATATGCAAGCTAATCGCACCGGTCTGCCCGCACGTCTCCGAGTCAATCTACCAACAACTCTCGAAGGAAGACGGGACCAAGAGTGTTCACCTGAGCCAATGGCCTGACCCAAACCCAGAGCTACTGAAACCCGAGTGGGTTGGACAAGGTCAACTGGTCATAGATACCATTGCCTCCGGTCGTCGAAAGAAGGCTGAGAAGGGCCTAGCTCTAAAAGCTCCTTTGAAGGCGCTAGCGGTCCAGGCGTCAAAGGAGAGCCTTGGAGTGCTGCGGGAAAACCAAGAACCCATACTCAGAACGCTCAAGGCGGAAGCTTTGCAGTTAACAGAAAACGATACGGGTCCCCCCGGCCAGGCAGAAGTGGTGAGAGTTGAGGTCGTCGCCTAGCTCAAATCTTTAATACGGTTCGACTTGCGATTCTCCCATAAAGGCAGGTTTGAGCCACCCCTGGAATGGCACCAAGTAATTCTCAACGCGCATTTCGCGAGAGACTGCTTTCAAGACTGATTCAAGGAATCTCAAACAGGCGCAAGACATGGTTCAAGAGTGAGCGAAAAAATGGGTAGCGAGAACAAACGTGAAGAACGAGGAGGAAGAGGCTATGGCAGAAGAGGAAGTTCCTATGGAAGGGGGGGAGGGTCATACGGCAGCGGCGGGTCTTATGGAAGAGGTGGCAGCGGACGTTTCGACCGGGGGAGAGGAGAAGGTAGAGGTTATGAACGTGACCGTGACAGGGGACCCGTCCCCGTGGAGGAGGGCCAAGAAGTGGACCTTACAGTCGAATCAGTAGGCAAACGAGGCGATGGAATTGCTAGAATCAACAACTTTGTTGTCTTCATTCCGGGAACGAACGCCGGTGACAAAGTGAAAGTTAGAATAACCACGGTAAGGGGCAGCTTTGCCACTGGAGAAGTTGTAGGTAAGGTGCAAGAAGAATGAAAATCGTAGAATTGAAGCCCGGAATGAGAAGAGTGGACGTTGCAGGAACAATCACAGCCATAGACGGCCCTAGAGATGTCCAAACCAAGTTTGGCCCAGGCCAAGTGGCCACCGCCACTCTGACGGACGAGTCAGGGGAGGTTAAGGTCACTCTCTGGAACGAGAATATTTCGAAAGTTCAAGTCAATGACAAGGTCCAGATTGAGAATGGTTATGTAGACTCGTTCCGGGGCGAGCTACAGCTTAACGTTGGCAGGTACGGAAAGCTCACTAAGCCTGAGTAGATCCCGAACGGCGTCCCCCCCCGGCACGTTTTCTTAATCCGTCACTCTATTTCTCTACTGAAACCTGGGTGGTAGGCTGTTCAGGCATCGTCCCTAGAACATATCTAGACAATATGGATTTTCGCTGCTGGTTCTCGACCTGGGCCACGACTTCTATGAAGCCCTCTAACTTTGTGCCCGCAATTTTCTTTTTCAGGAGCTGATCTACCTGGAATATGCCTGACTCGTTGTACATACTAATCTCCACTACTATTGGCTTGTTCTTCCCCTTCCGTATCTTCACATCCCTTATCGACATTGCTGACAAGGCGTGAATGTCCTTCTTCCCCGCGGTGAATGGGATCCGTGCCCGCCCCTCCTTCATGTCTAGGGCGTCTGCCACTCTGACCACCCCTGCCTCCAGTGTGTACTGGGGAATTTCAGATTCGTGAGCATAGATCGCGTGAAGGGTCTCGGCCGTGACGATGGCTCTTTCCTTGTCGTCGTAGACACCTTCAAGCAGTTCGGGGAGTATTTGAGACGCAAGGGACACGCTGAAGAACTGGTGATTGTCCCTGTGCGCAACCATTCCCAGGTCATGGAGAACGGCGCCCAGAAACACCACGACTTCAGCGTCATCGTTGGTCATGGAATAGTCGGTGACGATGTTAGGCTTCACCTTCGCCTCTATAAGATCGCGGAGGATTTTCAGGCCGATGTTTGCAACAATTGCGAAGTGAACCCTTCCGTGGTCTGACAGGCCAAGCCTTCGAACTGCGTTCATATTGGTACAATCCCAAAGGCTCTGAAGGTACTCGTTTGAGTTCACACGGCTCAGAATAGTCTTCAGTTTAGCGTTCGAGTTGTAGGGAAGATTGATCAGACGGAGAACCTCGTCACGAACCCTACTACTACCCAGAGTGCTAGAAAAACGTTCCCGAACCAGGGCCCCTACACTAATCTACCCTCCCATTATTACCCACAGATAGGAGGGCATCAGAGCAATGACTTCTAGCTGCGTTAGTTACGAGGTAAGGGGGCGCTGCGCATGGCTTACCATGAACCGACCACAGGTTTTGAACGCGCTTTCCAAAGAAATGTTTCGAGATCTAGCCCTGGCTCTAGCGAAGGCGCGCAAGAGCAAGAAGGTCCGCGTCGTCGCTATCACAGGAGCAGGCCAGTCATTCTCTGCCGGGTTGGACATAAAACAAGTAGACAGCTTTGCCTCACATACCGAGGCTAGGAACTTCGTCTACAACCTGGTCAAACCTTTCTGGGATCGGCTGTTCGGCTGCGACAAACCGATCTTGGCGGTCGTTAACGGGCCGGCTTATGGAGCGGGGGCGGAAATAGCTCTGACTTCGGACATTGTCATCGCGTCGTCAAAATCCAAGTTCGCATTCTCCGGTGGTCGTGTTGGAGCCCTCTGCTGTATCTCTGGAGTTGTCGGTCCTCAATTGATGAGTGGAAGAAAACTAGTGGAGATGAACCTCACAGGGAATCCGTTTTCCGCGGAAGCGGCCCGAGAAGTTGGACTGGTTACTCACGTGGTTCCGGAGGATAGGCTGATGGAGACTGCAACGCAGGTCTTGGAGGACCTCGAAAGGGTTTCTCCAATCTCCAACTCCAGTTTCAAGCATATACGCAGGGAGATGATTTCTAGCGGGGCGCTTGATGTGGCCTATCGAGAGCTGTTCAGGACCATTACGAGCCCCGACTTCAGAAAAGGGGCGAAAGCATTCGTTGCCAAAGAGACTCCCAAGTATTGAAGCCGCTAAAGTCGTTTCGCAGGGGTCCCCGAGGATAGGTGAACGCCGAGCCAAATTCAATCTAGAGGCTTTTAGCCAGCTATTCGAAACGCACAAGCACAGGAGGGCTACATGGACCTAGACAAACGTCTTGACCTGGCCTGTCGCGGGACCATTGAGGTCATTCAGAGGCCCGAGCTACGCGAGCTCCTATCTGCTAAGCCGAAGCCCCGAGCCTACTGGGGCTTTGAATGCTCCGGAAAGCGGGTTTCCGCCCGCCCGGATTGATGCACATAGGCCAAGGGCTCGTCTGTGGCGAAAAAATCAAAGACCTGATTGACGCAGGCTTTGACTTCACCATATTTCTGGCCGACTGGCACTCGATGATCAATAACAAGTACGGAGGCGATATGGCCAAGATCAGAGCTACGGGCGAGTATTTCAAGCACTGTTTCACGGCACTCGGCGTACCGGAGGACAAAGTTCACTACCTCTGGGCTTCCGAGCTGGCCAGCCAACCAGAGTACTGGGAAAGGGTGCTGAGGGTGGGAAAAGCCACGACTGCCCAGAGGGTCATGCGAGCCCTACCAATCATGGGACGAGAGATAAAGTCCCAGGAGGCGGAGGCGGCCAGCCTGTTTTACCCCTGCATGCAAGCGGCCGACATATTTCAGATGAAGCTAGACATGGCCTGCGCGGGCATTGATCAGAGAAAGGCCCACATCTTGGCTCGGGAAGTGGGGGAGAAGCTCGGCTGGGGAAAGCCCGTAAGCCTTCATACTCCACTGCTGATGGGTCTGGCTGGGCTTGACGGTGGTGAAAAGGGAAGCTTCGACGAGGACCCTAAAGTAAGCCGAGTGATAGCTGCCAAGATGTCTAAGAGTAAACCCAAGAGCAATGTCCTAATCCACGATGAACCCCAAGAGATTTCAGAGAAGCTTAGGCAAGCCTACTGCCCCCCCGGAATCGTGGAGGGCAATCCGCTACTAGAATATTTCCGAGTACTCGTCTTTCACGCACCAGGAGCCTTCCTCCTGAAACGTGAAGCGAAGTACGGTGGAGACTTGGAGCTCGGGTCTTACGAACAACTGGAATCCTTGTACATGTCTGGACAAGTCCATCCCCAAGACTTGAAATCAAACATGACTCGTTTCTTGACCGAGAGACTCACACGCGTGCGAGAATATTTCGCCAAGACGCCAGAAATTCTGTTCGAAATGAGGAAACTGGGGGCCGGAATAGGCTAGCATCATGGTCGCCCGTAACAGGCGTCGGAATCCTAGGGAAACCCGAACCCCAAGAGCAATCTATTACGGTTGGAAGAAAGACGAGACTGACAAGCTACTGGATGCCTTGAGGAAAAGGTCCAGTGCTGGGGTACCTATAGTCGTTGAAGGTCGTAGGGATAGAGAGGCTCTTGGTAGGCTGGGAGTCACGGGCAAGGTCTTCTGTCTCAAGGCTGTGGGCGAGTCAAGATTTCACTTTCTGGACAGGCTGGATGGGTTTCAAGATATCATTCTGCTGACAGATTTTGACAGAGAAGGGGTAGAACTCAGACTGTGGCTCTACCAACAACTCACAAGGCGAGGAATCCGGGCTGACGACTTGGCCTGGCGTCGGATAAAGTCCCTGGCTAGAACTGAAGTAAGAAGCGTGGAAGAACTTCCTAGATTCGTCCGTTCGATGGAGGCAAAAGCCAGAGGCGAGAGGCCCGAAAAGCTCATCCGAGTGCCCTAGATGAAAGCCACTAACACTTCCGCCTGCAGGTGAAGTAGCCCTTATATCCAGTCCTCTTGTCCCCTACCCGTTCACTGCAAATGTCTAGAGAGTAGCGAGGTGTAAGAAAAACTGAGAGGAAGAAACTGGAAGGGAAGGAATGTGCGGACGGAAATGAAGACCTTGGAATGCCCGAGGTGCCATGACCACGTCCGATTAGACAGGTACACAGCCCACATCGCAACCTGTCCCCAACCCGCCGTCGCAACCAGCTAGACTGAAGTTTTTGGCGCCGGGAGTGGGATTCGAACCCACGCGGCCCGTACGGGCCACAGGCTCTCAAGGCTTACGCTCTCCCGAAGGGAGTCTGCGCTTCTAGACCCACATGGACGGGTTAATCCACTCAGCCCACGGGACGCAAAGGCCGGTAGGGCCTCAGCGTAATCCCGGCATTACAACCCGTCTCAGGTCAGAGAAACTGGGCGGGCAACTTGCCTAATAAGTGGTTTCCAACCGGCAATCGGTCGAGGTTTCGAGATGGAAGGGCAGAGCAAAGAAGGCTATCGATTTCTTGAGCACGTAACAGACGCCATCGTCGAAGCTTGGGGTGCCACTTTTGAAAAGGCTCTAGTTCAGGCAAGCCTTGGTTTTCTGGACACAATAGTAAATGCGAGCAGAGTAAGACTGGTTCTTACGGAGAAGATTGAGGCAGTGGGTCACGACGAGCTGGAGCTCATCTACAACTGGCTGGAGGAGCTTCTTTTGTACTTTGAGACGAAACGAGAGGTCTACAGAGAGTTCGCAATTGAACCTGTTCAAGCGACCAGCAAGGGATTGAAGGTCAAAGCAGAAGCTCGAGGCGAACTCTATGATCCAGCGACCCATGGAAGCAAAATCGAGGTGAAAGGCGTCACATACCATTTGATGGAGGTTCGAAGAGAACCCGGTCTGGTGAGGATCAAGTATCTATTGGACCTCTAGCGGAAAATGCATCTCTTCGCCAGGGAAAACTCCTCGTAGGATTACTCTTGGCCGGGACCCTTGAGGTATAGCCTAGATGTCGGGAAAGTCGACCAATGAGGCTTATAGGAGTGGTTCGCAGACCGCGTGATGATGCGCAATGAGTAACCAAGCCCTTCGAACCGATGATCGTTCCAGCGCTCATATACCAATCAGCAAAGTGGCTCCTAATATTTGGGAGGTTTCGAAGGACTATCAACCAGGGATGAAGGTCCCCGCTCGAATCTATGCTGATGATGAGCTTCTTGCCAAGATGAAGACAGACCGAACCATCCAGCAGTGCGACGGGTTCCCCATTGGAGGCGTCGCCGCCACGGACTACGACGAGGGTCTCATCAGCCCCGGTGGCGTCGGTTATGACATCAATTGTGGAGTCCGTCTCATAAGGACAAATCTCACCGAGGAGCAAGTGAGGCCTGTTCTACCCCAACTCGTCGACTCAATCTTCAACTTCATACCGTCGGGTCTGGGAAGCAAGGGGCAGATCAAACTCAGCACAATGGAGCTAGACAAGGCGGTCACGGATGGCTTGGACTGGGCTCTTGACCGGGGCTACGCGTGGCCCGAGGACCCGAGAACAATCGAGGAGGAGGGATGCATGGAGGCAGCGGACCCTACAAAGGTTTCCAATAGCGCCAAGTCCAGGGGAGCGCCTCAACTAGGAAGCCTTGGCAGCGGAAACCACTTCATCGAAATAGAACGAGCAGACAAGATTTTCGACAAACGGGTCGCAGACCGTTTCGGGATAACAAGGGAAGGACAAATTCTTGTCCTCATACACACAGGTAGCAGGGGGTACGGTCACCAGACCTGCAGTGACTACTTGAAAGTGATGGAGAGGGCCATCAGCAAGTACAACATTCACCTGCCGGATCGAGAACTGGCCGCTTGTCCCAGCAAGAGCCCAGAGGCCGAAGACTACATTCCAGCCATGTCGGCCGCATGCAATTTTGCCTGGGTCAACCGTCAGATGATCACCCATTGGGTCCGTCAGGCCTTCGAGAAGGTTCTCGGGAAATCAGCGGATTCCCTAGACATGAAGATAGTCTATGATGTCGCCCACAACGTTGCCAAGCTTGAGACCCACAAGGTTGATGGAAAGATGCGAAAGGTCATTGTCCACCGAAAGGGAGCCACTAGGTCTTTCCCCCCTGGCAATGCCGAGATTCCCGCTGAATACAGGGAAGTTGGCCAGCCTGTTCTCATTCCAGGTAGCATGGGAACGAGCAGCTGGGTCCTCGTCGGAACACCCAAGGCCATGGAGCTCAGCTTTGGTACCACTGCCCACGGTGCGGGACGCTTCATGAGCAGATCTGCAGCTAGGAGAAAATGGTGGGGCGGAGACCTAAAGAAGTCTCTTGAGAGTAGAGGAATGGTCATCAGGGCAGCCAGTATGGACGTTCTGGCAGAAGAGGCACCTGACGCCTACAAAGATGTGGACAGGGTGGCCGAGGTAAGCCACCAGCTTGGAATAGGCACTAAGGTGGTTAGGATGACGCCAATCGGAGTCGCCAAGGGCTAGCAGGTCAAAACAGCCGAGCTGCCCAAGAACCATCTCTCCGAACTAGTCCAGGTACAAGCCTCCCCCCTCAACCAATGACAGGGGGAGCTGTCGCCTGCAACACTAACACCCAAGCCTCACTGTGAAGACCTGAGTCTTCCCTCAGCCCGGCTCTCTCGAGGCAGGCTATCCGCTCCCCCTTCGATAAAGCACGCCCTGCCCGATAATAGATTACGGGTCGCTTCCTACTTCAACGGCACATACATGCTTGACCGAGACGCACCGATACCGGGAGTCCCGTGAACCACTTTCTGGTTGGTGATTGCGAACTCGCCGAGAAAATGCCCGATCATCTCAGGCCTGATCTCCACGGCCAAATACTCCTTTCCAGTGTGAAGATGAATTGTTAACCCCAACATTTCAGGTATGATGATCATGTCGCGGGCGTGAGTCTTGACACCAGCTTTTCCCCCATTCTGCTTTCTAGCTTGACGGATGTGTTCCAATAGGATTCGCTGGTCGTTGGTGAGGCCTTTGACAAGTGAGCGTCTCTGCCGTGCGGGTAGGAGTTTGATGAACTCGTCCATGGACATCTGGCGCAACTCGTCGGCGGTGTGCCCGCGGTAGCTGAACTGTCTTGGCATATTCTCACTCTTGCAGTGGCAAATCTACACGTCGATAATTAACATTGTCCTAAGCCTAACGGGCCTTTCTCTTCGCCCGACCTGTCTGCCTGGCTGCGATGTTGCCGACTTTTCTGCCAGGTGAAGTCCACCGGCCCACCGTTGTTGCTTTTCCTGCGTGTTTGTGTCTGCCTCCACCGTGCGGGTGGGACGCGGATATCATCGCCTGTCCTTTTACGACTGGCCACTTTCTGCCCCTAGACCTTTGCAGAAACCATCTGGGTCCTGCTTTGAGGAACGGCTTCTCTGTACGACCAGACCCCGCTACCACGCCAATCATGGCTCGGCATTTGTCGTTCAGATAGACCGTGTGACCTGATGGCATTCGTAGCTCTGTGCCCTGCGGTGTATGTGACACGACCAGTGCAAAGGAGCCGGAGGACCGAGCGACTGTGCCGCCGTCGCCAGGCTTGTTCTCAACATTGCAGATCATGGTCCCTTCTGGAATCTTTCCGATGGGCTTGATATTTCCAGTTTCAGCGGGGGCGTCTAATCCCAGGGCGATCCGTTGCCCTACGGCGAGTCCTTCTGGGGCTGGAAGAAACACTTGGCCTCCAGCGTCGAGGTTCACCTGGGCGAGGGGGGCACCTCTTGCTACCTCGTGGAG
>WNGK01008766.1_pt1 | contig 27612 bp, 28 predicted proteins | sample 5400601 | NCBI WGS metagenome assembly WNGK01 (sample SAMN13153376, study PRJNA577476) | soil metagenome | isolation source: 60 cm soil or saprolite under Garry oak tree replicate 1 | place: USA:California | collected 2016-06-15
GGCCGCATCCGCCTCAAGCTACAGGACCGCCAGGTCGACGTGCGGGTGTCGACGGTGCCGACGCTGCACGGGGAAAGCGTCGTCCTGCGACTGCTCGACAAGGAGCGGGGTCGGATCGCGCTGGAAGACCTCGGCATGGCGCCCGACACGCTGCGCGTGTTCTCGGAGGCGATCGCCCGCCCGCACGGCATCGTCCTCGCCACGGGGCCCACAGGGTCGGGGAAGACGACGACGCTGTACGCCGCTGTAGATCGCATCCGCACGGGTCGCGAAAAGATCCTCACGGTCGAAGATCCAGTCGAGTACGAGCTGCCTGGCGTGGCCCAAGTGCCCGTAAACGACAAGGTCGGAGTGACCTTCGCGACCGCTCTGCGCGCGCTGCTGCGGCAGGACCCGGACGTGATGCTGGTGGGAGAGATCCGGGACGAGGAAACCGCGGAGATCGCCACGCATGCGGCGTTGACAGGGCACCTCGTATTGTCCACGCTCCACACCAATGATGCCGCCAGTGCTCTGACACGCCTGATGGATCTGGGTGTGGTGCGGCCGGACGAGCTCCCGGTCGTGCACCTGGGTGCGGGATGCGCTGCCTGTCGCGGCACCGGATTCCGCGGCCGCGTGGGAATCTACGAGCTGCTCGCCGTGGACGACCGCATCCGTACCGAGCTGCTGCAACGCCGCGGCGCCGCCGAGCTCCGTCGGCTCGCCGCAGAGCAGGGGATGAGAACCCTGCGGGATGACGGCCTGCGACTTGTGCGGGCGGGCATGACGACGCCGGAGGAGGTGCTGCGGGCGACGCGGGGATAATGATCAGGCTTGCTCATACTGCGGCGACGACGCAACGCCGCCGCAGCCGGCCCCGTTCTTGCGACCGCACGGTAGTCGCCAGATATGTAGGCCGATGTGGCCTTCAACTTACATCACCGTTCCGCCGCGTTCGTCTTGAGCCGCCGTGAGGGCTTGAGCTACGCAGAGGCGGCATCGCGGATGGCCATCTCGCCGAAGACGATCGGAGTGCACATCAGCAGAGCGCTCACCGTCTGGCGAAAGGCGCTGCTACCTTCCTGTACGCCGCTCCCCTGCGGCGTCATACGGTGATGCTGACGCCCCGCCATGCACGCATTGCGCTCGTCGTCGCTGTGTCCTGCTGCTTCGCGGGCACTGCGGAACGCTCGCGATCCGGGTGGCAGCTCGTGTGGCACGACGAGTTCGACGGCACGCCCCTCGATGCCGGGAAATGGGGTCGGGAGACCGGGGGCGGCGGCTGGGGGAACGCCGAGCTCGAGTTTTACACGGACCGCACCGAGAACGCGCGGATCGAAGGCGGCAACCTGGTCATCGAGGCGCGCCGCGAGACGTTCAGCACCCGTGATTACACCTCGGCCCGGCTGAAGACGCAAGGTCTGGGCGCATGGCGGTACGGTCGCATTGAGGCTCGCATTCAGATCCCTCGCGGGCAGGGACTGTGGCCCGCGTTCTGGATGCTGGGCGACAACTGCGACAAGGTCGGCTGGCCCGCGTGCGGCGAGATCGACATCATGGAGAACATCGGCAAGGAGCCCAGCCGGGTACACGGCACGGTGCATGGCCCCGGCTACTCGGGTGCGCAAGGCGTCACCAGCACGTATGAGCTCGTCACCGGCGCCTTCGCCGACCGCTTTCACGTCTATGCCATCGAGTGGGAAGCGGATGCGATTCGCTGGTACGTAGACGACACGCTGTACAAGACCGTCACCCCGAAGGATCTGCCAGGGCGATGGGTCTACGATCACCCGTTCTTCATCATTCTGAACGTGGCGGTCGGGGGGTACTGGCCGGGCGGTCCGGACTCGACGACCGTGTTCCCGCAGACCATGCGGGTGGACTACGTGCGGATATACGAGAGGACGAAGTGATGCGGCGGACGTCGGCGTGGGCGGTGGTCACGTTCGTCTGGAATTGACAGCGGTCCGTCGGCGCGTCATCTCTACCCGTGTCATGCGCGCCGTAGCGAGCCCCTTCGTCCTTGCCGTTGTCCTCTCCTTCTGTAGCCCCCCGCAGCCACCTCAGCCCACAGTGGCGCGGCTCGCGGAGCTCCACGGCATCGTCGACTCGGGGGGAGAGCTCCCGCGTCCCCGCCTCCCGCCGGGCGCGGACACGAACGCCGCCGCCGCGTACTACAACTTCGCCGAGCCGCTCGTTCGTCTCAGCGCGAAGCTCGACACCGCTGAAATGGCGCTCTACTGGGCCTCCCGCCTCGATCCGGCGTGGCCGGACCCGATCTACGCCCGCGGCATGGTGCTGTTGCGGGCGCTGCAGCACGACGCGTTCCAAACGTGGCTCAAGACACGGTCGATCAAGACTGCCAGGCACGTGGGTCTCACGCCACGCCAGGTGCAGCTCGTCGACTCGTTGCTGCGGATCGCATGGGCGCGTAATCCGTTCTTGTACACCGGCCTGGAAGTCCCGCAGGTCGACCCACGTCGGCTCGGGGACCCGGTGTGCAGCGTGCTTCATTGGCGTATGCGACGCGACAATTCGCCCGCGCGGAGAGCTTGTTCGCAGTGGCTCTGCGCCAGCATCCGGAGGACGTCGGCGTTCGAATTGACCGAGCGCGAGCGCTCTTCTTCCTCGGACGATACGACAGCACCGTGGCCGAGTTGGAGGCGGCTCGGGACTCGGTGCGGGGAAGGGCTGAAGCCCGAATGTCGGCCGTCGCGATCTCGGGGGAGATGTTCGAGTATGCCATCGGCATCGCACGCGTGCAGCAGGATGATTTCCCCGCGGCGCGTGCCGCGTTCGAGCGTGCACTGACGGCGAACCTTGGCTTCTACTGGGCCCATGCACGGCTCGCCGGGGCCGCGTTGAGCCTCGGCGACACGACGGCCGCTCTTGCCGAGTTGGACGTGGCGGTACAGCTCGAGGGCCGAGACCCAGCTCTCCGCCTGTATGACGGCGTGGTACTCGCCGGGGCAGGTCGACTTACCGAGGCGGCGGGGCAGTTGGAGCAAGCTATTGCGCTCGATCCTTACTACGCCGCGCCGTACTATTGGCTTGCGACGGTGTCGCAGGCCCGAGGCAACAGCCGCGAGGCCATAGAGCATTACCGACAGTTCCTCACGCACGCGTCGCGACTCGACGCCGATCGTCAACGTGCGCTCGGCGCGCTGGGTGAGTTGGACGCATCACATCCCGACTCCGCTCGGTGACATGTCGCGCCACGTCATGAGAGCGGTACGCGGCGCGAACAGGGGCTGGCAGTTGACACCCACCGATTCTGGAGCCATTTCTAGCCCCCCATGCGTGCCGTCGCGCGCGTCGCCGTGCTCGCCCTTGCGACCGGTCTCCCTGGCGTCCCGCTCGCCGCTCAGGCCGGTTGGGAGCCACCCCGGCCTCCCTGCGAGCTTGTACCAGCCAACTCCAAGATAGACAAAGGGATACAGGCACTGCGCGGGGCGCAACTCGCCCAGGCCCAGAGAGCCCTGAACGAAGCAATCGTTCAGGACAACCAGGGCACAAACCCCGCCGCATGGTACTACCTCGGCCGCTACTACGTCGCCATCGGTGACGCAGCCGGCGCGGATACGGCGCTGGCGCGGGCGGCCACGCTCGCGCCGAAATGCGCCGAGGACGTCGCCACGTACCGCGGGGAGCTGCTGAGCAGGCTCGTGAACGACGGACTCGCGGCGTGGCAGGACGGCAAGCAGGACTCGGCGCTGGCTCTGCTGCACGCCGCCGCCCGCGTCGAGCCCCATAATCCCAAAGCGTTCGCGACCGTCGCGGCGCTGTACGCGAGCCGCGCCAACGACGATTCCGCCTTCGCCTACTACCGCCTCGCGGCTCGCACCGCCGGCGATGACGCGGCTTTTGCGCACGACAAGCGGGAGGCGCTCAGCAATGCCTGGCACCTGGTCGTACGCAAGGTGCAGGGCCACCCGGGGGCGCAGCGGGCTGCGCGCGTGCGGGCGAGTCTCGATTCCATGCAACGCGGGCTCACCAACGACTCCACCTTGCTGGCGCGCCTAGTGACGTCGTCCCAATCGCGCAAGGCGCGTGGAGCAAAGCTCGCACCGGCGGATCAGCAATTGTTCACGCGCGATTCGACGGCACGGGCCCAAGCGGTCGCGCGCCAACGGGCTTCCCTGGCCGCGGCGGTACAGCAGCTCGCGGCGGACTCGAGCGCGCTCACCGCCGCCTTCGCCCCAGCGATCGAGGCGCTGAAGGACGCCCTCGTAGCCTATCCGGCTGAGAGCGATGCGGCAACTGCGCTCGCGACGCTGTACGCCCAGAGCGGTCACGCCGTACAGGCCGCCGCGGTGTTCGACTCCCTTGTTGCCCACGCGAAGGAGCTGGACCCCGATGCGCTGTTCGTCCCGGGCACGCGCATGGTCGGGCAAGGCCTCTACCGGCCCGCGGCGCGCGCGCTCACCCTGGGGCTCGCCAAGAACCCCTACCGCCGCGACGCGTTGTTCGCGCTCGCGGTGGCCTACTACCAGCTGCACGACTCGACGGCCCTGCTGCCGACCGCGCAGCGCCTGCTGGCGCTCGATCCTCTCAACCGGGCGTCGCTGAAGCTCGCGGCGGCGGGGTGGGACTTCCTGCGACAGCGCGACTCTACGAAGGCGTACGTGGCGCGGGTCGACTCCCTCGCGGTCGAGATCTCCGTCCTCAGCTTCCTCCCCGACAGCGCCGGCGGAGGGGCCTCCGTCTCCGCCGTGGCCACCAACCTCAAGGCGGCTCCCTCCAAGCCGTTCCGCCTCACCTTCGAATTCTTCGACGTCGCCGGTCAGGTCATCGCGACCCTGACCCAGGACGTGCCCGCCCTGCCCCCGCGTCAGAGCCAAGCCTTCGACCTCAGGGTGAGCGGCAAGGGGGTCGCCGGCTGGCGCTATCGCGCCTCCTAGGACATATTTCAGAGCTTTTGGAAGTCGCGGCCCGCGTTGGGGTTGCGATGTCTGGCCTCACAAAGTCCTTGAAGGACAGGTAGGTGCCGTGATCCGCGTGCAATCGGTGGCATCCGACTCGCTCGGCGGCGAGCTGGGGCTCGTCCCGGGAACGGAATTGCTGGCCGTCAACGGTCGGACGCTGGAGGACTTCCTCGACTGGGAGTTTCTCACGGCGGACGAGCGCTTCCTGCTGGCGGTGCGCCTTCCGACGGGGGAGGAGGTCGAGTACGACATCGAGCGCCCCGAGGGGCTCCCTCATTCCGCTACGGCAACTTTGCGACCCTCACGAACCTGAAGCCCTGGGACATGGAGCGGATCGTCGAGTATCGGCTGTCGCCGCTGTATGTCTCCGTACACGCCACGGACCCCACGATCCGCCGCTGGCTGCTCCGCAACCCCGAGGCGCCCGACATCGTCCCGCAGCTCGGTTGGTTCGCGGGGCGGGGGATCGCGTTCCACACGCAGGTCGTTCTCGTGCCCGGGGTGAACGACGGCATTGAGCTCGAGCGCACGCTCGCCGACCTGTACGGCGTCGGTCCCGCGGTGCTGTCCGTTTCGGTCGTGCCGGTCGCGCTCACCGAGTTCTCGAAACATGGCCTGGTGCGCGAGCTGACGCGAGACGAGTGCCGGGCCGCACTCGCGGCGGTCGACCGGATGGCCACCCGAGCGCTCGCCGAACGTGGCGCGCCATGGTGCTTTGGAGCGGACGATCTCTACCTCCAGGCGGGAGAGCCGCTGCCGGGCCCCGCGTGGTACGGCGATTTCGAGCAGCGCGAAAACGGCGTCGGCGCGGTGCGGTTTCTTCAGACGAGGATCGCGGCGGCCGTCGATCGGCTGCCCGACCTGGCCGGGAAGCGCATCGGGGTCGTGACCGGCAGGGCCATGGGTCCCTTGATGCCGCACGTGCTGGCCGACGTGGCGGCGACGACGGGTGGCCGCTTCGAGCTGGTCGTGGTCGAGAACACCTTGTTCGGGCCCTCGGTCACCACGGCGGGCCTGCTCCCCGGAGCCGCCATCGAGCGGGCGCTCACGAGCCGGCGAGATCTGGACTTCGCGCTGCTGCCGGCGGAGGCGGTAAACGACGACTTGGTGTTTGTGGACGACGTGAGCGCCGACGGGCTCGCGGCTCGGCTGCCATTCCCCGTGCACTTGTCGCACGACTTTGCGGACGTGCTGGCCGAATGCGGAGTGGGGAATGCGGAATGTGGAATGGATGTGCCTGCTTCGATGAGGCAGGTCGACGTCCCTGCTCGAAGCCAGCAACTCAATTCCGCATTCCGCACTCCGCATTCCGCATTAGGGGAAGGGGAGGGGAGGGGATGAGCGCCGCCCCTACGGTTGCCATCATCGGCCGCCCTAACGTCGGCAAGTCGACGCTGTTCAATCGGCTCATCGGGGGTCGGGACGCGATCGTGGACGCTCGGCCGGGCGTCACGCGCGATCGGCACTTCGGCGCGGCGGAGTGGAACGGACGGCGGTTTTGGCTCGTGGACACGGGCGGGATGGTGCCGGGCGCGCACGACCAGCTCAACCGCGCGATCCGGACCCAGGTCGAGGCGGCCGTGGCCGCGAGCGACGTCGTGTTGTTCCTGGTCGACGTCGAAGAGGGGGTGCACCCAGCGGACTTGGAGATCGCCCAGTACCTGCGGAAGGCCCGCCGTCCGGTGATCCTGGTCGCCAATAAGGCCGACCAGCTGCCCAACGACACGCGGCATCTCGTGTTCTACGAGCTCGGTTTGGGTGATCCGTTTCCCGTGTCCGCCGCGGTCGGCAAGAGCTCGGGCGACCTGCTGGACCGCGTGGTGGAGGCTCTCAGCACCCCGGACTTGCGTCCGGGGTCAGTAACTAACCCCGGGGGCGAGCCCGGGGAGGTCCACGTGGCCGTGCTCGGCCGGCCCAACGTGGGGAAGTCGAGCCTGGTGAACCGCTTGCTCGGCGAGGAGCGGCTGGTCGTGGCGGATGAGCCCGGCACGACGCGAGACGCGATCGATACGCCGTTTAGCTACCAGGGGCACACGCTCGTATTCATCGACACCGCTGGGCTCCGCAAGCGCACCAAAGTCGCCGACGACATCGAGTTCTACGCGACGCTCCGCACGTCGCAGGCGATCGAGCGCGCCGACGTGTGCGTGCTGGTGGTGGATGCGAAGGACGGGATGCACGTCCAGGACTTGAAGATCGCCAATGACGCCTGGGAGCACGGTGCGGCGATCATCGTCGCCGTGAACAAGTGGGACCTGATCGAGGAGAAGGAGACGAACACGGCGGCGCGGGGACAGCGGGAGGTGGAGGAGCGTGCGCCGTTCCTGCAGTTCATCCCGTTCCTGTACCTGTCCGCCAAGACCGGCCAGCGGGTGCCCAAGCTCCTCGAGCTCATCCTGGACGTGGCGGACGAGCGCGCCAAGCGGGTGCCCACATCGGAAGTAAACCGGGTGCTCGAGGCCCTCGTGGACCGACAGCAGCCGCCGCAGCCCGTGGGGGAGTCGGTCCGGCTGCTCTACGCATCACAGATCGGCACGGCACCGCCCCGGTTCGCCATCGTGTCCAATCGCCCCGAGGCGATCCCCGAGGCGTACACGCGCTACCTCGTGAATGGTTTCCGGGAGGCGTGGCGGTTCACCGGCTCGCCGCTCAACCTCAAGCTCCGCCGCAGGCGGGAGACAGCGCGCCGATGAACGACGTCGGGCTGGCCATCATGCTCGTCCTCGCCTATCTGATCGGCGCCACGCCGACGAGCTATATCGCCGGCAAGCTCGGGAAAGGCATCGACCTGCGCGAGCACGGCTCGAACAACCTCGGGGCGACCAACGTGTACCGCGTGCTCGGCTGGAAGTACGCGATCCCCGTCGGCGTGATCGACATGGTCAAGGGCGCAGTACCGGTCGCGATCCTCGGGCCCTGGTCCAATGGGCCCGCGTGGTTCACGGTCGCGTTGGGACTGGCGGCCGTGCTCGGCCACATGTTCTCGCCGTTCGTGCGCTTTCGGGGCGGCAAGGGAGTGGCAACGGCGGCGGGGATGTTGCTGGCCCTGGTCCCGCTGGCGATCGTGATCTCGCTCGCCATCTGGGCCGTCACCCTGTGGGTCTCGGGGTACGTGTCCGTCGCGTCTCTCACGGTGGCCGTGGTGTTCCCGCTCTGGGTCCGGCTCACGGCCCCCGACGAGCCCTACACCTTCTGGGCGAGCGTGGTCCTGGCGCTGCTGATCGTGTACTCGCATCGGGCGAACATTCAACGGCTCAGCGCGGGGACGGAGCATCGCTTCCGGACGCGCAAGGGGGTCACCGCGTGACTCGCGTCGCCGTGGTCGGCGGGGGCGCCTGGGGCACCGCGCTCGCGGACCTGCTCGCTCGCAAGGGCGGCGTCGAGACCGTCACCCTCTGGGCGCGCGAGCCCGAAGTGGTGGAGAGCGTGAATCGGGAGCACCTGAACCATATGTTCCTGCCCGGCGCGGCCCTGGCGCCCGGCGTCGCGGCCGTCGCCGATCTCGCGGCGGCGGTGCGTGGCGCCGACGTCGTGGTATCGGCGGCCCCGTCCCACGCGGTGCGCCAGGTCATGACCCACGCGCGGGGCCAGGTCGGTCGCGGCGCGTTGGTCGTGAGCGTGTCCAAGGGCCTCGAGCCGGAGCGCCTCTCGACCCCCTCGTGCGTGTTGGCCGACGTCCTTCCCAAGGACACGCCGATCGCCGTGTTGTCCGGTCCTTCGTTCGCCCGGGAGGTGTACGCCCGCCAGCCGACGGCCGTCGTGGCGGCGGCACGGGAGCACACGGTCGCCCAGCGCGTCCAGCAGGTGTTCTCGACCGGGTTCTTCCGGGTGTATTCCGCCACGGACGTGCTGGGGGTGGAGCTCGCCGGAGCGCTCAAGAACGTCATCGCCCTCGCGGCCGGCATCCTGGAAGGACTCGGGATGGGGCACAACACGCGGGCGGCGCTGATCACCCGCGGGCTCGCCGAGATCACGCGGTTGGGCGTGGCGCTCGGCGCCGAGCCGTCCACGTTCGCCGGGCTCGCGGGGATGGGCGATCTCATCCTCACGGCCACCGGCCCCCTGTCGCGCAACCACCAGCTGGGAGTCGAGCTCGGGGAGGGGAAGCGCCTCGAGGACGCGCTGGCGGGGCGGGCCGCGGTCGTCGAAGGGGTGAACACGGCTCGCTCCGCGGTGACGCTCGCGGAGCGACACGGCGTCGAGTTGCCGATCGCGTGCGAGGTGGCCGAGGTCCTCTTCAACCACAAATCACCCAGCGAGGCCGTCTTCGCTCTGATGGAGCGGGAGCTCAAACCGGAGCACTGGCGATGAGCGCTCCCCATCCGGTGCAGGAGTTCTTCTCGATCGGCGAAGTGTGTCAGCTGACGGACTTGAAGCCGCACGTGCTGCGGTACTGGGAAAGCCAGTTCCGCTTCTTGAATCCCGCCAAGAACCGTTCCGGCAACCGGGTGTACCAGCGGCGCGAGATCGAGCTGATCATGCTCGTCAAGCACCTGCTCTACACCGAGAAATACACGATCGAGGGGGCGCGCCAGAAGATCGAGCAGTATCGGCGCAGCGGGGAGCTCAAGCCGGAGGCGCGCCGCGCGCTCGCGACCCAGACGGTCAAGGATCTGCGTGCCGAGCTCAAGTCGATCCTCGCTATTCTCGAGGGGAACGCGTCTCCCAATGCCGGGGCGCGCTGACCGCGCGGTCGCGGTCGTCATCCCCGCCTACCAGGCCGCCGCCAGCATCGCTCAAGTCGTTTCCCGGACCTCCCATGCCGCCCCGGGGGCAACCGTTTACGTTGTGGACGACGGATCGACCGATGGGACGAGGGAAACTGCTGGGAAAGGGGAAAGGGGAAAGGCCGCGACCGTGTTGGTACACCTTCGGAACCGCGGGAAGGGTGCGGCGCTCGCCACCGGCATCGCGGCGGCGCTCGAGGGCGGGGCGGAGGTGATCGTGACGCTGGACGCCGACGGGCAGCACTCGCCCGAGGAGATTCCCCGCTTGGCGGCGCCGGTGCTGAGCGATGAGGCGGACCTGGCGTTGGGCGCCCGGGCGCGCACCGGCGCGATGCCGTGGGGACGCCGTTGCACCAACTGGCTGTCCGCGGCGCTCGCGTCCCGCATCGGAGGCGTAGCGGTCCCGGACGCCCAGACGGGCTTTCGAGCGCTGTCGCGACGCGCGGCCCAAGCGGTCCGCCCCGGAGAGCAGGGCTACGATTTCGAGACGGCGTTCCTGCTCGCCGCCCTGGCACAGGGCCTTCGGGTACGGTTTGTGCCGGTGTCGACGGTCTATGAAGGGCGGCCCAGCCACTTCCGGCACTGGGCCGACACGTGGCGGCAGGCCCGCGTCTTCACGCGCTACGGTCGGGCGATCATTTTCGGGGCACGATGAACATCCTCATCTCGAACGACGACGGCATCCTCGCTCGCGGGCTGGCCGTGTTGGGCGACGTGTGCGGCGCCCTGGGCCAAGTGACCGTGGTCGCTCCCGATCGGGAGCAGAGCGGCACGTCCCACTCGCTCACGCTGCACCGTCCGTTGCACGCTACGCGACGGCCGGACGGCGCCTTTCAAGTGGACGGCACCCCCACCGATTGCGTGCTCCTCGCCATCGGGATGCTGATGCCGCAGAAGCCGGACTTCGTGATCTCCGGGATCAACCACGGGCAGAACATGGGAGAGGACGTGTTCTACTCGGGCACGGTGGCGGCGGCGATGGAGGGCCTCGTAGCCGGCATCCCCAGCATCGCCGTGTCGTATGCCGGGTCGGACCTGGACATGCTCGAAACGCACAAGGACGGGCTGCGGTCGCTGCTCCAGCGCATCGTGGAAGTCAAGGATTTCCCGACGGAGACGCTGCTCAACATCAACCTTCCCGCTCTTCCCGGGGATCAGGTGAAGGGTGTGAAGGTGACGCACCTCGGGAGCCGGGTCTTCAGCGAGGAAATCGCGCTCATGAAGGACCCGTGGGGCAAGGAGATCTATTGGATCGGCGGCGGTCGCATCACGTGGAGCGGCGATGCAGATTCCGATTTCCGCGCCACCAGCGACGGCTACATCTCCGTGACGCCGCTCCACATGGACATGACCAACTACGACTTGATCGAGGTGGTGCGGAAGTGGCTCCCCGGCGACTGACCGGGGCGGCGGATACCTACGCCGGATACCGCGCGCGGCTGGTCGAGACGCTGCGCGCCAGGGGGATCCGCGACCTCGCCGTCCTCAAGGCGTTCGCCGAGACGCCGCGTCATCTGTTCGTGCCGCCGGCGGTGCGGCACCGTGCCTACGAGGACACGGCGCTGCCGATCGGCAACGGCCAGACCATCTCGCAGCCGTTCACACAGGCCCGCTATCTCGAGGCGCTCCGGCTCACCGGCAGGGAGCGCGTGCTCGAAATCGGAACCGGGTCCGGCTATCAGACGGCGCTGCTCGCGGTCCTCGCGGGCACGGTGTTCTCGGTCGAGCGAGTGGAGCCGCTCGCCGTCGCGGCCCAGCGGGCGCTGCGCGAGGCCGGGATCGCGAACGTGTCGGTACTGTTGGGCGACGGGACGCTCGGGTGGAGCGCCTACGCGCCCTACGACGCGATTCTGGTCGCCGCCGGTGGTCCGGAGGTCCCGCCCCCCCTGGTGGCGCAGCTCGCACCGCAGGGCCGCCTGCTGATACCGCTGGGCGAGCCCGGGGCACAGACGCTCACGCTGGTCGAGCGGGTGGGGCAGGGGTCCTCTCCTGAGGTGCGCCACACCCCCTTGGGCGCGGCGCGGTTCGTCCCCTTGCTGGGAGAACACGGCTTCGATGCTTGACTCGTTCATCCAGTGGTTGCTGGACCTGTTCCGCGGGATGGGATATCCCGGCATCGTGGTCCTCATGGCGGTCGAGTCGTCGATATTGCCGCTCCCCAGCGAGCTGGTGATGCCCCCGGCGGGGTATCTCGCGGCCAAGGGGGAGATGACCTTCGTCGTCGCGGTCGCCTGTGGCGTGCTGGGGAGCATCCTCGGCGCGCTCGCCAACTACGGGCTCGCGCATTGGCTGGGACGGGCGTTCTTTCTGCGGCTGGGCAAGTACGTGCTCATCACCGAACGAGCACTCGATCGGTCGGAGCGGTATTTCGCGGCCCACGGCGAGATCAGCACGTTCCTGGGTCGTATGCTTCCCGTGGTGCGGCATCTCATCTCGATTCCCGCCGGCGTCGCGCGCATGCACCTGGGCCGGTTCGTGGTGTTCACGGGACTGGGTGCGTTGGTGTGGTGCACGATTCTGACGTGGATCGGATGGTTCATCGGAAGTCGGGAAGACGTGATCCTGGAGGTGCTCAACCAGGAGGCGAGGCGGTACGCCGGGCGCGCCGTGCTCGTTGCGTTGCCCGTGCTCGCAGGGATCGCGGCGGTCTACATCTGGTGGTACCGCCGGCGGGCGTCGGCGCAGGGCCGGCAAGGGTAGGAGGGCCGCGTGGCCGCGAAGCGCTTTCTCGTCCACGGTCGCGTCCAAGGCGTGGGTTTTCGATGGTGGGTGTGGCGACAGGCGACCCGCCTGGGACTTCAAGGGCTCGCCCGCAACCTGCGTGACGGGTCGGTGGAGGTGATCGCGGAAGGCTCGGACTCAAGTCTGGCGGACTTGGAGCGGGTGCTCGCGCAGGGCCCGCCCGCTGCCCAGGTGGAGCGTGTGGAAAAATCAGACATTCCACATGAGGTCGCCATCCCGAAGGGGTTCGATATCAAATAGTTGCGAGGTTCGAGTTTGACGCAGGCGATCGCGGTTCAGGAGATCTATCAGGCCATTCGCGACGTCCCCGACTTTCCCAAGCCGGGGATCATGTTCAAGGACATCACGCCGCTGCTGCTCGATCCGGGGCGGTTCCGCCGGGCGCTCGAGCTGATGGCGGCACCGTTCCGGGGGTCCAGCGTGCGGCGCGTTGTCTCGATTGAATCCCGCGGCTTCCTCTTGGGCGCACCGATTGCGTTGCTGCTCGAGGCGGGACTCGTGCCCATCCGGAAGCCGGGAAAGCTCCCTGCGGCTCGGGGTCGCGTGGAGTATGCCTTGGAGTACGGCACCGACGCACTTGAGATGCACCGCGATGCGGTAGGCCAGGGTGACCGGGTGTTGATTGTGGACGACGTGTTAGCGACGGGCGGCACCGCCGAGGCGGCTGCGAAGCTGGTGCGGGCGCACGGCGCCCAGGTGGTGGGCTTCACGTTTTTGATCGAGCTCGATTTTCTCAAAGGGCGGGAGCGGCTCCGGAGCGAGCACGTTGAGGCCTTGCTACACTACGCGTAACCTCGCTACATTTCAGCGTTTAGCCCCTGTAGCTCAGGTGGATAGAGCAGCGGTTTCCTAAACCGTTGGCCGGGTGTTCGAGTCACCCCAGGGGCACGCTTAAAAGGCAGGTTTGGGAGGTTGTGGAGGTTCTGGAGGGTGGGGAGGTTGTCCCCGCGCTCAAACGACCTCCCGAACCTCCCGAACCTCCACCAACCTCCACAACGGTCTTTTTATGGCGACGACGGTGACTACAACGGGGCGACCGGCGACTGGGGAGTCCACCGCGCTGACGTGGCTCACTGGCTGGATCAGGAGTCACAAGCAGGCGGCTGCTTATGCCGCCGTGGCGGTCGTCGTCGCGCTAGCGCTCTTCGCGTGGAACTTGTTGTCCGCGAAGACCGCGGAGCGCAGCGCCGGTCGCCAAATCGCGCAGGGGCGCCTCGCGCTCGATTCGAAGAACTACCCGCTCGCCGCCAGCGTGCTGTCCCAAGTTGCGGAGAACTTCTCCGGGACTCACGCCGCCCAGGAGGCCAGCATCCTACTCGCACAGGCCCGCCTGGCGCAGGGGCAGACCCAACAGGCGATCGAAGTACTCCAGCGGTCGGTTTCCAAGGCCGACAGGTACTTCCGCGCCCAAACGTACGGGCTGCTCGGCGCGGCGTACGAGAACGCGCTGCGGCCGAAGGACGCCGCGACCGCTTACGAGACCGCCGCGGCGGCGGCCCTGTACCCGTTCTTACGTGCCCAGTTTCTCTCGGACGCAGGACGGGCCTGGCTCGCCGCGGGTGACACGGCAAAAGCGCTCGTCGCGTACCGCACGATCACGCAAAAGCTGGACTCCACAAGCGCGGCCGGGGAGGCAAAGGTCCGCCTCGGCGAGTTGACCAAGGGAAGCGGTCATCCGTGATTGTTTGAGCACGATTACTTCGTATAAGATATGTTATGTTAAGCTGCGACAGGAGCGAATGTGGACAAGGCCCTCAGTTAATCACACCCCGAATCACGAGCCTCGCCTCCCCTCCCAGCCACACGTCGTCGTAGAGCCCCTCTGAGGTTTTGCGCGCCCGGGCTTCGAGCGGCCTGCCGCTCCTGGTCCAGAACGTGATTGGGAGCTTGGCCAGGCCCCACTCGGCAAGCGCGCAGGCGGCAGCCACCGCGCCGGTCCCGCACGCCAGCGTCTCGTTCTCCACGCCGCGCTCGTAGGTCCGCATGCGCCATTGTGACCCGCGGGCAGCTGGGGAAACGAAGTTCACGTTCGCTCCGTCAGCCCCGAGCGCCGGGTCGCACCGAAGCAGCCTGCCGCGAGTCACCACTTCGATCCGCTCGACGTCGTCCACGAGCACCACGAGGTGCGGAACGCCCACCGTGCCCAGCACCACCTGCCGCTCGCCGGGCGCGGTCGCCAGGCCCGGCACGGGTGCGGGCGCGTGGACGGGCGCGAGGTGCAGCTCCGCGCGCTCGCCATCGGGCATGCAGCGGCTCTCGTAGGTGGCGGCGTCTGTCTCGAGGGTCATGCGCTGGGGGCTCGCCAACCCCAGGCGGGCCGCGAGGCGTGTGCTGCACAGGGCGGCGTTCCCGCACATCGCCGCGCGCGAACCGTCCGAGTTGAAGTAAATCATGCGAACGACGTCGAGCCCCTCCCCCGGCCCGACGAACACGAGCCCATCCGCGCCGACGCCGGTGCCCCGCGCACACACGGCTCGGATATCGTCGCCGGACCAGTCGCCGGGCGTCGTGTGGCGGCCGTCGAGCATGACGAAGTCGTTGCCGGACCCCGTCATCTTGTAGATCGTGGTGCCGACTAGATGCGGCCGAACCAGGCCATCAGTCTGAGCCGGGGGACCATCCATACGGCTTCCCGCACGATCCCCTGGTTCATCTTGCTTTGCCCCTCGGTTCGGTCGACGAACACGATCGGGATTTCCCTCAGGGTGAACCCTTTGCGCCATGCCCTCACGCTCATTTCGATCTGAAACGCGTACCCGTTGGACCGCACCCGCGACAGGTCGATCGCCTCGAGCACCCGCCTGCGAAAGCACTTGAACCCTCCGGTCAGGTCCCAGATCCGGAGACCTGTAATCCAACGGGCGTAGATGTTCGCACAATATGATAGCAACAAGCGCCCCATAGGCCAGTTGACGATCGTCACCCTGCCGTTCAGGTAGCGCGAGCCGAGCACCAAGTCCGCCTGGGCGACCGCCTTGAGAAACTCCTTTAAGTGCGCCGGATCGTGGGTAGCGCGAGCCGAGCACCAAGTCCGCCTGGGCGACCGCCTTGAGAAACTCCTTTAAGTGCGCCGGATCGTGGGAAAAGTCCGCATCCATCTCGAACATGTAGTCGTACCCCCGTTCCAGGGCCCACCGGAAGCCGGTGATATAGGCGGTGCCGAGGCCCAGCTTCCCTCCCCGATGGAGCACGTGCAGCCGGGGCTCCTGCGTAGCCAGGGCATCGGCGATCTGTCCGGTGCCGTCCGGGGAGTTGTCATCCACCACCAGGATTTCGAGACGCGGGTCCTGCGCCAGGACTTGGGGGACGAGGCTCGGGACGTTCCCGGCCTCGTTGTACGTGGGGATAACGACCAGCGCCCGCTCACCCATGCGGGGCGCGCCGGGGGAACGCCAGGGCCGCGAGCAGCGCGATGAAGAGCGCGGCGAGGGACGCGAGGGTCAGCGTCCTGCCCAGCTCGTAGAGCTTCGAGCGGAACGTGAGGTTCACCACCTTGGCACCGGCCGGGAGCGCAACCGTGAGCAGGCTGTAGTCACCCCGCAGCACTTGCGCCGGCCCGCCGTCGACGGTGGCCTGCCAGTCGGGATACCAGTTCTCGGCAACGAGCAGGTAGCTCGCGTGAGGGGGCGCAGGGTCGAGGGTCACGGTCATCCGTCCGGGTTGCCACGCGGTTACCGCGGCGCGCGACGGGCTCGGCGCGGGCATCTCCTTGAGGGGCTCGGGCGTAACCGATTGATCGTTGGTAAAGAGAACGATCCTGGAGAAGTCCATGCGAGGATCGACGAGAGTCGGAATGATGGTCGCCGAGTCGGTCTTGATGGCGCCCGCGACGACGCGGACGTACGGCGTCGGGGCCGAGCGCTCGAACAGGTTGACGCGTGCCCCATCGAAGATCGTCACCGAGTCGAGCACGCGGCGGAAGCCGGGGATCGAGTCGAGGGTCTGGGTGCCTGCGGGCAGGATCGCGTAGCGCACCGCCCACAGGTCCCAGAGCGACAGGACGCCCAGGTGTCTCCATTCATTCTTGCCGCCCCACAAGTCGTCGTAGTACCGCAGCTCGTTGCCGTGGTATCCGAACAGGTCAGGGACGTCGAACGCCATCAGCGACGATCCAGGATAGGCGCCCGGCCCCGGCGCATTGAAGACGCGGTACGGGGGCGGCGTTGCGGCGATGCGCTCGATGACTGGGTCCCGGTCCCGGTCATACGGTTTCGTGTAGCTCCAGAACTGGCGCGCGTTGAGCCACAGATCCGTCCCGACGATGAGAATGAGCGTCAGTGCGCCCAGCCGCGGCGTCAGCCGGACCCGTGCGGGGCCGAGCACGGCGGCGGTGGCCGCCAAAGCGAGCCCGCTCGTCACCGCCCCCCACAGGATCGCAACCGCGTCGGCACGCGCCGCGGCGACCTTCGTGGCGGCGAGCGCCTCGGCAATATGGCCGAGCACACCCGTGCCTCCGAGCAGGGCCACTATCCCGCCGACAATCAGCGCCGGCGTCATGACCCGTCTGCCCTCTCCCTTGAGCGCACGCTCGACGCCCAGGCCGGCGAACACGGCGGTGACGAGCGCGACCACGTAGAAGGCCATCCCGGGCGCCCGGGTCTTCTGCACCAGCGGCATCACGGTCCACCACAGCCTGTAAAACGGCGTGGCGGCGCCAAGGCTGATGAGCAGAAACAAGAGCCCGATGCCGCCCACCCACAGGATCTGCCGCCGGCGCTCGGGCGCGGCGACGCCCAGTGCGGCGAGCACCACGACGGGCAGGCCGAGGTACTCCGAATGAAACTTGAGCTGGTTTGAGCCCCAGTACGTGTCCCAGGAGCGGCCCACGAAGTTCTTGAGAAAGAACTCGGGGACATGGTCCCACGGGATGGCGAATGACGTAGACCCTTCGAATCCGTGATAGCCCTGCGCGCGAGGCGAGAACGGGATGTACTCGAAGAACGGCAGGATCTGAATCGCGGCGACCCCGAAGCCGATCAGCACGGCCACGAGCGCGAGGCCGAGCCGCCCCACGCGCGCCCCTCCCCCGCTCTCGCCGGCTTCCTCGAACGTCAAGTACAGGGCGAACAGGCCAGCGGCGATGAGCGAGTAGTATGCGAGCTGGAAGTGGCCGAGCAGCGTCAGCCCGGTCGCCGCGGCCAGCAACACGTAGCCGGACGGTCGGCGATCGCGCAGCGCCAGCACGAGCGCGAGCAGCATCAACGGCAGCATGGTGGAGGCGAACAGCTTGCCGTCGTGCCCCGGCGACGGATACGAGGCGATCAACCCGGTCAGCTCGTAGGCGAGCCCCCCGACCACCGATCCGGTCCATCCGACCTGCATGCGCCGCAACAGCAGGTACGTGAACAGGCCGGCGAGGATGTAGTGCACGAAGAAGCCCACGTTGCCGGCCGTCGCGACAGGAAGGACAAAACGCAGCAGCCAGGTGGGATAGAAAATGTCCCCGCTGCCGGCGGCGACGAACGGCATCCCCCCGAAAATCTCAGGGTTCCAGAGCGGCAGGTGGCCGGTGCGCTGGAACCACGCGGCGCTCCACGCGTGAAATGGCAGCCCGGCGGTGTACTGATCGCTCAACTGGCTCGCGAGCCACATCCCCGCGACCATGGGAAGGGACAAGAGCACCGGCCACACGGTGAACGCCGCGGTGGCAATCAGATTGGGGCGACGCGGCTGGTAGGGGGGCGGTCCCGGGGGTTGCGTCAGGGACTCCGGATGACTCACTGGGCGGACTCCTGTGGACGGTACCGGAGCGGGAGCGTCAGGGCGGCGGCCGCGGCCTCTGTCAGTGTGAGGAGCACGCGTGAGGCGACGCTGACAGCTACTGCGCCGCCGCTCCCCAGGAACGGCGCGAGCAGTCCGACGAGCACCAGCTCGCGGACCCCTACCCCGCCGGGTGCAAACAGGGCCAGCAGGCCCAGAATGTAGCCCAGCGTAAAGGCTCCGATAGCGGTGGGGAGCGGCAGCGGGGCGTCGTGGATGAGTCCCCGGGCCAGCATCCACAGCGCTGCTCCGTACGTGCCCCAACTGAGCACCGTGAGGATGGTGCCGGCGAAGACCGCGGACGGCGCGAGGGGTTCCAGGGGAGCAATCGCGTTCACCACGCGGCCCAACCAGAGGGCGGTTGGGCGCCAGACGAGCACCAGGATGGTGGCGACGGCGGCGAGGCCGGCGAGCGCCAGACGGAGCGGCGGCGCGCTATGCGGGGTCACGGCCGCGACCACCGCCACCCCGCTGCCGAGCGACACGGCCTGGATCACGAAGGCGGATGCCGCAGCCGGACCCGGCGCGACGCCGGCCCGCTGGGCCAGCACTACCAGGCCGGCCACGCTCCACACCTTCCCCGGGACGTACCGACCGAGGTTCGCGACGCTCCACGTGCGGGCCGCCGGGCCGAAGGCGAGTCGCTGCCCCCAGCCGGCCAGGATGCGGCGCCAGGACTCGACCTGCATGGCGTAGGTCAGGAACACCATGACGACGGATGCCGCGATCCACCCCGGCGCGATCGCGAGCGTGACGTGGAGCGAGCGGAACTCCGACCAGTTACGGCCGATCGACCGGCCCACGAAGGCCACAACCGCCAGTGTGACGAGGCCCTGGACTGCCCAGAGCCAGCGTCGGGGGATCAAGTCTTCACGAACTTGTAGGCGACCGACCGCGCGAGCATCCACCAGGGCGCGGGAATCGGCGGATAGAAGTACGTGCCGCCCCAATCCACGAGGCGGAACCCGTTCATCTCGCCCAAGCGGCTGATCGTCTGGCGGGTCCAGCTGTAGATGTGCCCCTGCCTGTCCGGCACGCGGAAGAGATTCCAGATGATCTCCTTCACGTGATAGGGATTGGGCACGGAGACCATCCACACGCCCCCGGGTCTCAAAACGCGATGGATCTCGCCCGCCGTACTGTACGCGGTGGGAGTGTGTTCGAGGACCTCGACCATGAAGACGTAGTCGAAGGACGCATCGGGAAACGGAAGCCCGCTCGTGATGTCATGAATCAAGATGTCGGGGGCGGCGAACTCGGGGGCGATGTCGAGTCCCTGATACTTCACATCGCGCGGCAGGTACTTGCGGAGGTCGCCGTTGCGTGAGCCGATATCGAGCACCGCGCTACCGGGGGGTACCTGCGCCAGCTGCATGTGCTTGCGAAACCGCATGCGCTCTTCGCCGGAATTGCGCCAGTCGTGACGCTCGCTGTAGAACTTGGTGAGCTCGGGTGACGACGGTGCGATCGGAGTGTTCATGGGTTGGAAAAATACCATGCCCGGAAACCCCGGGAAAGTCGTAACTTTGTGAAGCTGCCATGCGCATCCTCCACGTGGTCACCGCTTTCCCGCGCACGTCGGACGATGTGATCGTGCCGTGGCTCGTGGAGCTGCTGAAGCGGCTCAAGGCGGCAGGGCACGAGGTAGAAGTGTTCACCTCGTCGTACCGGGGCACGCCCGATCAGGTGTTCGCCGGAATTCCCGTGCATCGGTTCCGCTACTTTCCGCGCCGCTGGGAGAACTTGACGCACGAAGAGGCGGCGCCGGACCGAATGAAACGCTCCCTCTTGTACCGGCTCATGCCGGCGTGCTTCGTGGTCGCCGGCATGGCGGCCATCTGGCGGCTGTGCCGCCGCACGCGGTACGACGTCATCCACGTACACTGGCCGCTGCCGCTCGCGCTATTCGGATGGGCGGCGCAGCGCGCCCGTCCCGCGCGCCTGGTGACGACGTTCTACGGCGTGGAGCTGCGGTGGGTGAAGGGGGCCCTTCCCTTTCTCAAGGGCTTTCTGGCGTGGGCCGCGCGCCGCTCGGACCACGTGGTGGCGATCTCCAACTATACCGCGGGCGAGCTGCGGGAGCTCGCCGACGTGCCGATCGAGGTCATCCCGTACACCACGGCGCTTCCCGAGGTGGCCGCCGCCCCGCGGGACACCCAGGACGGCGCCGGTCCGGTGCTGTTCGTAGGCCGGCTCGTGGAGCGCAAGGGCGTGGCGCACCTCATCGAGGCGATAGCGCGGCTGGGCCGAGGCGATGAGGGGACGCGACTCGAAATCGTGGGCGACGGACCCGAGCGCCCCGGGTTGGAGGCGCTGGCCGGGCGGCTCGGCGTGGCGAGTCGGGTGGTATTCCGAGGAAAGATCCCGCCGGACGAGCTCCAGGCGAGCTACGCGCGAGCCGCCGTGTGCGTGCTGCCGTCGGTGCTCGACGCCCGTGGGGACACGGAAGGGCTCGGCGTCGTGCTGCTCGAGGCCATGAACCACGGGACGCCGGTGATCGCGAGCCGGGTCGGCGGCATTCCAGACATCGTGGAGGACGGCGTGTCGGGGCTGCTGGTTCCGCCGGGAGACGCGGACGCGCTGGCGGCGGCCGTGCGGCGACTGCGCGACGACCCGGTTCTGGCGCGCCGCCTGGGCGAGGCCGGCCGGCGCCGGTTGCGGGAGCAGTTCAGCTGGCCGGCAATCGTGCGCCGCTGGCTGGACGTCTACACCGGGCTCGTGACCCGGCCCTGCTAGTGCCGTTCCCGCAGCTGGTCCATCTCGCGGTGCAGGCTCCGCACCTCTTCCCGCATGCCGGCGAGCATCTCTCCCACGAAGCCGAAGCCGAACAGCATCAGCCCCGCCAGCACGAGCAGCAGCACGAGGTACAGAAACGCGCGGTTACCCTGCTCGAGCATGTAGCGCTCGATCAAGGCGTACACGCCGACCAAGAAACCGAGGAAGATCAGCACCGCCCCTGACACCCCGAAGAACAGCATCGGCTTGCGGCCGAACCGCAGCTGAAACCAGACGGACACGAGGTCCAGCACGCCCACGGGGATGCGCCCAATCCCGAACTTCGACTTCCCCGCCCGTCGCGGCTGGAGCGGGACCGGGCGCTCGGCCAGGCGGAACCCCTGCGCCGCAGCGATCACCACCATGAAGCGATGCCAGTCCGGCCGTCTCGTCAGGCCGTCCATCACCTCACGCCGGTACGCTTTCACCGAGTTCAAGTCGGTGACCCGGACGCCGAACAGCCAGCGGCACAGCCCGTTGTACACCCACGAGACGAACCGCTTTTCGTAGTGGCCCTGCTTCGTGCCGGTGACCACGTCGGCCGCGTCGTCGAGGAGGGGCTGCACGAGGCCGGGGATGTCGCTCGGCCGATACTGCAGATCGGCGGGATAGAATACGAGGATGCGGCCGCGGGCGGCGTCGGCGCCCGACGCGAGGGCGTCGGCGATGCCGCGCTGGCTGCGGTGGGTCACGATCCGCAGGAAGGCGTGCGTGGCCGCCAGCTCGCGCAAGGTCTCCGCGGTGCCGTCGCGGCTGCCATCGTCGATCACGACGATCTCGCACGGATAGGGCAGCGGCAGCAGCGCCTCCCGTGCCTGGCGCACGAATTCCGGCAGGTTTTCGGCTTCGTCCTTCGCGGGGACCAAGACGCTCACTTCCGGGAGGGCCGCGCCGGTGGCGAGGCTCACAGCCGCTTGCGCATGCGGGCCGGGAGGATGCTCAGCTGGTCGCGGTACTTCGCCACGGTCCGCCGCGCGATCTTGACGCCCTTTTGCGCGAACATCTCCACGATTTGCTGGTCGGTGAGGGGGTTCTTCGCGTCTTCATCGGCCACCATCTTCTGAATTTGCGCGCGGATGGCGCGCGCACTGGCGTCCTCCCCGGTGGTGGTCGAGAGGCCGCTCGAGAAGAAGAATTTGAGCGGCAGGAGGCCCCGGGGCGTCTGCACGTACTTCTCGTTCGTCACGCGACTCACGGTGCTCTCGTGCATGTTGATGACGTCCGCGACTTCGCGCAGGGTGAGCGGCTTCAGGTACTCGACGCCCTTCTCGAAGAACTCGCGCTGCCGATCGACGATGAAGTTCATGACCTTGAGCATCGTCTGACGGCGCTGCTCGATGGCCTGGATCATCCAGTGCGCGCTGTTCATGCGCTGGTTGATGAAGTCCTTGTTCTCGCCCTGGAATTTCTTCTTGTCGCGCGCGATGTCCTGATACGTCTTCGAGATCCGCAGCCGCGGCAGCCCGGAGTCGTTCAGGAACACCTTGTATGCCCCGTCGATCTTCTCGACGACCAGGTCGGGGATGATGTATGCCTCGTTGGCCGAGGAGTGCTGCAGGCCGGGCTTGGGATCGAGCTTCGCCAGATCGTCGGCGACGTCCTGTACCTCGGCGGCGTCGAGACCGAAGCGCTTGCCGAGGTCGCTCCAGCGATGCGCCTTGAGATCCTCGAACGCATCCCGGACGAGCCGGTAGGCGAGCGTGTCCGTTTCGCGCCGGGCCTCGAGCTGCAGCAGCAAGCACTCGCGCAGGTCCCGGGCGCCGACCCCCGGGGGATCGAGCTTCTGGATGATGCGGAGCATCTCGTCGGCCTCGGCCGGCGTGTACAGCTGCGGGGCGACGTCGCGCTCCGCTTCCTCGGCGTGGGCCTGGAGGACTTGGTTCACGCCGTTCACGATCTCCTCGAGGGTCGCGCCGAGGTAACCGTCCTCCGCGATGTTCCCGATGAACTCTTCGGCGAGGAGCTGCTGGCGGGGCGTGAGGTCGAGCAGGCGCATTTGTTCGCGCAGGTGATCGGCCAGGCCCTTGGTCTCGACCGGTACCGGCTCGACGTACTCGCGCGCTTCGCTCATGTCGCGCGGCGGGGCGCCCTGGTCGCCGCCGTCGTCCAGGAGGATCTCCTCCCAGTTGGGCTCGTCGTTCTTCTCGGCTTCCTTCTTGTCCTCCTTCGCTTCCTCCGCCAACGGCACTTCCGTTTCCTCCTCCGGCTCGACCACGGCATGTACAGCAGGTCCATCGCCTGGTACAGCCGCGGATTGATTCGCAGCTGCTGCGACAGCCCGATGTGCTGCTGCAGGCCGGTCTTCATGCCGCCTCGGTGAGGCGCGCCCGCAGCCGCGCGGTGAGGGTGGGCCCGAGATACAGGTTCGCCACCCGGTCGTCGAACACCAGCTCGCGCACGGTGCCCGCCACCTGCACCTTCCCTTCGAACATGATGTAGGCGCGGTCCACGATATCGAGCGTCTGCTCCACGTTGTGGTCGGTGATCAGCACGCCGATGCCGCGGTGGCGCAACCCGGCCACGATGGTCTGGATGTCGTGCACCGCGATCGGATCCACCCCGGCGAACGGCTCGTCGAGCAGCATGAACTTGGGCTCGGTGACGAGCGCGCGGGTGATCTCGAGGCGGCGCCGCTCGCCCCCCGAGAGCTGGAACCCCTTCTGCCGCCGCAGGTGCTTGATCGCCAGCTCGTCGAGCAGCCGCTCCAACCGGTCGCCGCGCTCGGCGTCCCCCAGCGGCAGGGTCTCGAGGATCGCCCGCACGTTGTCCTCGACGGTGAGCTTGCGGAAGACCGACGGCTCCTGGGCCAGATAGCCGATGCCCATCCGCGCCCGGCGGTACATCGGCTCCGCCGTGATATCCCGTCCGTCGAGCCCGATCTGGCCGCCGTCGGGCCGGATCAGGCCGGTGATCATGTAGAAGGTCGTGGTCTTCCCCGCCCCGTTGGGCCCGAGCAGGCCGACGATCTCGCCCTGCTCGACCTGCACGCTCACATCGTTCACCACCGGGCGGCCCTTGTAGACCTTGAGCAACCCCGTGGCGGTGAGACGGCTCCCGCCGCTCACGCCCGGGTGGTCGCCGCTCACCGGCTCGGCCCGGGCGAGCGCACGCTCCGCGGCGTCGAGCAGCCGATCGGCGCTGGCGGCGCGGTCGGCGGCGATCTCTCCCCAGGCCTCGACCGTGAACGCGATGGGAGCCGTGTCCCCCAGCGCTGCCGCCGCGTAGGTCACCACTTTCATCAGGGCAAGGCGAGGCAGCACGGACGTGCGCAGGCTGGTCCGAAACTCCTCCACCGACAGTCCTTCCAGCTCCGGTAACCCGGCGTCGCGAGAGTGAGCGCGCAGCGTGAGGAACTCCTCGCGGTAGGCGATGGCCAGCTCGCTGAACGTGGCGCGGCCCGCCTCGTCCGCCACGCGGGCCAGCGCGGCGGCGGCGAGCGGGAGCGACGAATCCCGTGCCGCCATCAGATCGGCGAGGTGCCGGGAGGAAACGGGCGCTGTCATGGGCGGGGCTTCTTTTTCGTCGTAGCCGTCGTTTTGGTCGTGTCCGCCTTCTTTGTCGTGTCCGTGGCCGGTGGCCGCGGCTCGAGCTGGACGCCGTCGGCCTTTCCGCTGACGGTGCACTGGTCGACCTTGTCGCGCTTCAGGGCGCAATCGATCACCTTGCCGCGGGAATAATTGAGCGACGGGGGCGTCGAATCGTGCTCGCCCGCCAGGTGGATGAACGAGCGAGCCGAGCCCCGAGCGATGAGCCGATGCAGCTTGCTCCGGGGCGTCCCGGCCGAGTCGGGGACCTGCGTCCAGCGCGCCGTGAGGGAATCCCCCGCAAACCAATCGACCTCAGGCGCCGCGGTGGAGTCCCGCTTTCCGGTAGAGTCCCGCTTCGCGGTGGAGGCCCGCGGTGGGGACTCCTTCTTCGACGTCGAGTACGCGTGCCCAAAGGCGCGTGCTTCGTCGAGCACTTCATCCGGGAGGTCGAGGGCCAGGGAGTCGGCCCGGATCGTGTTGAGCGTGGACACCGCGCGCGCCCGGACCGAGTCCTTGGGACCCCAGGCGAACGCCTGCTGCAGCTTCTTCCGGTCGACGTGCAGGTGGATCGTGTCGGCCGTGAGGCGCCAATCGGTGCCGGTTGCCACGCCGTCGCCGAGCGCTTTCACCAGACGGATGTCCCGGCCCCCTCCCTGGAGCCCGAGCTCGATGCGCGTGCCGGTGAGGGCGTAGGGCCGCGCGCTCTTCCCTTCCACGCGGGGTTTGCCCACCAGGACCGCGAATCCGGCGGCCTGGTCGAGCTGCATCGAGTCGCCGCGCGCCGCGAAATCGCTCCGGTCGATGGTCACCTGCCCGCCGCCCCACATGCGGTCGTTCCCCTTGAAGCGCACCCGGTCGGCCACGATGATGTACGGTTCTCCTCCTCCCGTGTCGGCGGTGGTGTGGTATTCGATCGTCGGGCGACCCGATGCGTACATCTCGAGGGTGTCGCGCACGCCCTTGATGGCGCGGTAGTAGGTCAGATTGGGCCCGCGCAGGACGGAGCCCGTCTTCCGATTCACGGCGATGACGGTCCGGTGCGCCTCGAGCCGCTCCTGTCGCAGAAAATAGGCGGCCGTCGTGGCGTCGAGGGTCATGACGGTATCCCTGATGTGCACGGGGTTCTTCTGGCCGATCATGTCGAAGCGGCCGACGCCGGCGAACCAGGCGACGCTGTCGGCGGCGAGGGTGCTGCCCGTGGCCTCGCAGTGGGCCAGCACGCCCCCGCCCGCGAACACGTTGGTCTCGCCCGCCCGGATCTCCACCTGTTGCGCCGACCGGCCGACCGAATCGATCAGGACTTTGCATGGCCGCCCGGCCGCGGTGTCGGCGGGCGGGGCCGGTTGCTGGACGAGGGTGACGAGGAGCACGGTAGCCATCATTGGTTCGGCAGCGTGAAGTTGCCGGCCCGTCCCGTCGGCCGAAGCGCGGTCACGATCTTGAACGCCGGATCGGACGTGAAGCCCTCGCCTTCGATGTGTCGCGTCGGCTCGTCGAACACGAACGACTTGTCGGAGCTCACCTGATTTCGTGCCTGGTTGTAACGGAGCACCTCGGTTCGGAGTGTCGCGCCGTCGGTGCGCACCACCACCACGTTGCCTCTCGCCTCCATGTCGCCGCCCCGCCAGTGGTATGTGCCTTCCCGCGACGTGAGCGTCGACGTCTCGGCCCCCCGAGGGTCGTAGAACGTGATGTGGACGTTGCGGAGCTCGGCGGTCTGCGCCGGGGAATAGAAATATGCCGTATCGGCCCGTACGTGTGCACGCTGAATGCCGCCGTCCGTCACGTAGTGCGACATGCCCAACAGCACCTGGTCGGCTGAATCGGGTGCAGCAATGGTCGCGGTCGGCTTGATGCCGGTTTCACAGGCGGCAACCAGCGCGAGCGCCGTCGGGACCCACCTCATGCGGCGCCCGCCTTCATGAGATCATGCAAATGGACCATGCCGACCAGTCTACGCCCGCCGTCGAGCACGGGTAGGGCCATGATGCCGTGCTGCTCCATGACGCGCACCGCCGCCCCGGCGATCTCGGTCGGGGTCGTGGTCTTCGGCGTCCGCGTCATGACCTCGGTCACGGGGATGTCGAGGAAGTGGTCGGTCTTCTCCATGAGGCGCGTGAGGTCTCCCGCCGTGACCACGCCCTGGAGGCTTCCCTGCCGGTCCACGATCGCCACCGTGCCACGCTTCTCGGCGAGCAAGACGACGCACTCGCGCATCGGACGATCGGGAAGCAGGGTCGGCACGTCCTTGGTGAGCATCACGTCGGCGACGCGCAGCAGCAAGTTCCGGCCAAGCGTGCCGCCCGGGTGAAACGCGGCGAAGTCCTCCCGCCGGAAGTGCTTTTCTTCGAGCAGCGTTACGGCGAGGGCGTCGCCCAGCGCGAGCGCGACTGTCGTGCTCGCCGTAGGGGCGAGCGTCTCAGGGCACGCCTCCTCCGTCACGCCCGCGTCCAGCACGACCTCCGCTTGTCGCGCGAGCACCGAATCGGGATCACCCGTCATGGCGATGATCGGGACGCCCAGACGCTTCAGCTGGTTCACGAGCCCGAACAGCTCGTCCGACGTGCCGCTCTTCGAGAGAAGGATGGCGATGTCGTCGCGGCCGACGATGCCCAAGTCTCCGTGCAGTGAATCCACGGGGTGCAGGAACGAGGCGGGCGTTCCTGTGGAGGTGAAGGTCGCGGCGATCTTACGGGCGATCAGGCCGGACTTACCGACTCCGGACACGATGACCCGCCCTTTCGCGGCGGCGAGCAGCCCTACGGCCGCCGCGAAGGCGGGCCCCAACCGCTCGGCGACCCGACGGATCGCATCGGCCTCGAGGACCAGCACGCGGCGCCCGCGCTCAACGAGATCGGTCGGCTCGGTACGCGCCATCGCCACGCTCCACGAAGTACTGCGTCACAAGGTCCTGCCATTCTCCGCGGGCTTGTAGGATCAGCTCGGCCACCTCGCGCACTGCGCCTCGGCCGCCGGCGAGCGTCGTGACGACCCGGGCAGCCGCTTTCGCTTCCGGCACCGCGTTCGCGACTGCGATGGGGAGGCCCACGCGCGTGAGCAGGGGCAGATCGGGCAGGTCGTCGCCCACGAACGCGGTTTCCTCCCAGGTGACGCCCCGGCGCTCGAGCAGGGCCGTGAAGGCGGGCAGCTTCTTATTGTCCTGCACCAGCTCGT
>WNGK01003501.1_pt1 | contig 27609 bp, 25 predicted proteins | sample 5400601 | NCBI WGS metagenome assembly WNGK01 (sample SAMN13153376, study PRJNA577476) | soil metagenome | isolation source: 60 cm soil or saprolite under Garry oak tree replicate 1 | place: USA:California | collected 2016-06-15
GATCCCAGCTCTGTCAGAATGATAAGAAACAAAGACACCGGGCCACCGGTGTTCTTCTGCTCTATCAAAGACCATTCTTTGAAAAGGTAAGCGATGCCTGTATGCGTGAATCTTTGATAATCGTGCGGCGAAGCGTGGTACGGAAATAGAAAGGGCGTGTAATGCACGCTCAAACCACCTCTTCGTGTACAACGCCGTATTTCGTCAATCACCTTATTTAAGTCGGCGACATGCTCCAAGACGCTGCGCGAAGTGAAACAGTCGATTGAGCCATCCTTGAACGGCAAACACGATAGATTTGCAACGATATCAACCTCGTCGTAATCCACACCGTCCAGCGTCACAATATCCTCGCTGATACGCTGGTTTCCCGCACCGATATCGACGACCAGCGACCCGGATGTATCAATATGGGACAGGATTTTCTTATGGTAATTGAAAGGATAACTTGGCCCGATCAAACGAATTCCCACCGAATAGTAGAATTTGCCGAGCACTCGTTTTAGCTGCCCCTTGACTGAATCTAGCGTGTCATCGATAGAAAGCGGGGCCGCAAAATAAATTTTACCGCCGCGAACAGGATAGACTTTCCCGCAGGTTACGCAATTTAAGCACTCTTGCCCATCAACAAGATGCGAATGACAGACGGGGCAGGCGAGGCGGGATCGAATGCGGGACATGCGATGCACAATCAAATCAATCCTTTTGCTTATCCGAAAACCATAGGGTGCGATGCTTCCCCAGTCAAGATGAAATCGACACGTTTGCAGACTGAAATACAGCCTGCCCGTACATCTTCAGGACATCCTCCGTCTTTCCGTCCACCATCAATTCTCCGTGATCGAGCCACAGCGCTCGTTCGCAAAGCTGTTGCACGACAACCGGCGAGTGTGACACGCATACCAGGCTCTTACCGTTGCGTTTCAACTCCGCAATCTTCCCGAAGCATTTCACCTGAAAACCCTGATCGCCCACGGCCAGCAATTCGTCCACAATTAGAAAGTCCGGATCCACGTTCACTGCGATCGAAAAGCCCAGCCGCAGCATCATTCCGCTTGAATACGTCCGCAACGGCTCTTCGATAAAATCGCCAATTTCAGAAAACTCCACAACCTTATCGAAAATCCTCTCCGCTCTCTTCTTGCTCAAACCAAGCAGCGACGCGTTCAGAAACAGGTTTTCTCTACCGGTGAGATCGGGGTGAAATCCGGACCCGAGTTCGAGCAGCGCCGCGATTCTCCCGGAAACCTGGATGCTTCCCTCATCCGGCGCCGCGAGGCCAGCAAGCAAGCTCAGCAATGTGCTCTTTCCCGCGCCGTTTGCGCCCACAATGGCTACGTTTTCTCCGTGGCTGATCTTAAATGAAATGTTCCTGAGAGCGTAAAAACGGTCCTTGGGTGCGGGCCGGACGAGCGCGGTCAGATGGGCACGGAGCAGTTGACGTCCCCGGCTATGCCGCACAAAGCTTTTGGACACACCCAGGAACTCGATGGATGGCATATTTAAAGGTGATCGTAAAGTCTCTTCTTCAATTTGCCGAACACCAGCACGCCCAGCACCAGCATGAGGAACGAGACGAGCATCAGTTTGTAGAGCAACGTGTTGGGTGGGGCCTTACCGTCAAGCAAGATATACCGCGATGCTATCACCAGGGCCGTGACCGGATTATATTGATAAAGCCCATAAAATCGCTCGGGCACGACAAAATAAAAAATCGGTACCAACCAGAACAATATCGTGTTGCAGGATTCCACCACATACCGCATATCGCGAACGTAAACGTCCATCGCGGAAAACATTAGCCCAAGTCCGCACACGAACACCACTTCCAATGACCAGATCACCGGCAGCCACAACCAGTGAACGTTCACTCCTCTTCCGAAAGCGACAACCAGCGTCAAGAGAAGGACGATCTGTACGATCAAGTGAATGCAATTCGAGAACACTGCGGCTATCGGAAGAAGCTGCCGCGGCACAGCCACACGCTTGACTAAATTCGCATTGTCCACCAGCGATGTTGTTGCGGTCACCCAGGCTATCGAGAAGAAGTTGAACGCGACCAATCCGCACAACACATACAGCGGAAAATTTGGGATTGACGGGTTGGGGAAAACCTTGGTGAATATGAACGTCAGCACTCCCATCATCACCAGAGGATTCAGCATCGACCACAGTACGCCCAGCGACATGTTCCGGTAGCGGACCTTGAAGTCCTTCATGACCAGGTTCGACAAGACGAATGGATAACTGCCACTCCACATAACTAGCCGATGCATTGTAACAGAATGCGCTCGTTCACAAGTAGGCAGGCACCTGACCGTTATTAATCCAGTCCAAGATCTGACGCACTCGAATTTCTGAAGTGTGAAAACGGCGGATTTTCTTACGGGCATTCAGAACAATCCGCTGGCTCAGATCACGATCAGTCAAAATACGCTTCAAGTGGCTGGCCAATTGATGTGGATCATTTTCGGGGTAGAGCAAAATTTCTCGCTCATCTTCAAAAAGTGCCTTGTTCAGCGGTCGTCCCGGAATTTCCCAGGAGATCACCGGTCTTCCCGCAGCCATGCCTTCGACTACACGACCGGCGTAGGTCTTTACAAGATGAGGCAGGTTGACTACTGCACAACCGGTTTGCAATCCTTTCAACCAGCCTTCAAAGCAACGCTCCCGGATGTACCGCAAGCGCGACAGATATCGAGCGAGAAGTTGCTCTTTGATCGGTAAAGCAAAACGAAATGGACGAATGAACGGTAGATGTAAGGCGTTAAACAGGAATGGGTACATTGTGCCTGTTTCCGGGGATTTGGAGCGGGTCAGCACTGGTTTTAGATCGGGACGCCCTAACCACTCGCGGCGAACGCCATAGCAGGCTCCGCAGAAGACCCCACAATTCAGAGATGGAGAACCACCGGTCTCGGATATAAATCGCGCCGGCACCGCCTGAGGCCACCAGATCGCCGAGGCCTTACCCTCTGCGTTTATCTGGGCCACGTCCTTTTCGTCACAGGCTAAGGCGTGCGTCATATATTGGAGCCGCCTTTCAACGATTCGTTTTCGATTCTTCAAGGTTGGCGAAACCCGGTATTCTTCGGCACTGTATTCGAGAGATTCTGCCAACATAACAAGACGGACTGGCGCCATGGTGAAGAGCCGTTGGAGCGATACCTCGTCGAAAAGGTCAAGCCGGCCGGCAAGCCACACCTGGTCGAATTTCCGTGTGCCCCAGAGTTCCAGAACTTTAGGAAGCCACGGACTCGTAACAGTCAGGCACTGTACTTCGTTCGCGTGAAGACCATCCTCAATACCGAGCTGGACCGAATAGGACAGGTGCCGGGCAGCGCGCCAGAAGGGAAATTCCGCCAGCAGGAGCAACACCTTCAACTTCGAGTACATTAGCGGTTGGCGTATTTTCGGAGGAATTGGAGCCTTGAACGACCCAGGGTTTTCTCCAGTATCTTGAGAAGGAATTTTGCACACCGCAGAAGGATTCTATGCAAGGCCTCGAACCTCTCCTTGCCGAGAGACTTTTCGACGATCCAGATCAGAAATCCGGAACATCTCATCAGTCCCTCCCGGATTAACGCCAACCTCAGCCCGACCCTTTGTAACTTGGAAAATCCTGCCGGCCCCGTCTTCGTTGCATATTTTTCTTCGAACGGGGTCCCTATCCTGCGACCCGACATACGGAGCCTGTACACTTCCGGATTTTCTTCGAGCGGAAGCACTCGACCTGTAGAGAACCCTTCGACGGCTGTCAGAGCGTGATATTCGCAGTGCGGATACGTCACCTCGAACCATCTTCTCAAATTACTAAAAGAGAACTGCCTCGGATGGAAATATGGCGCAGGGTGTGCAAAATGCCATAAGGCGACAGACGGTTCATGCCAGATTTCGGGCAGCCCCGCGTTGACAAGTCTCCATGCGAGGTCATATGGTCCGCAAATGAAGCCTCGATATGAAGAATGCTCGTCAAAGCCGCCGAAACGGATGGCGTCGATCTTCCTGACCGACATGCATGCCCCTACATTCGGCCACAGCTCCTTCCACACAAATGCCGAAAGCTCGTCGATGCTCGCCAAATGCTCGGGGTACTCCGCGTCAGTCCTCCACTCGTGATGCATCAGAACCAACTGTTCAGGCTCACTGCTTCCTAATCGGAAATTCTTGATGATCGACTCGATGAAGTTGGGAGGGAACACCGCGTCACTATCGCAAACCGTAATCACCTGGCCACGTGATTCCAACAAGCCGGCGTTGTATCCCTTATGCTTGTGGTAAGAGCGTTTTTGGTTACACGTGATGACAACGTCGGTATCATGGATGACCTTGGGCACAACGCGATCAAACAGCTCAACCCAGATGAGTTCATACTGCTCTCTGGGAACGGTTTGGTTCGTCAACCAATCCAGCGCGTGGAAACGTTCCCGGCATGACCAGTCGAGCAGAATGATAGACACTAACGGCGGATCGGAACGGTCGTTGCGTTTATGAATTGCGTAAGTTCCCAAGGCCGGCTACCCGCAGTTAGTCTTTCAGAGCTCCGTCGATTTGTTCCAGGCGGCCCAAACCGGATTGAAGTAATCCCACCACGTTTCCCCAGGCCCGCGCAAACAAACCTGGACTGTTTGTCAAAATACCCTCTCCGATGTTCGCAATCACCAACCCCAAAGTCGCCCAGTAAAACAAGCCCACAGACAAATCGGGATTTTTCTGCATGAAGTATCTTCGGTTGACAACCTGGCATTTACCCAACAAGTAATTCCGATTCTCTTTTACCGGCGGGCTGAGATGCTTCACCCGGGCACCCGCCAGAATGATCAAGCGATATTTTCGGCCTACCCGATAGCTGTAATCCACATCCTCGAAGTACGCGTAACCTTGAAACCATTCGTCATACTGGAATTCTTTGATAACTTGCCGCCTCCAGACAGTCGCACCACCGCAAAGCCACTCAACGAAAGTGTCTTTGCGTACTGGCGCGATCGTTGCTTCGTAGCCCGACCGCATGACTGCTCCCCGCTTGAAGCTATCCATCCGAAACACGGATTTTACCAGCAGCGCGCGCGGCGCTCGGACATTGACGATGTTAAACGATGCCCCTCCGACATGTTTGGGTGCGTTATCCCAAAAACGAAGCATCGTCTCTATCGAACCCGGCTCCAAGACCAAATCGTCATCAAGACAAGCAGCCAGAGTAATGTGCGGGCTGAGCATCGCCATGCCGGCATTCCGCTGCTTGGTGAGGCCAGGCGGAAATACCCGCAGGTATTTTAGGCTCAAACGAGGGAAGTCTTTCGAAATGCGATCCACCGGCTCTGAGCTGCCATCTACGATGATGATTTCATCCGGAAGCGCGGACTGAGATTCCACGCTAGCCAGCAGGCGCCGCAACTCCGCCGGTCGATTCATGGTCGGAACCACAAACGCAATCCTGGACTGGAAGGGATGTTTTGCATTCTCCGCGACGCTAATGTGATCTGACATCTCGACCTTGTCCACATGACCAGGAACCGCTTCCACACAATCTCCGTACTGTCGGTATGTTCTACTTCTGAAGCCGGGAAAGCCAATGCTGTATTGTAGACGAAACCATTCGGATGTGTTCTCGCAGTTTCTCGCCGAAATACGCGAAAAGCCCCGCTTGAGACGCTTGAGACACAGGGACACACCGCGTTTCCCTTGTTGATTTCAAACTGCTAGACTAGGCGCCTCGCTGTTACAGGCCTGAAAATTAACATGCCGTCGAAGCAGAAAGCCAAGCCGCAAAAGAGAAAGTGGTCGCGGTTCAACAACTGGATCTTCCCAGTAGCAATTCTCGTCTTTTTAGCTTGCGCGGCCTACGCGAATTCAATGGACGTTCCATTTATCTTTGACGACATCAATTCCATCCAACGCAACACTAATGTTCGTTTCGAAGATTACCGCAACTTCAGTCTGAACCTGTATCTCCAAACCCGATCTCTTCTGTACGCCACATTTGCATTTAATAACTGGGTTGGGAGCCAGAATGTGGTGGGCTATCACATCGTTAATCTCTCCTTGCACATTTTGAATGGACTTCTCGTCTTCGCTGCCGGTGTCAAGGTTTTTAGAAAGGCCGTAATAGACCCTGGGGTCGTGCGCACATACAGCCTGTTGGCAACCGCATTTTTTCTGGTACATCCAATTCAAACCGAGTCCGTGACGTACATTTCGAGCCGCTCGGAGCTCTTATCCACCTTTTTTTACATGTTGGGCTTTGTATTTTTCACCATCCTGCCCGAGAACAGAATTGGATTTCTAGCGAGCCTGCTTGTAACTGTTCTTTTGGCAGTTGGATTTGGTGCTAAAGAAACCGTAGTCACATTGCCCGCCACGATTCTCCTGTACGACTACCTTTTTCTTGCAAAAGGCAAGGTTACAGGATTGCTAACCAGATGGCGGTTCTACCTGGGCTTCGTGATCCTTGCGGCGGCGAGTTCCTACTATCTACTGGCCAGTCAGCTCGCCGGGCTTGGGACGCTCGAAACTACCGGTCGAAATCTACCCCGCTGGAATTATCTCCTCACCCAGCAACGGGTCATCTCACGGTACATTCGGCTTGTTGTATTGCCAACAGGCTTGAATCTGGATTACGACTGGCGTCCCTCTCTATCGCTGCGCGAACCGGCGGTGTTTTTACCGTTTTTGCTAATTCTAGGGTTGCTCTTCGCAGCGTATAGATGGAGGCGCACGAAGCCGATCTTTACATTCTCTATTTTCTGGTTCTTCATCACACTTTCACCGACTTCCAGCGTCATTCCAATTCCAGACGTTATCTTTGAGCATCGGGTCTATCTGCCGCTTGCCGGAGTATGTCTGTCCTTTCCTTTCGTGATGGAATGGCTGGTCAAGATTTGCAAGGGCGGGATCCGAACGAAGCTGGTGATAAGTTCGGCCAGCGCGGTGGCGGCTGTTCTGCTTATAACGACAATATTACGAAACGAGGTCTGGCGTGACGAAGTCCGCTTATGGTCTGACGTGGTCGCAAAATCCCCACACAAGCTTCGTCCCTATAACCAGCTTATATATGCTCACATGAAACGGGGACAGGACGAGCAGGCGATCTCGATTGCGAAGCTTGGTTCTGAAAATGTGCCCGTAGCCCGCGCAAGCTTCTCCGATACGATAGGGAATTTGTACTTGCGGTTGGGACGGTCGCAGCAAGCCGTTATGAACTTCAGAGAAGGCACCGAGGAAGCCGTCCGATTAGGAATGCAAAGTGGTTACCTGGCCGGGGCCTTCAATAATTTGGCCGTGGGGTACATGGCTCTCGCCAAGACATTTGAGGGAAGCCGGGGGCAAATCTCCGACGATGAGATCGCAGCGCGCCGGGCAGAGGCCTTGCGCAATGCGCGCGAATGGTTGCGAAGGAGCCTGGAGGCAAACCCTGACAATGTCGGAGTCCTTGATAGCCTTGTGAACGTAACTCACTCAATGGGGGAAGCTCGGGTCCTGGAGCAGGAGTCGCGGAAGAAGCTCGAAGTAAATCCTGACGAATTTCAGAGTTTGTACTCGTTAGCTGCACTGCTGTCTTTGGAAGAACGATACATGGATTCTCTGGATTATTTTCAACGTGCGGAACAGGTCCGTCCAAGGAGCGAGGTTCTGTTCTTCAACTATGGTTTTGCGTTATCAAAGAACGGTGAGATCGACCGCGCCATTAATAAATACTTGGATGCGCTGCGAGTTGATCCGCTATTTAACGAGGCACATTACAACCTGGCGCTGCTATATGTCGGAAGAGGCGATTATGATGCAGCTATTGGACATCTGACGGATATCCTCAGCCGGGAGCCGGGACACATTGCAGCCAATATGAAGTTGGGTGAGATTTATGCCTACCAGGGAAAGCTTCAACTGGCGAGGCAACATCTCCGGCAGGTTCTCCGGGCAGCGCCCCAGAATCCTCAAGCACTGAGCTTGCTGCAGAAAATAGGCGCGCAATGAACAAAAGAACAATTTTTTATCAGCGCTTTGCCCAGTCCTCTCGTAACGCTAACCCGGATTTCTCACCGGTCTGTGACTATCCACAGCCAAGTCCCTCTCCCTCTGGGAGAGGGTGCCGCGAAGCGGCGGGTGACGCCGAACAAGGGTTAACAGAGTGCATTCTTATCGACCCTCACCCGGCCTTCGGCCACCCTCTCCCAGAGGGAGAGGGACACGCCCTCGGCATAGTTGCCAAGATTCCGGTGAGAAATGCGCGCTAGAAGGATCAGGATGCGAGCGCCCGGGTAGCCATCGCAAGATGCGTTTCGGCATCCTTATATGTCGGATTGATCTCCAAAGCTTCTCTAAAGTATCGAACGGCCTCTTGGTACCTTTTCATGTTGAACAGCGCAATCCCCATATAATCGCGGGCGACTTCATTGAGTGGACCAAAATCGATCGCTTTCTTGAAATACTCAATAGCTGAGGCATAGTCGCCGTCTTCCTCCATGATGACTCCTCCCAGGTACAAGTAAGCCCAATCGCCCCGGGGATACAATTCAAGCGCCTTATTAAGATGCTGTCTGGCCTCGACGTATTTCTGGCCACGCGCCGCGATCGCTCCAAGCCCGACGTGGCCTCGGTATCTTTCCCAGTCCGATTGCACATAGACGTTACTCTCGAGGTACTGCAGCGCCGTTTCAAGATAGCTTTTGGCTCGCGTGTCGTCGCCCCTCTTAATATAAATATCTGCAAGGTTGTTTCTGATGTGAGCCACCTCGGGTTGGACACGGAGGATGCTCTCATAGATTTTTTCGTCAGATTGCCAGTCTGCATTTTGGACGAATGTCAGTACAGCGAGCACGAAAACGACGGCGACAGTCACTATTTTGGCGTGATTACGAGCTTTATTGAGGAGTAAAGCGAGCACGACCGACAGGGCCATCGTGGGTATATAAAGATACCGCTCAGCAAAGAATGTCTGACTGATTCCTTTGAAGTTAAACACCGGAATGAGTGTCACAGCGAAAATTATCGACCAGACACCGATGCCACCGACCCGCTGGTTGGCCTTGAAAACGATCAGGGCAGTCGCCGCGATGCAACCTGTGTACAGGAGTGTCGACAGAACTCGATCCGGCAGGTGCAGCGGAATGAGATGGTACGCCGAGAGGGGGTATGGCAGCAGAGCATACTGAATATACTGGCCAAACACGCGCAGTCCTAAAGTGACCCAATCCAAAACGCTCGTTTCGATGTCCAAATGTGTGGTCGAAAGGAAGCGCAGCGCCGCTAGACGGGCACCAATATAGACGAGGCCTGCGGCGAAAAGCGGCGCCAGGTCATTAAAAGCTTTTCTGAATTGGCCCTGTCTTAGCTGACCCTTGGCCAGCAGAAGCAGCACCGCTACGATTGGCATAGTTATAGCCATCTCTTTTGAAAAACAGGCTAACAGGAACGCCAAGGCGGCAAGCCACAACCACTTCTTCCGGCCCGAGTTCAGGTATCTCAAGAACAAAAATATCGAGGCGAAATAAAACATTCCACAACTCACATCCGGAGTACCTGCATTCCATGTGACCGCTTCAGTATGGATTGGATGTGTGACGAAGAGGGCGCACGCCAACAAAGAGGCAACTGACGATATCCCGTATTCAATACAGATCAGGTAAAGAATGATGCTGGCTAAAGTATGAAAAACGACATTCACGAAGTGATAGGACCAGGCAGAGAGACCACCAATGAGGTACGCCAACATGTAAGTCAGCGTTTGCACCGGCCTGTAGAAATTTGTACGCCCGGTTTCTGGACCAGCGAACGCCCAAAACGCCGATGAAAACGCAAGACCGACATGACGCACATCACGAATCTGCCAGTTCTTCACGATCTGAAGTTCATCATCCCACACAAAATTTCCGGCGAGCGCATTAGAGTACGTGATGAAACTGAGAACAATGATCAAAAGGATATGCCATTTTCTGAAAGGCGCCGTCCGGGCAGCCTTATTTTTGGGTTTCTTTTGCATAACTTTCACCTATCATTGCACGGTATGAAATTCTTACCTTTGGTTTTGACACTGCTGCTTGGGCAAATCCCCAAGTACAACCCAAACGGTATCTGGGAATCCGAAAGCGGTTCTCAGTATGAACTGCTTCTGAACGGATCGGATCTGCACGTGAAGCTTGTTCCTGGCTCAAATCCGAAGTTCCTGCAGTACGAAGTGGACACAAAGAATCAGGAAGAAGTCAACACCTACAAAGGGACTGGCTTCTTTGTAGCGAAGATGGACACCGGCAAAGAGTGCAAGTTGTCGACTGAATGGCAATTTGTGGTTGTCTCACCGGAACGGATCATCGGCATCACCACAAGTATTACGGCGGACCAAAATACTTGTGAAGTGAAGGAAAAAAGTCAAACTCAACTCGACCTGAAGAAAAAGAAGTAGATCCAACCCCTGAAGCCTCCGGGTAGTGACTCATTTAGAAGGTGGCGTAGCTGTAGGCGCGGTCTGTGACCGCGCGTTTTCCGTGCATGAGTGAAGAAACGGGCGGTCGTAGACCGCCCCTACAGCGGAACGCAGGAAAACTGAGTCACTACCAGCCTCCGGGTAGTGGGTCATTTCGAAAAAATTGCCACTCCTGAACGCGGGCTAAAGCCCGCGACTACATTGGTGCGACGGCGTTTCGGTCTCATGTAGTCGCGGGCTTTAGCCCGCGTTCATTCAAATTGACCCATTACCAGCCTCCGTGGGGACTGGATTTTGGACCAGTCCTACGTTAGAATGCCGCCCGGGTTGGCACTTGCTCACTCACCCCCTTTGATTTACCGCCGGAGCCGTACGTCTGAACGCTTTTGGGAAAACCGACAGTTTTTTTTGAAGTCTTGAGGCATAAGGATGAAATCGAAATTTTTGACCCTTCTAGCGTCATTGCTTTTGTTTGCGCCTGGACGGCTTATGGCCCAAGGGCTCTTTGAGGGTTTCGGGTTTCCGAGAACCGTGACCGCTACCGGACACACAGAGGTGCTAGGTTCCGTCATGGTGAGTTTACGTCAGGGTACTACTGTTGCTGGGACATTGGTCATTGATGTGTCCCCACTTCAAGTCACCAATTCCAATCCAACCGATATCAGCGTCGTTGCGGTTGGTATCGGTGTCGGCGCAGTCGCAATTGATGCCGAGAAGAGTCTCGTTCGCGTACCCATTCTTGCCGGCGGGACCTCTGGTTCAATTCGCATCGATGGCATTCGCGGATCAGTGGCGGGGACCGGCATCACCTTACTAAACGCCAAGCTGTCCTGGGAGAGCTCGCTCAACGTGTTCCTGGCGGGCACCCGGGTTCCGGTAATCAATGGTGTTCAGAGTGGCTTGACGGCGGATCCGATAACGGACCGGTTTGTCATCTTTAATGGCCAGGTTTACGACAACACATCTACCATCAGTGTGCACGAGGGTTATGCCGCGGCCTTCTCCAACTCGACTGCCTTTGGTCAGACAGTTCCGACGAGGATTCGAATTCGCGTGACGGACTTTCCGGAAAACTTGCAGATGTTTTTTCCAGCAACGGTCACTGCGAGTTCCGGAGCGATGCTGACGACGGTTGAAGGTTTTGCAGTCACATTGCCCAGGGCGAATGGCAACCCTGAAGTGACCTATAACTTTTCAGGGGTGCCGGCAAGTGACGATATCATCGAGTCCTTCGATATACCATTTACAGTGGGTCTTATCGGTCCTGTAGGTCTCACACAGCCAACGATTGAAGTAGGCCTAGGCCCAATTGGCGCAGCCGTTCCCGACAGCACCTTCCCATCGACGGATGTTCCCCGTTATGCGTTGGAGAACATCGTCGTGCTGGAAGGAAGCTCGCGTATTATCACGAAGATTCTTTATTGGACCGGTATCAATGGTTCCTTCCGGAATCAAGTGAACTTATTCAACCCCTCTTCTCGTACCGCCAATCTGACAATTGATGCCCTGAACTCGTCGGGCCAAGCAGTTTCCGGAACCGGAATAACCAATCCTGTTAAAGTTTCGCTTTCCAACAACCAGGCATTGGTGCGCGACGTTTCCGAATTGTTCGGAGCCTCAAGCGGCATTTCGAGCATTCGAATTCAAAGTACGAGCCCGGATCTACTGGCTACGGCTGTAGTGTCGGGGAACGGTACGACAGAATCCGTTCCATTTCTTTCGCGTGCTATTTTCAGCGTTTTCGTTCCTGTTGTAAACGAAGGAGCGCAAGTGCAGTTGATGAATCCGAACTCTTCATCCACGTCCGGAATATTAGCCTTGCGGACGGCTGAGGGACGTCTCGTCAACACCATGTCATTGCAGCTCGCACCGCTGGCGTCGACATCGGTAGCGCTGGGAACCACATTCAACAATCCGTCAGCGGGCTATGTCTTCGCCAGTTTTTCTAATCCGGTCGTCGCGTTCGAATCCTTCGGCGAGAGCAATGCGCTGAACATGGTGGCTATACAACCACCAGCATCTGTAAACTCACTTTTCGTTCCGTTCTTCGCCGTCGGGAACGGCTTTCAAACTGACGTTAACCTACTCAATGAGTCCGATGACACGGTCACGCTCAACGCACAGCTCTTCAATGGAACAGGAGCACCGGTACAACCAAATGTGCTCATCACCATGCCACCCGGCGAACAACTTGCAATCGACCTTGATCGTCTTTTTTCGCAAGTGCCAGCAACAGGGTATATCCGGTTCGAAGTGCCACAGCTTTTCAAAGGCTTTTTCGCCTACTTCCCCGCAATCAGTGGGCATGCCCGTGTTCGCAGTTCGCAAGGGGGTTCGACCGTCATACCTCTATCAGCGTACCCTCTCCAAGATGCATTTATTCTCGGATCGGGAACCGGAGCCAACGAGTTCCAAGGTATTGCACTAGTCAATCCCACCGCAGCCGCAGCTACTGTCACACTCCAGGCGATGAGTCCAGGCGGAACGGTTGTGGCAACTAGCACGCTTAGTCTGAATCCCGGTCAAGTTGTCACCCGGCTGACAACTGAATTCTTTGGCGGCGGAGTTCCGGCGCAATTAGTAGTCCGTGTTACAGCTTCGGCACCGATTGTGACGGCGTCGATTACAGGTTCGTACGTCCTCGACGCCCTGCGCTCACTCCCCGTGCTGCGCTAACTACTCTAAGCCGGGGCAGCGACTTGCTAGCGTGTTAGGCTAGCTCGTCTTGCGCGTAGAATTTTTCGAGGTGATCAATCGCACTTAACCCCATGGCTCTGACAGCCTCAAGTGCGTTGCCGCCAACGTGCGGAGTACAAAAAAGGTTGGGAAGTTGCAGAAATTCTCGATCCTCGGCAGGTTCTTCCTCGAAAACGTCGAGCGCTGCGCCGGCGATGACTTTCGAAACTAATGCTTCCTTCAGATCGGCCTGATTCACAACTGCCCCCCGGGATGTATTGATGAGAAATGCGCTGTTCTTCATCATAGATAGCATCTGGCGGTTCACCAGATACCTGGTCTGCTCGGTGAGGGGCGTGTGGATTGTGACAATGTCCGACTCGGCAAAAATTACTTCCTTTGAGGATTCCACCAGTCCATGAAGGCGATAGTAATCACCCTGATCCAATATGTCGTTTACGAGAATCGTGCAGTTGAACGGGGCAAGCAGCCTGATCAGTTCTTTGCCGATATGGCCCACTCCGATGATGCCGACCGTCTTACCCGATAGCTGCCAGCCTCCATTGGTGACCCACTGACCAGACTTCAGAAGACAGGATGTCTGGTACAGATTCCGGCAGAGAGACAACATGAAACCCAGGGTTTGCTCTGCAACCGAAAGCCTGTTGACTCCAGCAGTCCACCCCACCACCACACTATGTCTTTCACAGGCGCGGCGATCAACATTGTCCAGACCGACACCATATTTGGACACTATTCTTAGTCCGGGGCAATTTCTCAGGAGATCTTCGTCGATCAGATCACGACCGACGACAGCGCCATCAGCGTCAGAAAGAAATTCCTTTAGCTCCTCCTTACTGAGCTTTTTCCCTCCAAGATTAAAAACACTCTTCGGAAAGCCTTCAAGGAGTCGTCCCCTCAGGTAAGAGTCTTTCGAAAAGGCAACGGATGTCACCGCGATTGTTCTATTTCTGACCATGATTGAAAACTGTGTCGCGCACCCAAACATCGACGACGGAGCCCGACCGCTTGGTCTATAATAACCAGTCCGATTGGTGGCTCTGATTTAATCAAGCACCTATCTGGTCAATAAGATACTGCCAAAGGCGATGTGAGTTGCAGGACTTTCGTGTAAACAACCAGATGTGAGCAAGCGAACGATTCTAGTACTGGCAGCGGTGCGGGATATCTGAGGAACGCTTCACCGGATGACCGTGGACCGTGGACAACTTAGCATTTTAATCCCGACGCGGAACCGTTGGGTGTTCTTGTCCAGGCTCTTACGCTACTATGCGGGTTCCCGCCTGAGGCATCCTATTTTGATAGGTGATTCGAGCGATTCGGATCAGGCAGAGAAAATAACGGAAACGATAAATTCTCTTAGAGGCAGTGTTCGTGTCATCTATCAACGATTCGCACCAACGGACCCGATTTATGAGGTTGCCGTTGAACTCCTCAAACGTGTTTCCACTCCATATTCAGTACTGAATGCGGACGATGATTTTCTTGTTTGTAAAACAATGGAACTTGTCATTGAATTCCTCGACGATCACCGAGACTACAGCGTTGCTCATGGCGACGAAGCCACAATGAAATTGAAATCGACCGGTGCCTTCGGTGAGGTGGCCTCGGTTGCTCGCTACATGCCGGCCACCGTCGAATTCGATACGGCTCGTGAACGGGTTTCAAACTACATGGGCTCGGCCTCGACTGCATTCTCCGTATGCCGGACTGAACAAATGCTTGCGGATTTTCAGGAAACGATTTCGCTCGGGCTCGATACTCGATTTTCAGAGATGTTGACAACCTGCTTGTCGATCGTTCGCGGCAAATCAAAAAAACTGTTCGGGCTGTATCTTGTCCGGCAGCTACACAGTGGTCAGCTCGGCAGCAACAGTAGTCGAGGCCCGGATCTATTCGAGTGGATTGCCGAACCGGCGTGGGCAGGTCACTATGCCCGGTTCCGCGACTGTCTGGCCCACCGGGTTGCCCAGCATGACGGCTTGACTTGTGACGAGGCGAAGGCGGCTGTCAAAGAAGCATTTTGGTCTGCTATGACGCAGAAGCTTTCGAGATCGTTTCGTGAAGCCTACTCCAGTAATCCCGCGACATGGCGCGAACGCATGGGACACATACCTGGGATAGGCGGGACGTGGAGCGCACTTCGATCCGTAATACCCGGATTGGAGCCAGAAATATCATTAAAGGCGATTCTGCGTCCATCGTCACCGTATCACAACGACTTCCTGCCGATCTATCGCGCGCTCACCTCTGAACAATGCGCTTCTTAAATCGATACGATGGTTTTTCATTCTACTGGCGGATTGTCGTCGCGCCTTACAGGTTTCAAGTCGCCGCGATTTCGGCGCTGATATTGTTCGGAGCTGCTCTTGAGATGGTTACCATCGGCCTTGCCGTGCCGATTCTCGACGCCGCTACAAACGAAAATAGCCTCTCCACCAGTCGTGTCACGAAATCTGCCGGTGACGTTTTGACCTATCTGGGTATACCGGCACGGCCAGACACCGTACTGGTTGCTCTACTTTCGTTAGGCATTGTGCTTTTCTTGCTTCGGGGATTCGTAACTCTGCTTCATCAGTTTTGTACATCGGCAATCGGATTTCGCCTCCGTCGACAAACGCGGTCTGCACTGTTTACAAAGTTTGTGAAAGGAAGATTCGAAGACATATCCGCGAGAGGCCGGGGTACGATTCTCAACGACATCATGAGTCCGCCGGAGCTCCTTTACCACACCATTGTCGAGATGGGTAACTTCTGCGCGGGAATTTTTCAGACCCTACTTCTTATAGGACTCATGTTTTATCTATCCTGGTGGGCGAGTTTGCTACTGGGGATCCTCGCCCTCACTAGCGCTTATACCAGCAGACGTCTAATAGCGAATCGTGCTGCCAATTATGGCCGGGCTTTGTACGAATTGGATGGCGCCAAGATCCGGGCGGAAGTCGACGCGATAGATGGATTCAAAGTTGTGAAAGCGTACGGTTTGGAAACAGAGGTAATACAGCGCCAAAAGAAACTTCTTCAGAAGGAAGCCAGTCCGGAACTTCGGCTCTCGCTATTAGGAAAGGCGCCCACCCTGGTCAATGAAATCCTTGGCGGGTTGATTGTGCTGGGTCTTTCCGTTGTTACTTTGCTAATGCCTTCCTTAGGAATGACGTTTCCGATGCTTGCGGCATTCTTCGTTGCCATCCAACGTATCAATCCAGCTCTGGGCAGCATTAATGCAGCAGGCGCAAAGATCAGCCGGGCAAAACGCGGACTTGAAGTCGTAGAAGAAGTTTTATATGAGATCGCCCAGGAGCATACGCCGGAAGGTCATTTGTCTGTAAGCGCGGTTCGGGAAATTCAACTTTCGAATGTCTCTTTCACATATCAATCAAGGCCCGGCAATTCCGTTTTGAAGGATGTCAACCTCACTTTGACTCGAGGAACGACCACGGCTGTGGTTGGAAGCACAGGGTCGGGCAAGAGCACCATTGCGAATTTAATGATCGGACTCTTTGATCCGACTTCCGGTTTCGTCCTTGTCAACGGTATCGATCTTCGACGGCTCGACTTGAGGGTGTGGCGGCAAAAGATCGGCTACGTTTACCAGGATGTATTTCTCTTCAATTGCACAATAAGAGAAAACATTACGCTTTGGGACGATTCGGTAACAGATTCAGATGTCGAATGGGCCGCGCAGGTTGCTCACATTCATGATTTCATTCGGACGCTGCCAGACGGCTATCAAACGGTTGTAGGCGACCGCGGACTCCAGTTATCCGGTGGGCAGTGTCAGCGCCTTGCCATAGCGCGCGCGGTTCTCCGCCGGCCAGAGGTGTTCATTTTTGACGAACGGTAATGATTATTGCGCATCGCCTGTCCACGATTGTGAATGCAGACTGGGTCTATGTATTGCATGATGGGCGGATTGTAGAGAAGGGTACATACGCCGGTTTGATCGGACAGGAAGGACACTTCAGCCGCCTCGTCCATGCGCAGGCTTTGACCACTGGTTGATATGGGTACCCGGCGAGCTCTGGTCACTGGCGGTACCCGCGGGATCGGCGCTGCGACGGTAACTGCGCTGATCGAGGCAGGAGACGAAGTTATCGTTACAGGACGGTCGCCGTCCGCGCAGGTGCCGCAGGGCTGCCGGTACCTGACATGCGACCTTGCTGATCCCAAGGCGCTGAGAGAGTTCTCGCGCATTGTTGAGGGGCTCGAGATATCCGTCCTTATTAACAATGCGGGAATCAATAAAATTGGCGCCATTTCCGAATACGATGTCGACGATTTCAATCGAATCCAACACGTCAACGTGACAGCCCCTTTTGTACTATGCAAAGCTGCTATACCCAGCATGCAGCGCCGGCAGTTTGGACGTATCGTGAACATCACTTCTATTTTCAGTGTCGTCAGCAAGCCGGGACGTTCGGCTTATTCGGCCAGCAAATCAGGACTGCTCGGGCTTACTCGTGCGCTCGCGCTTGAAGTTGCAGCTGACAATATTCTGATCAATTGTGTCGCTCCCGGTATTGTCGATACGGAACTCACTCACAGCGTTCTGGGTGATCCGGGCATAGCCGAACTGAGATCGCTTGTGCCGATGGGACGGCTGGCGACGTCTGACGAAATCGCGAAATACATCCGATTTCTGGCCAGTGAAGAAAACACATATATGACGGGCCAGAATCTTGTGGTCGATGGCGGATTCACCTGTGCCTGATCTCGAGATCAAATCTCATTCCGGTCCCTATACAGTGAAGTTCGCGCCGCTCTTTTCCGGGCTTGAAGGCGGATTAAAGCCGAACGAACATCTCATCATTGACGAACGCGTAGCCGATCTCTACTCCGAGAAACTCTCCGCAGTGTTGAAAGACGATTCCGTCTTGGTTTTAGCCGCAGTTGAAACCAGCAAATCGCTCGAAAAGATTTCAGATTATGTAACGCATTTACTGCAACACGGCGTCAGACGGGACTACGTTTTAATTGCTGTCGGCGGAGGCATCATCCAGGACATTACCGCATTTATAGCCGCAATTCTGTTACGCGGGATAAGTTGGCGATTTTATCCAACGACACTGCTGGCCCAGGCGGATAGTTGCATCGGATCGAAGACTTCGATCAATGTAGGTCCTTATAAGAATCAGGTAGGGACCTACACTCCGCCAAGTGAAATTCTTGTTTCAACCGATGTTCTTAGGACGCTCAGCGAAGTCGATATTCGTTCAGGCATTGGGGAAATGATTAAGTCCCACACTGTATCGGGCTGGCCGGATCTGCGTGCCATTGCCAGAGATTACGAGCGGCTTTTCTCCAATCCGGAAGTGATGACGCACTACATCCAGCGGTCTCTTCAGATCAAGAAGATGAAGATCGAGATTGACGAATTTGACCGCAACGAACGCCTGGTAATGAATTATGGACATACGTTCGGCCACGCCATCGAAAGTGCGACGGACTGGGCAGTACCCCACGGCATCGCTGTTACCATTGGGGCAGATATGGCGAACTATATCTCATGGCGTATGGATCTAATCGACCGAGAAGCGTACGAGGAACTCCACAGGCTCTTGGCCAGGAATTATCGCGGATTCGAAGCCATTTCAGTGCGGGAACCTGAATTTTTCGCGGCAATCGGTAGAGACAAGAAAAACGTTGGTCAACACATTTCCCTCATCCTGATGCGTGGTCCCGGCCAGGTTTTTAAGCACCAATGCGCAAATGACGAAGTATTTCGATCGCGCTGCAGAGAGTATTTTGCCACTGAACTCAAAAGCAAAGGATCAGAACCATGCCGGACCCGATAACTATGACGCGTTCGAAACATGAGGTCGTAACTCCGCGTGGAACGATCAATGTGGGGATCGTGGGTTTTGGCAAAATGGGACAAATCCGTTTCGATGCTGTTATGAGGACGGGGCGTGGCCGTGTCGTTGCGGTCGCTGATCCGGATCCCGCCAAATTCAAACGATTGTCCAGCGTCCGCATGTACACCGAGGGGCACGATTTAATACAAGATCCCAGCGTCGAAGCCGTGTTCATTTGCACGCCGAATTATCAAAACCGACCCCTGACAATCCAGGCGCTCCGGGCTGGCAAGCATGTCTTCTGCGAGAAACCCCCGGCATTTACCGCAAGCGAAGTTGAGGAAATCATTGCCGCAGAGAATGCTTCCGGAAAAAAGCTGATGTACGGATTCAATCACCGCCATCATGAGAGCGTTAAGAAAGCTAAGGAGCTTGTCGATTCGGGCGCCTATGGCCGAATTCTGTAGATGCGTGGGAGATATGGCAAGAGCGTCGACCAGAGCTTCTATGGCGACTGGCGTTCAAAAAAAGAATTTGCCGGCGGCGGCATCATGCTGGATCAGGGCATTCACATGCTCGATCTGTTCCTTATGCTTGGAGGAGATTTCGAGGAGGTTCATGCTTTCGTGTCCAACCTTTACTGGAAGCTGGACGTCGAAGACAACGTGTTTGCAACCTTCCGCAATCGAAATGGGATAGTCGCGTCGCTTCACTCCACCATGACGCAGTGGAGACACTTATTCTCGTTGGAAATTTTTTTGGAAAAAGGTTACATCGTCATCAACGGCCTGCTTACGCCGTCCGGGACATATGGAGCCGAAGCGATGACTATCGCGAAGAATCGAACAACCGCTCCGGCGGCAACCTGGAGTGACGAGGAACACATTACTTTCGAAATCGATAATTCCTGGGCTTCCGAAATAGAAAATTTCTTTGACGCAATCAAATCCAATATGCCCGTCAGTGTGGGAACGAGTTCGGACGCCCTGCGACTGATGCGTTTAATCGACAAGATTTATCGGAGAACGTCACTGTGAATTCTGCAAACGATTCTCAGTGGCTGTCTGCTTACTTCGAGCGGTATAGGGATTCCATATTCTCCCCCGAAGCGAACCGCCAGCTGGTCGAGTTGAAGAAATTGTTTCTCGCCGCCAAGTCCAGCCATCAGAAAGTGATCATTGCGGGCAATGGAGGCAGTGCTGCCATTGCCAGTCACTGCACCGTGGATATCACGAAATCTGCTCGTGTCCGTTGCATCAACTTCAATGAAGCGGATCTCATTACTTGTTTCGCAAACGATTTCGGTTACGAACGGTGGCTCCAGAAAGCATTGGAGTTTTATGCCGACCCGGGCGATGTGCTCATTCTGATCAGTTCGAGCGGAAAGTCACCGAACATGATTTGCGCTGCTGAATATGCGCGGCAGCGTGAACTGAAGCTTTCCTGCCTGAATGCGAGTTGTACGTGAACCGCATATTGCCGACACGATTGTTCTCGTCGATGGCGTACCTGCATGTGGAAAGACAATGATGGCGCCCATCGTCGGTAGTTTCGACCGCGTCGAGCTGATGCAATACAACTACCCTCTCCAGTCTATCTGTGTATTGCGTGATCTCAACTTGATCGCCAGCGATGTAGCGACGGTAATGATTCGAATACATACGGATCTGGATTTGTATGATTCGATGATGTCGCGCGAAACGAATTTCCGGTTTTCAGATCTCTCGTCCGTTTGGAGGAACTCCAGACCATGGAGATACTTTCAGCGCCTTTTCCAACCCGGTGATGATGCGACGATTCCGAAAATTGAAAAGGAGCGGCCGATCCTTCATCTGGTCACCCATTCGATGTTGGGACGTTGTGCGGGTCTGTTTGAAGCGCTCGGCGACCGTCTGCGGATCATTGAGGTCGTTCGTCATCCTCTTTACATGATTAAGCAGTGGTACGGATGGATACACAGAGCCGGAGTCGATGCGAGGACTTTTCACATATGGATCGATCACCATGGCCATGCAGTTCCGGACTTCGCGCATGGATGGGAGGATTTGTTTCTGAAATCCAATCGCATGGATCGGACAATCTATGCGATCGATGCAGACACGCGGCTTGCACATTGTGCGTACACGAAATTATCCGGTGCGCAAAAGAGGCAAGTTCTGATTGTCCCGTTTGAGACATTCGTGACGAAGCCCGATCCATACCTCCGCGAATTGGAGGCGCTGCTGGGTACCGGTATGACCTCGGCAACATCAAGGATGATGAAGAAGCAGAAGGTTCCTCGGAAGATGTATGGGGAAGGTGCCGATCTGAAGATTTATAGGAAATATGGTTGGGAACCGCCGGATCGTGCCAGTAGTGAAGTGCAAGAATTCCAGAAAAGACGTGACTTCGCGGCTGCTGAAGCGTCGCCCGATGCGATGAGAGTTCTGGATCGGATGTGCGAGCAGTACGAGGTAACGTATCTGAGAGCATGATTGTCGCTGTACTCGGAACTGGCAGTATTGGGTCTCGCCATCTCGAGATCCTGGGCGGATTTTCCCAGGTACAGACCATCGCGGTTCCAATCCGGAAAGAACGCTTCGAAGAATTGCGATCGAAGGGCATCCGCGCCGCCAGGAACCTGACTGAAGCTGTTGAACAAGGCGCACGATTGTGCATTATTGCCACGGATACTGGCAGGCATGTCTCCGACACGCTGATGGCTCTTCAATCGAGCTGTGCCGTTCTCGTCGAAAAGCCTATGTCGATCGATCGGTCAGGCGCAGCGGAAGTTTGCCGGGCAGCGACAAAGGCAGGTCAAAGAGTTTTCGTGTGTTGCGTTCTTCGCTTTTCAGAATCGCTGAACACTTTCCGCGAACTCTTACCGACCTTAGGCCGGCTGCATTCGGTCCGGATCGAATGCCAGTCGTATCTACCAGATTGGCGTCCCCAGCGAAGTTACCGCGATGCCTTCTGTGCCAGACCGAATGAGGGAGGCGTATTACTCGATTTGATTCACGAGGTGGACTATGCAACATGGCTCTACGGCTGGCCATCTGCCATATACGCGTGCCTTCGGAATTTAGGACGGCTCGATATTCAAGCGGAAGAAACAGCAGACCTGTTGTGGGAAACATCGGACGGCTGTCTTGTCTCGATCGCATTGGATTATCTTTCGAGGCCTCCCAGACGGCTCATGACAGCAAAGGGCGAACACGGCACGATCCAGTGGGATGGAATTTCCGGTACGGTTTCGATTGAACAGGTTGGCCTGGCTGTAGAACAAGTAAAATCCAGCCAAACTCGTGACGATATGATGTCCGGACAGGCACAGGCTTTCCTTAATGCCATCGCCGGAACCGTTGATCAGCGACTGGCGTCCATCGAAGACGGTATTCGTGCGGCTGCAGTGTGCGATGGCGCACGCCGCTCGAGCCAGACTCTCCGTCGTGAAGAAGTCGAATACGGCCTCAAATAGATTATGGCGAAGTTACTGGCCGTAATTCCGGCACGCGGCGGTTCGAAAGGTTTGCCAAATAAGAATATTCGCGAACTGGCAGGCCTCCCTCTGATTGCCCACTCGATATTGCTGGCGAAAATGTGTCCTGAAATCGATCGAGTCATCGTCTCAACGGACTCGGATGCAATAGCAAAAGTTGCCCAGGACTACCGTTGCGACGTTCCTTTTGTCAGACCGCCGGAACTGGCGTCCGACGAAGCACCTCTGTGGCCGGTTCTTCGACATGCATTACAGACTGTCGAACAACTCGATGGAGTTCGGTATGAGTATCTGCAATTGCTGGACCCGACAGCTCCCGCTCGATTCCCTTCCGATGTTACCGAAGCATTGCAGCGGTTGAAGCAGAATTCCAGCGCAGACGGAATCATCTTTGTGTCCCGGCCGGAATTCAATCCAATTTGGCATTGTGTTGTTGACCGTGATGGCTGGTTGGCAGACTTGTTTCCGGAAGCGGCCAATGTACACCGCCGTCAGGATGTGCCGGTTGTCTATCGAATCATTTCCACGATGAACATCTGGCGCGCCGATTTCGTTCGGAGAGAAGAAACGACCTGGAGAGGTAACGGCAAGTTTCTTATGTACGAGATTCCGGACGTGAGAGCGCTCGATATCGACGACCTCGATGGCTTTCAACGAGCGGAAGCCTTGATCCGGTCCGGATTAGTCCATCTGCCCTGGCTCAAGGACAAGGTCATTGCAGGCTGAAGCCATACCCACCGTCGTTTTCGAAATCGGCTTGAACCATCTTGGTAAAGCGGACTCCGCGAAACGAATGATCGACACCCTGGCAGCGAATGGAGCCACTCACATCACTCTCCAGGTCATTGACGATCCGCAACGACATACCCGGAACCCGGATCGCATCGCAATGCTCAACCAGTACTACCTCAGCATCGAAAACAATATTGCTATTCTGCGCCACGCAATAAAAACGGGCCTGAAAGCTGGCGCGGCTATCTTGAATATTTCCGACATCGGACCTTCACTCGACGCGGGTGTGAGCTTTTTCAAAGTCTTGAGTACTGATTTTGCATTTGAGCCCTTGCTTGCCGCGCTCGCCCTCACAGGTGTACCGACTTATCTCTCCGTTGGCATATCGACAGCGAGTGATATCGCCCGATCACTTTCAGTCATGAGAACTGCTTCGGAGGGGTCAAACGAGCGGCTGCTCTACACCGTTTTAGGCGCTCCTGGGCGAGCCGAAAAACTGAATTTGCGGAGGATCGCGACGCTTTCCAGGACCTTCAACGTTCCCGTTGCTTACGGACAGCATTCCGATAGGTTAGAAGCCCTGGCAATTGCAATCGCATTCGGTGCGGAGTCTGTTTTCGTTTACGTGGCTCAGACTCATAGTCCTGAACCACCTGATGGTCCGCATGCCGTTCTATGCTCGGAAGCGGCGGCAATACTGAGAAACATTCGTGAAGCCGCTTCCATGCTTGGAACGCCGGATCTGGAAACTTCGACGGACAATCCACTGCGTCATACGCACCGCCGATCGATTGTTGCCGCAAAACCCATTCGCTCTGGCATTGTCATTTCTGAAGAAGATCTGGCTTTCAAACATCCGGGAACTGGTCTTCCTTCATCTCAATGGATGCAGGTCATCGGAAGGACAGCCAATCGCGATTACGCTGTGGACGAGGATCTCTTCTGATCATGAGGACGGCTCTGGTTGGCGGGGCAAGCAAAGGACTGGGCCTGGCCTGTGCAATTGGCCTGGCGTCCCGTGGACACCGTTTGGTTTTGTGTGCCCGGACACCGAGTGATCTGGAAAGCGCCGCGGCAACAATTCGAACGATGCGGGAGGGATTGGAAGTTGTTACTGTTCCATGTGATTTTTCAAAACGGGACAATCTGCTGGCTTTGAACGAACGCTTAAAGAGCGACTGCCTCAAGATCGATATCCTTATTAACAATGTTGGCGGCCCACAGCCGGGAACGATTGTCGAGTTGACGGAGGAGCAATGGGAGCATGGTCTGGACCTATTGTTTCGGTCTACGCTCAGGCTCTATCGCATGGTTCTTCCAGGTATGCAGGAGCGAGGCTGGGGACGCATTATTAATATTCTGTCTCCGGCCGCTGTAGAACCGGTCGCGTCGCTTGCTATCTCCAGCGTGCTGCGCGCAGCTCTGGCCAACTACGCAAAGCTTGTCGCCAAGGAAGTTGGCCGCCATGGAATAACTGTGAATAGTTTGATGCCGGGCGGTTTCCGCACCGCCCGGACAGACGAACTCGAGCGCGATACGGCAAGACGGCGAAACGTATCTGTCCAAATCGTACAGAGAGAAAATGAAGCGGCGATTCCCATTCAGCGAATGCTTGATCCCAAGGAGTTGGCGAACTTTGTGGCTTACCTTACGTCGGATGAGGCAGGAGGTATAACAGGCGCCCTTTTACCAATCGACGGCGGACAGATGCGGACAATTTGAAATTGAGAAAAATCAGCGAGTTGATGGATCTGAGTGGACGCAGGGCGATCCTGGTAGGCGGTGCCGGGCATATCGGTCTCGGCGCAGCAGAAACTCTGTGGGAGCTTGGAGCGAATATTGCCCTACTTGACATCGATTTCGATACCTGTGAGAAGCGAGCTCAAGAGATGTCAGGACGTCGGGCCGGGAGCGCGTGTGCCGTTAACTGTGACCTTCTCCAAGCGGAGAGTGCCGTGGCCGCAATTCAAGGGGCAATTCAGCTGTTGGGAGGAGCGGATATTCTGATCAACTGTGCCGGCTATGTCGGAACCACGAAAGTTCGTGGTTGGGCCGTTCCTTTTGAACAGCAGACGACTGAAGCCTTCGAAGAAGCCCTATTCGTCAACCTGACAGCCGCTTTCGTAATGGCTAAAGAGGCTCGCTCAAGTCTGCAGCAATCCGGTCACGGTTCGATCATCTTGTTTTTGTCGACATATGCAATGGTTGGCCCGGACCCAAGCCTGTATGTTGGAACGGAAATGGCGAATCCGGTTGGGTATGGTGCTTCCAAGGGAGGTTTGCTGCAGCTTACGCGGTATCTGGCAACCACATTTGCTCCGACGATTCGCGTCAATGCCATTTCGCCGGGCGGCGTCTGGCGTGGCTATCCCGAAACATTTCACGAGCGATACAAGGCTCGAACGCCTTTGAAGCGAATGGCCGTTGAGGAAGACTTAAAGGGTGCGATCGCGTTTCTTGCGAGTGACCTGTCCGCTTACGTTACCGGTCACAATCTGGTGGTCGACGGCGGCTGGACTGCGTGGTGAATCATGTCTTTTGTGTTTGACACTCGAATATCTCCCACAAATTTGCCGAAATACAGTCCACTGCTGCAGCCGGTGGCTCTCGCGAAGGCCTATGCTCATCTGTTTTGGAGGCTTTCGCGACATTACGTACCAAATCTAATTGCTCCAACTGTGCCGATGTCCGTAAATGCGGCGGGATTACTCGCGACTTTTAAAAGTGACGGCATTATTCGCATCGACAATAAGTTCGCCAAATTGGCCGAACACATCGATGATTGTTACTTTGCGCGCCTGGAAGGCCGCATCCCGAACGATGGCTTTGACAACTCAGAGCTGTTCTTGATCGACTCAAACGTGCCGAAGTATCGTGAAGGGGGCACCGAGATAAGGGCTAACATTTCTTTCAAAGATCCAAAGCTGGCGCCGCTTTTCTTCGACTCCGATCTGACGGCAGTACTCTACAACTTTTATCGACGGCAGCCTTTCCTTCGAAATTATCCGGTTCTGCAAAAGATCGCTTATAAGGGGGACAAGGCATCTCTTGAAAATAGCCGATTTCATGTGGACCATTTGCACCAGGTAACGATCATGTTCCTGATATGCGATCTCACGGAGCGTGATACGCACATGCAATATGCCGTCGGTTCACATCAGAAGCTGCGCATTCCCGGGAGCTATGGGACTGAAGATGTGGAAGCCAACTTCAGGATTTACGACCTCATCGGGAAAAAGGGGACCGTGTTTATGTTCGACGCCGGAGGTATTCATCGAGCGAAGTATATGCAAGGTACTGTTCGCAAAATGATGACGGTCAATTTCACCACCGGTCATGACATTGTCGATATGCGTTACGACAAACTTGAGAATTGGCCCCATTTCAACGAATTTCCAACGCACATCCAGCGCTTGCTAGAGAAAGTCTCGATTCACAACTAATCCGATGGCTGTTGTTTTCGATCCAACTGTCGTCATCAATGGCCGCATGATTGGCTCCGGCCAGAAATGCTTCATCGTTGCGGAAGCTGGCGTAAATCACAATGGCGACATGAAGCTCGCGAAGACGCTAATCGACATTGCCGTCGATGCTGCTGTGGATGCGATTAAATTCCAGACATTCCACGCCGAACACGTCGCCGTTTTAGACGCGCCCAAGGCAGATTACCAGTTGCGGACTACAAATCAGCATGAATCGCAATTGGAAATGCTGCGGCGGCTGGAATTGGCTCCATCGCAACATCGAGAGCTATTCAACTATTGCAAGGATCAGGGCCTGCTGTTTCTTTCGACTCCGTTTGATGAAGGAAGCGTAGATCTCCTGGATGAAATCGGCGTTCCCGCTTTCAAGATCAGCTCTGGCGAGATCACGAATCTTCCGTTGCTGGAACACACCGCGCGAAAAGGAAAGCCGATCATCTTGTCTACAGGCATGTCGTCTCTGGATGAAGTCCGTGATGCGGTTGGCCTGATAGGACAGGCGGGGAATCATCAGTTGATATTGCTTCATTGCGTTTCGAATTACCCTGCCGATCCGGCAGACGCGAATCTCAAGGCGATGCAGACCATGTCGGAAGAATTTGGTCTGCCGGTCGGGTATTCGGATCATACTGCCGGCATCGAGGTTGCGCTAGCGGCTGTAGCGCTCGGGGCTTGCTTGATCGAGAAGCACTTCACGAGGAACAGGGATCTTCCGGGTCCTGACCATCGAGCTTCGCTGGAGCCCGGCGAATTGTGTGCACTGGTAAAGTCGATCCGCAATGTTGAGGTCGCCATAGGACACGGCCGCAAGCAACCGGTTCCGGCGGAGATCGGCACGGCGCGGGCTGCGCGCAGGAGTCTTGTTGCTGCGGCGGACATTCCATCCGGCACACAATTAAGGTCGGAATTGATTGCCATTCGGAGACCTGGCACAGGTCTTGAACCCTCAGCGTTGCCTAAAGTGATCGGACGAACAGCTCGTGTTGATATTCCTGCCGGAGCGTTGAT
>WNGK01002355.1_pt1 | contig 27607 bp, 26 predicted proteins | sample 5400601 | NCBI WGS metagenome assembly WNGK01 (sample SAMN13153376, study PRJNA577476) | soil metagenome | isolation source: 60 cm soil or saprolite under Garry oak tree replicate 1 | place: USA:California | collected 2016-06-15
GTACGCCTCGATCAGCGGCTTCGGCTCGGGGGGCGGGGCGCACCTGCCGGGTTACGACCTGATGGTGCAGGCGATGTCCGGCCTGATGAGCCTGACCGGCGACCGGGATGGCTCGCCGTACCGGTCGGGCATCTCGGTCTTCGATGTCATCGCCGGCCTGCATACCGCGATCGGCATCCTGGCCGCGCTCAACCACCGCACCGCGAGCGGCGAGGGGCAGCACGTCGAGGCCAGCCTGCTGGCTTCCGCGCTGTCCGGGATGGTCAACCAGACCAGTGCCTACGCGGCCGGGGGAGTAGTGCCGTTCCGGATGGGCAACGCGCATCCGAGCCTGTATCCCTATGAGCCGCTGCCGACCGGAGACGGCGATCTCGTCGTGACCGCGGGAAACGACGGGCAGTTCGGCAAGCTGTGCGAGGTGCTCGGTGTCCCGGACCTGGCCGCCGACCCGAGATTCGCGCACAACGAGGACCGCACGGCGAACCGCGGCCTGCTGCGGCCGCTGCTGGTCGAGCGGCTTGCCACCCGCCCGGCGGGCGACTGGTTCGGCGACCTGATCGCGGCCGGGGTACCCTGCGGGCCGATCAACACCGTCGACCAGGGCATCGCCTTCGCGGGCGAGGTCGGCATCGACCCGGTGGTCGCCGCCGGCCGTGGCGATGCGGCCGTGCCGACCATCAGGCACCCGCTCACCTTCTCCGGCACTCCGCCGCGCTACGACCTGCCGCCACCGGCCCTCGACGAGCACGGCGCGCAGATCAGGGCCTGGCTGAGCGAAGGCCAGGCGCACGCCGCCCGGGGTGCGGCCGAGCCGGGCGATCGGGCCACCAGTCCGCAGACCGGACCAGCGACATGACGGAGCCCGGTCCGCGTTTCCCGACCTCACTCGGCAGCTCGACCGCCGACACCATTACCCTGCTCGGCCAGGACCTCGCCGCCGACCTGATCGGCAAGGTGGGCTTCGGCGAGCTGGCCATGTGGCTGGTGACGCAACAGCGGCCGACTCCGGCGCAGGTCAGGGTCTTCGAGGCGGTCCTGGTCGCGCTGGCCGACCACGGGTTCACGCCAACCGCGATCGCGGCCAGGCTGACCTACCTGAGCGCGCCTGAGTCGGTCCAGGGTGCCATCGCGGCCGGCCTGCTCGGCGGCGGCTCCCGCTTCCTCGGGGTCACCGAGGACACCGGCCGGTTCCTGGCCGCCATCCTGGCCGAGGCCGGCGATCCGCTGCCCGACGACGACGCCGGCTGGGACGCCATCGCGCTCGCGGCGGTACGGCGCACCCGCGAGGCCGGCCAGCTGCTGCCCGGCCTCGGCCATCCCGTGCACAAGGTCACCGACCCGCGTACGCCCGTCCTGCTGGCGATCGCCGAAGCCGAGGGGCTGCGCGGCGCGCACCTGCGGCTGTTCGAGGCCATCGGCCGAGTCCACCCGCAGGTACTCGGCCGGCGGCTGCCGCTCAACGGCGCGGGTACCTGCGGTGCCGCGCTCGCCGACCTCGGCCTGCCCGCTGACCTGCTGCGCGGTTTCGCCCTCCTGGCCCGGCTGGCCGGCCTGCTCGGTCACCTGGCCGAGGAGAGGCGCCGGCCGGTCGGCATGGACATCTACCTGGCCGTCGAGCACAACGCGGATCACCAGCCCCCGCTTGCACCAAACAGCTGAGGGAGCCCCATGGCCCACGTCGTCGCTGTCATCGCATCGACCCATCACCCGTTCTATTACCGCGCCAGCACGTCGGCCGGCGACGACCGGCCGCCGTTCGCTGACGAGTGGGTAGCCAAGATCGAGACCTTCAGGCAGACGCTGACCAGGGCGCGCCCTGACGTGCTCGTGATGGTCGGCAGCGATCACTTCCACCAGCTGTGGCTGGATAACATGCCGCAGTTCCTGATCGGCAAGGCGCCGTTCTACGACGCTAACTTCTACAACGAGGAACGAGAGTTCGGGCTGCCGCGGATGATTGTCGCGGGCCACGAAGATCTGTCCGGGTACCTGCTGCGCGAGGGAATGGACGCCGGCTTCGACCTCGCGTTCAGCAACGAGCTCAGGATCGACCACAGCATCACCTGCCCGCTGATCACCCTGCGCCCGCAGGCCGACCTGCCGATCGTGCCGGTCTACACCAACATCTTCGCGCCGCCGCTGCCCCAGCCACGGCGGTTCGTCGAGCTTGGCAAGACGATCAGGCGGCTGGTGGAGTCGTGGCCGTCGGACCAGCGCGTCGCCATCATCGGCACCGGCCATCTGTCGCTCGAGCTAGGCGGCCCCCGCCAGTTCGGACCGCACGGCCCCGATCCCGAGTTCGACCGTCAGGCCGTCGAGTGGATCGCCACCGGCGACCTCACCTCGGCCCTCGCGCAGGTCAGCCTGGACAGCCTGTGGCTGCCAGGCAACGCGACCCACGGCTTCATGGACTTCATGGCGATGATGGGCGTGGCCGGGGAGAACGCGAAGGCCGATCACGTCGACACGCTCGACCTGTTCCACACCATGGAGGCCTACTTCACCTGGTACCCGAAGGCGGCATCATGAGCAAGTACCTGCTCGACAAGTTCCTGTACTGCGTCGACCGCGACCCCGAGCTCGTGGAGCGCTACCGCGACGACCCGCGCGGCACCGTGGAATGGTGGGAGGCGGAGCGGGCCAACGTCAACCTGAACTGCCAGGTCGCCGAGCGCAGCACTTGGCTGGGGTTCACGGACTCCGAGCGGGAGGCGCTCGCGACGCATGACTACGTCACGCTCTTCGAGCTCGGCAGCCACACCTTCCTGCTGCTGACCCTGTTCATCGCCCTGTTCGAGCGCGATTACGACGAGCCGCTGGCCTTCCAGCGCGAGTTCGCTGCCCGGCTGGGGCACTGGACCGTTCCCTATCCGGATATTTCGACCTAAGCCTACCTAAGCCGACCTAAGCCGACCTAAGCCGACCTAAGCCGACCTAAACCGCAGTCGCGGCTGGATTTCGACCTAAGCCACGGTCGCGGCAGAACGGGCGGGCCGAAATGTGCCCGCATCTGCAGTAGTACCAGTGGCCGTCCCGCCGCAGAAACGTCATGATGTCGGACATGGAATTGATTTTCCCTGCAGCTGGCGCATGACGGGCATCGCCGCGCAGCCGCTCGCGATCGGGCTGGCGATAGCGGCCGCAGGTACCTTCGCCGTAGCCAATGTCGTGCAGCAGCGGGTGGCGGCCCGGCTGCGCTCGGACGCGGCGTTCGACAGCGCGGTCCTGCTTCGCCTGGTCCGCCGGCCGAAGTGGCTGGCCGGCCTGGCGCTGGTGATTGTCAGCCTCTCACTGCAGGCCACCGCGCTCGGCCTGGGCCGCCTGGTCATCATCGAGCCGGTGCTGGCCAGCAGCCTGCTCTTCGCGCTCGCGCTGGCCGCCTGGGCTGACCACCGCCGGATGCGGCCCGTCGAGTGGCTGGCCGCCCTGGCCACGTTCGCCGGGCTCGCTGTCTTCCTTTCCGTGGCTCAGCCGTCCGGCGGCCAGACCACCGCCAGGCCCAGCCAGCTCGGACTGGCCGCGATCGCCGCGGTCGTGATCGCGGTCGGCTCCGGCATGATCGCCACCCGGATGTGCCCGCTGCGGCGCGCCCTCACGCTGGGCGTCGGCGGTGGGATCGCGGCCGGCGTCACCGACGCCGTGACCAAGACGGTGGCAGCGCTGGCCGGAGCGCACCAGCTGGGGATCTTCGCGGATGTCAGGCTGTATCTCCTGATCATCATCGGCCTGCTGACGTACACGATGCAGCAGAACGGCTACCGGGCCGCGGGGCTGGCGGCGTTCCTGCCGGTCTTCTCGGTACTTGATCCCGCGGTCGGGTCCTTCCTCGGCCTGATCCTGTATCACGAGCACCTCGGCGGCGGTCCGGTCAGGATCGCGATCGAGATCGCGGCCGTGCTCGCGGCTACCTGGGGCATCACCCGCCTGGCCCGCTCCACTGCCGAGGCCGAGCCGATCGAGCCCGTGCTGCCGCCAGCCGTCGGGACCGCTCCCGTCGGGGCGACGCCGATCGAGACCACCATCATGATGCCCCTGGCCACCGCGCAGCAGGCGGCCAGGGGGGTCCGGCTGGCCACCGCGCAGCAGGCGGCCAGGCCGGTCCGGGTACCGGCCGCCGGGCCGCTGCGGCCGCTGGCCCGGCCCGCGCCGCTGCCGGTCGCCGCCGCCGACCAGTCATCCGCTCCGCACTGACTGACGCGCTGCGTACGATTCGGGACGTGGCCACTCGCTACGACGTCTCCGCCGTTCCGCTCCAGGGCGGCTACGTCGCCAAGCAATGTCCGGTGCGCGCTCAGTGGGACGCCATCGAGCCCGGCGAGCCGTTGCCGCACGCCGCCGCGCTGGAGCGCAGGCTGGCCCGTGGTCGCGAGTTCGAGGCCCGGATCGTCGCTCAGCTTGCCGGACTCCACCCGGCCGCCAGCATCCTGATCAGAGCGGACCGGGACAGGCGTGCCGAGCGGGAAGCCGCGACGCTGGCCGCGATCACGGCGGGCGCCGTGGTCATCATCGGCGGCAGGCTGCCCGCAGACCTGGCCGGCCGACGGGTCGGCGAGCCCGACCTTCTCGTGGCCGGGGCCGGGGCTGGCTACCGGGCCGTCGACATCAAGCACCATCGCAGTCTCGACCGGCGCCCGGACGGCGGGCACTCGTCCGCGCCGGGCGCGCTCTGCTCGGCCCTGGACGATCTGGCCCTCGAGGCCGCCGTGCCCGACCCGGCCTGCTCGCCCCGCAGGCACCGGGGCGACCTGCTCCAGCTGGCCCACTACCAGCGGATGCTGGAAGCCGCGGGCCTGGCCGCCACCGACGGCCGGCATGGCGGCATCATCGGCGTCGACGGCGTCGTCGTCTGGTACGACCTGGACGCGCCGATCTGGCCGACGCCGTCGTCCAGCGGGCGGCGCAAGCTCCGCTCGACGATGTCGGTCTACGACTTCGAGTTCGCCTTCCGCCTCGACATCATCGCCGTCGCGGCCAGGCACCGGGCGGATCCGGCGGTGCGGCCGCTGGTCGTTCCCGTTCGGATCGGCGAGTGCGCGCAGTGCCCCTGGTGGTCGGTGTGCGAGCCACGGCTGGAGGCGGGCACGGGCGACGTCAGCCTGCTGCCGCGGATCGGCTGGCGCGAATGGCGGGTACACCGCGATCATGGCGTCACCGACCGGGCCGCGCTCGCCTCGCTCGACCACCGCACCGCCACCCTGGTCGCGGCGCGCGTCGACCTCGCGCCGGTGCTGGCCGCGCTGGACACGCAGCCCGCTGACACGCCGCTTGCGGCCGTGGTCGGCCGGCGCAGGCGGGCGCAGCTCAGCCTGCTCGCCGCGGCCGGCCTGCACACCGTCGGCGATGCGCGCGCCCTCGAGCGGCGCACCGCCTCGTACTGCGACCGGCCCATGCCGGACTTTCCTCAACAAATCGACCGGGCCCGGGCCGCGCTGGGCGAGTGCCCGGCGTACCGGGACCGGGGAGTGGACCGGGTCGAGGTTCCGCGGGGCGACGTCGAGGTGGACATCGATATGGAGAACACCGAGGAAGGCGTCTACCTGTGGGGCGCGCTGGTCACGATCAGGACGCGGTGGGATGGCCGCCGTGGTGGGTACCTCGGCTTCCGCACCTGGGAGCTGATGACCAGCCGGGTCGAGGCTGACCTGTTCGCCGAGTTCTGGCGGTGGCTCAGCGGGCTGCGCGGCTCGGTGGCCGCCGCCGGACTGACGTTCCGCGCGTACTGCTACAACGCCTCGGCCGAGAATGCCCAGCTGCGGCGCATCGCAGCCGACGGCGAGCTCGCCGAGGAGGTGGCCGACTTCATCGGCTCTGATCAGTGGGTGGACCTGTACCGGGTCTTCGACAGCCAGCTCGTCACCGGCCACCCGGCCGGCCTGAAGACGGTGGCCGGGCTGGCGGGCTTCTCCTACCAGGTCGCTGAGGCCGGCGGTGACCAGTCGATGGTCCGCTACGACGAGGCGGTCGGCGCGTCAGCCGGGGCTGAGCAAGCCAGGGACTGGCTGCTGGCGTACAACAGAAACGACACCCAGGCCACGCTCGCGCTGCGCGAATGGCTCGACGACGCCGCCAGTGCGTGCCCGCCGATCGAGTCGGCGCGGTGGAATGACCGCATGAGGGGGGACTAACAGTCGTGCGCGCAGCCGACGGCCGGCCCGACCTAGCGCCCCAGCCGCAGCTCGGCCGGCGCCAGATCCTGATCGTCATGACCGGGCTGATGCTCGGGATGTTCCTCGCGGCCCTGGATCAGACCATCGTGGCTACCGCGCTGCCCACGATCGCCGGTGACCTGCACAGCCTGTCCAGGCTGTCCTGGGTGGTGACCGCCTACCTGCTGGCTTCGACGGTATCGACGCCGCTGTGGGGCAAGCTCGGCGACCAGTACGGCCGCAAGATCTTCTTCCAGGCCGCGATCGTGATCTTCCTGATCGGATCGGCGCTGGCCGGCCTGTCCCAGACGATGACCGAGCTGATCATTTTCCGTGCCATCCAGGGCATCGGCGGCGGCGGGCTCATGGTCGGCGCGCAGACCATCATCGGTGACGTGGTGCCGCCTCGCGAGCGCGGCCGCTACCAGGGCTTCTTCGGCGCGGTCTTCGGGGTGACCAGTGTCGTGGGACCGCTGATCGGCGGTTTCTTCGTCGACAACCTGTCCTGGCGCTGGGTCTTCTACGTGAACGTGCCGATCGGCATCATCGCGCTGATCGTCGTGGCGGCGGTGCTTCCCAGCCGACGGAGCCGCGACCAGCACCGCATCGACTACCTCGGCACGATCATGATCGGCGGCGCCGCGTCGAGCCTGGTGCTGCTGACCTCGCTCGGTGGCGTGACCTACCCGTGGGGGTCGGGCCCCATCATCACCCTGGGCGTGCTCGCGGTCGCCTTCGTCATCGGCTTCGTGGTCGTCGAGCGGCGCGCTGCCGAGCCGGTCCTGCCGCTGCACCTGTTCCGGCAGCGGGTGTTCTCCGCGGCGGGCGCGATCGGCTTCGTGGTCGGGTTCGCGATGTTCGGCGCGCTCACCTACCTGCCCCAGTACTTTCAGGTCGTCAAGGGCGTCAGCCCCACGGTCTCCGGGTTGCGGCTGCTGCCGCTGATGGCCGGGCTGCTGCTGACCTCGATCGGCACTGGCCAGCTGATCACCAGGTGGGGCCGGTACAAGGTGTTCCCCGTCGTCGGCACGGCGATCATGACCGCGGGCCTGTTCCTGCTCTCGCATCTGACCCCGACCATGCAGGTCCTGGTCATCGCCGTGCAGAACGCCGTCGACTACGCGGACCTGGGGGCCGCCACCTCCGGCACGACCTTCTTCCGCTCGATCGGCGGCTCGTTCGGCACCAGCGTCTTCGGCGCGATCTTCGATCACGTGCTACCCGGGAACATCACCTCGGCCCTGCACGGGCTCGCGCTGCCGCCAGGTATCGGCATCACCAGCGGTGCCAGCCCGGCCGCGCTGGCCAGGCTGCCGGCGCCCATCCACGCCGCTCTCGCCTCGGGGTACTCGGCATCGATCCGTACCGTGTTCCTCGCCGCGGTCCCGGTCGGTGCGGTGGCCTTCGCCCTGACCTGGACGCTCAGGGAACTGCCGCTGCGCAAGACGTCGGGCGCCGTCGATCAGGCCGACCGGCTGGCACCGACGTCCAGGCCCACGATCAGGACCTCGGATGAGGAGATGCGGCGCGCGGTCAGCACGCTGCTGGTCCGGCAGCGCCGCCGCGAGATCTACGCTGACCTCGTGGCCAAGGCCGGCCTCGGGCTCTCGCCGCGGGCGGGCTGGCTCCTGCTCAGGCTCGGGGAGCATCAGGGCGAGTCACGCGCCGCGCTGGCCCGCTGCCTGTCCATCAGCGTGACGGACCTCAGCGGCCGGATGACGGACCTGGTTGAGGCCGGCTATGTCGGCCCGGGCGCCGATGGCGCCGATGGCGTCGACGAGCTGACCCAGTCAGGGCACTCGGCGTACGCCAGGATCCGGACTGCCAGCGAGGACCGGATCGCGACCCTGCTCGATGGCTGGCACCCCGAGCAGCACCCACGCCTGCTCGAACTGCTCGCCGGCATCACGCACGAGCTGGCCGCGAGCGACGAGCGGCCAGGGTCCGACCTCGATCGCGTTAGATAGATGTCGAACTATTAGATATCAATCGATTCGTGGTACCCTGCTCGCATGCGACCAGCGCAGCTGCCGATCGGCCTGCAGCTTACTCAGGCCGCCCGCGCGATCAGCCGGGCCTTCGACCAGTCCCTTGCCGAGGCGGGCGGATCACTGCCGGTCTGGCTCGTGCTGCTGGCCATGAAGACCTCGGCCGCCGCCAGCCAGCGTGAACTGGCCGAGGCGGTCGGTGTCAAGGAGGCGACGCTCACTCACCACCTCAACGGGATGGAGAGCGCCGGCCTGATCACCCGCCGCCGCGATCCGGCGAACCGTCGAATCCACATCGTGGCACTGACCGAGACCGGGGATCAGCTGTTCATGACGCTGCGCGGCGCGGCCGTGGCCTTCGACAGCAAGCTGCGCGCCGGGGTCAGCGAGGACGACATCGCCGGCCTGCGTGACCTGCTCGCGCGGCTTGCTGACAACGCCGGCGCCGGGGCGGCGGGCTCGCCGCCCTGGGCGGGGCTGGCCGGCTGACCCGAGCAGCTCGCCGCCGGCCAGCGCCAGCAGGTGCGGCACCAGGTCGGTCGACCTGTACGCCGGCTGGTGGCCGCGCTGGATCAGCTGCTCGGCGACGCGCATCGCGGTGCTGGCGACGCCATTGACATCGGGCGGGAAGGACTCTGTGACGTAGGCGATCCGCACGCACTCACGGTCGCCGATACCGGTGCGTCACCCGGCTGCGGCGACATGACAGCCGGACGAATATCGGGTGACAACTGCGCTCGGTCGCATTCGGCGCGCCGTTGCGCTGCCGCTCGCACCGGAGACCATCGAGCCTCGTAGCCTGGATCTACCTGGTCGCCGGGGTCCAGCGCCCGACCTGCCCGATGATGACCAGAGACTAGAAGGAGGAACTCATGCAGCGACCGGCTGAGCCCATGGCGACGGTGCAGCAGCCCGTGGTGGTTGTCGCCGGATGCGGCTTCGGCGGCCTGTCGGCACTGAAGGAGCTGTCCGGGCGGTTCACCATCATCGTTCTCGACCGGAATAGCTACACCGCATTCCAGCCGCTCCTGTACCAGGTCGCGACCGCTGGGCTGGCGCCGAGCGACGTCGCCTGCTCGTTGCGGGCCATCGCCGGCAAGTATGGTGCGCGCTTCAGGCGCGGCGAGCTGGCGGACATCGACGCCGCCGCGCGGACCGCGTCGCTGGCCGACGGCACTCAGATCGGATACGACTACCTGGTCCTGGCGACCGGATCGACGGCCGCGTTCAACGGCGTGGCCGGAGCCGCCGAGCACGCCCGCGGCCTGTACACCTGGCGCGACGCGACTCGGCTGCGTGACGAGCTGACCGGCAGGCTCGAGCAGCTGGCCACCGCCGGACGGGGCGCGAAGCTCGTCATCACCATCGTGGGCGGCAACGCCACCGGCGTGGAGATGGCCGGCAGCCTCGCGGAGCTGAGGAACACGGCGCTGCGGGCCTGGTTCCCGGAGATCGATCCGGCGCAGGTCCAGATCAGGCTCGTCGAGCAGCGGCCCGACCTGCTGACGCCGTACGTTCCGGCGCAGCGCGGGTACGCCGCCGCCGAGCTGACCAAGCGGGGGGTGGACGTCCGGCTCGGCACGGCGATCAAGGAGGTCAGTCGCGACACCATCCTGCTGGGCGCCGGGGAAACGCTCCGCAGCGACCTGACCGTCTGGGCCGCCGGGGTCCAGGCACCAGCGGCGGCCGGGGTGTGGGGGCTGGAGCAAGGCCGGGCTGGCCGGATTGTCGTCGACCCTGACCTGAGGGTCCGTGGCCAGGACCGGATCTTCGCGATCGGCGATATCGCCGCCGGCAGCGACCAGCCGCTGCCGCAGCTCGCGCAGCCTGCGCTGCAGATGGGCCGGCACGCTGCGCGGCAGATCCGGAACCTGGCCAGCGGCCAGCCGACGGTGTCGTTCAGCTACCGCGACAAGGGGATGATGGCGACCATCGGCCGCCGCTCGGCCGTGGTGCAGCTAGCCCGCGGGCCCCGACTCCGCGGCACGATCGCCTGGCTGGCCTGGCTCGTCCTGCACCTGGTCACCTTGCTCGGCGGCAGGAACCGGATCACGGCGCTGATCAACTTGTCGTGGCGCTACGTGGCCTGGAGTCACGGCGGCGGCCTCATCGTCGGCGACGATCAGCGCGGGCCGGTGCCGAGCTCGCGGAACACGGCCGGCCGGACCGGCGCCGCCCCGGTCAGTGCTACCGGCCCCAGTGCTACCGACCCCAGTGCTACCGGGCCCCGGGCGACCGGGCCCCGGGCGACCGAGCCCTGGGCCGCCGAGCCGTGGGCCGCCGAGCCGTGGGCCGCCGACGGCGCCGGCGTGCTCTAGGCAAGATCATCGGCCCCGGCGGTGTCGTCCGGCACGATCAGGACCGGGCAGGGCGCGTGCCGGAGCACGTACTGGCCCATCGCGCCGAGCAGGTGCGCGAGCGTGCTGCGGGCCGCGAGGACGATCAGCTCGGCACCGCGGTCGCGGGCCAGGTCGACCAGCACCCGGCCCGCCAGTCCGGGCAGCACTCGCAGCTCGACCTGCCCGGCACGCTCGCCCAGCGCGTCAGCGACCGCGTCGCGCAGCTGCGTCTGCGCGGCCACCAGCTCGTCGGTCGCCGTCCGCGTGCTCGCTGGCGGCCTCGCCGCCGGGGAGCCGAGAGCCTCCGTGCTGTGCGTGATGACCGCGATCAGTTTGCTACCGCGGTACACCGCCTCGCGGTCAGCGAGGCGAATCGAGGCACGCGACGCTGATGATCCCTCGATGCCGACGATCACGGTCATGCGTGCTCTCCTACCTGGGCGGTCAGTGGCACGGCGAGGTCTGCCAGGCTCCGCTGGCCATTGCGGTGACCGGCGAGGACTGCCCGCGAATTCCGCCCGCAAACGCCAGCGCCGCGCACGCGGGGTGATGCTGACGGCGACGCTGCGGGCGTGGCCGGTGCCGGTGCCCGGTGCGATCGTCAGGTATTTTTCCGATCTTCGCCCGGTGCCTGTTCTTCGGCGGCGAGACCCGCCTGTCCCCGCGGGCCGCGCCGAGGGCTTAATGTTTGTCCATGATGGGCGAGATATCGCCGCTCGGGCGAGACGACGTCCCGGCGGCAAAACAGCTGCGGGCATCGCATGAGGACCGAGATCGCGTCATCGAGGTGCTCAGGGTGGCCGCCGGGGACGGCAGGCTGACGGCCGAAGAGCTCGACGAGCGGGTTGAGGTCGCGTTCTCCGCCCGCACCTACGGCGAGCTTGCCGCGCTGACCAGCGATCTGCCGGGCGGCGTCCAGCCGCTCGCTGCGGTCCTGGCTAGCCCGGCTGAACTGGCCAAGGACATCGTGCGGCTGGAGTGCCGCAGCGGCAACGTCAGCCGGGAAGGCCGGTGGGTCGTTCCCCGGCGGATCGAGGCCCGCGTGACGAGCGGGAACGTCATGCTCGACTTTACCGAGGCCGTCGTGGCTGACCGGATGATCCAGATCGACGCCGAGGTCCGCAGCGGCAACCTCGTCATCATCACCAAGCCCGGCGTCGTCGTCGACACCGACGACGTCGTGATCCGCAGCGGTAACGTCAAGGTCAAGGAGCCGTGGGGCACCGCTGTTCCGGTCACGCTGCGCATCAACGTGTCGGGCCGCGTCGGCAGCGGCACCATTGTCGCCCGGCCGCCGCGTCGCTCCTTCTGGGACTGGCTCCGACGCAGGCCGAAGCCGTACGCGATCGCGCCGGGCTGACCAGCTAGGGCCGATCCGGTCGAACCGTCGCGGCGGCCTTAGCCGGTGGTGGTGGTGGGGGTGCTCGCCAGCCGCCCGAGAGCCGACTTAAGCATGTGCGCGTAGACCAGGCCACCGCTTGGCTGGGGGTGAATGCCATCGGGCCAGAGCAGGCTGGTCCGGTGCTCGATCGCGGTGTACCAGTTGGCCAGCACGACGCCCGGGTGGTCGTCGGCCGCGGCAGCCAGGGTCGAATTGACCTCCTGCTCCCACGGCCTCGCCTCGAAGGTATTGACCAGGACGAGCCGGCGATTCGGCCCGATCTCGGCGAACAGCTGGCTGATCTCGCCGGCGGTGACGGTCCCGTTGGTTCCGAGCCCGACCACGACGATCGGCCGCAGCAGCCCCCTCGCCTTGAGGTCGGCGATGACCTGCAGGCCGGTGCTGAACTGCCGGCCGACCATGGCGTCGATGTAGATCCCTGGCAGTGCCTGCTGCAGAGCCGGAGTCGAGGCCACCATGACGGAGTCGCCCACGGCGGTGACCGACTGGCCGGACACCTGCTGCGGGCTGGACGCCGGCGAGCTCACCGGAGCGGGTGTCGTCGCCCGGGCTCGCGGGTGAGCCGCGGGCGAGTGGCTGGGCCGGCGTTCAGGTCTCGCCACGTTCGGCGGAACGAGCGTCGCGTGGCGCGAGCCGCGGAGCGAGGAGGCGTGAGCGCCGTCGGCCGCACTGGACGCCGAGGCGAACAGTTTGACGCTCCCGGCCAGGCAGAGCGCTATCGCGACGGCCAGGGTCCCGCTGCGAAATATGGCTGCCCGGCGGCGAGGCCGGCTATTGGTTCGCGCATCGCGCGGTCGTCTATGTTTCGCCATAAGAATTAGTGCTGAGATCGGTGCTGACTCGCTGCGTCGGGACCCCACACTACCCGGCGCGGCCACCCTAAAACGCCAAACCGCGATGTCAGCGCGTTGTACCGTCAGTCAGCAGGGACAATCGCACCGCCCGGTCGGTGTTGTCGGCGTTCAGGTCAACAAGCGCGATCGACTGCCAGGTCCCGAGTCCGAGAGTCCCGCCGAGCACCGGAATTATCGCGAAAGGCGGCAGGAATGCAGGCAGTACGTGCGAGCGCCCGTGGCCGCGTGACCCGTGCGCGTGCCGCCAGCGGTCGTCGGCCGGCAGCAGGTCGGCGAGCACCGCGAGCAGGTCGGCGTCACTGGCCGCGCCCAGCTCCATGATCGCCACGCCGACGGTCGCGTGCGGCACGAAGACATGCAGCAGCCCGTCGCCGCCCGCCGCGGCCTGGCTAGCGAAGTCCGCGCACTGCCCGGTGATGTCGACGACGCACTCGCGCCCGGCGGTCCGCAGCCGGAACGTGGTCGTCCTCATTTCGGGCGCTCCTTCTTAGGAAGCCTCGCCACGACGGCGTCGTAGGAGGCGTCGATCGCCTCGAGCTGTTCGTCGTCAGGAATGGCACCGGCGATCCGGAGGGAGTTCCAGCCCGATCGGCCGATATAGGCGATGACCGAGGCATCGTCGGGGTACCGCAGCAGCCACTCGTCGGCACGAGGTCTCCTCGGCGGGCGGCAGACACAGATTGAGAGCGCCAGCGCGGCCGCCGGCGGCCTGCGGGTCGGTGCGTCCATGACACGCTAGCCTGGCATCCTATCGATAAGTCGACAAGAGGCGCGGCGTGCCGGAACAGCGAGCAGGGCCGGATCCGAGCGCGAACTCGCGGACCCGGCCCCTCGCGTCAGTGTCTGGCGGGCGTGGGCGTCCCGTTCTGCCAGGCGCTCGCGCCCGCCGTCGTAGCCGCCTTGGCCTGCGAGATCTTGCGCTTCACGACCGCGCTCGGCGGCTCCTGCTGCGCCAGCATCCAGCGCCTGATGGCGTTGAACATGGCCGTGCCGGTGATTCCCATGCCGGCGATGCTGATCAGGCCACCGATCGCCACCAGGGCGAACCCTACGATCATGGCCTTCGAGTTCGTCGAACTTACCTGCATGCCGGTCATGGATGACCGTGTGCTCGTCATTGTTTCCCCCGATGTCTATGGTGCTCAGCTGGCTAGCGTTCCCGCCCGCGCCGCCGGCCAGTCACCCGCGGCGGGTGAAGAGCGCTGTCATGAATGCCGTTGGGCAGGCCCGGCGGCGGGCAGGCCGGGAGATGCCCGATTTCGGGCTCCGCTTTGTCCTGCTTCCGCATGACGTTCGCAGTTACGCGGCAAGCTGGCATGCTGTGAAGATGACAGACGACGCCCGGGCGGATCAGGCCGACCAGCCGCCATCGCAGCTCGTCCCGGCGGGCGACTCGCGGCGAGCCGTGCTGTGGTCGGCCGCCGAGGCCAGAGGGGTGCCGCTGCGGGCTATCCTGACGACGATCGCGGCGGTCGTCGTCGTGTACCTCGCGGGCAAGGTCATCTACCGGCTGCGGGACGTCATCCTGCTGATCGTGGTGGCCGGATTCATCGCCCTGCTGCTGAACCCGCTCGTTGTCGCGCTGCAGCGCTGGCTCGGCCGTCGCGGAGCGGCCGTCGCGGTGGTGACGCTGCTGGCCGTGCTGGTCTTCGCCGCGCTCGGCCTCGCGTTCGGCTACCCGCTCGTCAACGGAATGACCCACCTGGCCGACAGCCTGCCGGTGTATGTCAGCAAGGCCGAGCATGGACAGGGATGGATCGGCCAGCTGGTCACGCGCTACCACGTCCAGACGTGGGTGCGGGCGAACGCTCCCAAGCTGGCCACCTACGGCAAGGACCTGGCTAATCCGATCCTCAGCGTCGGCAAGGGCGCCATCACGCTGCTGATCGCCCTGCTGACCGTCTTCGTCCTGGTCGTGCTGCTCCTGATGGAGGGGCCCAAGCTCCGGACCGGAGTGCTCGGCCTGGTCGCCCCCGAGCGGGCGCGCAACTATAGCCGGGTAGCCGCCGCGGTGAACCGGTCGGTTACCGGCTACATGCTCGGCAACTTCGCCACCTCGATCATCGCCGGGCTCGTCGTGCTGGTGACGCTGCTCATCCTCGGCGTGCCGTTCCCGTTCCTGTGGGCGCTGTGGGTCGCGCTGGTCGATTTCATGCCGATGATCGGCGGGGCGCTGGCCGGGATTCCCGTGGTGCTCTTCGCGCTGACTCAGTCGCTCACGGCCGGCATCGTCACGCTGGTCGTCTTCGGCGTCTACACGCAGGTCGAGAACCACATTCTCAACCCCGTGATCATGAGCAGGACAGTCAAGATCAATCCGCTGCTGGTGCTGATCTCGATCCTGGTCGGCGCATCGCTCGGCAGCTGGCTCGGCGGCTTCTTCGGCGGCTTCGTCTTCGCGCTGCTGTCCATCCCGCTGGCCGGCGCTTTCCAGGTGATCGTCAGGGAAGTCTGGCGTTCGACCGACCCCGCCGTGTTCCACCCCGATCCTTCGGCGGCCAGCGGGCGGCGCGACGGGCGGCGGGCCGTGCCGCGACGGGCGTATGCCGGGCGGCGCCTTCGGCCGGGACGGCGGCCGCATTCCTCGCCCGAGCCGCCAGCGTGACTATCGGCGCCCCGGACGGGAATGCTCGCGCGGCGCCCCGACTGGACCTGCCGACCAGCGCCGTCCGTGACTCATTCCTCGCCGGGGAGCGGGCGATCTGCGCGGAGGACGGCACCCCGGCGGGCTGGCTCGACGAGGCAGCAGCGGATTTCGGCTCGCTCGTCGCGAGCCGGAGCGCGCCCCGCCGCCGGTGGGGCGTCCCGGTCACCGAGTTGTGGTATGTCCGCGAGCCCGACTACCTCGGCACGGTCATGATCCGCCGCGAGCTGACGTCGGCGCTGCGCCACGATGGCGGCAATGTCGGCTACCACGTGGTGCCCGGCTACCGGCGCCAGGGGCACGCGACCGCGATGCTCGCCGCGGCGTGCGACAGGTGCCGGGCGGACGGCATGATCCGGCTGCTGGTCACCTGCCGGACCGGCAATGTCGCCTCGCGCCGGGTCATCGAGGCCAATGGCGGCGTGCTCGACAACGCCGACGGCGGAATCTGCCGGTTCTGGATCACCCTGTGACGTCAGCCAGCGCCGGTCCGCGTCCCGGACGACCCGCTGGCACGCGGCGACCCGCTGGCACGCGGCGGCGCGCTCGTCGCGAGCCCGAGCCCCCGCATCGCCTTGCGGTAGGCCACCGCGACGGCGTCGAACTTCAGGTGCAGCTCGTCGGCCAGGTCAAACGGCACCCGCTCGGGCCGCTGTGACTCGACGACGACCTGATCCTGGCCGAAGATGGTGTCCTCGAAGTCCTGCAGGACGCGGTCGGCCTGGTCGAGGTTGTAGTTCCGGCCGATGATCACGTAGCCGGCGCTGCGATCCACGCCGACCGGCTGCGAGGCAAAGAAGTACACCATGGCATCCGTGCCGCCCCAGCCGAGCCGCAGCACGATGGTGTACGGCAGGTGCAGCTGGTAGCTGCTGCGCCGCTCTGGCGGCCCGGACTGCTCGTTCGCGAACACGGGGAAGTCGTCGCTGTTGGGCGCCTCGGGCCGCACGATCGAGTAGTGCAGGACGTGACCGTCGGTGCGGACGTCGTACTTCGGCACCACGGGCCGCTCGGGATCGCCGAGCAGCCCGGGGTGAACCCAGGGAAAATGACCGAAGTCGGTAAAGTTCTCTACCTGGCGGCCCGCGTCGCACTCCCAGCGGTACGGGCCAGCCTGCAGCGTGGCCCACGAGTCGTCCTCCAGCTCGAGAACCTCGGGCAGCGGCCACCGGGGCTCCTCGAGGGCCACCCAGATCAGGCCGTAGCGCTCGCGGGCGCTGAATGCTGGCACCCGGGCCTTGGCGGGCACCCTGGTCGGGTCCGCAAGCTGCGGGATGGCCACGCAGCGGCCGTCCGCCCCGTACCGCCAGCCGTGATACGGGCAGACCAGCTCGCCGTCCTTGACCCAGCCCAGCGAGAGCGCGGTGCCCCGGTGCACGCACAGATCGGACATCGCCCTGACGCCGCCAGGACCGCGCCACAGCACCAGCGGCTCGCCCAGCAGATCGGCGTGGACCGGCTGGTCGGACAGGTCCGCCGAGAAGGCCACCGGGTGCCAGCAGGCCCGGAGCGCGCGCAGGTCAGCGAAGACTCCTGGTCGCGGCGCCGTGCTGGGCGCGGATGCGTAGCTCATAGCTGACGATAACCGGCTGACCCAGTCTGGCGCGTGACGGGAGTGCTTGGACGAGCCCAGCGGGAACGGAGCGCACTATGGTCAGCCCGATTCCCGGGCCAGGAGTCCTTTTTGCAGCGGAACGGGTTGTGCGCACTGATCGCGTCGGCAATGCTGATCTGACGCTCGCCGGAATCTGAACCTGGGCAGGATCTCAGCAGCTCATGGACTTATCACTCGTCCCGCTCGCCATCGGCGCCGGCCGCCTGGCCGCCGTCGCCTCGCTTCCCGGCCGACTGCCCGGGGTCGCCGTCTTCGGCGCAGGCATGCTGGCCGGCGCCCTGACGGTCGCCCTGGCCAGCTGGTTCCGGCCGCGCAGCCAGCCCTCCGGTGCTGACCAGCTGCCGGTCGTGGCCGATGCCACGCCAGCCGCCCTCGACGTCCGGGCGCCCGCGGGTGGTCGCCTCGGTGGCACTCGACGCGGAATTGTCCAGGCCCGCCAGGCGGGGCCGCGGCGTGCTGCCGTGGCCGCGCCCCGGCCGGCCGACCCGGCGCCGGTACCCACCCTGCGGATCGGCGTGCTCGGTTCCCTCACCATCAATGGCCAGGCGGGCGCGCTGGTGCCCGCTCAGAGCCAGCTGATCGTCGCGCTGGCGCTGCACCGGGACGGCCTGCCGAACCGGCAGCTCCGGGTTCTGCTCGGGGCTGACTCAGGGCACCCGAAGCCGGCCGACTCGCTGCGGCAGCTCATCGCCCGCACCCGGCGCGCGCTCGGCCAGGCCGGCGACGGCCGGGAGTGGATCGAGCACCTCGGCCACGGCCAGTACGCCCTGCACCCGGACACGCGGGTTGACTGGCGCGAGTTCGAGAGGCTGACCGCCGAGGGGATCAGTTCCGCCGGCGCCGGGCCTCTGACCGCGGCGCTGAACATGATCCGCGGGCAGCCATTCACCGGGTGCTATTACTGGTGGCTCGAGCCCGCCCTGGTTGAATCGGTCACCGCGCGGATCGTCGCGGCGGCTGAGACGCTGGCCGATCTGAGCCTGGCCGGCACCGACCCGGCGGCCGCGGCCCGGGCAGCCAGGATCGGGCTCACCGCAGACGCATCGGCCGAGCAGCTGTGGCGGATCATGATGCGCGCCGAGCATGCCGCCGGGAATCTCGCCGGCGTACGCGAGGCCTGGGGACGCTGCCTGGACGTGGTCTCGGAGGTCGCCGCCGATGGCCAGCCAGACTCGGCCACCTCGGCTGTCTACGACGAGCTGCTGGCCCGCTGACCGAAACCGGCCCCGGGCAGGTCATCTCCCTGTTTTCCCGGCTGGTCGCCTTCTGACCGATAACATGCTCGAAAGTCAGCGTCCGACCGCCGCCGGGCGCTGTCGCCGCAGGCTCCGGCCTGGCTTCCTGCTCAGCGGCCATGCCAGGTTTGGACGCAGGTGAAACGATCGTCATATGAAGTCGCGTCACAAACCGCTGCGACCGGCGGTCATGGCGGCATTGACGCGCTCCGGTAGCGGCACCAAGACTCCGGCCGGCCAGCTCGTGGTCGACGATGACCTGGAGCCGCGGGTCCGGATACCGGCTGACCTGATCCGCTGCGTCATAGCCGCCGCGGAGATCGCGATCCTGGTCGGCATCGCGCTGCTGGCCAGCGCGACCGCGACGGGGGTCGAGTTCGATCTGGTCAGGGGGAGCCGGCGGCTGCCGGTCTCGCTGCTGCAGCTGGTCGGTTTCGCCGGGAACGTGGCCCTGCTGATCCTGCCGATCGCGCTGGCGATCCGGCTGCTCGTGGTCAGGCAGTACCGCAGGCTCGGCGAGGCCATGGCCACCGGCGGGGTCGCCGTCGGCGTCGTTGCCCTGGTCAACCTGCTGCTCAGCCAGCCATTCCTGCGCCAGCTGCAGATCGCGCTGCACACCACCACGGTCGGCGTGACCGGGCGGCACGAAGCCACCCTGGACGGCTACCTGGCCGGCCTGGTTGCCTACGTGACGGTCGTCGGCCTGCGCGGCCGGGCGCACTGGCGCACGGCGTTCCTGACCGCGATCGGGTTCTACGCGGTAGCGAGCCTGGCCGACAAGCACACGACGGTGCTCTCGCTGCTGATCACCATCGCGATCGGCTCGGCGGTCGGATCAGGGCTGCGGTACGCGCTCGGCACCACCTCCGGCCGGCCGACAGCGGCCGAGATCGCCGCCGCCCTCAGCTCCGAGCAGGCTCCGATCGTCGCGATCCGCCGGGTCCCCGCCGACAGCGCGGAGGTCCGCCGGTATTCCGCCACGGTGGCCGATGGTGACCGACTCGACGTCAGCGTCTTCGACCGTGACCAGCAGGCCGCCGATGCCTTCTACCGGCTGTACCGGCGGGTCAGGCTCAAGGCGCACGTCTCGCGTAGCGCTCCGCTGTCGCTGGAGGGCGCGATCGAGCGGCAGGCGCTGCTGATCTATGCCACCGATGATTCCGGCGTGCTGACTCCCCGGCTGCGGGCCGTGCTCAGGGTCGGACCCGATGCGGCAGCCATCGCCACCGACCACGTCGAGGGCAGGACGCTCGCCGAGCTCGGCGGCGGAGCATCTGACGACCAGCTCAGGCGAGTCTGGGACACGGTGCTGCAGCTGCACCGGCACCGGGTGACGCACCGGGCGCTGACCGACGACCGGATCATGCTGGTCGGCGTGCCCGGCGATCACGCGGAGATGGTGGCTCTGCTTGAGCCTGGGAACGGCGACGTGGCCGCGACGGAGCTGCAGTTCCGGCTCGACCTGGCGCAGCTGATCGCCCAGACCGCGCTGCTCGTCGGCCCGGACCGGGCCGCGCAGATCGCGACCGAGAAGCTGCCGAAGGAAGGGCTGCTCGCGCTGGTCCCGCTGCTGCAGCCGGTCGCCCTGTACCGGTCGACACGATCGGAGCTGCGCGGCAGGAAGAGCGTGCTCGCCGACGTGCGCAAGCGGCTGATGGCCGCCTCCCCGGACGGGCACGTCCTGCCGGTGCAGCTCGAGCGGGTCAGACCGCGGACCCTGATCACGCTGATTGCCGGCGTCTTCGCTTTCTACGTGCTGGCGGGTCAGCTGGCTAACGTGTCGTTCTCCAAGCTGCTCGCCCAGGCCAATCCGGTCTGGACCCTGGTCGCGCTGGCGTTCTCCGCCGCCACCTACGTGGGAGCGACGATGGCCATCTCGGGCTTCGTCCTGGAGCGGCTGAACACGCTGCGGACGCTACTCGTGCAGGTGGCCGGCTCATTCGTGATCCTGGTAACGCCGGCTGCGGTCGGCGGCGTCGCGCTGAACGTGCGGTACCTGCGCAAGGCAAGGCTGAGCGCGACCGACGCTGCCGCCAGCGTCGGCGTGACCCAGGTCATGTCGTTCGCCGTGTTCGCGGTGCTGGTCCTGATCTCGGCCGTGGTGGCTGGCTCGTCGCGGGCGGCCAGGGCGCTCACGCCACCGCACTGGGCCTATATCGCGCTGGCCGTCCTGGTGGGCATCGCGCTGATCGTCCTCGCCCTGCCTGCCGGTCGCCGGCAGCTGTTCGCCCGGGTCGGCTCGCTCGCGGACCAGGTGGTGCCCCGGCTCCTTGACGTGGCGCAGCGACCCGCCAAGCTGGCTCAGGGGATCGGCGGGTCCGTGCTCGTCTCCGTCGCCTACATCTTGTGCCTGGCCGCCTCGGTCCGCGCGGTGGGAGATAGCCACGTTCCGCTGGCCAGCATCGCGGTGGTCTACCTGGCCGGGAACGCGGCCGGCTCGTTCATCCCGACACCGGGCGGGATCGGCGCCGTGGAGACCGCGCTGTCGATCGCGCTGGCCGGAGCCGGCATGCCGACCGCGCAGGCCATCACCGCGGTGCTGCTCTTCCGGACCGTCACGTTCTGGCTCCCGGTGCTGGCCGGCTGGGTCTCCCTGCACTACCTGCAGCGCAGGGACGTTCTGTAACCAGTCTCAGCGCACGGCGCTCAGCGACGCGGCACCAGCTCGGTCACCGTGTTCGCGCCGGCATTGGCCACCCAGATCCGGCCGCGGTAGGCGGTCAGGCCGACCGGGTGATCGAACCCGTATGGCCGGCTGGCCAGCACCCTGACCAGCTTCCCGGTAGCGGCATCGATCTCGGTGACCGAGTTGCCGACGGTGTTCGTCACCCACAGCTCCTGGCCGGCCAGCACCATGGCCATCGCACCGCCGAGGCGGTACCTGGCCCCGGCGATGACCAGGACCGGCTTGCTCGTGACCGTGTTGATCTCGGTGATCGTGCCGGCCGCCTTGTTGCCCACCCAGAGCCGCGTGCCGCTCGCGACCTCCGAGACAGGCTGCCTGAAGCCGAAGCGCCTGGCATGCAGCGTGAAGTACCTCGCGCCGGTAGCCGCGTTCAGCTCCGTGACCGTGTTCGCGGCCGCACTGGCTACCCACAGCCGCCGGTTGCTGACGGCCAGGGCATCGGGACTGGCGAGCCCATAGCGGCGGAAGTCCCTGATTAGCGCGCCGGTCGTGACGCTGAACGCGCAGACCGAGTTAGCTTCCGCATTCGCTACCCACAGCCGGTTGCCGAAAAGGGTAAGCGCGACCGGGTTGGCGACGTTTGTAATCTTCCTGGTGACCGACCCGTCGATCGCGCTCAGCTCGGTAATGGAATTCGCAGACCTATTGGCAATCCACAGGTGACGATGTCCCGCTATAATGGCGGCAGGTGCTGAAAAGCCGTAGCTTCGCCCGGTCAGCACAGCGGGCTGGCCGGCTGACCGCCAGCCGAACCTGGTCACCGAGTTGCCGCCCCGGTTCGTGATCCACACGCTGCCGGCCGCGAGCGTCAGGTGATCCGGCGCGCGCAGCCCGAGCTGCGGGCCGGAATATACCGCTGCTAGCTGCGGCGTCGAGTGCCGGTGGCAGCCGGCCGCGGCTGCGGCCGGGCAGTGCGCGGCCGGGTGACGCGTGCGCAGCACCACGATCGTGGTACCGGCGCCGAGCACGGCACAGACGGTGACCACGCCGATAACCGTCCGCCGTCGCCGCCGCGGTGGCAGCGACCGGGTGCCGGGCGGGCGAGCAGCGTGCCGGGGAGAATATCCTATGTTTACGGCTAGCACGGCACTCATCAACCCTTAGGTAAAGGACGGCACGATTCATCGGGGGCGATGCTAATGATGAATACGTTACCTGCGATGAAATCCGATAGCGAGTTCGCCATCCATTGCACAGAGCCGGGCCGGCAATTAACTCGTGCCGCGAAAGGCGAGGTCAGGCCGAAATTATCGGATTTAGTCCGGGCAACTGCGCGGTCGCTAGCCAGCTACTGCGACACCGACCGCGCGCGCCGGACGCCGAGGACGATGATGGCCAGGCCGATCGCGGCCACCACCGGCCCGATGATGGCCCAGACCGAGTTGCCGGACATGAAGCTGCCGCCGATGACGCCGAACCCCTGGAGAGCCCAGATCACCCCTGCGATGGTCAGGACAACACCCACCGCTGTCAGTACGCCGCTCCGCACGATGCCCTCCGTGATGTGGGTAGAAAACTGAGCTAGGCCAGCCGGGCCGTGGCGAGCGCCACCGCAAGCAGCACCACTCCCCATGACAGGGAACGCAGCGCCCGCTCGAGTGGTTCAAGCAGGCTGGCCGCATCGAGCACCGTCACTTCACCCGAGTTCAAGGTAATGCTTCCCGAGACCGCCGCGGTTCGGCGCCGCAGCATCCTGGCCGGGGTACTGAGATGTCGCTGGCCAGCCGATAGCGCCATCGCGGCGCCGGCCACGAACACCGGCGCGACGGCCAGGCGACCCGCTTCGGCCACGTATCCGGTCAGCGCGGGGAACGCTCCCCAGGCCGCGGCGAAGCCCAGGTCGGTGTGAATGAGCCCGCCGAAGAGCTCGGCGTTGTAGCCGATCACGAGCATCGGTCCGAGGATCATGAAGGGCAGCAGGATCCAGCCGACCCTGGTGATGCCAATCACGCCGAGGCCGACCGCCCCGGCGAGGCCGGCCACGGTCACGGTGATCAGCGCCGAGCGGGGGATCTGAGTCCGCAGCGGCCTGCCGTGCAGCTCGTCGAGCGCGTGCGCGGACAGCCCGACGGCCAGGAAGAACGCGGCCAGGGTCGCGACCAGCCGGTCCAGCCTGACCTGCGGCGCGAGCATGGCGCCGAGGACCACGTACGACAGGTGCCAGGCCGTGAAAGGCGGATGCAGCAGCGTCCACCAGTCCCGCAGTGGTCCAGGACCGGCCGCGTAGTAGGCCGGCCTGGCCTGCGGGTCAGCCACCTGACCTGGTTCCCCACATGACCAGGCCGCCGCCGAGGCTCATGATCCGGACGCCCACGTCGGTGAACCCGGCATCACGCCAGGCCTGTTCCGTCCAGCTCACCGGGTATGTGCGGTAATGCCGGGAAATATTCGGCCCGAGGAACCGGCCGACCACCAACCACTCGCGGCCGCCGGTGAGCAGGCCGCCGAGCGGCAGCAGCGTCCTGGTGTACAGCCACCAGGCCGCGCGCCAGAACGGGGCCGGCGGAACGCAGAACTCCAGGCTGGCCGCGTGGCCGCCGGGCCGGACGACCCTGGCCAGCTCGGTCAGGGTTGCCTGCGGATCGTCGACGTAGCGCAGCAGGTAGGTAAAGGTGAGCGCGTCGAAGCTGGCATCGGGGAACGGGAGCTGCTCGGCCCGGCCGGCGAGCAGCCCGACCCGGGCAGCCAGCCCGGCCCGCGCCACGTTGACTCGGCCCTGGCGCAGCATCTGCTCGGTCAGGTCAACGCCCACGACGCGCGCCGTGGTGCGGCGGCCCAGCTGGATGGCTACCCCGGCCGTTCCCGACGCGACGTCGAGCACCGCCGTGCCCGGCGCCGGCGCGATCTGGTCGACCATGGCCCGCCGCCAGCGGCCGTTCTGCCCGAAGGACAGGATCTCGGCCAGCCGGTCGTAGCGGGAGGGAAGCGGAGTGAAGAGGTCCTGGGCAAAGCTGTTGCGCTCGGCTGAGGTCTCCAGCGGCACGGGCGTCTCCTTAGCTGCTCGCAGAACTTCACGGTACGCCCTGCCCCCTGGTTCAGCGCCAGGCCGTCCAATTGCTACTCAACGGTGACAGATTTGGCCAGGTTGCGCGGCTTGTCGATATCGAGTCCCAACGTACGTGCCGCGTGATACGCCATGAGCTGCAGCGGGATGACCATCAGGATCGGGTCGAGTTCAGGTGCGCTCTTCGGCACGGTGATCCGGCAAATCTCGGTTCCGCAGTCCGGCACGCCCGGATTGGCGATCATGACGACGCGCCCGTTGCGCGCGCCGATCTGCTCGATCGCGCCCATGTTGCGGTCGGTCAGCTCGTCGTCCGGCACGATCGCCACCGTGGGCAGTTCCTTGTCGATCAGCGCGAGCGGGCCGTGCTTCAGCTCGCTGGCCTGGTAGGCCTCGGCATGCCGGTAGGTGACCTCCTTGAACTTCTGCGCCCCCTCCCTGGCCACGGGATAGCCGCGCACCCGTCCGATGAAGAACAGGCTCGGGGCGGTCGACAGTTCGGCAGCGATCTCGGCGATCCGCGGCTCGTCGGCCAGGATCTGCTCGATCTGGGCGGGCAGCGCCTTCAGGCCCGCCACGATCCGCTGCCCGTCGGAGATTGACAGGTCGCGGACCCGGCCGAGGACGAGCGCCAGCATCGCGAAGCCGATCGCCATGTGGGTGAGCGCCTTGGTCGAGGCGACGGCGATCTCGGGCCCGGCGTGCAGGTACATCCCGCCGTCGCACTCCCTGGCGATCGTCGAGCCGACGACGTTGACCAGCCCGACGACCTGGCCGCCCTTGCGCTTGACCTCGCGGACGGCGAACGCGGTGTCGGCGGTCTCACCAGACTGGCTGACCGCGACATAGAGCGTGTCCGGCTCGATGACCGGATTGCGGTAGCGGAACTCCGAGGCGGGCTCGGCATCGGCCGGAATCCTGGCCAGCTCCTCGATCAGCTGAGCCCCGACCTGGCCGACGTAGTAAGCCGAGCCGCAGCCGAGGATCTTGACCCGGCGGAAACTCCGCAGGTCACGCGGGCTGAGGTTGAGCCCGTCGAGTCGGGCCGTGCCGAATCGCTCGTCCAGCCGCCCGCGCAGCATCCGCTCCGCCGAGGCCGGCTGCTCCAGTATTTCCTTGCGCATGAAGTGCCGGTGGCCGGCCAGATCGACGTCGTCGGCCTCCAGGTCGATGCTGACCGGCGTCTTAGCGGTGTCCTCTTCCTCCCGGCTGAAGGTACGAATTCCGGTAGCGGTGACCGTCGCCAGGTCGCCGTCGTCCAGGTGGACGACCGAGCTCGTGTGCCTGACCAGCGCCGACAGGTCGCTCGCGATGAACATCTCGCGGTCGCCCACGCCGATGATCAGCGGCGAGCCGTTCCTGGCCACCAGGATCCGGTCCGGGTGCCGCTGGTCGGTCACGGCGATGGCGTAGGTGCCGTGGACCTGGGCGAGGGCGTCGAGGACGGCGTCCTCCAGCGCGGGCGCCCCTGACCGGGCGATCAGGTGGGCCAGCACCTCGGTGTCGGTCTCGGATCCGAACACCTCGCCCTTGGCCTGCAGTTCCTCGCGCAGCTCGGTCGCGTTGTCGATGATGCCGTTGTGGACGACGCTGATCCTGCGGTCCTCACTCACCTGCGGGTGCGCGTTGGCCTGGGTGACCGCGCCGTGTGTCGCCCAGCGGGTATGCCCGATCCCGGCCTTGCCGGTCAGCCGCCGCGGCAGTGACGCCTCAAGCTCGCGCACCCGGCCGACCCGGCGGAAAACCCGGGTCTCCGCCGGCGAGATGATCGCGATCCCGGCGGAGTCGTAGCCCCGGTACTCCAGCCGGAACAGGCCTTCCATCAGGATCGGGACGGCGTTCTGGCTGCCGATGTAGCCGACGATTCCGCACATGCGCTGCTAGTCTCCTTGTCCGGCCGAGGTCGCGGCCAGCTCGATTCAGCCGTACACGATCCGGCGAAGCTGCCGTTCCGACAGGTCGGGGGCGGCCACGACCCGCCCAGCGAGTTCATCAGCAATCTGAGCGAAGATCTGCTGGTTCCTGGAACCGCACGTCTTCAGGTGAGCGTGCCGCCGTCGGACGTACTCCTCGACTGGCTCGGAGTACCAGCCGATCACGTCGGCCACCACGCGGGCCGCTTCGCCCTCGGTCAGCCCGGTCGAGGCGGCCACCCGGCTGATCAGGTCCCCGTCCACGCCCTCATCCTGATGGATGCGAGGTCCAATGCCAAGTTCCTGCCCGAATTCGGGCAGGAACTTGGCATTGATGCCTGCATGATCGGCATGAACCGGGAGCGCGATACTTCCGCTATGCGGACGCCAGCGGGAGAAAGCGCACCAGCGCGGTTGCGGCGCCTTCATCCAGTTTGGTGACCACGCAGCAGCGAGATACCCGCAGTACCAGCGAACGCGAGCCAGACGACGAAGCCCGCGAGGCCTGGTCGCTAGGCTCGGCCCGGCCGGGACGGTCCCGCGCACGAAGGAGCAGGCCATGACGAAGGGAACGGACCGCTTCGCGGTAGAGGTAGCCGGCGGCAGGACGGTTGAGGTACTGACTGCCGGGCCGCCAGACGGGCTTGAGCTGGTCTTTCACACCGGCACTCCGGGCGGCCTGGCCGAGTTCGCGCCGCTGGTCGACGCCGCCTCGGCCCGGAACCTGCGGACGATCTGCTACGCGAGGCCCGGGTACGGTGCCTCAGGTCCGCAGCCGGGACGCCGGGTCGCCGACGCGGCGGGCGATGTCGAGCGCGTGCTCGACCGGCTCGGCGCGACGAATTTCGTCACCGCCGGCTGGTCCGGCGGCGGACCACACGCGCTGGCCACCGCGGCGCTGCTGGCCGACCGGTGTCTCGCCGCGGCCACGATCGCGGGCGTCGCTCCGTACCCCGCGCCTGGCCTGGACTGGCTGGCCGGAATGGCGGCGGAGAACGTGGCCGAATTCGGGGCGGCGATGGACGGCGAGCGGGCGCTGACCGCGCTGCTCGACGCCGAAGCCGGCGCGATGGCGGCCGTCACCGCCGAGCAGATCAGTGATCAACTCGGCGGCCTCGCGTCAGCGGCCGACCGGGCCGCGCTGACCGGCGAGTTCGCGCAGTACCTGGCCGAGTCGACCAGGGCCGCGCTGAGCAGCGGGATCGCGGGCTGGCGAGACGACGACCTGGCGTTCGTCCGGGACTGGGGATTCGGCCTCGAGCAGGTGCGGGTGCCGCTGTCGGTCTGGCAGGGCGACCAGGACGCGATGGTCCCGTTCCGGCACGGCGAGTGGCTGGCCGGTCAGCTGCCGCGCGCCCGCGCCCACCTGCTGCCCGGCGAAGGGCACCTCACCCTCGTCCAGGCCAGGATCGGCGACATCCTCGACGAGCTGGCGCAGCTGTCCGGCTGGGCCTAGCTCACCGCCGCGCCGGGCCCGCACCAGGCAATATTCAGGTGCTCGCAGCCCGTATGCCCGGGTAGCCTCGGCCGCCATGCGCCACGGACAGCCTGGCCGAGACGGTCGATGGTTCGCGTACGGTCGAGGCACTGCGGCTGGGAGCGGCCCGACGCGAACGCACCGATGCCGACATCGCGGCCTGCTGAGGTGGGACCGGAATACGGCAGAAAGGGGCCGTGACCTGATCTTGAGAACGTGAACCGGCCGTTCGGAGCCGGTGACAGATACCTCATACGAGGTGGCTATGCTGCCTGGGTCCTGTCGTCCGTATCTTCGAGGTGCG